>Ga0208565_1000697_pt1 | contig 22971 bp, 21 predicted proteins | sample Sb_taG_7_FD_187706 | JGI IMG/M metagenome (GOLD analysis project Ga0208565, IMG submission 187706) | Peat soil microbial communities from Weissenstadt, Germany - Sb_50d_2_FS metaG (SPAdes) (version 2) | ecosystem: Environmental > Terrestrial > Soil > Wetlands > Peat | place: Germany...
ATGCGCGGTGTCGCCGACGGCTTCTTCATCCCGCTGTATTTCGTCGTGCTCGGCGCCCAGCTCGACTTGCGCGGGCTGCTCGATCACCCGACGATGCTCGAGCTCGCCGGCGCGCTCGCGGCGTTGAACGTCGTCATCCACCTCGCCGCCGTGCGTGTCGTGGGGCGGGCGCCCAGCGCGGGGCTCGTCGCCAGCGCGCAGCTCGGTGTGCCCGCCGCCGTCGCCTCACTCGGGCTCGCCGACGGCGTGCTCTCGAGCACTGTCGCCACCGCGATCATCGCCGCAGCGCTGGTCAGCCTCGTGGTCTGCACCGTCGGGGTCGAGCGGCTGCTCGCGCCGGCCACCGGGGCGCCCGCGAGCGCCGGCGCTCCGTAGGCTGGTGCTCGCGATGACCGATATTCAGGGCGCGGCAGAGCACCAGCAGACGTTCGACGAGGAGCTGCTGCTGTGGCTCGGCGACGAGCCGCCGGAGGTGCGCGCCGCCGACTCCGAGCGCATCCGCGACATCGCCGGCGAGCTCGCGCAGGGGTTCGACGCGCTGGCTGCGATCAAGCACGCGGTGACCGTGTTCGGCTCAGCGCGCACACCCCGCGAGCATCCCGACTACGCGCTCGTGCGTGAGGTCGGGGCATGCCTCGGCGCGGCCGGATATGCGGTCATCACCGGCGGCGGGCCAGGGCTGATGGAGGCCGCCAACCGCGGCGCGCGCGACGCCGGGGCGCTGTCGATCGGATGCAACATCGAGCTGCCGCGCGAGCAGGAGCTGAACCACTACGTCGACATCGGGCTGCGCTTTCGGCACTTCTTCGCACGCAAGGTCATGTTCGTCCGCTACGCCAGCGCGTTCGTGATCGCGCCCGGTGGGTACGGCACGCTCGACGAGCTGTTCGAGGCGCTGACCCTGATCCAGACCGCGACGATCCGCCATTTTCCAGTGATCCTGCTGCGCGCGGGCGAGTGGGGAGGCCTGATCGAGTGGCTGCGCTCGCGGGCGCTCGCCGAGCAGCGCATCGACAGCGAGGACCTCGCCGTGCTGCACGTCGTCGAGGACCCCGCCGAGGTGTGCGGGATCGTCGATGCGGCCCGCCGGCGCCAGCACGAGCACGGGCGTCGCCAGAGGCGGCGCATCGCCTCTGCGCCTCCGTGATCTCTACTGACCCGCGCGAGGGCGATCACCGATGAAGCGGCGCCTCGCGCCTGCCAACTTGTGGGCACATGCCCGGTCGCAGCTATCGCATAGGACGCATCGCGGGGATCACCGTCGGCGTCAGCCCGTGGTGGCTCGTGATCGTTGCGCTGTTCACCTGGGAGCTCGGATCCGCCTACTTCCCCGAAGCCGTCCACGGCATCAGTCCGGTGGCGTCCTACGCGCTCGGGCTGGCGAGCGTGCTGGCGCTGTTCGCGAGCATCCTCGCGCACGAGTTCGGCCACGCGATCGTCGCGCGTCGACGCGGCATCGAGATCGACGAGATCGACCTGTGGCTGCTCGGCGGCGTCTCGCGCATGCGTGGCGAGGCGCACGACCCGCGCGACGAGCTCGCCTACGCGCTGGCCGGTCCGGCGGTGACCGCCGTGATCGCCGCCTGCTTCGGGGTCGCGGCGCTGCTGCTGCCGCCCTCCACACCCGCGGTCCTCAGCGCGCTGGTCGAATACCAGGCGCTCGTCAACGTGCTGATCATGGTCTTCAACCTGGTGCCCGCGTTCCCGCTCGACGGGGGGCGGGTCCTGCGCTCGCTGCTGTGGCGGCGCGGCGGCGATGTCAGGCAGGCCACGCAGACCGCAGCGGGCGTCGGCCGCCTGTTCGGCTACACGATGATCTTCCTCGGCGGCCTCGCGTTCCTGGGCGGCGCGCCCGAAGGGCTGTGGCTCGCGCTGATCGGCTTCTTCATCGTGATGGCCGCCGGTCAGCAGGCGATGGGCGCCGAGATCCAGGCCGCCCTCTCGGGCGTGAGTGCACGCGAGCTGATGTCGAGCCCCGTGGTGTGCATTCCCGAGCGTACCTCGGTGACAAGCGCCGGCAGCGAGTACTTCGTTCCCTACCGCTACACGGCCTTTCCCGTGGTCGACGGGTCCGGCCGCGCGGTCGGCCTGGTGAGCCTCGCGCAGATCGAGGCGCTCGCGCGCCGGCGCGAGACCGAGCAGGAGGTGTGCGCGGTCTGCGAGCGCGCCCCCGGGCTGATCGTGGGCGAGGAGGAGGACGTGGCCGCGCTGCTCGAGCGCCCCGACTTCGGCCGCGTCGGGCGCGCGGTGGTCGTGGACGGCTCGCGCCGCCCGGTTGGCCTGATCTCGATCACCGACGTCCAGCGAGTGTTGCGCGCCTCACAGCTCGCCCGGACCTCCGCGGATGCGCGCGTGCATGCCGGCTAGGTTTCTGTAGATCCTGAAAGACAAGGAGACATCGATGTTCAAAAACGTGCTCGTGGGAGTGGATGGCAGGCCCGGCGGTCGCGACGCGATCGCGCTCGCCGCGCGACTGGCCGATCCCGATGCAAAGCTGACGCTCGCCCACGTGCACAGTGGCAGACTGCGCCCCACGCACGCGATCACCCCGGGCATGGTCAAGGAGGACCGCGAAGCCTCCGCAAAGCTGCTCGAAGCTGACATGGCCACGGCCGAGGTGAGCGCAGGACGGGTCAGCATCGAAGCGAGCAGCCCGGGCCGTGGCCTGCATCAGCAGGCCGAGGAACAGGGCGCCGACCTGCTGGTCGTCGGCTCCTGCAGCCGTGGCGCCCTCGGTCGCGCGATGCTCGGCGACGACACGCGCGCGGCGCTCAACGGCGCTCCGTGCGCGGTCGCGATCGCGACCGTCGGCTACGCCGAGCACCCGGTCCCGTTCAAGAACATCGGCGTGGGGTACGACAGCTCGCGCGAGAGCGAGGCGGCACTGAAGACCGCGCGCGAGCTCGCGAAGACGACAAGGGCAACTGTCCACGCGCTCGAAGTGGTCTCGATCCCGACCTACGCATACACGGGCGTGATCCCGCCCGTCACCGGGGAGAGCCTCGAGCTGATGCTGCAGGAGGCCAACACCCGCCTCAAGGAGCTCCCCGAGGTGCACGGCCGAGCCGTGTGCGGCCTCACCGGCGAGGAGCTCGCCGCGTTCGGTGAGGAAGTCGACCTGCTCGTCGTCGGCTCGCGCGGCTACGGCCCCGTCAAGCGACTCGTGCTCGGCAGTACCTCCACCTACCTGCAGCGCCACGCGCGCTGCTCTCTGCTCGTGCTGGCGCGCGTGGCGGCGGTCGATGGGGATGCGGCGGGCGCGGACGTTGGGGGAGAGGCACGAGCTGGTTTCGATGTCGTCCGCGAGATTGACGGCACTCCTACCGAGGTTGAGGCCAACCGCTAGGACCATCACCCTGAGTGCCGACGCAAGGAAGGATTGTCAGTCCTGGCCGGGGAGAGGGAGAACCAGCACGTACGGAACTCCTCCGGGTATCCGGGTGAGATGGGCAGTGGCCCGGGCGTCCTCGTCGCGTTCGGCGGCCGCTTCGATAGCCGGCCGAAAACGCTCCGTTGCATCCGCATCGAGTTGGCCAACACGCCGGGATCCGATGTGTACGCTCAGGCGTGAGACGCTCGAGGGCTGCTCGCCGTCTGGGCTGAGCCACACATCCACGAATCGCATCTGCACAGGGCGGGATTCGGCTGCGTGCATCAGCTCCTCAAGCCATGCCCCTGCTTGGGGATCCAGTTCCACGGCGACCCTCTCAGGGCCTACGAGCAGAATCGGGTAAGCGGCTCGTTCGGGCGTTTGAATCCAGGCGGGGTCAGGGCGCTCGCCCGGCCTTTCCCGAGGCTCGTCTGTGAATATCGCATGAATCGGCGCTCCCGGTCGGGACCGTCCGAGATCACGCAGCGCACTGAGGCCGCGCAGCGCCATACGCGCCTTTCCGAACGGTTCACGTTCGGTGAGTAGTGCATCGACCTTGAGCTCGAGGCTCACGGGCTCCATACTGACATCGCGCCTGCGTAGCTCGTCTCTCAGCAACGTCCGCAGCTCATCCCGGGTCTTGCCGTGGCTTGCTGCTCGTACGGTCTCGACCGCCTCGTTGCTTGCCTTCGCCTTCGGCCAGTGCTCGGCGAGGGCCTGCAGGAAGTTTGCGGGCGGCTCGGTCTTCCCCAACGGCGGCGGCAACTCAGGCGGCCACCGCGCAGGTGTCGTGGGTAGCACGAGCCTGCCGTTGTGGTCGACCCACCGCGTCAGCTGACGCACGAATCTGCGGAACTGCGGCTCGGCGCTCTTCTGCCAGCCGGGTAGGTTGTGCGCGCTCAGAAAGCGACGGGCCTCATCGAAGCGCCCGGCCCCAGCAAGTAGAGCCGTTATGAGCTCCAGGTTGGGATCTTGCAACTGGGGGGCGTTCGGCGGCGGCACGATTGGGTCATCTCCATCCAGGACGGCGTGCGCTTCCGAGTCCGCCACAGCGCGGTGTCGGTGCAGCATCTCTATGAGCGTGTCGACATCGGCGATGCTCGCGAGCGATGCCGTCTGCTCAGCCGCGAAGCGGACAAGTGAATCGGCTGCTTCCGCTATCCCACAGTCGTCGGACAGCGTGACCACCAGGGTTGGCTCCTTCATCACCACACCGGAGCTGGCCAAGCCCGTGAGCGCCATCGTAAGCTTGCGCGCCGGCTCGTAGTCGAGGCCCACAACGCCAACCGGGGAGATCGCGAACTGTCCCGACTCCCCCTCGTCGAGCCACTCCAAGACCCTCATGGTCGCCACGAAGCCGTCCTTCACCGGCAGAGAGAGTGTGCCAGCGTGAGACGGGTCGGAGAGCTTCGTCTCCAAGATCCCCCAGCCCTGTGCCAAGAGGCGCTGTTCCACTCCCTCCGACACCCGCTCCAAAGTTGGGCTATGCGACCTTGAGGTATTCGCGCAGCGCCTTGCGAATCACTGACGAGGTCGTCTCGTGATCGTGTTCGGCGCGCAGCGCCAACGCCTCGCGCAACTCGGGCTCAAGGCGCACAGACTCGACGCTGGCAGCGGCCGAGCCGATAGGGGGCCGCCCACCACGTCGGCGTAGCGTCTGCTCGACGTCGTAGCCGGCCTCTGCCTTAGCTGCGAGCTTGTCGATGAGCTCGTCCGTGATGGGCACTCCGCTCGCCGTGTTGCCGTGCGCTTTCTTCGCCATGCTCAGCCTCCCGGCAGAAGCCTTTGGTACGTATCCCTCATTTTCATCGCGTGGATCACCAGCTCAGACCCATCGTCACGAACGACGGTCACGACCTCCAAAAGCGCAGCATTCCGCGCTGGGCCTAGATACAGGCGGGTGTCGTCGTCTTGATTCTCGATCGTCATTGCGTGCTCCACGGCATGTTGGATATCGGCATCGGCGATGCCGTGCTTGCGCGCCGCCGAATGGATCTCCACTCGGGAATTGTAGTACGAAACTTGCGTCGCGATCCTACTCCTGAACCCTTCCGCTTCGGAGGCTGGGACACTGCCCTAGACGGCTGATCACTGGCCCGGGCGTCGCTCTACTGCAGATCAGCGTCGCCATTGGGGGTCTCGCCATCGTCATAGGGCTGGTCTTGTCCCGACCAAGGCAGCTCCTTGAGATGCTCCCCTGGCAGTTGGCCTCGACTTCGGCCACTGCGAGCCCATGGTCTGCGCCTGGCCCGAGCCGCATCGTCGATCAGCGACCGAAAATGATCTATGGCCGAGCGATAGCCACGAGCACTGGCGTGGCCGACAATCAGGTTTGGAGCGAGCTGAGACGCATGGAGGACGCCGACCTACTCGTACGCCTTCCGAAGGCGGACAACCAGCCACAAGCTCTCTTCAGACGGGTGCCAAGTGCGTTCTGGGATCTCGCATGGGAGATGGCAGGTGAGTTTGCGCCGCCAGCCACGATAATCCGGCAGCTAGAGGAAGGCGAGACGGCGTCCTTTGATGTACGTGGCTCCTTGCTTGCGCCCCTGCAGCCGTGGATTCAAACCGGCCGGCCCCTGGTTGAGGATCGCGGGTACCCGCGTACCGGGGTCCTGAAGAGCATCGTCGGCTTTCTGAACTCGGGCGGAGGGACGCTTCTGATCGGCGCACTCGAGGACGCTCGTTATCAAGCAAATTCCGATGCAATGTCACGGCTACGCGAATATCCGCGTGTAGGCCATTACGTTGTGGTCGGCTTGCTGGACCCCACCTTCACAAAGTCCGGATGGGAGATGTGGGAGAGAAGGTTTCGCAACCTTGTGGCACAGAGCATCGACCCTAGCCCCGGCGTACTCGTCGGTTGCGCACTCGTGGAGATCCACGGGCAAGCAGTCTGCTCTGTCACCATCGCCTCGCCTCGCTACGACGAGGCCTACTTCCTGCAAACCGATCGCGAACAATCGACGTACTACGTCCGTCAGGGGCCTCAGGTCGTTGCTCTGCAGGGCTCCGAGATGGTCCGCCACTGGAAGGATCTCCAACACAGCCAGCAGGCAACATCCTCGAAGCCACCCGACTCCGTGACGAAGAGTTCGTCGGGCGTCAAGGGCTGACCGTCACGCGCCCTTACATGGGCGCGAGCGATGGTTGCATCGTCACCGTGAACCGCGCCCGGCGTTCGCCCCTTACTTCAACGCGATCAACCAGGCCGACCCAGAAACCCCCGAAAGCTGACTGGAAACGCGGGGCAACAAAGGCGGGAGCGATGGAAGTCGCCCCCGCCTCCCGCCTCAGCTGCGCCTGTAATGCTCGCGCCAGATCAGCTTGTAGACGGGGACGCGACGCGGCAGGTCGCGGACACCGGGCAGGAACGGGACGCTGATGAAGGCGAGGCTGAGGATTCCCATCACCAGCATCACGAGAACGTCCGCGTTTTCGGATTCCTTGAACGGTTCGATTTGGTACCAGAGGGCGTACAGCCACAGCCACGCCTGGCCGGGGTAGCTTCCCGTCTCGTTCATCATGCCCCATTCATCTCCGGCCAAGTGTTGTTCTTCGGCGCGTTTGGAGAGCAGCCCGCCGTCTGCCATGAGCAGCAGCGGCTTGGTGTAGTCGGTCTGGAAGAACTGCCTGCTCGTCAACAGGCTGCCGTCCAGGCCGCCGCTCTTGGCGAGGCTCAGCAGGCTGCTCATCATTGTCGGGACCGGGCCGGTGCCGCCGGCCTGGACGCTCACCGTCCCCGTCGCCGTGTCGACCGTGACGGTCTTGGGCAGCGGCTTGCCTTCTTCTTCGGCTTCCGCATATTCGTTCAGCGGCTTGGCATACGCTTCTCCCCAGGCCTTCTGGGTCTTTTCCGGTGCGGCCTGGTATTCGGCGAGCGCGCTCTGCAGCGCGGGGTCGTTGGGGATCGTCTTCAGCGGGTCGATCACGTAGTCGTTGGCCGTGTTGATCGGGTGGCTCACACCCAGCCATTTCTGCAGGTAGATGAAGGCGGCGTGCTGGCCTTCGCCGTTGTGGTTGTACGGCGGACCGTATTCGGCGGTGCCGCTCGTGCCGTCCAACTCGTTGGCGGCCGCCGTGACGAAGTTGACCGGCAGCTGTTTGGACCACTGCGCGATCGTGCTGGGTTTGTCATCGGGAGATGAGAACAGCACCGTGAGCACGATCGCCAGCAGCGTGATCACGCCGATCGCGATGCACGCCTCCTTGACGAGGTCATACGGCTGGTAGCTACCCGTCCAGGGCTTCGTGTCGTCCTTGCCGTGGAGTATTTCGCCCAAGCGGCTCATGACCGCGCTCCGGTCGGCACGGTGGCATCGCCGGCTGTGTCGGCTCCCTCGCTCTGGAGCGCCGCGGCGCGCCGGTCGAGCTCAAACGGGGGCACGACGCCATGTCGACGCACGAGCAGCACATGCGCCGACACGAGCGCCACCACGGCGATCGGGAGCAGCAGCACATGGTAGCTGTACATCTGCCCGAAGTTGGTGACGTTGAAGAACGCGCCCACGCCGACCGAGTTCAGCCCGTCCTTGGCCTGCGTGGCGATCCACTGGGCGTCGAAGTTCTGCTGGGAGACGTAGCCGGTGAGCGCAGTGGGTACCGCAACCACGAAGGTGATCGCGCCCGTCATCCAGACACGCGTGCGCCCTCCGCGCCACGCGGCCATCCAGTACTTGCCCCACAGGTGCACGACCATCACGAAGAAGAACAGCTCCACCGCCCACATGTGGATGCTGTTGAAGAAGTGCCCGACGCCCGTGTAGTGCCACCAGGCGGGCCCCTTCAGCGCGAGGATCGTGCCCGAGGCGATGATCACGAACAGTGAGGCGATGCTGGCCACGCCGAACACGTAGATCCACGAAGCGACATAGGTCGGCTGGCCATCTGGCAGCAGCTTCTCTGGCGGCAGCGCCTCGACGGCCGCTTCGCGGACCTTGACCGTCCAGGATCCCTTGGAAGAGCCGCTCATGAGGCGTCTCCTCCTCGACGCGCCGCGCCGGGGAACGGCAGCACGAGCGCGAGCGCGAACGCGACCAGCATCAGCGCGATCACGATCACGTTCGCGAGCGGCAGCTTGATGAAGTGCCAGTGCACGACATGCGCTGGGTGATTCAGGTTGAACACCGCGCCCAGCACGGCTGCTTGTACGCCGCTCACTACGAACCTCCTCGGTCGTCCTGCCTACTTTCCGCGAGGAGCGTAAAGCAACCGGCGAGATCCGGCCATCCGTACTTTGTCCCCATCGGCGTACGGCTTTGGACGGTGCTCGCGCGGTGCTCAGCCGAAAAACAGCGCCGCGGTCTCGTACAGCGCCGGGTCCAGCAGCCTGGGCGTCGCGAGCGCGTCGGCCAGCGGGACCTCCACGATTGCGCTGCCGCTCGATGCGACCATGCCGCCAAAGCGTCCACCGGCGACCGCGTCCACCGCGGCGACGCCCATGCGCGTGGCGAGCACGCGATCGAAGGCGACGGGCGTCCCGCCACGCTGGACGTGTCCGAGGATCGTCACGCGCGTCTCAAAGCCCGTCCGCGCCTCGATCTCGTCCTCCAGCACTACGCCGATCCCGCCGAGGCGCGCATGCCCGAAGGCGTCCGTGGCCGCGGCCCGCGTGACCGGCCCATCGCTGCCGGCGAGAGCGCTCCCCTCGCGTGGCGTGGCGCCCTCGGCGACGACCACGATCGAGAAGTCCCGGCCGCGTTCGTGGCGGCGGCGCAGGTGCGCGCACACCTCCTCGATGTCAAACGGGCGCTCCGGCACGAGGATCGCGTCGGCGCCCCCGGCGATCCCCGCGTGTGTCGCGATCCAGCCGGCATGGCGTCCCATCACCTCGACCACCATCACGCGGTTGTGCGACTCGGCCGTCGTGTGCAGCCGGTCGATCGCGTCGGTCACGATCTGCACCGCGGTCTGGAAGCCGATCGTGACGTCGGTGCCGCCGAGGTCGCTGTCGATCGTCTTCGGCACGCCCACCACGGGCACGTCCTGCTCGTGCAGGCGCAGAGCGACCCCGAGCGTGTCCTCGCCGCCGATCGCGATCAGCGCGTCGACCTCCAGGCGTTCGAGCGACGCCCGCACGCGCGCAGCGCCGTCCGCACCGTCGGCGAACGGGTTGGTGCGCGAGGTGCCGATGATCGTCCCGCCGCGCGGCAGGATGCCGGCGGTGCGCTCGACGCTCAACTCGAGCGAGTCGCCGCTCAGCACGCCCGCCCAGCCGTAGCGGAAGCCGAGGAAGCTGTGGCCGGCGGGCACGCCGCTGCGTACGGCAGCTCTGATCACAGCGTTCAGGCCGGGGCAGTCGCCGCCGCCGGTGAGGATGCCGATGCGCGCCACAGCCGACAGGTTAGTCGCCGCCTCGCGCACCGCGGAACGCCGTGGCCACGTGGCAGAGGTCGCGAGTCCTATGCAGCCTCTGCTTCCGATCTCGCACGCTCGGCCTACGGCCGACTACGGAAGCACTCACGCACTATCCCGCGATGACGGCGAGCCCAAAGCGGAGAATGATGTTGCCATGAGGGCGTGAGTGTTTCCGTGAGGGAACGACCGCCAAACCGGCCAGCGGCGTCAAAGCCGCAACGCCGAACGGCACTCACGCCCTCATCACCTTCGCTAAGCGCGATCACGGGCTCCCCGGTCGCGCTCAGCCACGGTCGTTGACCAGCTCCGTGGCCTGCGCGGCCAGGCACGCGTACGCGTCGGGACGGCGCGTGGTGAGGAACGGGAACAGCTCGAGCCAGTCGCGGCGCTGGTCGAGATCGAGATCCGCCAAGAGCACCGCGGGGCGATCGCGGGAAGCCTTGACGAGCACGCGCCCGTAGGGGTCGCAGATGAACGAGGAGCCGTAGAAGCGCAGGGGCGGCTCCGTGCCGACTCGGTTGACGGCGACCATGAAGACGCCGTTGGCGATCGCGTTGCCGCGAATCACCTGCTCCCACAGCGGCTGAGTGTCGAAGTCCGGGTGGTCCGGCTCAGAGCCGATCGCGGTCGCGTACACGAGCAAGTCGGCACCCTCCAGGCTGTACGCGCGCGCGAGCTCCCCGAACCACTGATCCCAGCATGTGGGTACTCCCAGCCGCGCCTGCGCGAGCGCCACCAGCGGGAACGGGTTGCCGTCGCTGGGCCCGGGGCGAAAGTAGCGGTCCTCGTGGTAGCCGGCGGTGACCGGGATGTGCAGCTTGCGGGTGCGCGCGATCAGCTCGCCGTCGGGTGCGACGACGATCGCGGTGTTGAAGCCGAGCCCGTCATCGCCGTCCGCGCGCTCGTACAGCGACGCATGCACGTGCACGCCGGTCTCAGACGCCAGGCCGGCGGCGAAGCGGTGGGTGGGCCCGCCAGGCAGCTCCTCCGGCTCGACTCCTGCCGCACGCGGGCCCCGTGGGTCCGTGGCGAAGTAGCGACTGAGCGTCAGCTCCTGCAGGCACACGAGCTGCGCGCCCTCGCGCGCGGCGAGCCTGACAGCGTCGGCGAGCGCGCCGACGTGCTCGTCGGGGTCCGCGCGCCAGCGCTCCTGCACGGCGGCGACGCGCAGCGCCGGGCGCTGTGCCGGACGCGTACGCGCGGGCGAGGGATACGTCTCGGAGGCGGCGATCAAGAGGATCTCGCTCACTGCCCGAGCACTGTAGGCGCTCGCCGAAGCACGGGCGACGCGGGCGCGCCCCGCGAACGGGTGCGCCCACGCCGTTACGCTGCGGGCGCCATGAGCATCGCGCTCGCCTCCACTCCAGCAGCCGACGGCTACCGCATGCCGGGCGAGTTCGAGCCTCACGCCGGGTGCTGGATGGCCTGGCCTGCGCGCCCCGACAACTGGCGCCTGGACGCCAAGCCCGCCCAGGAGGCCTTCGCCGCCGTCGCCGAGGCGATCGCGGTCGGCGAGCGCGTCACGATGGCGGTCTCCGGCGCCCAGTTCGAGCACTGTCGCGAGCTGCTCTCCCGCTCGATCCGTGTGGTCGAGCTGACCGGCGACGACGCCTGGATGCGCGACATCGGCCCGACGTTCGTGATCGATGAGGCCGGCGGCAGGCGCGGCGTCGACTGGCGCTTTAACGCGTGGGGCGGTCTGCGGGGTGGGCTGTACTTCCCCTGGGACCGCGACGAGCTGGTGGCGCGCAAGGTGCTCGAGGTCGAGGGGGCGGATCGCTACCGCGCCCCGCTCGTGCTCGAGGGTGGCTCGATCCACGTCGACGGCGAGGGAACGGTGCTCACGACCGAAGAGTGCCTGCTCAACCCCAACCGCAACCCGGCACTCTCGCGCGAGCAGATCGAGCGGGCGCTGTGTGAGTACCTCGGCGCCGAGCGGGTGCTGTGGCTGGGGCGCGGTGTCCACGGCGACGAGACCGACGGCCACATCGACAACCTCGCGTGCTTCGTACGCCCCGGCGTTGTGGCGCTGACGTGGAGCGAGGACGAGTCCGACCCCCAGCACGCGATCTCGCGCGACGCTCTCGCTCGTCTGCAGGCCGCAACGGACGCCCACGGCAGGACGCTCGAGATCGTGCGCCTACCCTCGCCCGGGCCGCTCGCGATCACGGCCCAGGAGGCCGCGGGCGTGGACACGGTCGAGGGCACCAAGCCGCGCCGCGCGGGCGAGCGCCTGGCGGCCTCGTATGTCAACTTCTATCTCGCCAACGGCCGCGTCGTGTACCCGCTGCTGGACGAACGCTGCGACGAGCAGGCCGCGGAGATACTCAGCGGCCTCTTTCCCGAGCGCGAGGTCGTGGGCGTGCCCGCCCGCGAGATCCTGCTCGGCGGCGGCAACATCCACTGCATCACCCAGCAGGTGCCCGCTACAAGCCGCTCGTGAGCTCGGGCAGTACGCGCTCATTTTGGCGCGCTCCAAGTGCGGCGAGCGTCGCCGCGAGCACGATCAGCGCGCCGCCGAGCAGCTGCGCCACGCCGAGGCTCTCGCTGAGCAACGTCACCGCCGCGGCGGTGCCAAACAGCGGGATCAGGTTCAGCACGAGCCCGGCGGCCGTCGCGGTGACGTGCTCGATCGCGGTGTTGAACAGCAGGAACGGCAACACGCTCGCGAGCACGCCGACGGCGACCGCCGCAAGCACGTGGCTCGCGTTCGCGTGGGCGAGGTGGCTGTGCCCCGCCGCCGCGGCCAGGCCGGCGAGCGGCAGGCACACGGCGGCCGCGCCGATCATCTGCACGGTCGTGAGCGACAGCACGTCACGCCCGGGAGCGATGCGCCGCGCGAGCACGCTGTAGGCGCCGGCGGCCAGTGACGCGCCGACCACGAGCAGGTCGCCGGCGAGCGAGCTGGCACCGCCGCCGCCGCGCAGCGAGACGAACGCCGCGCCAATCGAGCCCGCGAACAGCGCGAAGGCGAGCCTGCCGTCCAGGCGCTCGCCCAGGAACAGGACTGCGAGCACCGCCGTGAACAGGCTCTCGGTAGCGATCAGCAGGGCGCCGTCGGTCGCCGCCGTGTGCGCCAGGCCGACGTCGAACAGCAGGAAGCACAATCCCGGATCGAGCATGCCGATCAGCAGCAGCACTCCGCCCACGCGCAGGGCCGAGTCCCGTGGCGCGCCGCGGGCGAGCATCAACAGGCACAGGCACAGCGCTCCCGTGCCCACCTCGACTGCGAGCAGGTCAAGCGGCTGCAGCTGCTCGAGCGCGACCTTCGTGAGCGCCGTCGCGATGCCCCACGAGAGCGCGGCCAGCACGAGCATCACGATCGCGGGTGTCGATGATCTGCGCATCGCTCACCGACGGTACACAGCCGGCGGGGCGAGTCACCCCGTACGCGCCGGCGTGCGCGCCCGTCGCGCGCCGCCCGCCGCGCGCTGTCGCGGCGTCCGTAGTTTGCTGCAGGCGCGAGCTGGGTTATCGCCGATGGCGGCTGTGGAAGCGGTTGGCATGATCGCCGCAGGCGAACACGAGAACCGGTCCGAGAGCGTCCGGAGAGGAGATCCAGATGAGCTTGAACGACAGCAACTTCGATGGTATGGAGCTTCTGAGCGACGTCCTGTGTGGAGTCGACGGCACGCGGTCGGCGTATGAGGCAGTGCGCCAGGCGGCGGCGCTGGCAGGCCCGGACGGCCGCTTGACGCTGCTGGCGGCCACCGCGAGGAGCGGCTCGGGTCGCTTCGAGGGCACCACGCTCGCCGCCCCCCGTGCGAGCCGCGCGCTGGAATACGCCAAACGTCTGGCGCGCCAGGCGGGCGTGCACAGCGACGCCGAGCTGGCATCGGACGGCTCGGTGATGGAGCTCGTGCTCGGCCATGCCCACGGCCACCGGCTGCTGGCGCTCGGTGCGCCCAGCATGTCCCGCCTTGGGCACCTGTTCGTGGGGGGCATCGCCACCCGTGCCGCGCACGAGCTGCCATGCTCGCTGCTGATCGCGCGCAGGCCGCCGACCGGCACCCGCATCGACGAGCGCATCCTGCTCGCCAGCGATGCGCTCGAGCGCTCGGACGAGCTCGTCGACCTCGCCGCCCAGCTCGCGCGGGCGCGCGACTCCTCGCTGCTGCTGTTCCACGCGCCCGGCTCGGAGTCGGCCTCGCACCCGACCAGGATCGCGGCGCAGGCGGAGCGTCTGCGCGATGTCCTCGGTGAGCGCTGCACTGTGCGCATGCAGCCGGGCCGCGCGCATCAGGAGATCGTGAAGGTGGCCGCCGAGGAGCGCGCCTCGCTGATCGTGCTCACCAGTCGACGCCTCAGCGGGCTGCGCACGCTCGGCAGCGTCAGCGAGCGGGTCGTCCACGACGCCCCCTGCTCTGTGCTCGTCGTGCGTCCCGAGGACCTGCCGCTGGTCGAGGATCTCGACGCCTCCGCCGCATTGCTGGCGGACTGACGATCGTGCCCGAGCGTGCGAGCGCCGAGGCGGCGGTGATCGAGGTCCGCGGCCTGCGCAAGTCCTACGGCGAGCGTGAGGTCGTGCGCGGCATCGACCTCGAGATCCAGCATGGCGAGGTGTTCGCGTTCCTCGGGCCCAACGGCGCGGGCAAGACCACCACCGTCGAGATCCTCGAGGGCTACAGATCGCGCGACGGCGGCGAGGTGAAGGTGCTCGGCGTCGATCCGGCGCACGCCGACCGTGCCTGGCGCTCGCGCGTGGGGCTCGTCCTGCAGTCGTGCACGATGCCCGCAGAGCTGACGGTGCGCGAGCTGGTGGAGCTCTACGCCGACTACTACCCCGCGCCGCGCGCGGTGTCCGAGACGATCGAGCTCGTCGGCCTCGTCGACCAGCGCGACGTGCGCACCACACGACTGTCGGGCGGGCAGCTGCGCCGCCTGGACGTGGCGCTGGCGCTGATCGGCGATCCCGATCTCGTGTTCCTGGACGAGCCCACGACCGGCTTCGATCCCTCGGCTCGCCACCATGCCTGGGAGGTGATCGCGAACCTGCGCACGCTCGGCAAGAGCATCTTCCTCACCACCCACTACATGGACGAGGCGCAGGCGCTCGCCGACCGCCTGGCGGTGATCGCGGCCGGCGAGATCGTCGCCGAGGGAACGCCCGCGACGCTCGGCGGACGCGACCACGCGCTCAGCGACATCTCCTTCAGCCTCCCTGACGGCGCCAGCGAGACGGACCTCCCGGCGACGCTGGCCGCGCTCGTCGCCGCGCGCGACGGGCGCCTTCACATTCGCGCGCAGGAACCCGCGCGAGTGCTCTACGAGCTCGCCGGCTGGGCGCTCGCGCGCGGGGAGAGCCTGCACGACCTGACCGTCGGGCGCCCGACGCTCGAGGACATCTACCTGCAGCTCACCGAGGTGCGGCCGTGACCGGCACCGCCCTCTTCGCCCACCAGTTTCGGACGGACCTGCTGCGCTTCTGGCGCAACCCGCAGTCGCGCTACTTCACGGTGCTGCTGCCGATCGTGTTCCTGGTGATCTTCGCGTCGATCTTCAAAGGCACCACCCTCGTCGACGGCCGGCGCATCGGCATCACCACCTTCTACGTACCCGGGATCATGACGCTCGGCATCATCTCGGCGAGCTTCGTCAACCTCACCCAGGCCGTCGTCACCCAGCGCGAGAGCGGCGAGCTCAAGCGACTGCGGGGGACGCCGCTGCCGGCGAGCTTCGTGATCTGCAGCCGCGCCGCGGTGGGAGTGGTTGTCGCGGTCGTCATGTCCGTGCTGCTGCTCGCGCTCGGAAGGCTCGCCTACGGCGTGAGCATCCCCAGCTCGATGATCCCCGGGCTGATCCTCGCGGTCATCGTTGGCGCCGCGTCGTTCGCGTGCATCGCGTTCGCGATCGCGACTCGGGTTCGCTCGGCCGACGCGGCGGCGCCGACCACGAACCTGACGGTGCTGCCGCTGTACTTCATCTCCGGCGTGTTCGTCCCGGAAACGCAGATCCCGAAGTTCATGCGAGACATCGCCACGGTCTTCCCGATTCGCCACCTCGCGCAGGCGATGCGCAGACCGTTCACCGGCGTGCATGGCACGGGCATCGCCGGCGTCGACCTGCTGATCGTGGCCGCGTGGGGGGTGGCGGCGCTGCTGATCGCCGCCCGCACGTTCGAGTGGTCGCCACGCGCGTCGGAGTAGGCTGAGTCGGATGACGCGCGACGCGCAGGAGCCGCCCGAGATCGAGGCTCTGCTCGCGACGAGCGCGGAGCGCGGTCATGTGATGGAGTCGGAGATCGACCTGCTCGCGCAGTCGTTCGAGCTGGGCAGCGAGGACGTGGAGGCCCTACGCGAGCGCCTGGAGGATGCGGGCGTGGAGGTCCGCGACGACTGCGGCAAGTCCGGCGTGCCGCCGACGAGCTACGCCAACGGCGATCTTGCGCATTACACGGTCGATGCGATGGGCCAGTTCCTGCAGGAGGCAGCGCGCTACCCGCTGCTGCGCCCCGCCGAAGAGCTCGAGCTCGCCAAGCGCATCGAGCGCGGCGATCTGCGCGCGAAGGAAAAGCTCATCACCCACAACCTGCGGCTGGTCGTGTCGATCGCCAAGCGCTATCAGAGCGCCGGCGAGCTGACGCTGCTCGATCTGATCCAGGAGGGCATGCTCGGGCTGATCCGCGCCGCCGAGAAGTTCGACTGGCGCAAGGGGTTTCGCTTCTCGACCTATGCGACGCTGTGGATTCGCCAGTCGATCCAGCGCGGGCTGGCAGAGCACGGGCGTTCAATCCGCCTGCCGGTCGCGCTCGCCCAGCGCGAGCGCGGGATCGCTGCCGTGCATCGTCAGCTGCTGTCCGAGCTGGGACGCGAGCCCAGCGAACAGGAGGTCGCCAACGCCGCCGGGATCACGCTGGCGGAGATGCACGCGCTGGCCAAAGCCGCGAGGGTCACCACGAGCCTCGACCGCCCGGTGGGGGAGGAGGGCGAGGGGTCGCTGGGCGAGCTGATCGCCGACAGCGCCGCGCCGATCGGCGACGAGGTGATCATCAGCCTCGAGCAGGAGGCGGTGCGGCGCACGGTGGCGGAGCTGCCGGAGCCCGAGCGCACGGTCATCCGCCTGCGCTACGGGCTCGATGGCGATGCCGAGCCGCAGACCTTCGCCGCGATCGCCCGCCGTCTGGAGATGAGCAGCGAGCGCGTGCGTGCGACCGAGGAGCGTGCGCTGCGCGAGCTGGCCCTGCACCGTGAGCTGCAGGCGCTCGACGAGGCCGCGTAGGCGAGCACGCGCTCAGATCTCCTCCGGGACCATCTCGATCGCCCCGCACGGGCACTCCTGCACGCAGATGCCGCAGCCCTTGCAGTAGTCGAGATCGAACGCGTATCCGTCGGCCTCGTCGACCTTCAGCACCGCGTTGTCTGGGCATACGCCGTAGCAGTTGTCGCAGCCGAAGCAGTTGCCGCAGCTTAGGCAGCGGCGCGCCTCGAACAGTGCGTTGCTCTCATCCAGGCCCTGAGTCACCTCGTCGAAGCTCGACCGCCGGCGGATGACGTCGAGCTGGGGCGCGACGGTCTTGGGCGCGTCGGCGTAGTACCAGACGTTGAGCTCCTCGAAGCTCGCCAGCTCGGGCTCCGGCGGGTGCACGAACTCGGTGCAGCGCAGCCACGCGTCGATGTTGCGCGCGGCCTGCTTGCCGTGGCCGACGCCGACGGTCACTGTGCGCTCCCCCTGCGGGGACGATGCCGCGGGCACCATGTCGCCGCCGGCGAAGATGCCCGCGTGGCCGGTCATCATGCGCTCGTCGACCTGTACTACGCCGTCCTCGATGATCAGGCCTGGCACGCCGTCGAGCAGCGACAGGTCGGCTTCCTGGCCGAGCGCGAGCACGAGCGAGTCGGCCTGTAGCTCCTCCAGCTCGCCGGTCGGCTGGGGAAAGCCGCTGTCGTCGAGCTCCATCTTCTCGAGCACCAGCTTGCCCTCCTCGGCGTGCTTGATGGTGGACAGCCACTTCATCATCACGCCCTCATCGAGCGCCTCCTCGACCTCGAAGTCGTGTGCGGGCATGCGCTCGCGCGTGCGCCGGTAGACGACGATCGCCTCCTCCGCGCCCAGGCGCTTGGCGGTGCGCGCGGCGTCCATCGCCGTGTTGCCGCCGCCGTAGACGACCACGCGGCGTCCGAGCAGCGGGCGCTGCTCGCCCTCCATACTGCGCAGCAGCGTGACCGCGTCGAGCATGTGCGCGGCCTCGCCGGCGGGGATGTACGCGCGTTTGCCGATGTGCGCGCCGACGGCCAAGAACGCCGCGTCGAAGCCGCCGTCGCGCATCGCCTCCACGACGTTCGTGACCTTGGAGTCAAGCTCGAGCGTCACGCCGAGGTCAAGGATGCGCTGCACCTCGGCGTCGAGCACGTCGCGCGGCAGGCGGTACTGGGGGATGCCGAAGCGCATCATGCCGCCAGCCATCGGGCCGGCGTCGCGGATCGTGACCTGATGGCCGCGGCGGGCGAGGTGATAGGCGGCGGAGAGCCCGGACGGTCCGGCGCCGACGACCAGCACACGCTTGCCGGTCGGCTCAGCATCGGCCGTGAGCTTCCACCCCTGGCGGATCGCCTCGTCGCCGAGGAAGCGCTCCACCCCGTGGATGCCGACGGTCTCATCAAGCTGCGCGCGGTTGCAGGCGGTCTCGCACGGGTGATAGCAGACGCGTCCCATCACCGCGGGCAGCGGGTTGTCCTTGACGAGCTCGCGCCACGCCGCCTCGTAGTCGCCGGACTCGGCGTGGTAGAGCCACTGCTGGATGTTCTCGCCGGCCGGGCAGCCGTGGTTGCACGGCGGCATCCGGTGCACGTACACGGGGCGCTCCTCGCGCCAGGAGCCGGTCTTGTTCGCGAGGCTCGAGCCGACGTCCAGCGTGATCGCGAACGGCTTGTCCATCAGGAACGCCCGTTCCCGGCCGGGGCAGCGACGCCGGGCTGAGTCAGGGCTGCATCGCCGCCTGTGCCCGAGAGGGTGAGCAGCCCGAAGCGGCGGATGTTGCGATCGGCGCCGGCCTGGATGCGGGCGATGACCTCGGTGCGGGGCTCGGGCTTGAACAGGTGCGCGAAGCGCTTCTGCGGGCGCAGGTACTCCTCGACGGACACCTGGCGGCGGATCTTGGAGACGTCGGTGACCTCGCCGTCGCGCGCCTCGAACACGGGGAAGATGCCCGACTCCTTCGCCAGCCGCGCGATCCGGATCGTGTCCTTGGAGGCGCTGCCCCAGCCGAGCGGGCAGGGGACGAACACGTGCAGGTAGCGCGCACCGCGGATCTCCATCGCGGTCTGGACCTTGGCCTCGAGGTCGCGCAACTCGGCGACGGTGGCGGTGGCCACGTAGGGGATCTCGTGTGCCATCGCGATCAGCGGCGCGCTCTTGCCCTGACCGAACACGTTGCCCGGTTCGGGACCGACGGCCTGCGTGGTGGCGGTGCGTGCGGCTGGCGGGGTGGAGCCCGAGCGCTGTACGCCGGTGTTCATGTAAGCCTCGTTGTCGTAACAGATGTACAGCACGTCGTCGTTTCGCTCGAACATTCCCGACAGGCACGCCATGCCGATGTCAACGGTGCCGCCGTCGCCGCCCTGCCCGACGACGCGTATGTCCTCGCGGCCCTTGGCGCGCAGCGCGGCGGCGATCCCAGTCGAAACGGCGGGGGCGTTGGCGAACAGCGAGTGGATCCAGGGGATCCGCCACGAGGTCTCGGGGTATGGGGTGGAGAACACCTCCAGGCAGCCGGTGGCGTTGGCGGCGATCATCCGCCCGTCGGTGGCACGCATGGCGGCGTCCAGCGCGTAGCGCGCGCCGAGCGCCTCGCCGCAGCCCTGGCAGGCGCGGTGCCCGCAGGTGATCGAGTTGGTGCGCTGCTCGCCCGCCTGCACCGAGCGCTGCTCGGGGTCGAGCAGGCGATTGCCAACCGCGAAGCTGCCGGTTTGGTAGAAGCGAATCGCCGGTGCCTTCATGCGCGGGCGCTCCTCATACCGGGCCCGCCGCCACGGATCCAACATCGCGCAGGATGTTCTCGGCGTGGGGGCCGGAGCTGCGCGAGGAACCCATCCGCTCGAGCTCCCGGTTCACCACATCCCAATTCATATCTAGAAAAGTCAACGGCGCCAAGCGATCGGCGGCCGCGTCCGTGAACAGCCCGAGGAGCGAGGCTTTCGTGATCGGCCGCCCGCCGAGGCCGGCGATGACGGTGTACGCGTGTGGCTGCACACCGCCCGCGCGATGGACGCCTGCGAGCGCGGCGTGGACGTCCATGGAGACGATGCCGCCGACGCCGACGGCGAGCGCCTTCTCCAGTACGAGCACGCGCTGGGCGTGGCCGAGCGCCGCGCGGACGGCGTCCAGCGGGAACGGCCGGAAGGAGGTGATGCCGACGACGCCGATCTTCCTGCCCTGCTCGCGCAGCTCATCGACGGTTTCCTTGATCGTGCCGAGCACGGAGCCGAGCGCGACGACGATCGTCTCGGCGTCCTCGGCGCGGTAGGCGCGGATCAGCCCACCGGAGTCGCGCGCGAACGCGTCGTTGAAGTCTGCGGCGATCTCGGGGATCAGCTGCAGCGCCTGCATCTGCTTGGCGTGCGCGAGGTACTTGACCTCCATGAACGCCTCCGGTCCGACCATCGCGCCGATCGTGATCGGCTCGCCGGGGTCGAGCAGCTGGCGCGGCTGGAACGCAGGTAGGAACGCGTCCACCTGCTGCTGCGTGGGCATCTCCACGCGCTCGACGGCGTGCGTGAGGATGAAGCCGTCCATGCACACCATCACCGGCGTAGAGAGCTCCTCGGCCAGGCGAAAAGCCTGGATGTGCAGATCGAGCGCCTCCTGGTTGGTCTCCGCGTACAGCTGGATCCAGCCGCAGTCGCGCTGGGACATGGAGTCGCTGTGGTCGTTCCAGATGTTGATCGGCGCGCCGATCGCGCGGTTGGCTACGGTCATCACGATCGGCAGGCCCAGGCCGGAGGCGTTGTAGAGCGCCTCGGTCATGTACAGCAGGCCCTGGCTGGCCGTAGCGGTGTACGCTCGCGCCCCGGTCGCGCAGGCGCCAATCGCGACGGACATCGCTGCGAACTCCGACTCAACATTCACGAACTCGCAGGGAGTGAGCTCGCCGCTCTTGACGAGCTGCGAGAGGTTCTCGACGATGTGCGTCTGAGGAGAGATGGGGTAGGCGCAGATGACCTCCGGGCGGCACAACGCCACCGCCTCGGCGACAGCGCGCGAGCCCTCAAGCTGACGCGGCACCGCTCAGCTCCCGCAGCTCGTCTTTGACCCAGCTGTCGGCGGCCTGCGCCGCGGCCACGTTGCCCTCCGCGATGGCGCCGGCGAAACGCTCGCGGATCGCGCGTGCGACCGCGTCCAGCGAGATCGCGCCGGTGAGCGCCGCAAAGCCCCCGAGCAGCGCGGCGTTGGCGACCGCGCGGGCGGGGGGGGTCAAATTTTCGCGCGCGAGCTCGGACGCGGGCACGGTCAGCAGCCGCTCGTGGCGGAAGTCCCTGACGAACTCGCCGAGGCCGAGCTCGTCGAAGCTCTTGGCGGTGTTGATCAGGATGAAGCCCTCGCGCTTGCAGCCTCCAAAGACGTCCACCTGGTGCAACAGCGTGGGGTCCTGCACGATCAGCGCGTCGGGCTCCATCACCGGCTCGCGCGTGCGGATCTCGTGCTCGTCGATGCGGCAGAACGCCACCACGGGCGCGCCCATGCGCTCGGAGCCGAAGCTCGGGAACGCCTGCGCGTAGCGGCCCTCGTCGAACGCCGCCAGCGAGAGCATCTCCGCGGCGGTGACCACGCCCTGGCCGCCACGGCCGTGGATGCGCACCTCGAACATGCTCCGCCGCCGGCCCTAGCGCTCGGCCGGTCCGCCGCGGGCCGCCTCGCCGCCCGCTCCGCGGCCGCGCGCGGCGTCCAGCAGCACCCGCTGCTCCGCGGCCGCCACCAGCGCGCGGGTCCGATCTACGACGTCGACGCTCACCGATATCGCGTCTATGCCTGCACGAACGAGCAGCTCTGCGTACTCGGGGTGCACGGAGGGGGCCTGGCCGCAGATCGAGGTGCGCAGCCCGAGCTTGCGGGCGCGGTGGATGAGCTCGCGCAGGTAGGCGGTGACGGCGGGGTCGCGCTCGTCGAAGGTCTCGGCGAGCACCTCGTTGTCGCGGTCGGCGCCGAGCAGCAGTTGCGTGAGGTCATTGGAGCCGACGGAGATGCCGGTGACGCCCAGCGCGGCGTAGTCGGCGAGGTTGAACAGCACGGAGGGCACCTCGGCCATCACCCACAGCTCGAAGCCGGGGCGATCGAGCAGGCCGGACTGTGCGATCAGCTCACGGCAGGCGTGTAGCTCGCGCGTCGAGCGCACGAACGGCAGCATCACGTGCAGGTTGTGCAGCCCCGTATCCCACACCTGGCGCAGCGCGGCCAGCTCGAGTGCGAACACGTCGGGCTCGCGCGTGTAGCGCAGCGCGCCGCGATAGCCGATCATCGGGTTGGACTCGTGCGGCTCGAAGCGCTCGCCGCCGCGCAGGCCGGAGAACTCGTTGGTGCGAAAGTCGATCGTGCGGTAGGTGACCGGCCGCGGCGCGAAGCCGGCGGCGAACGTGCTCAGCCCCTCGGCCATGCGCGAGACGAACTCCTCGCCGCGGCCCTCCTCCAGCAGGGTGCGGGGATGGTCGCCGCCAAGCGCCTCGAGCACCATCATCTCGGCGCGCAGCAGCCCCACCCCGTCGACCGGCAGATCCTTGACGCGCTGCACCTGCGAGGGCTCTGAGAGGTTTAGGAGGATCTGCGTGGCGGTAACCGGCGCGCTGAGGACCGGCAACGTTCGGCCGTCGCCTCCCGCGCCGGTTGTGAGCTGGCCCGTGGAACCTGCGGCGGGCGCGCCCCCGCCGTCGGACGGACGGGCGCCCTCGTAAACCACGCCGCGGGTGGCGTCGACGGTGACGATCTCGCCGTCGCGCAGCTTGCGTGTGGCTTCGCCGGTGCCGACGACGCACGGAATGCCCAGCTCGCGCGAGACGATCGCCGCGTGACAGGTCATGCCACCGGAGTCGGTGATGATCGCAGCGGCGCGGCGCATCAGCGGCAGCCAGTCGGGAGAGGTCATGTGCGTGACGAGCACGTCGCCGTCGCCCAGGTTGGAGGCGTCCTCGAGCGCGGCGAGCACGCGCGCGGCGCCGCTGGCGCTGCCGGGCGCCCCGCCGAGGCCGTGCAGCAGCACCGTCTGCGGCTGCGCCTGCTCCGATGCCGTGGCGTCATACGCCGAGGCGTCGTGCAGT
>Ga0208565_1000700_pt1 | contig 22882 bp, 22 predicted proteins | sample Sb_taG_7_FD_187706 | JGI IMG/M metagenome (GOLD analysis project Ga0208565, IMG submission 187706) | Peat soil microbial communities from Weissenstadt, Germany - Sb_50d_2_FS metaG (SPAdes) (version 2) | ecosystem: Environmental > Terrestrial > Soil > Wetlands > Peat | place: Germany...
CCTTGCCGATGTCATGGAGCTCACCGGCGAACCGGATGTCGTTCACCGCGTCGGCGTCGAGTTCCAGCTCATTGGCGATGGCGGCAGAGATCTCGGCGACACGACGCTGATGTCCGGCGGCACTTGTTTGGCGCGCCTCGGCCAGACCGGCGATGGCAGTGACAGTCTTTTGAGCGATCTGGTCGGGGGTTGGACTCATCCTGTTTGTTAGTCGTCCCGCCCGGGGATCCGGAGGAGAGGTCTTTGGACCCTAATTCGCCACTCCGCCACTCCGGCGCTCCGGCACTCCGCCACTCCGGCACCCGGCGCTCCGGCACCCGGCACTCCGGCACTAGTGGCGCAGGGATGAAACCAGGAGGGACAGGTCGACAATGGCGAAGGCGGTCGTGGCCAGCATGATCGAGCGGACGATCCAGGCGGTTATCCGCCTCGAGCTCACGTTCCCGGGACCGATGGCCCGCCTCTGTGGGGACCTCCCGGCCAGAGGCGACGTGATGATGCGAACCGAGGAACTGCTCGGCACGGGCCCCGGGTGGTATCCGGTCATGGGATCACCGCCTCGGGATCGCCGCATCGGCGCCGTGGGCGAACATCGACCCGCCTGGCGGTCCGATCGGGTCGGAGTTGAGCCGGGCTGCCGCCGCCTGATCCCACAACCGCAGGACCTCACGGGCGAGGACGAGCAGAACGAGGACGAACGCCATGATCCAGGACACCGGCTCGATCTGTCGGCCGCGCAGCAACTGCACCGACGTCACGGCCAGCACGATGAGCACAGGTGCGTACGGAGCAACCAGCGACGCAGTCGATGTCTCAGAGGGTTCTCCCACCTCCGACGGCGTTGTCATCGCCCACAAAGCCCCAAGACCGATCAACAGGTACCCCGCCACCCAGCCGGTATCGAGAAAGTTCCCACTTCCGTAATTGTTGACTTCGGTCAGGTACGAGAAGGAGCTGTCCGCTGCGGCGAAGGCAATCACTCCCGCCATGACCAGACCCAGGCTCGCCCAGTTTCGCCGGCCGGCGCGTGCGATCAAGATGACCACCAGGGAGACCATGACCACGTCACTCATCGGGTATGCGAGCGAGATGGCCTGCTTCAGGGTCCCGCCATGATGCGACCGGTACAGCGGGCCTAAGACGGTCGCCCAACTGGCGAAGAGGAGCGACGTGGCGATGATGCACCCGTCGAGAAGACTCTGGATCCGGTGAGCAGCCCCTCGCCCATGACCGGGGAAGAGCAAGAGCCCGGCGCACGCCAGGGGGACCGAGGCAAGGAACCCGACGTCGGCCAACGACGGGAACGGGACCTGCACGCCCCTGACGAGGTCGTAGTAGCTCCACAAGGCCTCGCCCACCCCCCACGCGAAGCTCGATGCCGACAGGAGCGCCCAACTGGACCTACCGATTGGCGCCCGTCGCGCTGCCACGCCGCACACGACGCCAGCACAGAGTGCTGCAAGGAGCTCCCCGAGATCGTCGACGCCGTCGGTCACACGTGCACCCCCGATGCCCACGACGATCCACAGGAGGAAGAGGAGAGACGTGAACCCGGCCAGCGCCGACCCGATCACCAGACGCCGCCGTGTTGCCGGTCCGGTCATGAGGGACTCGTGGGGGCCCATGGCACCTAGATCGGCGGGAGGCGGCGCGAGGGATCAGGGCCGAAAGGCCCTAATTGGCCACCTCGGACAAAGGCGCCACTTCCCGGACCCGGTCTGAGCACCCAGGTGAGAGTGCCTCCGGCGTCCGATCAGCGGCCGGCGTCCCACCCGCGGGCAGGATGGAGTCATGCCTGAGACCAGCGTCTACGACAAAGCCCTCCTCCATCTCCAGGTGGAATTGGTGAGGATGCAGCAGTGGGTCCGCGACGAAGGAAAGCGGGTGGTGATCGTCGTCGAAGGCAGGGACGCCGCGGGAAAGGGGGGCGTCATCAAGCGAATCACCGAGTATCTCAACCCTCGTTGGTGCCGGATCGCCGCCCTTCCCGCTCCCAGCGACCGGGAAAAGACCGAGTGGTACTTCCAGCGCTACATCGTCCACCTCCCGGCCGGGGGCGAGATCGTGTTGTTCGATCGCAGCTGGTACAACCGGGCCGGGGTCGAGCGGGTGATGGGCCTCTGCACCGACGAGGAGTACCACCGTTTTCTCAGGCAATGTCCAGCCTTCGAGAGGATGCTCATCGACGATGGGATCATCCTGGTCAAGTACTGGTTCTCGGTCAGCGACGACGAACAGGAGCGGCGGTTCAAGGAGCGCCTGAACGCGCCTCTGAAGCGGTGGAAACTGAGCGAGATGGACATCGAGGGCCGTAATCGTTGGGTCGAGTACTCCCGAGCGAAAGACGAGATGTTCGCCCACTGCGACCTGCCTGACTCGCCCTGGTACGAAGTGGAAGCGGATGACAAGAAGCGGGCGCGACTGAACTGCATCGCCCATCTGCTCTCGGTGATCCCCTACCAGAGCCGCAGACCCACCAAGGTCAAGCTGCCCCCGCGTCCCCCGGCCGGCAACTATCAGCGACCGCCGCGCGACCGATACCGCCACGTCCCCGACTACGCGGCAACGATCAGCTGATCAGGACCGGATTGCGGAGCGTTCACGGCCGGTGGTCCGGCGCCGTCTTGGCGGAGCCCTTGCTGGCAGGTTTCCGCTCCACCGAGCTGGCTCGGTCCGGGGCCATCGTCATCCCCGTGCCGCCGGCCACAGGTTCGGGACGCCCGGCGAGGGCATAGACCTGTGAGCCGTCCACCGTCTCGTTGGCGATGAGCAACTGCACCAACGATTCGAGGACATCGCGATGCGCCTTCAGCACGTCGACGGCCCGTTGCTCGGCCTCGCGCAGCAGCCGCGCAACCTCGGTGTCGATGGTGGCCTGTGTCCTCTCCGCATAAGGCCGGCTCGAGAACGCCTGGCCTTCGCCACCCAGGAACACCGAGCCCCCGGAGGGGTAACCCACGGGCCCGAGAGCCGAGGAGAGACCGAACTCCCGCACCATCTTGGTCGCCAGGTCCGTAGCTTTGGCGAGGTCGTTGGCGGCACCCGTCGAGCCTTGCCCCAGCACGACGATCTCGCCGGCACGACCTCCGAGGAACACCGCCAACATGTCGTAGAGGTAATCCTCGCCGTAGAGGTGCCTTTCGACCAGGGGGAGCTGCTCGGTGACTCCCAGCGCCTGTCCGGCGGGAAGGATCGTCACCTTGGCAATGGGATCTGCCTTCTCCGAGAACGCGGCCACGAGCGCATGCCCGGACTCGTGGACGGCGACGGCGTGCTTCTCGTCGGGAAGCAGGACGTTGGAGCCCTCTCGCCGTCCCAGGATGATGCGGTCACGGGCTTCGTCGAAGTCCTTGGCGGTGAGCACCTCGCGATCCGCCCGCACGGCGACGATCGCAGCCTCGTTGACGAGGTTCGCAAGGTCTGCCCCGGAAAATCCGGGCGTCCCCCTGGCCACAGTCTCGAGGTCCACGCTCTCGTCGAGACGCTTGTCCCGGGAGTGGACCTGCAAGATGGCCAGGCGCTCGGACAGCGTCGGCAGCGGGATCGTGACCTGGCGGTCGAACCGCCCCGGCCGGAGCAGCGCCGGGTCGAGGATCTCGGGCCTGTTGGTGGCGGCCAGGACCACGATGCCGGTGGCCGGGTCGAACCCGTCCATCTCGGCAAGGAGCTGATTCAGAGTCTGCTCCCGCTCGTCGTTCGAGACGACCACTCCCGCTCCGCCCCGACGCTGACCGATGGCGTCGATCTCGTCGACGAAGATGATGGCCGGTGCCCGCTTGCGTGCTTCTTCGAACAGGTCACGGACGCGGGCCGCTCCCACGCCGACGAACATCTCGACGAAGCTCGAGCCCGTAACCGAGAAGAACGGGACGTCTGCCTCACCTGCCACGGCCCGAGCCAGCAGGGTCTTGCCGGTGCCGGGCGGCCCGACCATCAAGATGCCCCTCGGTGCCATCGCTCCGGCGCGTGCGTAGCGTTCGGGGTGCCTGAGGAAGTCGACGACCTCGCGGATCTCGAGCTTGGCGCCCTCGTATCCCGCCACGTCGGCGAAGGTCGTCTTGGGGCGTTCCTCGTCGAAAACCTTCGCCTTGGACCGGCCCACTCCGAGAGCTCCCTGCATACGCCCGGCAGCCCCCTTCGAGAGGCGCCACCACAGGTACCCGAGGATGATGAATGGCAGGAGCAGTATCACCCACGACAACACTTCGGCACCGAAGGAGGTGCCACTCGTCTGCGCCGTGATCTGGACTCCGGACTTCTCGAGCTCGCTCAGGAGTGCCTGCCCGGCCTGTGGCGGAATGACCGTCGTGTACTGCTTGGAATTGGTCAGGGTTCCGGTCGCACCCCCACCGGTCTCGATGGAGACCGTCTTGACCTTGTGGGCCGACACGTCGTGCAAGAACTGCGAGTAGTTGAGCGTGACCTGCTGCTGGCCTTGTGTCGTGGGCAGGACGAAATACAAGACGAAGAAGATGGCGATGGCGACGAGCCACAGATAGTGGCGCCACGCAGGGGCGGGCGGGGGCGCAGTCGGTGCCCCCTTGTCACTGGTGGGTGGAGGAGTGGCTTGCTTGGTCATGGTCTTCCTCTGAACGTCGAAGCCTCATCCGACATCACACCTTGCGGCAGAAGCCGACTGGCGCGCCGGTGGTCGTCGTACTGTGAATCGTGGTGCGGTGAAAGGGTACTTCGGCCGGCGATGGCACTCTCGTCGTGCTCGACGCAGCGCCTCCCTACCAGGAGATCGGGGATGCCACCTCTGGGGTAGTTTCGGAACGAGCAGGTTCAGGAGGTCACACGCATGGCGACCACAGCGATCCGGACCGAGGGCCTGTCCAAGCGCTACGGCGATGTCGACGCCCTCAGCGACTTGAACCTCGAGATCTCCCCGGGCGAAGTAGTGGGGTATCTCGGTCCGAACGGGGCGGGGAAGACGACCACGATCCGATTGCTACTCGGCTTGATTCGGCCCACGTCGGGTCGCGGGGAGATTTTCGGGATCGACTGCCAGCACCGACCGGTCGAGGCCCATCGACGCCTGGCCTACGTCGCCGGCGAGGCGAACCTGTGGCCATCGCTGACCGGCGCCGAAACCCTTCACCTTCTGGGCCGGGTTCAGGGCAAGGTGGACGAGGCATACCGTGAAGAGCTCATCACACGCTTCGACCTCGACGCTTCCAAGAAGGTGCGCGCCTATTCGAAGGGAAACCGACAGAAGATCATCCTGATCGCAGCGCTCATGGCCCGGCCCGATCTCCTCGTCCTCGACGAACCGACCGGCGGATTGGACCCGCTGATGGAGCAGGCGTTTCGTCGCTGCGTCCACGAAGCGAAAGAGCGCGGCCAGACCGTGTTCCTGTCCTCGCACATCCTCAGCGAGGTGGAGGCCCTCTGCGACAAGGTGGGGATCCTTCGCGACGGACGGTTGATCGAGATGGGGACCTTGGCGGAAATGCGCCATCTTTCTTCCCTGACCGTGGAGGCCAGATTCGATGGTCCGATCCCCGACCTCACGGTGGTCCCGGGAGTCAGTGCGATCCACGCTGATGGACACGTCGTTCGCATGCAAGTACGCGGAAGCGTCCAACCGTTGCTGAAGGTGTTGGCCGAATCGGGCGTCAACGAGCTCCTGAGTCGCGAACCGTCATTGGAGGAGCTCTTCCTGGCCATTTACGACGGCGACGCCGCCTCGACGAGCCTCCCGGCCCGTGCAACCTGAACTCGCACTGGGCACCCCGGCCCGGACCAATTGGTCGGCAGGGACTGTCGTCGCCCGGGTCACGGCCCGAAAGGCGGCCCGGTCCGGAGTTCTTTGGGGCTACATCTTCGGCATCTTCGTGGCGTCGTCGGCCCTCAGCTACGTGTCGATCTACAAGACACGAACCCAACGGCAACACCTGGAGGCCGCGTTCGGGTCCAACAACGCCACGAGCGCGCTGTTCGGACCCGCCACCCGGCTCCAGACCGTCGCCGGCTTCACGGTGTTCAAGGTGTCCATGACGCTGACGATCCTCGGCGCGATTTGGGGACTCTTGACCAGTACGCGGCTTCTGCGCGGTGAGGAGGAGTCCGAGCGCTGGGAGCTCTTGCTGACCGGCCAGACGACCCGGAGAGGTGCCACCGCCCAGGCGATCAGCGGACTCGCCGCCGGTGCAGCGACCTTGTGGGCTGTCACCGCCCTGATCACGGGCGTTACCGGACATTCCTCAAAGGTCGAGATCACCCCCGGGCCGGCCTCGTTCTTCGCGTTGGCCCTCGTGTCGAGCGCCATCATGTTCCTTGCCGTCGGGGCGCTCACCAGCCAGCTGGGGGCGACCCGCCGCCAAGCAGCCACCTACGCGGCGACTGTGCTGGGCGTGAGTTACGGAATCCGAGTGGTGGCCGACTCCGGCATCGGGCTCCACTGGCTGCGCTGGGCGTCCCCGCTGGGATGGGCAGAGGAGCTCCAACCTCTGACCGCCCCGCATCCTCTGGCCCTGCTCCCGATCGGCGCCTTCACGGTGGTGGCCTCGGGGGTTGCCGTGCATCTGGCCGGAATCCGGGACCTCGGGTCCAGCACGCTGCCCGACCGGGCGAGCGCGCCACCGCGTCTTCGCCTGCTTTCCGGGCCCGTGGGACTGACCATCCGATTGATCCGGCCTACCGTCATCAGCTGGGGGGTGGCGATCGCCGCATCGGGGCTGCTCCTCGGACTGGTGGCGAAAGCCGCCGGCGCAACGATCTCGGGCTCGTCTGTGACGCAGCTGTTCACGCGGCTCGGGGCACCCGGCACGGGCACCCACACGTACCTCGGCGTGGCGTTTCTCATGCTCGCTCTTGTGGTCTCGTTCGGTGCAGCCGGTCAGGTCACCGCGGCCCGGGCGGAGGAGGCCGAGGGGCGTCTCGAGCACATCCTGGTCCGTCCGTATACCCGCGCCTCGTGGTTCGGCGGGAGACTCTTGGCAGCCGCCTCCGTCGTCGTGGCGGGTGGCTTGGTGGCCGGCTTCTTCACCTGGCTCGGCGCCGCCAGCGAGCACGCCGGGGTGAGTCTCCCCACGATGCTCAACGCAGGCTCGAACATCGCCGCCCCGGCCATCTGCATCCTGGGCCTAGGAGCCCTGGTGATGGGTGCCTGGCCCCGCGCCGCGTCGATCGCCACCTACGGGGTGTTGACGTGGTCCTTGCTCCTCGAGATCACAGGTGGGGTGGGCGCTGTGAACCACTGGGTCCTGGACACCTCGGTCTTCCACCAGATGGCGGCAGCGCCCGCCGTACCCCCGAACTGGAAAACCGCAGGAACGATGGTCGCCGTCGGGGTTCTGAGCGCCGTCACGGGAGGCCTCGCCTTCTGGCGGAGGGACCTGAAGGGCGAATGAGTGCTGGGCGACCGGCACCGCAGGCCCAGAACCGAACCGGCGCCATGTGTTTCCTGAGAGCGAGACGCCGACCGGAAAGCTACGACGCGGGGCCGACCACCGTCACCAACGTCCCGATCGGGGACAAGGGCCACACCTTGGCAGCGTCTGAGATCCGCATCTCGACACACCCGTTGCTCTGGGGGGAGCCGTAGGTCGCCCGCACGAATCCATGCAACGCATCCCCACCGTTGAAGTAGCTGGCCCAGGGGACATTCGGGTCGTCGTACTTGGTGCCGTCAGGATTCGTGCCTTGCATCCGCGAGCTGAGGACGTGTTCGAACACGGGATAGGTGCCGTCGACCGTGTCGGCACCTGGCGCACCGGTGTTGACGGGAATGTCGACCAACGCCGGAGTCCCGTTCTCGAAGAGGGTCAGGGACTGCGGAAGCTGCTTGGAGACGACGACGTAGGTATAGGGGTCGGCGTTCACCTTGGCGGCTGCGATGTCGGACAGCAGTGTGGACCAGACACGCGGGCCGGCCAGACCGTCGACTGCCAGGCCGTTCTGGTTCTCGAAGTTCATCACAGCCCCTTTGGTGATGACGTTCTCATAGCCTTCTGTCCACAGAGAGGTCAGCGACGACGGTGGGTTGGGCCAGCGCCAGGCGAACGAGCCGGCTTGCGCAGTCGTCGCCTCTGCCGGCGAGCTCAAGGGTCCGGTGGGGGTGAACGAAAGAGGGAGATAGTCCAATTGCGCGAGCAGTTGCTGTAGCCGTTCGGTGCTCGCCTGGGCCACGGAGAAAGTGATCGTGACGGGCTTGACCAGCATGGCTCCGGCGGTGCTGCGGGGACCCCACGATCCGTCGGGGATGACGAGGGTCTCGGTGCTCGTGGGCAGGAACGGCGCGGTCGCCCTGAATGCAAGGGACTTGGCTCCGACTCTCGTCCATGCCCCACTCACGGGCGGATCGAACGTCGGCATTCCGGTGGTGACGACCACCGGGGCCGAGAGACGAACGGTGACGACCTGATCGGAAGGCACGTCGGTGGCCCCGGTCGCCGGCACCGTGGAAACAACGGCAAAGGCTTGTGCCGACGTTTCGTTCTTGGCGCCACCTCGGGACTGCGAGCGGCGCCGATCGTCCTGGCCATGCTTCGAGACCACGAACGCCCCGGCGGCTGCGGCGACGACGACGGCGGCGGCGATCGCGGCGGTCCAGCCCTTTCGATGTCGTCTCGGCGGGGGCACGAGTATCCGGTATTCGGGCATGGCTCCTGGTGATCGAGGATGGAAGGTGGGGATCCGACCGCCTCGTCGCACGTGCGATCTGATCCGATCCATACGGCGGTGAGAGTGAAACCGCGCTGTAGAGCGTAGTCATTCGCGACCCACCAGCCGTTTCAGCAATCCGGACCACCTGCAGCGAGGACGAGAATCCTCGTGAGCCGGTCTTCTCCGTGACAATCGACACCCTCGGTGGTCGAACCTGCCCCCCCGGGAGCTCTGACCGGTCCGTCGATCGACCGCGATCGTGCTCGACAGGGAATTCCGACACGGCGCGTGTGTGCGTCCTGCAGGTGCACCGGTGGACTCCGTCGGGTCGAGAAGGAGGGCGGGGTCATCCGGCGCTCGGAAGCCACCCACGTATCATCGTGGTGATGGCGAATCGTCCCACACCGCCATCGCGTGCTGGTGAAGAGGGGCAGGGATCACCGGCGACCGAGGTGGCCGAGGTCCTGTCCGAATGGCCGGGGTCCGAGCCCTCACCCTGGATGCTCGTCGTGTCCGACACGACCCCGGGCAGGCATCGGGTCCACGAAAGCTTGCTCACGGTGGCCGACGGGACCACCGGGACCAGAGGGAGCCTCGAGGAGGGGGGGATCGACTCCCTGCCCGGCGTCTACATGGCCGGGGTCTACGAACATCGTGAAGACGGCTCCGAAGCGATCCTCGCCATCCCCACCTGGATCACGCTGTCGTTGCGGGCCCCACTTCCGGCGGGCACACGGGTACTCGACCTGCGTTCGGGCGTCCTGTGGAGGACCGTGAACGCGAAAGGCGGGCCGATTCTGTTTTCGGCCCGATGGGCTTGTCTCGAACATCCCGGGACCATGGTGCTCGTCGCCGAGGGGCGATCCACGATCTTCGAGCCCGCCGGCCCCGAGTCCGTCACCGATCGAGCGACCTTCGGCGACCACGTCGCCGTCGTCGTCCATACTCGGCGCCAGGCCCAACCGGCTCGGGCGGAAAGATCGCGGACCATCGGCATTGTTCGCCATGCCTCCTATGAGCGGGCCGACCAAGAGATGCAGGGCACGGCAAGACCCGATCCGGCCCCAGGACCGGGCGCCGTGGTCGACGCCCGGTCTCTGCTCGCCGAACAGAAATCGGCATGGGCCTCGCGCTGGGCCGAGGCCGACATCGAGGTGGTGGGCGACGTCGAGCTCACCAGGGCTGTCCGGCTGGCGCTCTTTCACCTCATGGCCTCGGTCGGCGACTCCGGAGAAGCGGCGGTCGGGCCCCGAGGCCTCACCGGTCCCGCCTACGGGGGGCACGTCTTCTGGGACTCGGACGTGTTCGTACTGCCGGTGATGGCGGCGACCCATCCCGCTTCGGCCCGGGCCATACTCGAGTACCGGGTCCGCAGGCTTTCCGCAGCGATGGACCAGGCGTCCTCACTGGGCAGGAGCGGGGCACGTTTTCCTTGGGAATCGGCATCCCTCGGCTACGACGTCACACCCAAGAGCGGGATCGACGACCGTGGTCACGTCTCGGCCATTCGCACCGGCGAGCTCGAGGAACACATCACGGCGGACGTGGCATGGGCGGCTTGGCAGGTCGCGGCGTGGTCGGGTCGTTGGTCGTTCCTGGAAGGACCCGGCCGCCCCCTGATGACAGAGACCGCTCGGTACTGGGCGAGCCGGATTCGCCTCGACTCGGACGGCGTGGGACACATCGACGGCGTGATCGGCCCCGACGAGTATCACGAACACGTCGACGACAACGCCTTCACGAACCTGATGGCGGCGTGGAACCTGGAACGGGCAGCCGACCTCGTCGAGCGAGGCTCCTCGGCCACCGAGCTCGTCGAGGCCCAACGTTGGCGGTCACTGTCCCGCGCCATTGTCGACGGATTCGATGCGGCGACCGGTCGTTACGTGCAGTTCGCGGGTTTCGACGACCTGGAACCACTCTTGGTCGACGACATCGGTCCTATTCCCGTCCTCGCCGACCTGGTGCTCGGCCACGATCGAGTGGCGGGCTCCCAGATCATCAAACAGGCGGACGTGCTCATGGCGCACCACATGATCCCCGGGGCCCTGCGACGCGGGACGCTGCGGCGCGACCTGGACCACTATCTGCCGCGAACCGCACACGGAAGCTCGTTGTCGCCCGGCGTACACGCCGCCGTCCTGGCCAGGGCGGGCCGTTTGAAGGAGGCGCTCGGCTTCCTCCAGCTCGCGCAGGACATCGATCTCGACGACGTGACCGGCAGCACCGCTGGTGGTCTTCACCTGGCCAGCCTGGGCGGGCTGTGGCAGGCCCTCGTGTTCGGATTCGCCGGGGTGCGGGTGACGGGGCCCGACGACGGCGCGCTCGTTCTGGATCCTCACATTCCATCCGGCTGGGACGAACTGCGCATCACGTTGCACTGGCACGGACGCCGGGTTCGCCTGCGGTGCCAGGGCAATTCCGTCCACGTGGCGTGCGCCTCGAGCGTCCGCGTGCAACTGGGCGAGGATGCACCTGTGCTCATCACCCCACCGGGGGCGTGGATCGAGCCAAAGACAAAGAGAGCTCGCCGGGGCAGACTCGCGCCGGAGGTCGACCACTGAGCTGTCTCACCGGGACCGTTGCGGCCCGCACGGAGGTGGCCTACACGATGAGAGGTGGCACAACGGGGGGGTGAGATCACTCGGGTGAAGAGGATTGCGCCGACGGGGGTCTCGGTCCCGCCGACCCCTGTCCCGGTCTCTGCACCGCTCGCTCCTCGGAGCCCGCCCCCAGGTAGACGAAGACGCCGATGAAGACCAGCCAGAAGTCATAGAAGACGCCGCCCGCGATCATGACGACGGCCAGGATCCGGGCGATCTTCCCCGCCTGACGGGTGGCCGTGATCCGGTCGTGGTCGTGTTGCTCGAGTGCGGCGCGAAGGACCCTGCCTCCGTCCATCGGAAGCGCGGGCAACAGATTGAACACGCCCAACAAGATGTTCAGCCACGCCAGCCGGGCGAACCAGGGACCGGCAAAGAGGGTGGGCGGCCACAGATGCGCGCCGAAGACCAGACCCCCGGCGACGGCGATGACGGCCAATCCGAGGCTCGCGAGCGGTCCCACGACGGCGATGGCGAACTCGTCGGCGGCGCGCTCGGGCATCTTCTCGAGCTGAGACAGACCACCGATGGGAAGGAGCAGGATGTCCTGGACCACCGCCCCACGTCGGCGGGCGACCACGCAGTGGGCGTACTCGTGGACCAGTACCGAGGAGAAGACCGCGACGATCCACACCAGGCCGGAGGCGGCCGTTGCCGACCCACTGCCCGAGTTCAGCCACACCACGAGGACGACCAGGACCAAGAAGGTCCAGTGCATCCGGATGTCGATGCCCCCGATACGAGCCACCCGGATCGAGCTTCTCGTCCTCCGGTCCTGCGCCATGGTCATTGCCTTGTTGTTCAGGTCCTAACGCGAGGATGTGCGACGCACCCCCCGGGGCACCAGGGCACTATGGCCCTTCGTCTCTGGCCGAGCCGCTGCCGGGGGAGGGCCGCCGGCCACGCCGACATAAGATCCCCGGTTAGCGACACCAACCACGTTCGTCCCGGTCAGGGTCCCTGTGTCGTGCTAGGAGGTCGGAAATGGAGCACGCGGGCACCGTCGAAGAGCTCGGACGGGACGAATGCCTGACGCGGATGGCGACGCAGCGTCTCGGGCGGTTGGGCGTGGTGGTCGATGGCGTTCCCCTCGTGTTGCCCATGCAATTCGCCATGGAAGGTGAAACCGTCGTCCTCCAAACCAACCAGGGGGCGAAGACCCTGAACGCACCGCTCACTTCCGTGAGCTTCGAAGTCGACCACGTCGACTGGGACAAGGGGGTGGGATGGAGCGTGCTCCTCCAGGGCTACGGCGCCGACATCTCCTCGGCCCTCGATCAGCGATCAGAAGCTCTCCGTTCGCTGACCGTCCAATCCTGGGCACCGCCACCCGCAGATCGCTGGCTCAAGATCATCCCTCGAAAGATCACCGGCCGCGTGATCACAGCCCGCTGATCCGGGAGCCCTCGGGCCTGGCCCAGGATGCGTGGCGACGAGGGCCCAGGGCACGGTCTCCGAGTCTCGAATACGGTCGTTGGGCCCTGGTGGAACTCGACGACCGGCGCGCACAGTGACTTCATGGAGCAGGTGGCACGTGAGGACACGGCCCTCGCCCTGGTCGAGTTGGACCGGCAGGAATGCCTGGAGCTTCTCGGCCATGCCGGCGTGGCCCGTGTCGTCCTGAGCGTGGGGGGCCTTCCCGTTGCCCTCCCCGTCAACGTGTCCGTGCTCGACGGGGACGTCGTCTTCGCCACCGACAAGGGCTCCAAACTCGATGCGGCTGTTCGAGGGCAAGTGGTCAGCGTCGAGGCAGACGGAGTCGACCGCCTCTATCACGCTGGGTGGAGCGTCCTGGTGACGGGGGTCGCGCAGCTGCTGACCGAGGCCCGAGACGTCGAACGCGCCGGGCCACTGCCACTGGGGACTTGGGCGCCCGGGCCGCACCCCTTCCTGGTGCGGGTCCCGTCGACGGTGGTCTCAGGGCGGCGTATCTCGTGGAGCGGCCCGGTGCCCGAGGTACGGACACGGCCATGACCAGGGAGCCCAGGGGCACCCGGGACCGCCCGGGCTCTCTCGACCGCTCCGGGGGCAGCGGGGACCGAGGGGATTCCGGACCCGACCTGGCGCGTCGCATCCCGGCGCGGGTCCCTGCCCGCGTGGGCGCGCTGGAGAGCCTTCGCACCGTGATGCAGGCGATGATCGCCTCGGGGCTGGGCGCGGTGCTGGTGGAGAGCCCCCTCGGACCTACGGGGTTCCTGACGGCAATGGACGTCATCGAAGCCGTGGCAGGGGGTGCGGATCCCGACACCGTCTGGGCAGGCGAGATCGCGCGCCCTGCTCCCAGGACGGTCAGTTGCACCCAGCACCCGGCCGATGTCGGCGAGGAGATGACGGCCTACGAGCTCGAGGTCGTCGCCGTGATCGACGAGAATGCCGCTGTGGGCGTGGCGTCTGCCCTCGACGTCCTGAGTGCGGTGCTCCGGTTGGCCAAGGAGCCGACGGACCACCACAGGGATCGATGAGGACTAGCCGGCTCCTGGGCTGAGTCAGCTCGCCCGGGCCCATCCCGGGCAAGATCGGCGGGCACAACCTCGGGCCAGATCGCCAGGACACACCTCAGGCCTCGAGCGACGTCGCCTTTGCTATGGACTCGGCATGTCGTCGCTCGGAACGTCGCGGGGAATGACCGCCACCGGGACGTCGGCCTGGTGCACGAGTTGTTGGCTCGTGCTACCGAGAAGCAAGCCGGGAGGACCGCCGACACCGCGACGTCCCACCACGATGAGATCGGCCGCCTGCTCGTGCGCCGCCCTGAGCACCCCCGTGACGGGATCGCCGTCGATCACCATGCAGCGGTGCGCCACCGCCGCATCGGCGAGCGGTCGGCACCACTCCCGCTCGAGCCTGTGGGCCACCTCCTGCCGATGGCCAGCCGACGGCACCACCGAGTCGTCGCCGAGGTGCGTCAACAGGCCGAGGGCATGGACGGCCACGACCTCTCCGCTCGACCCTGCGATCAGAGCGGCGGCCCAACCCAGGGCGCGACCCGAGTCTTCTGAACCATCGACTCCCACCACGATGCGGCGCGGCGCGGTCACACCCGTCCTCCTGCTGCTCCTCCGGCTGCAGGTGCCCCGCACCCCTGATGCAGATCGAGACGTCTCATCGAATGGGCCTTTCCCGATCTCCCTGTCGTTGGCCCGGGATGCCCGGTCAAGGCTTGGATGCCGCCCCGATCTTGGCCGCCAATTCGGCCAGCCGGTTGGCATAGCCCCACTCGTTGTCGTACCACCCGAGCACCTTCACCAACCTCCCCTTGACCATGGTGAGCTCGGCGTCGAAGACGCACGAGGCCGGTGAACCGACGATGTCGGTCGACACCAGGGGTTCCTCGGCATAGTCGAGGCGACCCTCGAGCGGTGCGGCCGCTGCCGCCTCGCGGTACGCATCTTGGACATGGGCGACGGTGACCTTCGACGTCACGTTGGCCACGAGGTCGGTGATGGAGCCGTCGGGCACCGGGACCCGCAGGGCGAGGCCGTCGAGACGACCCTCCACCGACGGCAGGACGAGACCGGTCGCCCGGGCCGCCCCGGTGGTGGTCGGAACGATGTTGAGTGCCGCAGCTCGAGCACGCCTCGGGTCCTTGTGAAGGCCGTCCACGAGTTGCTGGTCACCGGTGTACGCGTGGACCGTGGTCATGAGACCTTCCTCGAGGCCGAATGCGTCGTCGAGGACCTTGGCCAGGACCGCCAGGCAATTGGTGGTGCACGAGGCGTTGGAGACGACCACATGACGGGAGGGGTCAAAGGTGTCGTCGTTCACGCCCATCACGAAGGTGGCGTCGGCGCCCTTGGAGGGTGCGGACACGACGACCCGAGGGGCACCGGCGTCGAGGTGGCCCGCCGCGTCCTCACGAGAGGTGAAGCGTCCGGTGGCCTCCACCACGACGTCGACCTCGAGCGCCGCCCAGGGCAGGGCCTTCACTTCGTGCTGGGCCGGGAGGAGGATCCGCCGGCCACCGACCACCAGGACGTTGCCGGAGGTGGTGACCGACTGGTCGAACCGTCCGAAGACAGAGTCTCGGGCGAGGAGTCGGGCCAGCGCCTCAGGTGGGCCCAGGTCGTTGATCGCCACCACCTCGATGTCGAGCTCGTGGCGTTGGGCCGCACGGAACAGCGCCCTTCCCGTCCGTCCGAAACCGTTGATCCCGACTCGAATGGTCATCGAGGTCCCTTCGTGTTTGTGACCGTTGCGTCCTGGGAAATCGCTTGCGTTCCCAGGATGCGCGGAGCTACCCGGCATCGGGTAGGGCCGATCGACCCAATACCCATCGTCCCGAGTGGGTGGGAACCTGGCCCGGTCTCCAGACTCTTTCCAGTCTACGTCCGAGGTCGCCCCTTCGTTCCCCCTGTGTAGGAGGACAATTCGGATGTTGCCACTCAGAAATGACCTTTGCCCCTGGCACGGGACGGGGCCTCATAGGACGCTGACCGCGGTGGCCTGAGCGAGCGGGAGGCGACATCATGCGAGTGGCCGTCGTCTATGAGTCGATGTTCGGGAGCACCCGACTGGTCGCAGAAGCGATCGCCAAGGGTCTCACCGCAGGCACCGACGTGCGGGTCATGGGCGTGGCCGACGCCCCCGACGTCCTCGACGGTTTCGATCTCCTCGTGGTGGGCGGCCCCACCCATGCATGGGGCATGTCATGGCCCTCCACCCGCAGAGGTGCCACGCTGCGTGTCGGCAAGCCGGGTAGCGACCTGGTCCTCGAGCCCGGCGCCGACGTCGGGCCCGGTCTCCGGGAATGGCTCGCATCTCTCGGTGGCGTCGATGTGAGAGCGGCAGCCTTCGACACACGCATCAAGTCCCCGGTCCTCTTCACGGGTCGTGCGTCGAGGAGCATCGGCCGCCATCTGGCGCGGCTCGGGCTCACCGTCGTGGCCCCACCCGAGAGCTTCCTCGTGGACAAGGAGAGCCACCTCCTGCCGGGAGAGCTCGACCGAGCCCTAGCGTGGGGGGTCCAATTGTCCGCTGTCGCAGAGGGCGCGCCGACCGGCAGAGACTGACTCCACCGACTCCTCAGCTCCGGTCCTCGGGGTGGTCGAGCCCGACCCCGATCAGCTTCAGGGCCTCGTCCAGGACGACTCCGAGCGGTCGTGTCGTGTCAACGTCCGCCGCCGACGGCCACGGGGCCTCCGTGCGAGCCATCGCCCGGCCGATCTCGACGGAAGCTTCGGAGGCATCATCCCCATTCCGGAGCCGCAGGGCAATCCGGCGTTCGACGACGGCAGGCGGGGCGGTGCAGTGCAGTTCGGTGAGATCGGCGATCGACTCCGTCGCCAGTCGCCGGGCCATGCGGCGGTGGGACTCGTCGATCCACGATGCATCGAGGACGACCGACTCGCCGAGGGCCAGGTGCGCCCGGGCAGTCTCGATCAGATCGTCGTAGACCTCCTGCTTACCCAACGGTGTGTAGGGCCCACGGGCGAACGTGCGCGCTGGTGGGCGCGCCTCTTTTTGCCCCGACCTGCCCCGACGTCGCTCGTCGGATCTGAGCACGGTGGCGCCCAGCGCGTCTCCCAGTACCGTCGCCAGGGTGGACTTGCCCGAGCCGGGCACCCCCCCGACGAGCACCAGTCGGACCCGGGCCCGCTCGAGATGGACCTCCGCCAGCTTCAGGAGCCGGGCCGCCTGATCGGCCGCGCCGGGGTCTCCCTGTCCGTGACGGATGCAAGTGACCTTCGTCCGGACATACGCGCGTAGGGCGATGTAGAAGTGCAGCAGCGATCGGGGTGAGAGCGCTCCGGCCGCCTCCTCGTAGTCACGCACGAATTGTGTCGCCGGCGCTTCGGCCCCGAGGCGCTCGAGATCCATGGCGAGGAAGGCCACGTCCGCGGCGACGTCCCCGTAGCGGAGCCTGTCGTCGAATTCGAGACAATCGAGGATCCTTGGACCGTCGTCGAGGCAGTAGATGTCATCGGCCTGGAGATCTCCGTGGCCATCGCAGATCTGCCCCAAGGCGATGCGAGCCGAGAACAGCGATGCGCGACCCGCCAGGTAGCGACGGACGCCACTTACCACGGCGGCGTGCACGTCTCGGTCCAGGACCGGTCCGACAAAAGGCGCCATCGCCAACACGTTCTTCTCGAACTGATCGGCAATCCCCTGCGCAGAAGCACAGGCCGAGATCTCGGTGGAGCGTTCGGCCCGGGCATGGAAATCGGCCAATGCTCGTGCCACCTTCTTCACCTCGGCCACCACCACTGCCTCGGGGCCCGAGCACGCCAGATGAGCCAGGGAGCGCTCGGCGGGAAGGCGACGCATCACGACGACTTGATCGAGGGTTTCGCCTTCCATTGTGACGTCGGCGACTCCCAAGTAGACGTCAGGAGCAAGCCGGCGGTTGAGATCGACCTCGCGCCGACAGGCCTCGACCCGAGAGGACAGGGTCGAGAAGTCGGCGAAGTCGAAACGGAGTGGTTTGTGCAGCTTGAACACGCGCTCGCCGAGGAACAGCAGGATCGAGAGGTGCGTCTCGCGTACTGCCGAACCGGCTGGCGATCCTGTCATGGGGCACGCCGGACGAGCATCACCCAAGATCCAGGCTTCGACCTGGCCCCCCATCGGGTTCGGACCTCCGTTTCGAGCTGCACGTGCCTCATCGTTCTCCAATGGTCCAGCGTGCAACGGTACAAGGACAGTGTCGAAAGTCCTGTGTCAGGTCGAACGCACCCCACCCCCCGGCCGTCGGGTCCAGCTGCAGGCCGATTGGGACCTCTGGCCCTTCCGGGGTGGGCGGGCTCGAGGAGACACTGAGGGTATGGAAATGGCCCTCGAGTTCGGAGTTGATCCGAGCCGACGGCCGGGTCCACGGGGTGCCGACGAGACGGGAGGGTAGAAGACCATGTCTATCTACAGCCAGCTCCTGAGCGCCGCCCTCGTGCAGACCGACGGGACCGATGACGACACGACGACCGGTGGGGCGCTGGCCAAGGTGCTGGCATGCCGAAGCAAGCTGGAAGCCAAGCCGGGGGCCCGTTCCGGATCCGACTGGGCTGCGGCCGCACTGGCCGACCAACTTGCCTACGACATGGCTCTCATCGAGTTCTCCCGACGCCTTGGGATCGAATTCGACCTGAGCAGCTTCGACCAGCGGCAGTTGGAACGGAACCGGCTCGAACGCGCCCTCGAGACTCGAGGCGTCGCCTTGGACCAGCTCATCGAGCTCGATGATCTCACCGAGCGATCCCGGCCCTGTTGAGGACAGAAACCGGTAGATCTCTAGGTGCCCGAAGCGTCGTCGCGCGACGACCGCTGTGACCGCTCGTCGAGGCGCGCGGCATAGGTCGCGGCCTGCGTGCGACGCTCCATGCCCAGCTTGGACAGCACGTTGGAGACGTAGTTCTTGACGGTCTTCTCGGCGAGGTACAGCTCGCCGGCGATCTGGCGGTTCGTCTTTCCCTCCGCGATGAGATCCAGAATGCGCCGCTCCTGAGCCGTGAGGCTGGCAAGCCGGGGGTCTTCTTCAGGGCCCTTCCGGAGCCGCGTCAGCACCCGCTCGGTGATAACCGGATCGAGCAGGGACTGACCTGCCGCCACCCGTCGGACGTCCTCGACCAGGTTGGTGCCCTCGACCTGTTTCAAGACGTAACCGGCGGCACCCGCCATGATGGCGGCGAAGAGCGCTTCGTCATCGGCGTAGGACGTGAGCATCACGCAAGCGATCTCAGGGTTGCGAGAGCGCACCTCACGACAGACTTCCACACCGCTCCCGTCGGGCAGCCGGACATCGAGGATCGCAACCTCAGGACGGGTGGGCGGGATCCGGGCCAGAGCCTCGGCGACGGTCCCGGCTTCACCGACGACCACGATGTCGTCGGTCGCCTCGAGCAACGACCGTAGGCCGGTTCGGACGATCTCATGATCGTCGAGGAGGAACACGCGCAAGCTCACTCGATCATCTTCCCAAGTGAACCACATCAAGGCAACCCATCCCGGCTCCCACCGGCCGTGCCACGAGGAGATCGGCGACGCATGCTCAGCCCCAAAACGGGCAAGCCCGCTAGGCTGGTGGGCTGTGCCATTCCGGGCGATCGAAGATCCCGTCAAGCTCCGCCGGGTGCTCGAGGCGACGCTTCTGCTCGAGGCGGACCTCGAGCTACCGGTCCTGCTTCGTCATTTGATCGAGGAGGCTCGCCAGATGGCGGGGGCACGCTACGGCGCGCTCGGCGTCCTCAACGACGAAGGCACCGCCCTGTCCGAATTCATCACCGTGGGGCTCGATCCCGACGAGGAACGGCGGATCGGGGCCCGTCCCACGGGGAGAGGGGTGCTGGGGCTGCTGATCACCCATCCCCACCCGTTGCGCTTGCGGGACATGGGATCCCACCCTGACAGCTACGGCTTCCCCCCCCACCATCCGCCCATGACCTCGTTTCTGGGGGTACCGATCAAGGTGCGCGACGAGGTCTACGGCAATCTCTATCTCACCGACAAGATCGGCTGGTCCGAGTTCACCCAGGACGACGAGGCACTTGTCGTCGCCCTCGCCCTTGCAGCCGGCATCGCCATCCAGAACGCACGTCTCCATCAACGGGTGCAGGAGGTGGCCGTCTACGAGGACCGCGACCGTGTGGCACGGGACCTCCACGACACCGTCATCCAGCGTCTCTTCGCCGTGACGCTCTCGCTGCAGAGCATGGCGGGAGCGGCGACGGCAGCGGGGATCGCGGACCGGCTCCAGGCGGCGGTCTCGGATCTCGACGCCACCATCCGGCAGGTTCGCTCGACCATCTACGAGCTCGGATCGGCGGGCCTCGACCAAGGTGTCAGGAATACCGTCCTCTCTCTCATCCACGATCTCAACCCCGTCTTGGGCTTCGAGGTGAGGGTGTCGTTCGATGGCCCGGTGGACTCGGCTATCTCCGACGAGCTCGCCGAACACCTGTCGGCGACGATCCGTGAGGCGGTGACCAACATCGGTCGTCACGCCCAAGCGACCGAGGCCAGCGTGGTCGTACGGGTACGCGACGGCCTTTGTCAGCTCGAGGTCACCGACAACGGCCACGGGTTGCTGCCAACCGAGACGACCGGCGGTGGGCTCGGCCTGGTCAACCTGCGGCGCCGGGCGGAGAAGCTTCACGGCGAATTCCTCGTCGAGAGCCGCGAGGAAGGCGGGACGTTGCTCACCTGGCGGGTACCGATCACGCAGTAGGTCGGTCCGGCGGGAACCGGAGGTGCGTGGGTCCTCCGAGCGTCGGTTCCCTGGGGAGGGGTTCACCTCGGCTCGAGCAGCCGCAGGCCTGACCACGGCGGGCCCGGAGAGGGCCCAGGCTCGATCCCCAAACCGAGTCGCGCCCGACCCGCGCTCCCAATCCCTTCCGGGGTTGAGCGGAGCCCCACCTCCCGAGAGGCCCCTTTTCCTCCGGACACCGGTCACCACCAGGGACGTTTGGACCCGTGTGAGGGACCTTCGACTCTGCCAAGTACCCCGCCGGCTCAGGCATCGTGACCGGAGAGGCCCGGCACGGGTGCTGAGCCTGACAACCAAATACCGAATTTCCGAAAAGGAGTCAGACATGCGGCGCAAGACGTTCGACATGATCCTCACGGCGGGCGGCGCAGTTCTTGTCGTCGTACTGCTCGCCGCCGGGGGCTTGGGGTTGTGGGGCCACAGCTTCGCCAACAGCAACGTCCACAACCAGCTCGCCCAGCAGCAGATCACCTTCCCGCCAGCGGCAGCATTCGCCCACGCCAAGGTGGGCACGGAGATCACGCCCAGCATGATCCCGTCGGTGTCGCAGTACGCCGGGCAGGAGCTCACCACCGGCCCGCAAGCCGAAGTTTACGCCGATGACTTCATCGCCGTGCACCTCAAGGAGATCGGCGGGGGACAGACCTACGCACAGCTGAGCGCGGCGTCATTGGCGGACCCGACCAACACCAAGCTCGCTGGCCAAGTGGCCACGGTCTTCAAGGGAACGACGCTGCGAGGGTTGCTCCTCGAGGCGTACGCCTTCTGGACTTTCGGCCAGATCGCCCTGATCGCATCGATCGTGTCCTTCGTTCTGGCCGGCATCATGCTCGTGCTCACTCTGTTCGGAGTGCTCCACCTGCGCCGGGTTCCCGCGGATCAGGAATTCCCCAAGGCACGCACGGTCGAGAAGGTCCCCGCCACGGTGTGACGCAAGGCGCGAGCCCGAAAGGGTGTCGCCCGTTGGTCCGGCGGGGCGTCGCATGCGGCGCCCCGCCGGTGTCATCCCCGACGAGACGCCGGGCCGCCGGGCCGGGGCTCTGTCCGGAGAGGAGGCAATCGTGTCGGACACACAAGCGTCGAGCACCCCGGCACAGACCCGCCGAATCGTCGTCGGGGTGGACGGCTCGGCATGCTCAGTCGCCGCCCTTGACTGGGCTGCCACGCAGGCGGAACTGACGGGCTCCGTCCTCGACGTTCTCACGACATGGGAGTGGCCGAACTCCTACGGGGTGCTTCTGGTCGTCCCCACTGGCTACGACCCGGAGGCCGACGCCCGTGCGGTACTCGAAGATGTCCGCCAGGCCGTTTGCGATGCCCACCCCGGCATCGTCGTCCGGCCGATCGTGGTCCGGGGGCACCCAGCGCCCGCTCTGGTGGAAGCATCTCGTGGTGCGGACCTTCTCGTCGTCGGCAGCAGGGGGCACGGCGAGTTCACCGGCATGTTGCTGGGATCCGTGAGTGAACACTGCGTCACCAACGCACACTGCCCAGTCCTCGTGCTCCGTGGTGGGGGCTGATCCACTTCTTCGGCAACCCGGCGTGCACTGCCGCCCCGTCGGCGGCTGGGGCGGGAGCTGCTCGGTTGGAGCCGCTATCGGGCATCGACACCTTCGACGATACGGCCGTCTCGCATGTAGACCGTGCGCTGTGCCGCTTGGGCGACGGAATGGTCGTGGGTCACAAGGAGGATCGTCACGCCGCTGGCGTGAAGTTGATGGAACACCCCGATCATCCGGTCCACCGAGGCGGCGTCCAGGTTCCCGGTGGGCTCGTCCGCCAGGAGAAGGCGGGGCTCGTTGGCCAGGGCCCGGGCGATCGCCACCCGCTGGCGTTCTCCCCCCGACAACCTGGTAGGCAGCCTGTCCTCGCGGCCCTCCAAGTCCATCTCTTGGACCAATTCCAGGGCCCGATCTCGGCGGCCGCGGGCAGACCGCCGACTGCCGAACATCGCCACCTCGATATTGGCCCGAACCGACACCTGGGGAAGGAGGTTGTGCAGCTGGAAGACAAGGCCGACCTGCTCGCGCCGGAAGCGGCTCATGTCGTGAACTCGATCCAGGTCTCGACCCTCGACGAGGACCGAGCCCGACGTCGGGGTGTCGAGCGCAGCGACCAAATGCAACAGGGTTGACTTCCCGCACCCAGAGGGCCCGGTGATTGCAACGAACTCCCCCTCCTCGACCACGAGATCGACACCGTCGAGGGCTCTGACACCACCCTCGTAGACCTTGACGACATCGCGAAGCTCGATGGCTGGCTGTAGTGAAGCCAGAGGACTGGTCATCGCCGATGGCCCGGTCGATGCCGCTGGATTACTCATAGCTGAGGGCTTTTAACGGGGACAACAGCGCGGCGCGCGTGGCCGGATAGAGGCCGCCGATCAGTGACATACCCAATGCGGTGTAGAGCGCCCGCCAGAAGGCTCCCGACGTGTAGTTGGCGTGGAGTACGCCCTTGAGCGCGGGCAATT
>Ga0208565_1000702_pt1 | contig 22820 bp, 13 predicted proteins | sample Sb_taG_7_FD_187706 | JGI IMG/M metagenome (GOLD analysis project Ga0208565, IMG submission 187706) | Peat soil microbial communities from Weissenstadt, Germany - Sb_50d_2_FS metaG (SPAdes) (version 2) | ecosystem: Environmental > Terrestrial > Soil > Wetlands > Peat | place: Germany...
TCGTGGCCAGCGGTCCCAGGACCGAGGCTGGCAGCGACCCGGTCGGCCAGGCCGCGGAAGAACAGCGCGCCGCCGCCATCGAGCACGGCCAGCACGGCGTCGTGCACCGGTGTGGTCGTGATCTCGCCGGGCGGCGGCAGCAACAGCGGAGCCAAGGCCGCGGGTACCAGCACCAGCCAGCCGTCGCCGCCGGGCAGAGCCCCGGCCCCGGCCCAGACCACGTCGCCGGCCGCGGTCAGCTCGTCCAGCATCGCCGGGGTGTAGCTGTCGACCCGGGTCGGCAGGATCAGCGACTCGAGCGCAGCGGCAGGAACGGCTGCCCCGGCGAGCTGTTCGACCACGGCGTAGACAGCGTCGGGGCCGGTCGGCCGACCGCGCCTGGCCGCCTGCCGGCCGGGGCCGGCCGCGCGACTTGGGTCGGCTGGCACGCCGTGCACGGCGTTCTGCCAGGCGGGCAGGAACGCGGCGAGCACCTGCGGCGGTACCGGCTCGGCCTCCTGGCGCAGCCTGGCAAGGCAGCGGCGGCGGAGCAGCCGCAGCACACCGGAGTCGCACCACTGCGGCCCGGCGAGGCTGGGCAGGAACTCGCCTTCGGTGACCCTGCCGTCCGCGGCTAGCCGGTGCAGCATCCCGGTGACCACGGCGACGCCGAGTCCGTACCGCTGCGCCACCGCCGCCGCGGTGAACGGTCCGTGCGTTCGCGCATACCTGGCGACCAGGTCGCCGAGGGGATCGGGCAGCAGCTCGGTAAAGGCCACCGGGATCCCGGTTGGCAGCGCGACGCCGAGTGCGTCGCGCAGCCTGCCCGCGTCCTCGATCGCGGCCCACCGCAGCTCCGCGGCCACCCGAACCTCGATGATCCGGCGCTGAGCGGCCAGCTCGGCGAGCCACGCCGTCGCCGCGCCTTGCGCGGCGCTGTGCACCGTGGCCTCGTCGTCCGGCGCGCGGTCCGCGGACCAGTCGGGCTCGTGACGCTGCGCCGCGGTCCCTTCATCCGGCGCGCGGTCCGCGGACCAGCCGGGCTCATGACGCTGCGCCGCAAGCTCGTCGTCCGGCGCGCGGTCCGCGGACCAGCCGGGCTCATGACGCTGCGCCGCGGTCCCTGCATCCGGCGCGCGGTCCGCCGCCCCGGCTGGGTTGGCGCACCGCGCCGCGACCTCGGCAGTCGACAGCGGTCCGATCTCCCTGATCAGGTCGCTGAGTTGCTCGGCAGTCGAGCAGCGGCGGCTCGGCGACCGGCGCTGCAGGTCCCGTTCAACCTCGCTGACAATCAGCGGATCGAGCAGTTCCCTCAGGTCCGCCTGACCAAGTAGCTCGGCAAGGAGCGCGGAATCCAGAGCTAGCGCCTGGGCCCGGCGCTCGGCCAATGGTGCGTCCCCCTCGTACATGAATGCGCCGATGTACCGGAAAAGCAGCGACCGGCCAAACGGGGAAGCAGTGGGAGTCTCGATCTCGACCAGCCGGACCCGGCGGGCGGAAAGATCGCGCATCAGTGCGATCAGCGCGGGGACGTCGAAGACGTCCTGGAGGCACTCGCGCATGGTCTCGAGCACGATCGGGAAGCTGCCGTAACCACTGGCAACCGCCAGCAGCTGGGCGGCTCGCTGCCGCTGCTGCCAGAGCGGGGAGCGGCGTCCTGGCTGGCGGCGGGGGAGCAGCAGCGCGCGGGCCGCGCACTCGCGGAATCTGGACGCGAACAGCGCCGAGCTGCCGAGCTCGGCGGTGACCAGTTGCTCGACCTCGTCGGGATCGAGCATGGCAAAGCCGGCCGGCGGCGGATCATCAGAGTCAGGGACCCGGATCACGATCCCGTCATCGGTGTACATGGCCTGGACGTCCATGCCGCCATACCGCTCACGCAACCTGGCCGCTATGGTCAGCGCCCACGGGGCATGCACCTTGGCGCCGTACGGGCTGTGCAGGATCAGCCGCCAGTCGCCGAGTTCGTCGCGAAACCGCTCGAGCACCAGCGTCCGGTCGTCGGGCAGATAGCCGGTCGCTTCGCGCTGGCTGGTCAGGTAGGCGAGCAGATTGCTGGCTGCCAGCTCGTCGAGTCCGTCGTCCCGCAGCCGCTGCGCGGCATGCTGCGGATCGGTGGCGCAGAGCTCGCGACAGTACTGGCCGATGGCCCGGCCGAGCTCAGCCGGGCGGCCCGGCGTGTCCCCGTGCCAGAACGGCAGCTTGCCCGGCTGCCCAGGAGCCGGCGAGACGAGCACCTGGTCGGCCGTGATGTCCTCGATCCGCCAGGAGCTGGCGCCGAGCACGAACACGTCGCCGACCCGGGACTCGTAGACCATCTCCTCATCGAGCTCGCCGACCCGGCGCGAGTTTCTGCCGGTCCGGTCTCGCTGTCCGCCGACCAGGAACACGCCGAACAGGCCGCGGTCAGGAATCGTGCCACCGCTGGTGACCGCGATCCGCTGGCCGCCCGGCCGGCCGCGCAGCATCCCGGTCGCACGGTCCCAGACCAGGCGGGGACGGAGCCCGGCGAACTCCTCGCTCGGGTAGCGGCCGGCCAGCATGTCGAGCACGGCCTCAAGCACCGGGCGGGTCAGGCCGCTGAACGGGGCCGCGCGCCGGACGGTCTGCAGCAGGTCGACGACATCCCAGTCGTCCATGGCCGTCATCGCGACGATCTGCTGAGCCAGCACGTCGAGCGGGTTGCGGGGCATCCGCAGTTCCTCGATCAGGCCGTTGCGCATCCGGCCGGCGACCACCGTCGCCTGCACCAGGTCGCCCTGGTACTTCGGGAAGATCACGCCACGGGAGACGTCGCCGACGTTGTGCCCGGCCCGTCCGATCCGCTGCAGGCCACTGGCGACCGAAGGCGGTGATTCGACCTGGATAACGAGGTCAACGGCGCCCATGTCGATGCCGAGCTCAAGGCTGGACGTGGCGACGACCGCAGGGAGTCGGCCCGCCTTGAGCGCCTCCTCGATCTGGGCTCGCTCCTGGCGGGACACCGAGCCGTGATGGGCGCGGGCGATCACCGCAGGCGCCACGATGCCGCCGGGGCCTGTGCCGCCGGGTCCTGTGCCGCCGGGTCCTGTGCCGCCGCTGATGCCGCGTCTGTCCGTGTCGGCCAGGTCGAAGTCGCCCAGGCCATCGTAGGCTCGCTGCGCGGTGATCTCGGCCCGCTCGGCAGCCCGTTCGGCGGCAAGCTCGTTGAGCCTGGCGCAAAGCCGCTCGGCCAGCCGGCGGGAGTTGGCGAACACGATTGTCGAGCGGTGCTGCTCGATCGCGTCGAGTACCTGGGCCTCGACATGCGGCCAGATCGAGTTGCTCCGGGGCTGGCCACCAGGTAGATCGGCGGGGTCGTCCAGCGTGCTGCTCGCCCCAAGGCCGGGTCTGGCTCCGCCGCTGTACCCAGCCGGATCTGGGTTGCCGACCCCGGCTTGGGCGGCGAATTCGGCGGGTCCGATGATCCGGGCCCGGCGGGCCGGCGGGCTGGGCGGCGGACCGGTGCCGGCGGCCAGGTGCGGGCTTTCCTGGCTGACCACTGCCGGTGTGCTCCAGGGCGGGCCGCCCGCGGTGGACTCCAGGTCCGACATGTCTTCGACCGGGACGACGATCTTCAGGTCAAGCCGCTTCTCGCTTGGCGGCGCGGCGATCGTTACCGGCAGCGCGCCGCCAAGGAACGCGGCGACTTCCTCGGGCGGCCGGACGGTAGCTGACAGCCCGATTCGCTGCGCCGGCCTGACCCGCTCCGCTGATCCCGCCCGCTGCGCTGACTCGACCTGCTGTCCTGACCCGGCCCGCGTCCCGCTGGTGGCCTGCTGGCCACTGCCGGCCGGACCGGCCCCGCTGCCGGGCACCCCGGCGCCGCGCAGCGCGTCGAGCCGCTCCAGGGACAAAGCCAGGTGCGCTCCCCGCTTGCCGCCAGCCAGCGCGTGCACCTCGTCGATGATGACCGTTTCGACGCCACGGAGCCCGTCCCGCGCCTTAGACGTGAGCAACAGGAACAGCGACTCGGGCGTGGTGATCAGGATGTCCGGCGGCTTGCTGGCCAGCTGACGCCGCTCGTCCGCGGCGGTGTCGCCGGTCCGAACCCCCACCCGGATGTCGGGCTCGGGCAGCCCGAGGCGCCGCCTGGCCTGGCCGACCCCGGTCAGTGGGCTACGGAGGTTTCGCTCGATGTCGACGGCCAGGGCCTTGAGCGGCGAGATGTAGAGCACCCGGCAGCGCAGCCTGGGATCGGGCGGGGGCGGCTCGGTAACCAGCTTGTCGATCGCCCACAAGAACGCGGCCAGCGTCTTGCCTGAGCCGGTAGGCGCGACGACAAGCGCGTGCTCACCCTGTCCGATCGCCTGCCAGGCCTGCGCCTGCGCCAGCGTCGGCTCGGCGAACGCGGCCCGGAACCAGGCCGCAGTCGGCTCGCTGAAGCCAGCCAGCACGGCATCGGCCGGAGAGGCGGCGGACGACGCGGTGCGAGCGGACATGACTCCATCCTGCCGCCACCTACCGACAGCCTGGACCGGTCACCAGCCAAGCCGACTGCCGTTGTGTTTTAACCGCAGGTTTCGGTGATCATCAATCAGGTAACGGGGCGGGTCAGGGCGCGCCGCCGGGCATGGCGGCGAGGCTCGGCCACGGTCGCAGCTGCTCGATCTGGGTGGCCAGGCCGAGCAGGGTGCTTTCACCTCCAGCTGCGGCAACCAACTGGATGCCGATCGGCAGGCCGTCGTCGTCGGTCCCGAACGGCACCGAGGCGGCCGGCAGACCGGCTATGTTCCACGGCGGCGTGTAGATCCAGTTCGCCACGCCAAGCATCGTGGCGATCCAGCCCTTGCCGTCCCAGGTTCCGATCGGGACCGGGCCTCGGGTAAGCGTCGGCGTGATCAACACGTCATAGTCGGCGAACCAGGTAGCCGCGCTGCGGGTAAATGGATCGGCCGAGGCCGGGCGAGCGTTCCTGGCCAGCCGGTCACCGAGCCTGGCCATCTTGCGGGTCCGGTCCTCAAGCGCAGCGGTCCGCAGTCCGCGGGCATCCTGGGCGATCCCGGCCAGCCAGCGCCGGTTGAAGCGCAGCCCGAGCGCTGGCGGGTACGACGGTGACGCGGTCACCACCTGGTGCCCGGCATCGCGCAGGACGGTTGCGACGTCATCGACGGCCGCGCGAACTCGCGGTCTCGCCTTGGCGCCGATCAGCGGATGCCGGACGGAGACGGCGATCCGCAGCGGACGTTCCGGCGGGCCAGGATCCCGGTAGGTCCTGGTGCCGGCCAGGATGTCCAGCGCCAGAGCGGCATCGGCCACGGTCCTGGCGAGCGGGCCGAATGCCGTCAGGCCCAGCCAGTGGTCCTGCTGGCCGCCGGCCACCGGGACGAGGCCGGGCCCGGGCTTCAGGCCGAAGATGCCGCAGCATGCCGCCGGGATCCGGATCGAGCCGCCGCCATCGGAGCCAAGCGCGAGCGCGGCCATGCCAGCGGCGACCGCAGCCGCTCCGCCGCCGGTCGAGCCACCCGTCGTGCGGTCGGGATGCCACGGATTCCGGGAGGTCGGGAAGGCGGCCGGCTCGGTGAACGGCCAAATGGCCAGCTCCGGCAACTGGGTCTTGCCGATGACCACGCAACCCGCCGCTCGCAGCCGAGCCACGAGCTCATCGTCGGCCTCCGCAGCCGTTTCCTGGGTCGCCGCCGATCCCATCCGGGTCGGCTCGCCAGCTACGTCGACGTTGTCCTTGATGGCGACAGGCACGCCGGCCAGTGGCAGGTCAGCGAGGTCGTCGCGGTTGCCAAGCGCCGCTGCCTCACGCAGCGCCTGTTCCTGGCGGACCAGCTGGAATGCCTTGATCGCTGGCTCCCGCTCGGCGATCCGATCCAGGTGAGCCTGGATCAGTTCGACCGGCGTTATTTGGCGATCCCGCACCAGCCCGGCCATGTCGACTGCGCGCAGTGAGCACAGTTCGGAGCCGTGCGGAGCTGGTGCTTCGCTCACGGTCGCCTCCCGACGGTCGGCCCGGCGCACTCGTTATCGGGCCACTTTGGCTTGACTCGTCCCGATCATAGGGGCGGCAACGAGGCCGTTCCATGGACCGCTCGTTGCACCGCGGACTTCATCGGGACTGCCGCAAGCTATCGGCGGCCAAGCGCGGATCTGATCAGGTCAGCGAGCTCGGCGGGCCAGACCTTCTCGGTGGTGGAGTCCAGTTCAGCCACAGTCCACCAGCGCCAGGCGGTGATGCCGTCAGCAGCGTGCATCGCATCGACGCCGGTGATCTCGCGACGGGACTGGTCGGTTCTGGCCAGGTAGAGCCGCTCATGCTGGTGCACGATGTGGCCCGCGTATTCCATGGTGTGGCTGCGCCTGTGTACCTCGGTGAGCAACGTGATGTCGGTCCAGCCGGTCTCTTCCGCCAACTCCCGGATCGCGGCCGCTGGATAGTCCTCGCCCTCATCCAGGCCACCGCCTGGGGTCGACCAGTGCACCCCGTTCGGCGGGCCGTCGTCGTATCGCATCAGTAGAACCCGGTCGTCAGGATCCAGCATGACGACCCGGCCGGCCCGTCGCACCGAGAGTCCCGGCGCCGCACGCCCGGGCGATTCAGATGTTTCGGAGTCGGATAGACACGCTGAGTCGGGGGTTGTCATGCTCCCATTGTCCGGGCTGCCCGTGGACCGGACATCCATCCGGTCGATCACTCGCTCGTACCACTTGTATATACCGTCTATCGGTACTTCACAAAGTACAGGGGAAGAACGTCAGCGGGCTGTGGTCGCGGCCCGGTACCGGTCAATGACGAGACCTGCAACCGCCGGATGACCGCCGAGCGGCGCGGTGACCCATTCGGCACCGCTCTCGCTCAACCGTTCGTGAAACTGACCGGGTGCCAGCAGATAGCTGGCTACCGCGACCGGTCCGCCGGTGCGTGACCGTAGCTCGGCCACCGCCTCGGAAGGCGTCGGTCGGCCGACTGCGGTGAACGCTGGCAGCACGGGAACTCCGAGGCCGTCTGCCAGCAGCTCCGCCTGTCGCGAAACCTCGGTGGTGGCCACCGGGTCGGACGACCCGGCGGCGGCCAGGACTACTGCGGTCCCTGGCGGGACTCCTGCGTCGGTGAGGCGGCCGGTTAGCGCGGTCACCAGTAGCGGATCAGGACCGAGGGGACCGGCCACCCGCGCGCGTGCCACGCCGCCGGCCGCTGCGGCAGCAGTGACGTCGGTCGCGAGGTGATATCCGGTGGAGAGCAACAGCGGGACGATGATGACGTCGGAGCCGGCGGCGGCGAGTCCGTCGGCCAGGGACGGCTCGGCATGCTGCACGAATGCCACCCGAATGTCGAGCACGGGCGCCAGCCGCAGCACCTGGCTGGCCAGCGTATTGATCGTGGCCGCCGCCGCTGGATGGTTGCTGCCGTGGGCGACCGCCAGCAGGGCCGGGCGGCTCATGCCGCGCCCAGTTGGTCGCGGAGCCTGACCACCTCGCCGATGACCACGACCGCTGGTGGCCGCACGCCGTTCCTGGCGGCATCGGCGGCGACTTGGTCAAGGCTTGAGATAAGCACCTGCTGGCGGGCCGTCGTGCCGTCCTGGATGACGGCGACCGGTGTGCTGGCGTCCCGGCCGCGCTTGATCAACTCGGTTGCGATCGTCTCGATCTGGGCGACGGCCATCAGCAGGACAAGCGTGCCTGAGCCGCCGGCCAACGCCTGCCAGTCCACGGTCGCGCCCGGCTGCGATGGGTCCAGATGAGCGGAGACCACAGCGAAGTCCTGGGTGATGCCGCGGTGCGTGACCGGGATCCCGGCGGCGGCAGGTACCGCGATGGCGCTGGTCACCCCGGGCACCACCTGAACGGGCACTCCGGCCCGGACACAGGCCAGGGCCTCTTCGCCGCCCCGGCCGAACACGAAAGGATCGCCGCCCTTCAGCCGGACCACGCGGGCACCGGCCAGTGCCCGGTCGACGATCAGGGCATTGATCTGGTCCTGGGTCAGCCGGTGGGCGCCAGGCGACTTGCCTGCCTCGATGATCTCCACGTCCGGATCAAGCTCGGCGAGCAGCCCGCGCGGTCCGAGCCGGTCGGCGACCACGACGTCGGCCTCGGCCAGCAGGCTACGGCCGCGGACGGTGATCAGCCCAGGGTCACCCGGACCACCGCCGACCAGGGCGACGCTCCCGATCTTGCGGCGTCGATGACGCAGCGGAAGGCTGCCATCGGCCAGCGACTGGCTGATCGCCGACCGCAACCGCTGCGACCGGCGCGGGTCACCGCCGGCGGTTACCGCGACGGTTACGTCGCCGTGCCTGGTCACGGCCGGCATTCGGGCGGCCGAGTCCGAGCCGGAGTCGGCGCGGACGCACCAGATCCCGGCTCGGTCGGCGGCCGCGGCGACCTCGGAGTTCACCTCGCTGTTGTCGGTCGCGGCGTGAGCGAGCCAGGCGCCTGCCAGGTCACCGTCGCGATACCGTCGGCGGTGGACGGTCACCGGCAGCGCGCCGAAGCCCTCGGCGATCCGTGGCGCCACCACGGTCACTCGCGCACCGGCCTCGACCAGGGCGCGAGCCCGGCGCAGCGCGACCGGCCCGCCGCCGACGACCACGGCGGACCGTCCGGCCAGATCGAGCTCGATCGGGTAGGCCGTCACGACGCCGCTCCGGACGGAAGGTCCGACGGCCGCAAGTCGGCGGGGCCTGCGCGCCGGCGGCCTGGTTCGGCGGCCGACGGCGGCAAGTCGGCGGGGCCTGCGGGCCGGCGGCCTGGTTCGGCGGCCGACGGCCGCAGCACGGCCGTGAACCGCAGCTGGAAACTGCGGGCACATGAGTCGCATTGCCAGTGCCCGGCCTGCAGGCCGGCCGGCCGCAGCGTCTCCTCGCCGCAGTACGGGCAGAAGAACGGCACCTGCCGCTCGCCGTTCACCGGGCCACCGCCGTCCTTGAGCGGCCCGGGGCGGGTGTGCCGACGGAGCCTAGCGCCGGTAGCGGGCTGCGGACCGACGCCGACACTCGGCTAGCCGTCGGCCGGGAGATCGGCCTCATGCCAGCGGCTGGCCGGGAGATCGGCCTCATGCCAGCGGCTGGCCGGGAGATCGGCCTCATGCCAGCAGCCGCTCGTCGGCTCGGCGAACCCAGCTGGCGAACCGCTCGCCGTCGGCACGGTCGGCCTGATAGCTGCGCAGCAGCCGTTCCACGTAGTCGGGCAGGGTGTCGGCGCTCAGCTTCAGCCCGCGCAGCTTGCGGCCGAACGCCGGATCGGCGCCGAGCGAGCCGCCGAGGTGCACCTGGAAGCCCTCGTTGCCGCCGACGATGGAGCCCTTCAGGCCGATGTCGGCCAGCTGGAACCTGGCGCAGGAGTTCGGGCAGCCGTTGACGTTGATCGTGATCGGCTCGTCGAAGTCGGGCAGCCGCCGCTCCAGCTCGGCGTACAGATCGCGAGCCCGCTGCTTGGTCTCGACAATCGCCAGCTTGCAGAACTCGATTCCGGTGCAGGCCATGGTCGAGCGGCGGAACATCGAAGGACGGGCCGGCAGGTCGATCGCGTCAAGTTCGGCGACCAGCTCAGGAAGGTTTCGTTCCGGCACATCGATGATCAGCAGCTTCTGCTCGATGGTGGTCCGAACCCGGCCCGACCCGAACGTCTGCGCCAGATCGGCCACCTGCCAGAGCTGGTTGCCCGAGGTTCGGCCGACATGCGGCGCGACGCCTACGTAGTACCTGCCGTCGCGCTGGCGGTGCACTCCGACGTGATCGCGGGAGCCTGGCGCCGGGGGAGCCGGGGCCGGGCCGTCGGGCAGCGCCGCACCGAGGTACTCCTTCTCAAGCACCTCGCGGAACCGCTCCGTGCCCCAGTCGGCCACCAGGAACTTCAGCCTGGCCCGGCTGCGCAGCCTGCGGTAGCCGTAGTCGCGGAAGATGCTGGTCACCCCGGACCAGACGGTCGGGACCTGGTCCGGCCTGACGAACACGCCGAGCCGCCTGGCCAGCATCGGGTTAGTCGACAGGCCGCCGCCCACCCACAGATCGAAGCCTGGCGTGCCGCCCAGGCCGGTGACCCCGACGAACGAGATGTCGTTGACCTCGTGCGCGGTGCACTGCGAGGCGCAGCCGGAGATCGCTGACTTGTACTTGCGCGGCAGGTTGCCGAACCCGGGATTGGCCGCGGCCACCGCCTCGGTGGCCCGGAGCGCTGCGGTCGCATCCAGAACCTCGGCGGCATCGATCCCGGCGACCGGGCAGCCCAGGATGTTGCGCGGCACGTCACCGCAGGCCTGCAGCGAGGACAGGCCGACCCCTTCGAGCCGTTCCCAGATCGCCGGCACGTCCTCGATCCTGATCCAGTGGTACTGGACGTTCTGCCGGTCGGTGATGTCGGCTAGGTCGCGGCCGTACTCTTTGGCGACGCCGGCGATCGTGCGCAGCTGATCGGCGGTGAGCTGGCCGCCGGGAATCCGGACCCGCATCATGAAGTGGGAGTCCTCGATCTCCTCGTCCGCCAGCGAACCGGTCCGGCCGCCGGGGATCCCTGGCCTGCGCTGGGTGTACAGCCCCCACCAGCGGAACCTGCCGCGCAGGTCGGTCGGGTCGATCGAGCCGAAGCCCTGCCAGGCATAACGGGTCAGGATCCGGTCGCGGACATTGAGCCCGGCGTCGTCCTTCTTGAACCGCTCGGCGGCGTTCAGCGGCTCGAAATGGCCAGCGGCCCACTGGCCCTGGCCGCGCTGCGGCTGAGATGACATCGGAATCCTTCTGCTTCTGAGGTTCGGGCGCACGCCAGACGTCCGTTGCGCGGACGAAATGACTGCGGTCGGGGACCGAGATCAGCAGCAGGAACGACAGATCGCGCTTGAGGTGCGCTGAAGGTCGATGTGGCGCCGGCAGAACAGCATCAGCGCCTGGTCAGCAGCCTGGGGTGTCACGGCAAGGGTCTCCGGGTTCGGCGATGCGCGGACGTCCTCCGGTCGGGCTAACACCCGATCCCGCGATCGCATTCCGCCCCGTGGTGCCTAGCTGGGCAGCGTCGTTCTGGGCAGCGCCGTTCTGGCGGCTGCGGTCTTTCGCCGGGAGGACGGCGGACAGGTAGCTCGGGGGACAGGTAGCTCGGCGGACAGGTAACCTGGCGCGGGTGCGGCTGACGATGTTCTGGGAGCGCATGCGTGCGCAGTTCGGCGACACATATGCCGAGAGCGTCGCCAAGGACCACGTGCTCGCGCCGCTCGGCGGCCGCACGGTCGACCAGGCGCTCGCCGACGGCGAGGACGCGAAAGTTGTCTGGCGAGCGGTCTGCGAGGTGTTCCGCGTTCCTGAGCGGCTGCATTGATGGTTGCAGCTGGCCGGCCGAACAGCGACTACGAGCGGGGCAGGATCACCGCGCTCGGCGGGCGGCTGGTGGAGGTGCACTGCGCCTGCCCGCTGGATGTTGCGGCGCGGCGCTATGCCGAGCGCGCCGGTGGTAGCCATCCCGTTCACGTGGTTACCGCCGTGTCGGCAGAATTCCTGGCTGAGTTCGACCGGCCGGTGGGCCTGGGCGAACTGATCGTGGTGGACACATCGGGCCCGGTCGACATCCCGGCGCTCGCCGGCGAGGTGCGGACGCTGCTGGCGGCTCCCGTTTGACGGCCGTGGCACATTTTCAGCCAAGCCGGCGCGTCGGCCCGCATGATCGAACAACTGTTCGTTAGAGTGGCTCCGCTGGCGGTCTTACGTGGCCTCGGATCGGCCGCGTAGTGCAGCGCCCGCACATTGTCAGTGGCTGCGCGTAGCGTCGATGCTGACAGCAGATGACATGGCCTAGCAGTGCAGACCACCGCACGCTGCGAGCGGCTCGGCATAGCCCTCGATCCCAACGGGAGTTCACATGGCACCGAACGACAAGGTGGGCAGCAACAGGGCCGGGGACAGGGACAAGGCCCTGGAGACCGCGCTCGCTCAGATCGAACGACAGTTCGGTCGGGGAGCCATCATGCGACTCGGCGACGATGCACGCGCGCCGGTCGAAGTGATCCCGACCGGGTCCATCTCGCTGGATGTCGCGCTCGGCATCGGCGGCCTGCCGCGCGGCCGAATCGTCGAGATATACGGACCGGAGAGTAGCGGGAAGACCTCGCTTGCGTTGCATGCAGTAGCAAATGCACAAAAAGCAGGCGGAATCGCGGCCTTCATCGATGCCGAGCACGCACTCGATCCCGATTACGCCAAGAAGCTTGGTGTGGATACCGACGCGCTGCTTGTGTCCCAGCCGGACACCGGCGAGCAGGCGCTGGAGATCGCCGACATGCTGATCCGTTCCGGTGCGATCGACGTGGTCGTTATCGACTCGGTGGCCGCCCTGGTGCCGCGGGCTGAGATCGAGGGCGAGATGGGGGACAGCCACGTCGGCCTGCAGGCCCGCCTCATGTCGCAAGCACTCCGCAAGATCGCAGGCGCGCTGAACCAGACCAAGACCACCGCAATTTTTATTAACCAATTGCGGGAAAAGATAGGAGTCATGTTCGGCAGTCCAGAAACCACCACTGGTGGAAAGGCGCTTAAGTTTTATGCGTCAATACGGCTGGATATCCGACGCATCGAAACTCTCAAAGATGGTGCGGATGCCGTGGGTAACCGAACCCGTGTGAAGGTAGTCAAGAATAAGTGCCTGGCAGAAGGGACGCGAATATTTGACCCGGTAAGCGGTCTCACGCATCGCATCGAGGAGATTGTTGATGGACAGTTTCCCGTTCATGTCGTGTCCGCTGACAAGAATGGACTCCTCCACGCACGGAAAGTCACGTCGTGGTTCGACCAAGGCGAGCAGGAGGTCATCGGAGTCAAGCTCCGCGATGGCACCGAACTGTGGGTAACGCCGGATCATAGAGTCATGACGGAGCGCGGCTGGCGTCCTGCGGGGAACCTCGCGCGAGGCGACCGGCTGGCCAGGCCGCGCAACTACTCGGGCTTCGGTTCGTATGAGCCTGTTCCCGCCGATCACGCCAGGTTGCTCGGCTACCTCATCGGCGACGGTTACGTAGGCGGAAAGACGCCGATCCATTTCATCAATGTCGCAGATTCGCTCCATCAGGATGCGGCTCGGATAGCCGAAAGCCTGGGGTGCGAGGTGAAGAAGGGTAGCGGTGGTCCTATTGCCGTCTCATTCTCCCATCGGCCCGGCGAGAAGAACGGGGTGCTTGAACTCTGTCGGTGGGCTGGAATATTCGGCTGTCTGGCTCCCGATAAGAAAATTCCGGCGGCCTTCTTTGCTCCTGACGTCTCAGCCGAAGTCGTAGGAAACCTCATCTTCGGGCTCTTCGAGACAGACGGTTACGTATCGAGAGAGCAGACGGGAGGCATCCGAGTCGGCTATTCGACGACCTCGGAGCAGCTCGCTCAGCAGCTTCATTGGCTGCTGCTTCGCTGGGGCATCGGGAGTAGCGTCCGGCGCCGTGACCCAAGGGCTCAGCGGGGTGGCCTAGTACAGGGACGCCGGATCGTCGGCAAGCTTCCGTCGTGGGATGTACGAGTTTCTGGTGTCGAGAATGCGACGGCATTTGCGGCTGCGGTTCCCATGTGGGGCCCACGGGGCCAAGTGCTAATGCGTGAGCTCGGCGTACTCGACGGCCGCTACCGGGGGTCTCAACGGGTTTATCTTGCCGACGAACTCATCAAACCCGTCCTTGGCTACCTTGAAAGCCGCGGCGTGACGGCATCGCTGGCAGCCCGGCTGATCGGCGAGGGCGCGGGGAATCCGCAGGGCGGCATGAAGGTAGTACTTGGGGCATCGCGCCTGCGCCGTGACCGGGTTCAGCGGCTGGCGGATGGCCTCGACGATGCCTTCCTGCGCGAGATTCTGGCGGATCAGCTCTGGTTCTCCCGAGTCCAGGCGGTTCTGCCCAGTCGGCGCTGCCGCACGTTCGATGTAGAAGTTGAAGAGTTCCACAACCTCGTCGCGGAGGATGTGGTCGTCCACAACTGCAGTCCGCCGTTCAAGGTCGCCGAGTTCGACATCCTGTACGGAATCGGGATAAGTCGGGAAGGCAGTCTGATCGATCTGGGTGTCGAGCAGATGATCGTCCGCAAGGCCGGTGCCTGGTACACCTACGAGGGCGATCAGCTCGGCCAGGGCAAGGAGAACGCCAGGACCTACCTGCGCGACAACCCGGATATCGCGAACGAGATCGAGAAGAAGATCAAGGAGAAGCTCGGCATCGGTCCGCAGCTGGACGCCGACGTGACAGCTCCAGCACCGCCGACGGCAAGGCCGACGCTCGAAGTTGTTCCTGGGTCGAACGGTGCGGGGCCAGGCAGGTAGCGGCGCGGCGCGCCGGGTAGGTAGCGGCGCGGCAGGCCGGGCAGGCAGTAGCGCGGCCCGCCGGGCTGCGGCGCGCCGCACCCGCGCGGATGGAACCCGCGTCGGCGAAGCCAGCGACGGTGCCGCCAGCGACGGGGCTGACGGCTGGGACGATCCCGGTGTACCGGCCGACCCTGAGGCCGTGGCCAGGCTGATCTGCCTTCGGCTGCTGACGGCGGCGCCGCGGACCCGGGCGGAGCTTGCCGAGGCACTTCGCAGACGCCGCGTGCCCGACAACGCGGCGCAGGCCGTGCTGAGCCGGTTCGCCGAGGTGAAGCTGATCGACGACGCCATGTTCGCCAAGGCGTGGGTGGAGTCGCGGCATCTGGGCCGGGGACTGGCCGGCCGGGCGCTGGCGGCCGAACTAGGCCAGCGGGGCGTGGCCCAGAGCGACATCAAGGCTGCTGTCGATCAGCTAACCCCCGACACCGAGCTTGCCACCGCGAGGGCACTGGTGGCGCGCAGGCTGGCCAGCACGAGGGGCCAGCCCGCTCCGGCCAGGGTCCGGCGACTAGCCGGGATGCTGGCCAGGAAGGGGTACGGGGCCGGCCTGGCGTATCGCGTTATCCGCGAGGCACTGGAGCAGGAAGGCGAGGATCCGGTCGCGGCCGGCCTGGACGGCGAGGAGTCCTTCGACGTCGGACTGGACAGCGACGGATCCATGATCATCTAGGATCAATGGGTGCCGTCAGCTGCCAGCCAACCTTCGCCTGCTCCGGGGTAACTTGAAGCTGAGGCAGTCACGGCGCGCCTGGCTAACAGCCAGTCGCTGCCGCAGCAGCACCCGTGCGAGCCGTTTCGGCTGAAATCGGGTGCTGTCGGCTGACCTGGTGAAATGCCGCTGCCGACGGTCGTGGGCGGCGTTGCTGATCATGGTGTGCTTGCCCCAGAGCGATATCTCCGCTTAGCCTCACGAACAGTGAGGTTTACACCGTGCGAGCGGATTGATGAGGAGCAGACGACTTGTGCTGAGCGCCGGACGCGCTCGCCTGCTGATCAGGCGGTCGTCCGGATGCCAGATCAATGTGCTGGACCTGGCCTGAGATCGGCCAGTGCGACTGTCAGACCGGGCTAGCCGGAAGGGGTAAGAAGCAAGCGACAGGTGGGCGCGGCCTGCAGCCTCGGCAGGTCGTGCCGGGTGATCGGCACTAAGTGCTGGCCGTCAGCATGCCGTGCCGAGACGAGAACCCGGGCGCGCGGTAACCCTCGCTGCGGGCAGATTCCGGGCACCCATCGGGCGTGCCAGGGAGTCTTAGGAAGCGGAAGGGGTGCGCAGTGGACAGTGGCCTTGTGCTGATCCTGGCGATCAGCATTGCCGTGCTTGCCTTGCTGGCAGCTGCCGCCGCCGTGGTCGTCATGCTTCGCGCATCCGGCGGCTGGCGCCGGATCGGCCTGCCACGCAACGGAGCGCGCCCTGACTTGGCGAGCACTCCCGAGCCGCCCGCTGTGCCCGATGAGCCCGACCAGGATGACCGGTCGGCCGACCGGCTGCGGGCGGCTGAGATCGAGGCGGCGGCCATTGTCAGGAGGGCGGAGCTGGCGGCCGAACGGGCCGCCGAGGCGCGGCGCGAGGTCGATGAGGAGGTCCGCGCGGTCACTGACGAGGTCAGGCGGCTGCGTGGCGACCTGGAGCGCCGGGAGGAGCGCATTTCCGACCGCGAGCAGCGGCTGGACGGCGAAACCCGCCGGCTCGACCGGCTCGCCGCCGAGATCGACCAGGCCCGCAGGGACCTCGACGCCAGGCACTCGGAAATCGACCAGCTAGACGCACAGCGCCGCTCGGTGCTTGAGCGGACCGCTGGCCTGACCGCGGACCAGGCCAAGGCCGAGCTGGTGGCCGCCATCGAAAATCAGGCCAAGCGCGAGGCCACGCTGATCGTCAGGGAGATAGAAGGCCAGGCCAAGAAGGAAGGTCAGCAGCGGGCCAGGAAGATCGTCACGCTGGCGATCCAGCGGGTGGCCAGCGAGCAGACCAGCGAGTCGGTGGTCTCCGTGCTGCAGTTGCCCGCTGACGAGATGAAGGGCCGGATCATCGGGCGGGAAGGCCGCAACATCCGTGCCTTCGAGAACGTCACCGGCGTGAACCTGATCATCGACGACACGCCCGAGGCGGTATTGCTGTCTTGCTTCGACCCGGTGCGCAGGGAGGTCGGGAAGCTGACCCTGGAGCGGCTGGTCGCGGACGGCCGGATCCACCCGCAGCGGATCGAGGAGGCGTACGAGCAGAGCAAGGTGGCGGTCGAGCAGCTGTGCATCCGGGCCGGCGAGGATGCCCTGGTCGACGTCGGCATTACCGACATGCACCCGGAGCTGACCCATCTGCTCGGCCAGCTCAGGTACCGGACCTCATATGGCCAGAACGTTCTCAAGCACCTGGTGGAGTCGGCGCATATCGCCGGCATGATGGCCAGCGAGCTCGGCCTTGACCCGGCACTGCTGAAGCGCGGCACCCTGCTGCACGACATCGGCAAGGCGCTGACCCATGAGGTTCAGGGCAGCCACGCGTTGATCGGCGCCGAGATTGCCCGCCGGTATGGCGAGAACGAGGATGTGGTGCACGCCATCGAGGCGCATCACAACGAGGTTGAGGTACGCACCGTGGAGGCCGTGCTGACTCAGGCGGCGGACGCGATCAGCGGCGGGCGGCCCGGTGCCCGCCGCGAGTCGCTTGAGGCCTACATCAGGCGGCTGGAGCGGCTTGAGCAGATCGCCAGGGCGCAGCCGGGCGTGGAGAAGGCCTACGCCATGCAGGCCGGCCGCGAGATCCGGGTGATGGTCAAGCCGGGTGACGTGGACGACGTCGGCGCGCAGGTGATCGCCCGCGATGTGGCCAGGCAGGTGCAGGACGAACTGACCTACCCGGGCCAGATCAGGGTCACCGTGATCAGGGAATCGCGCGCTACCGAGTACGCCCGGTGAGGTCGGACGTACCCGCCGCTCAGTACGGCCGGCGAGGTTGGACGTCAGGTCCTGGTGCTAGCCGCCGCTCAGCTTAAGCTGCGGGATGTTGCACGGCGCGAAGCCCATGACCTGGCCGTAGAACGACAGTTCTGCCTGCAGCGCGGCAACCATCGAGTCGGCCTTGCGGAAACCGTGCGACTCACCTTCGAAGGCGAGGTACGCGTGCCTGATGCCGTGCGCCGCAAGGTCGGCCGCGATGGACTCGGACTGCTTGGCAGGCACGACAGGGTCGTCCATGCCCTGCAGCAGCAGCACCGGGCAGGTATTGGCGTTCACATGACCGACCGGCGCGCGCTCGGCGTAGACGGTGTCGAAGCCGGGCAGCGGGCCGATCAGGCCATCGAGGTAACGCGACTCGAAGTCGTGCGTGTGGTCGGTGAAGCTGCGCAGGTCGGCGACGCCGTAGTAGGAGACAGCCGCGCTGAAGACCGGGTCGGTGACCGCTCCGGTGGTCACCGCCGCGAGCGCGGTCCAGCCGCCTGCCGAACTGCCGCGGATCCCCAGCCGGGCCCCGTCGGCCTCGCCTGCCCTAGCCAGTGACCGCGCGGCCTCCTTGGCGTCGGCCACGTCGACCACGCCCCACTCGCGGTTCAGCCGGTTCCGGTAGAGCCGGCCGTAGCCAGTCGATCCGCCGTAGTTGACGTCGATGATGCCGATGCCGCGGCTGGTGAAGTAGGCCTTCTCCAGACTGAGCTTCGGAATCACGTGCGATGTCGGACCACCGTGCACCCAGACAATGTAGGGCGGCAGCTCGCCGGGCGGCGCGGCCACCTCGGGATTGCACGGCGAGTAGACCAGCGCGTGCACAACCCGGCCGTACGGGCCCTCGAGCTCGACGTTCCTGGGCACCGGCAGGAACCGGCGGTCGGGCAGCTGATCGTATTCCTGCCGGAGAACCCGCAGGTCGCCGGTGGCCGCGTCGACCCGTACCACCGAGAGCGGGTCAAGCGGTCCGCCAGCCACTCCGGCAATGGCCATGCCATCCGCCGAGATCGACTCGGTGAACACGGCGAACGGCAGTTCCAGGTCGGTCAGCTCCGACGTCTCGGGGTCTAGCAGCCCAAGCCGGGCAATTCCCCGGCCGTGCCTGACCGCTAGGCGGCCGTCGCCGAGCAGGGCGAAGGGCCGGGCGCCGAGTTCCCACAGCGCGTCGGCAAACTCCTCATCGGCCGGGTAGAGCGCCTGCGGCGGCTCGCCGTGCAGTCCGATCTGGTAGATGTTCCACCAGCCGGTCCAGTCGGTCGCGACGTACAGGCTGCTGTTGTCCCGCCACAGCGGGGCCATGACTGACTCGCGGTTGCTGCCCTTGATCAGGCGGCCCTTGCCGGGAACTCCGTCCTGCACTGGGGCGACCCGCAGTTCGGTGCCATCCCACGGCATGTGCGGGTGGTTCCAGCAGATCCAGGCCAGCCACTGGCCGTCGGGGGAAGGCGTCGGGAACGCATAGAAGTCCGAGCCGCTGACCAGCACTCGAATGGCGCCGGGATCGGTGGCCGCCGATCCGTCCAGCGGGACGGCGACGATGGCCCTGGTCACCTTGCGGCCCGCATGGCGTTCCCTGACGCACCAGACTTCGCGCCGATCATGGGAAAGCACAAAATCGGCATAACGCAAAGCGCACGGTTCAAGCGGGCTCTCCGACCCGGTCTGGATGCCGCCGGTGTCAGGGGCGTCGCTCCGCGGCTCGGCCGCGCTGCCGGCCTGCGTCGGGTCCGGGGTCAGCGGCATCGGCTCGGCATTGCCGTCCGCCACTCCGGGCCCGGCAAGGTACAGCCGCTGATCGGCGAAATTGGCGAACACGATCGGCAGGCTGGCGTTGTCGCTCGTCTCGGCCGCTCCGGCCGCTCCGGCACCCGCCGCGGTGCCGGTCTCGGATCCCGGGGCGGGCGGCCGCACCGGCAGGTAGGAGAGACCGCCGTACTCATGCACCCGGGTGCGCGGACTCCAGGGTGCCGGCAGCAGAGCGGTCTGGGTCCCGTCCGGGCCGCAGTGCACGATGGTGCAGCGGCCACCCTCCTCCGGCCGCTCCTCCTGCCACCAGGTGCTGGCCCCGATTACCGTGGGAAAGGCTACGCGGGCCCGGCCGGCAGCCACCTGAGCAGCCGCGATGGGAGATGGCCAGGTACCGAACGGCATCTGGGGTAGCTCGGGCTCGGTCGCTGTGGCCGAAGTGACCGGCTCCGGTCCAGCCGTGCTGCCGTTCGATCCCGCCGCTTCACCCGTCGTCGCCATCACGTTGTCCGCCATAGGGATATCGTGCCCTACCCGCCCGGTCCGGTTCGCGGCGATTGGGACACGAGAGGCAATCAGCGCGTCCTGATCCCGCCGCTGTGCGGTTGGCCACGGCCGCGGCGAGTGGTCAGGTCGGCTGCGCGTGCTCCGTCCGGCCGGGGATCGACAGCCGCTGTGCGGTCTTGAGCGGTACCTGTCAGCCGCGGTAGGGGTAGGCCGGAAGGCCGGTGACGCCTGCCGGGCAGCTGAACAGTCCGCCTCCAGACCGGCCGGGCCCGGCCGCCGTCGTGACATAGAGCTGGTCGAGTCCGGCACCGCCGAAGGCGCAACTCGTCACGTTCGCCGCCGGGAGCCGAACGACGCCGGTCAGCCTGCCGTCGGCGCTATAGCGCTGGATGACGCCGCCGCCCCACACCGCGACCCAGACGCTGCCCTCGGCGTCCACGGCCAGGCCGTCGGGCACCACATCGCCGGAACCCAGGTGCACGAACGGTCGGCGCTCGCCCATGGCCCCGGTCACCGGGTCATAGTCGAGCACGTCGACCCGATAGGCGAGCGAGTCGATGTAGTACATCAGCCGGTCGTCCGGGCTCCAGCCGATCCCGTTGGATATCCCCAGCCCGGCGAACACCTTGCTGACACTGTGATCGGGTTCCAGCCGGTAGAGCGCGCCTTTGCCGGGCGACTCGTCGATCGCCATCGTGCCAGCGTAGAACCGGCCTGCCCGGTCGCAGGCGCCGTCGTTCATCCGGACATCGGGGTCGCCAGGTTCGGCAGTGGCAAGCGGCCCAACGGCCCCGGTAGCCGGGTCCAGGGTGCAGAAACCGAGCCCGGCCGCGACGACCAGGCCGCCGCCGGCCCGGGGTACGACCGCACCCGCCGGGCAGCCGATGTCCCAGCAGGAGTGCCCGCCGCTGCTATCGATGCGATGCACTCGGCCTGCGGGGATGTCCACCCAGTAGAGCGACCCGGTGACGGGATCCCAGCACGGACCTTCGCCGAGCTCAGCCTCGGGTACCGGCAGCTTGATCGGCTCCAGGATGATCAGATCTGCGGCCTGCTCGGTCACTGCGCCCTACCTTTCTGAACATGCCAGTCGCGGCGTACTGGCGCAGTAGCTGGCCGCTGGGTGGACAGGACGATGTCAGCCCCTCGGCGGCCCTGTCAATGACCGCGCCAGCCGTCCCGGCCAAGGCGGGCCGCCCGCTAGCCCAGCCAGGGTCGCCGCGGCCGCTGCCGCAGGGAATGCCGCCCGGATCGAGCGAGGGTGCTTTGCGGCTGCGTCTACCCTAGGGTGCATGCCTGGCGCCGACGGTCAGCGAACCTTTGAGATCCGCACCTACGGGTGCCAGATGAACATGCACGACTCGGAGCGGCTGGCTGGCCTGCTTGAGCAGGCGGGCTACCGCCAGGCTGCCGCTGGGGCGGCGCCCGACGTGGTGGTGTTCAACACCTGCGCGGTTCGGGAGAACGCCGACAACCGGCTGTACGGGAACCTTGGCCACCTGCTGCCGGTCAAGAACGCCCACCCGGGCATGCAGATCGCCGTCGGCGGATGCCTTGCCCAGAAGGACCGCGCGGTGATCACCGACCGGGCGCCGTGGGTGGATGTGGTGTTCGGCACGCACAACATCGGCTCGCTACCAGTGCTGCTTGAGCGGGCGCGGGTGCAGCAGCGTGCCCAGGTCGAGATCGCCGAGTCGCTGGAGCGGTTCCCCTCGGTGCTGCCGGCCAGGCGCGAATCGCCGTACTCGGCCTGGGTTGCCATCTCGGTCGGCTGCAATAACACCTGCACGTTCTGCATCGTGCCCAGCCTGCGCGGCCGGGAGGAAGACCGCAGGCCTGGTGACGTGCTGGCCGAGATCAGGGCGCTGGTCGATGACGGCGTCCTCGAGGTGACGCTGCTCGGGCAGAACGTCAACTCCTACGGGACCGCCTTCGGCGACCGGCTGGCGTTTGGCAAGCTGCTGCGTGCCTGCGGCGAGATCGGCGGGCTGGAGCGGCTCAGGTTCACCTCGCCGCATCCCAGGGACTTCACCGACGACGTCATTGCCGCGATGGCGGTGACGCCGAACGTGATGCCGCAGCTGCACATGCCGCTGCAGTCCGGCTCGAACGCGGTGCTCCGGGCGATGCGCCGCGCCTACCGCAGGGATTCCTATCTGGCGATCCTGGACAAGGTCCGGGCCGCGATCCCGGAAGCCGCGATCACCACAGACATCATTGTCGGGTTCCCTGGAGAGACCGAGGCCGACTTCGCCGACACTCTGGATGTGGTCCGCCTGGCCAGATTCGCCGGGGCGTTCACCTTTCAGTATTCGATCAGAGCCGGAACGCCCGCAGCTACGATGGACGGTCAGGTTCCGCCGGAGGTGGTCGCTGAGCGGTACGAGCGGCTAGTCGCGCTGGTCGAGGAAACAGCGCTGCAGGAGAACCTGCCGCTGGTCGGCCGTGAGGTCGAGGTGCTGGTCGCCGACGGCGAGGGACGCAAGGATCAGGCCACCCACCGGATGTCCGGCCGGGCCAGGGACAACCGGCTCGTTCACTTCAGCCCGGCTGGATCTGGCACGATGACGGCCGACGGCGTCCTGGGTGGGCGGGGGCGGAGGTCGGATGGGATGCGACCGGACCATATGCCGCAGCCGTCGGACAGCCTGCATCCGGTGGACCTGCCCCAGCCAGTGGACATGCCGCAGCTGAGCGGCGCGCTGCCACGGCCTGGCGACGTCGTGGTCACCACGGTTACCCGTGCCGCCCCGCACTACCTGATCGCCGACGGCGCGCCGCTGGCCGTGCGGCGGACCCGCGGCGGGGATGCCTGGGAGGTCCGCAGGCAAGGCACCGTCGGCCAGGCCGCGACGCAGCTGGTGACCGGCAATGGCGCCGTTGCCGGGGACGTGGTGGGCGGGCAGCGGGTCATGCTCGGGATGCCCGCGCTGAGCCGCCCGGCCTGAGCATGCTCGTCGCGGCTGCCGTCTGCCCGCATCCGCCGCTGCTGGTACCGCAGGCCATGGGCTCGGCTGGCTGGCCGGACGGATCTGACGCGGGCCCTGCGACCAGCCAGGAGGCCCGGGTTGACGCACAGATCCGCCAGTTGCGGGCGGCGTGCTACGCGGCGGTGCGCGATCTCGCGGCGGCCGATCCCGATTTGATCGTGGTGATCGGCGGCGGGAACGTCACCAGGCGCTACCCAGGTTCGGCGGCTGGCAGCCTGCGGGATCTGGGCATCCCGTTCAGCACCGGTGCAGGTGAGCCTGTGCTGCCGCTCTCCCTGACCGTCGGCAGCTGGCTGGTCCGGCATTGCCTGGGGCAGACCATCCCTCAGCCCGCGCGTCCAGGCCGGTTGGAGCTGCAGGAGGTGGCGC
>Ga0208565_1000705_pt1 | contig 22728 bp, 20 predicted proteins | sample Sb_taG_7_FD_187706 | JGI IMG/M metagenome (GOLD analysis project Ga0208565, IMG submission 187706) | Peat soil microbial communities from Weissenstadt, Germany - Sb_50d_2_FS metaG (SPAdes) (version 2) | ecosystem: Environmental > Terrestrial > Soil > Wetlands > Peat | place: Germany...
CGCCCTTGAACTCGACGCTGAAGTCCAGGCCGCGGACCAGCAGCGCCACGATGCTGATGACCAGGATCAACCCGGAGATCGCGTACCACAGGCGCTGCCTGCCGACGAAGTTGATCGACACCTCGCCGCGGTAAAGCTTGCCGCCGATCTGACCCAGGCGCGACATCATGAACCCCCCGTGTTTCGAGACGCCGTGCTGCGCGTCGCGGGATCAGGGCTGCGCCTGACCGGGTTGCGGCGCACCGAGGACCGCCACGGCGTCTTCGCGCCGAGCCGGGCCGGGTCGAGACCGGACAGCGGGTGGCCGTTGCCGAAGAACTTCGTCCCGGCCAGGATCGTCACCATCGGCTTGGTGAACAAGAACACCACCACGATGTCGATCAGCGTGGTCAGGCCGAGGGTGTAGGCGAAGCCCTTGACCTCGCCGATGGCGAAGTAAAACAGCAGCAGAGCGGCGAGGAACGACACCGTGTCGGACACCAGGATCGTGCGCCTGGCGCGCTTCCAGCCGGACTCGACCGCCGGGCGCAACTGCTTGCCCTCGCGTACCTCGTCGCGCAATCGCTCGAAGAAGACGACGAACGAGTCCGCGGTGATGCCGATGGCCACGATCAGGCCCGCGATCCCGGAAAGCTCGAGCTTGAAGTTCTGGTACTTGGAAAGCAGGACGACCGCAAGGAACGTGATGAGCCCCGCGATGAGCAGGCTCGAGACGGACACGATGCCGAGGCCGCGGTAATAGAAGAAGGAGTACACCACCACGAGAAGCAGCCCGATGCCGGCCGCGATCAGGCCGGCGTCCAGCTGGTTCCGGCCCACCTGGGCCGAGACCGAGGTCACGTAGAGGGGCTTGAGGTCCAGCGGCACCGAGCCGTACTTCAGCTCGTTCTGCAGCTGCGTGGCCTGCGCCTGGGTGAAGGTGCCGGTGATCTGGGCGTTCCCGCCGGGGATGGCGCTCTGGATGGCAGGCGCTGTCACGACGTTGCCGTCCAGGGCGACCGCCAGCTGGTTAAGGACGGCGGAGTTCTGGTCGCCGGCCTGCCCGGCGGAGTAGTACTTGGTGTACATGTCGGAGGTGAGCGTGCTGAAGGCCGCGGCACCCTTGCTGTTCAGCGTCAGGTTGACCTGCCACTGGTTGGAGGTCGTGGACAGCGCCGCGGTGGCCGAGGTGACCTCCGTGCCCTGGACTTTGGACACGTCAAGTAGGTACTTGCCCCACTGGCCGCTTCCGTTGGTGCCGCAGGCCACCACCTGCTCGTCCGGGTTGTTGTAGGGGGTGGTGGTGGCGTAACCGGCTACGGTCTTCCAGGCGTCGGTATCGCCTGGCGCGCAGGTCAGCTTGGGGTTGTTGAAGAGCCCGAGCGCGCTCTTGCTGGTGACCAGGCACGGGTTCCCGGCCGTGTTGGTGCCCAGGACCGGGCTGTCCTTGGTGCACGACGAGATCGTCGAGGTGGCGCTCGCGCTGGGGCTCGGGCTCGGGCTCGCGGTGGCGCTGGCGGACGCGCTGGCCTTGGCGCTCGCGGACGCGCTCGGCGAGGCGCTGGCCGCGGCGGCCGGGACGATCTTGGCGGAGGTCTTCGCCGTGCTGGTGGCGCTGGCGGTCGGGCTCGTGCTCGCCGACGCGCTGGCGCTGGCCGAGGGACTGGCGCTGGCCGAGGGACTGGCGCTCGCGCTCGCCGCGGGGGTCGTGCTGGTCGCGCTGTAGGGCTGGTACAGCAGCACCTGACGGAACATGAGCAGGGCGGTCTGGCTCACCAGCTGGATCGTCTGCTTCGAGCCCGCGCCCGGCACCGTCACGACCAGGAGGTTGGTGCCCTGCGGCTGGACCTGCGCACCCGAGTTGCCCGTGCCGTTGACCCGCGACTCGATGACGCCGACCGCCGCGGTCATCGAAGCACTCGACGGGGGCTTCCCGGACAGCGTCTGGGCCTGCAGGGTCACCTGGGTCCCGCTGGACAGGTCAAGGCCGAGTCCGACCTTGAACTGCTGCTGCCACTGGGACGGGCTGAACAGCTTTCCGCCGAGGATGCCGAGCAGCATGGCCAGGATGAGCACGAGCAAAAGCGCGAGCGCCCGTCCCGGATGCGGGACGGTTCTAGATGGGGCTGCCACTTCCCTGCCTGTCTTAGATCGGTCGTTCCCCGAGAACCCTCATGCCGGCCGGCGACTCAGTTGTTCTTGTCGGACTTGGCCAGATCGTCGTGAGAGTCCACGAGACCGTCTTCCGCTGACTTAACGTCGTCGGTACCCGCATGGGTTCCTGGAGTCTCGTCGTCCTCGGCGTCGTCGTCGTGGTAGGAACTCGGCTCGTCGAACGGCTCGGCCTCGCCGTCGGTGTAGGTCTCGTCAGCCTCGCCGGGGGCGATGACCTCCATGATGGCCCGCTTCAGGTAACGGACCTCGATGCCGGGGGCAACCTCGAGCACGACGTCGTCGCCGTCGACCTCGGTCACCGTGGCATACATGCCGGCCGTGGTGCGGACCCGGGCGCCGGGACTGACAGTGTTCTGCTGCTGTGAGACCTGCTGCTGGCGGCGCCGCTGCGGCCTGATCATCAGGAAGTAGAAGCCGACGAAGACCAGCACGATAATGATCGGGAACGTCAGCGTGCTGCTTGATGACTTGCTTGCCGCTTCCGCGGCTGCAGTTATAGTCCCCATGACCGGGGCATCCTTCCAGTTGGTTCCGCGAGCGTGGTCGTGGCGGAGGCCAATGACCAACTGCCGAAGTTTAGCCGCGCTTTGACCGCGCACCAACAGGCTACGAGTTTTTGGGAGTGATCGTGACCTCGGCGCGATCTTGCTCGCGGCAACGGGGCACCGGCCGTCCTCAGTCGAACAGGGAGGGGAGTTCGGCGAGTGACGGGGGAGGCTCCAGACCCAGATGAGCCCATCCGGCGGCCGTGGCCACGCGGCCGCGCGGGGTCCGCGCCAGCAGGCCGCGCCGGACCAGGAATGGCTCGGCGACCACCTCGACGGTTTCCGCCTCTTCGCCTAGGGCCACCGCCAGCGTGGACAGGCCGACCGGCCCGCCGCCGAACCGGCGGACGACCGCCTCGAGCACGCCGCGGTCGAGCCGGTCCAGGCCGTGCTCGTCCACTTCGTAGAGCTCGAGCGCGGTCCTGGTGAGGTCCGCGGTGACCACGCCGTCGGCGCGGACTTCGGCGTAGTCGCGCACCCGGCGCAGCAGCCGGTTGGCGATCCGCGGCGTCCCCCGCGACCGGGTGGAAAGCTCCGCCGCGCCCTCGTCGGTGAGCCTCACCCCGAGCAGCCCGGCCGACCGGCGGATGATGACCTCGAGCTCGTCCGGCTGGTAGAAGTCCAGGTGGGCGGTGAAGCCGAACCTGTCCCGCAGCGGAGCAGGCAGCAGCCCGGCCCGGGTGGTCGCCCCGACCAGGGTGAACGGCGCGATGTCCAGCGGGATCGCGGTCGCGCCCGGGCCCTTGCCGATCACCACGTCGACGCGGAAGTCCTCCATGGCCAGGTAGAGCATCTCCTCGGCGGGCCGGGCCAGGCGGTGGATCTCGTCGATGAAGATCACCTCGCCCTCGCTGAGGGTGGACAGCACCGCCGCCAGGTCACCCGACCGCTCGATCGCCGGGCCGCTGGTGATGCGCAGCGGCGCGCCGAGCTCGGCGGCGACGATCATCGCCATCGTGGTCTTGCCCAGCCCGGGCGGGCCGGCCAGCAGCACGTGGTCCGGCGGCCGTCCGCGCCGCAGGGCGCTCTGCAGGATCAGCGACAGCTGCTCGCGCACCCGCGCCTGGCCGACGAACTCGGTGAGCCGCTTGGGTCGCAGCGCGCCCTCGATCACTCGCTCGTCCGCGTCGGCCAGCGGGGACACCACCCCTTCGTGTCCGTCCCCGCCGTCCTGGTCGTTGGGATCGTTGGGGTCGTTGGGGTCGTTGGGTCGGGCCCGGCGCGCGGCGAGCTCGGCTTCTTCGGCCCGGCGGAGGGCTCCGTCCTCGGTCATCACCACTACTGCTTACTCAGCTTGCGCAGGGCGGCCCGCAGCACCGTGGCCACGTCCACCGCGTCACCGTCGGAGCCGCCGATCACGCCCTCGTCTTCGAGCGCGGCGATGGCCTGGTCGGCGTCCTTGGCCGGCCAGCCCAGGTTCACCAGGCCGGACTGCACCTGGTCCCGCCACGAGGGGGCCCGCTGCGCCGCCCGCGGCAGCAGGCCGTCGCCGCTGTCGCCTGGCGGCCCGAGCCGGTCCTTCATCTCGAGCACGATGCGCTGCGCGCCCTTCTTGCCGATGCCGGGGACCATGGTCAGCGCGCCGAGATCCTCGGTCGAGACGGCGCGGCGCAGCGCGTCGGGCGCGTGCACGGCCAGCATGGCCAGGGCCAGCCTCGGCCCGACACCGGTGGCTGTCTGCAGGAGCTCGAAGACGTTTCGTTCATCGTCGGAGGAGAAGCCGTACAGGGTGAGCGAGTCCTCCCTGACCACCAGCGACGTGGCCACCTGGGCGGATTCCCCCGGCTTGAGCGTGGCCAGCGTGCCCGGGGTGCACTGCACGCGCATCCCGACGCCGCCGACCTCGATGACGGCACCGTCCGGCGCGACGCCGGCCACCGTTCCGCGCAAATGAGCGATCATTACGCGTTCCCTCCTCCGCCGAGCGCGGCGGCCAGCCGCAGCCTGGTGCCGCCGCCGCGCCAGATATGACAGATCGCCAGCGCCAGCGCGTCGGCGGCGTCGGCCGGGCGCGGCGGATCTGTGACCCGTAGCAGGCGGGTCACCATCGCCGTGACCTGATCCTTGTCCGCTCGCCCGCTCCCGGTGACGGCCGCCTTGACCTCGCTGGGCGTGTACAGCGCCACCGGCAGGCCACGACGCGCCGCGCAGACGATCGCGACCGCGCCAGCCTGCGCGGTGCCCATCACCGTGCGCACGTTCTGCTGGCTGAAAACCCGCTCCACGGCCACCGCGTCGGGCCGGCCGGCGTCCAGCCAGGCCTCGACCTGGGTCTCGATCGCCAGCAGCCGCGCCGCGATGTCGTCGTCGGCCGACGTCTTGATGACCCCGACCCGGACCATGGTCAGCGCCCGGCCGGGCGCCCCCTCGACCACCCCGACGCCGCACCTGGTCAGCCCGGGGTCGACGCCGAGCACCCGGATAGGGTGCCGCGCGAATGTCAGGCTCACCAGGCGCTCTCCGTCTAGGTCCGCGAACATCTGTTCGCCCTGAACCTACCGGTCCGCGCCCGGTGCGGCGCGCACCCCGGCGGCGTGTCGCGCAAGGCGGGTTCGGGGGATGGCAAGGCGTCTTGGGGGGACTTGTCCCCCCCAAGGGGGGTCTGGGGGGATGGGTCCCCCCAGGAGCGGGGGGGTCTGGGGGGGTCGTCCCCCCGGCTAGCACTAGAAGCCGTCCAGCATGAACGGGGTCGCGGCGAACGCGCCGTCCAGGGCGGCGTCGGCAGCCGGGCTGCCGCCGTCGGCCAGGCCGGCCCGGCGCAAGGTGGCGACCGGCGTGCCCGCGTACAGCGCGGCCAGGCCCCGGGCGCTCAGCGCGAGCGGCGCCTGCCCGCCGGAAGACGCAGGGACGGCGGGAGAAGCACCGGGCTCCGTTCGGTACCTGGAAAGACGGCCGACGCCGGCCCGGACGGTCAGCTCCCAGCGGCCCGAGTTGGCCGCCAGCAGGTCATCGGTGATCTGCAGCGGTACAGCGAGGTCCGCCGCGGGGAAGCCGCGGGCGGCGATGGCGGCGGGCGCGTCGAGCAGGCGGAGCATCCAGCTCTCCCGCTCGGCGATGTTCGCGTCCTGCTCGCGCAGCATCCACCAGAGGGGGTCGGACGGGCCGACCTGCGCGCGCACCGTATCGGCCACCGAGGAGTTGGACGCGGCCACGGCCCACAGGGCCTGGGTGGTGGCGGCCGAGGCCGCCACCACCCGGTCGACGAAGATCTCGTCGTTGCCACGCTGCCAGCGGTAGCCGAGGAACCCATCCGGGGCCAGGTAGGCGTAGCGGTCGGCGTCGGCGTACCGGCCGGGGCGGGTCAGCCAGCGACGCATCGTGGCCTCGTCCCAGGTGATCGGGCCGCAGTCGCGGGCGCCGGCGTGGGCGCGGCCGATGACCTCGAGCACTTCGGCCGCGTCGTCCGGGCCTGGGCGCCTGATCCCGGCCGTCTTCCCATCTGGCCTGGCCATCCAGGACAGCGCTCGCGCGGGCAGCACCGCCTCGTGCAGGTGCCCGGCGATCTCCCAGCCGAGCGACCGGTAGATCGTCATCGTGGCGGGGTACAGGACCGAGAGCGGGTAGCCGCGTTCGGTCATGAGCTGGGCGAGCGCGGTCATCATGGCACGGCCGACGCCCCGGCCGCGGTACTCGGGCGCGACCTGGACGCCCGCCACCCCGGCCATGGGGACCGGCCGCCCGTGCCACCACTGGCGCAGGTCGTGATAAAGCGCGCTGCCGACAAGCTGGTCGCCCTCGAAGGCGCCCAGGCACCGGCCGACGGCCATGGCCGGCTCGATGGTCGTCCGGAGCCGCGCCTCGTCCGACGGCCCGAACGAGCGGATGGTCAGGTCCAGGTAGGAGTCCCAGCCGATGTCGGGCGTGAGCGGACGGATGATCACGTCAGCGGTCAGCCGAGCTTCTCCATGATGTCGTCGGAGACCGAATAGTTGGCGTAAACGTCCTGCACGTCGTCGGAGTCCTCGAGCGCCTCGATCAGCCGGAACACCCGCTTGGCATGCTCCTCGTCGAGGTCCACCTCGGCGGTGGGCAGGAACGCCGTGTCCGCGGAGTCGTAGTCGATCCCGGCGTCCTGCAGCGCCTTGCGCGCCGCCACCAGGTCGGTCGGCTCCGACACCACCTCGAAGGACTCGCCGAGGTCGTTGACCTCCTCGGCGCCCGCGTCGAGCACGGCCGTCAGCACGTCGTCCTCGGTGACGCCGTCCTTCTCCACCACGATGACGCCCTTGCGGTGGAACAGGTAGGACACCGAGCCGGGGTCGGCCATCGAGCCGCCGTTGCGGCTGAAGGCGGTGCGCACGTCTGAGGCGGCCCGGTTCCTGTTGTCGGTCAGGCACTGCACGAGCACCGCGACGCCACCGGGGCCGTAGCCCTCGTAGGTGATGTTCTCGTACTGCGCGCCGCCGGCCTCGGCGCCGCTGCCGCGGCGGACGGCCCGGTCGATGTTGTCGTTCGGGACCGAGCTCTTCTTAGCCTTCTGGATCGCGTCGTACAGCGTGGGATTGCCTGCCGGGTCTCCCCCACCGGTACGCGCGGCGACCTCGACGTTCTTGATCAGCTTGGCGAACAGCTTGCCGCGCTTAGCGTCGACCACCGCCTTCTTGTGCTTGGTGGTGGCCCACTTGGAGTGGCCGCTCATGTGTTGTCCTTCACAATGTCTACGAATAGCCGATGAATGCGCCGGTCCGGGGTCAGTTCGGGATGGAAGGCCGTGGCCAGCAGTGGCCCTTGCCGGACCGCGACGATCCTACCCGTGCCCTGGTCGGTTCCCAGAATGCTGACGCCCGTGCCGACCTGCTCGACCCAGGGCGCCCGGATGAAGACCGCGCGGAGCGGGTCGTCGTTCTTTGCTAGCCCGGTCAGCGTGATATCCCGCTCGAAGGAGTCGACCTGCCGGCCGAACGCATTCCTGCGGACGGTCATGTCGATGCCGCCGAAGGTCTGCTGGCCGCCCGCGCCGTCGGTCAGCCGGTCCGCGAGCATGATCATCCCGGCGCAGGATCCGAACGCGGGCAAGCCGGAGGCGATGAGCTTGCGCAGCGGCTCCAGCATGTCGAAGGCGACGGAGAGCCGCCACAGGGTGGTCGACTCCCCGCCGGGAATGACCAGCCCGTCGATTCGATGGAGTTCCTCCGGGCGGCGCACCGGCGCGGGTTGGCCGCCGACCGCCTCGAGAGCGCGCAGGTGCTCGGGCACGTCGCCCTGAAGGGCGAGCACACCGATGACCGGCTTCATCGTTCCTCCAGACGGTGACGATTCGGGACAGCTCAAAGCTGAGGCCAGCGCAGCCTCATAGCACGGGGGGTTACTAGCTTAGAACGCCGAGACGGCCGAGTGTCTTCCCCCGGCCAGCCGCTGGAGTTACGCCAACCGGACAATCCGGACGCCAATTGGCGCCCGGCAATCATTGTGTGCAGTTACCCCCGGCGGAAGATGGGTGGTAACTGCACACGATCATGCGCACGGGCCCTCGGGGCGGTGCGGCAGTTACTCGAGGGGCGGTTGGGTCACCAGCCGCGGGCGGCGTAGTGCTGGTCGGCGGGGAGGGAGTCCAGGTTAATGCCGACCATGGCCTCGCCGAGGCCGCGGGAGACCTTGGCGATGACGTCCGGGTCGTCGTGGAAGGTGGTGGCCTTCACGATCGCGGCGGCGCGCTTGGCGGGGTCGCCGGCCTTGAAGATGCCCGAGCCGACGAACACGCCCTCGGCGCCGAGCTGCATCATCAGCGCGGCGTCGGCGGGGGTCGCGATCCCGCCGGCGGTGAACAGCACGACCGGGAGCCGGCCGGCCCGGGCCACCTCGGCGACCAGCTCGTACGGCGCGCCGAGTTCTTTGGCTGCCGTGAACAGCTCTTCGGAGGGCAGTCCGGACAGGCGCGCGATCTGCGACCGGATCGAGCGCATGTGCCTGGTCGCCTCGACCACGTTGCCGGTGCCGGCCTCGCCCTTGGACCGGATCATCGCGGCGCCCTCGGCGAGCCGCCGCAGCGCCTCACCCAGGTTGGTGGCGCCGCACACGAACGGCACGGTGAACTTCCACTTGTCGACGTGATGCGCCTCGTCGGCGGGGGTAAGCACCTCGGACTCGTCGATGTAGTCGACCCCGATGGCCTGCAGCACCTGCGCCTCGGCGAAGTGGCCGATCCGGCACTTGGCCATGACGGGAATGGACACCGCCGCGATGATGCCATCGATCATGTCGGGGTCGCTCATCCTGGCCACCCCGCCCTGCGCGCGGATGTCGGCAGGCACGCGCTCAAGCGCCATCACGGCGACCGCGCCGGCGTCCTCGGCGATCTTGGCGTGGTCGGGCGTGACCACGTCCATGATCACGCCGCCCTTGAGCATCTCGGCCATGCCGCGCTTCACCCGTGCGGTGCCCGTGGCCGACTGCTCAGAGTTGACTGTGGACACTCGGAACCTCACTTGATCAATCGTGACTACTTTTGACATCCTCCGCCGCCCTGAAGGCCGGAGTCTCCACGCCGCAATCCTGATGAACATCTTATGCCCACCAGGCCAGGAGGTCGTCTCCGGCGGTGTCTTACGGCGGGCTAGAGGCTGAGGGGGCGCTGCTTTTCTCGGCGACCAGGGAGTCGTCCATCTCGAAGAACTCGGGGGTCTTGGCCTTGCCGGACAGCCGCAGCACGCGGGCGAGCGGGCGGCGCCTGGCCTCCCGGGTCGCCGCGACCATGTCGTTGTAGAACTTGCGGGCCAGGAAGACCTGGTGCGCGGCCGCCTCGACCTCGGCGAGCAGTTCGTCGGCGCCTTCCTTGCCGATCAGCGAGGACCGGAAGCCGGGCTGGCTGAACGCGGCGCGCAGCGCGCGGGTCAGGTCGCTCTCGGCCAGGTCACGCGGGCGGTCGCCGCCGCGAGTGCCGTGCACCGCGGCGGCCAGCAGGAGGCTGGTGGCCGGGTCGAGCAACCCGGAGGTGGCCAGCTCCAGGGCCACCGAACTACGGCGCAGCAGGGTCACGTCGAGGGCGGCGCGGGCCATCTCGACCCGGGCGTGCAGGCGGTCGATCCGCCCCGCGCGCCAGGACACGTACACCCCGGTGAATAGCGCCAGCGCCACCACGATGACGATGTCGGTGATCATGGCTAGCCGTCCTGCGGGAAGTCGCCGCCGGATGCGGTGACGGCGACCTGGGTGCTGCCGAGGACCACGGTCTCGTAGACGCTGTACACGGCGCGGGCGACCACCGACCAGTCGTAATCGGCCACCGCGGCCAGGGCCGCGGCGGAAAGCTCGGCCCGGCGGGAGGCATCGTCAAGCAGCCGGCCGGCCGCCCGGGCCAGGTCAGCGGGGTCCCCGGCGGCGAACAACTCCCCTGCCTCACCGCCCCGCAGCACCTGCTGGAACGCGTCGATGTCGCTGGCCACGATGGGTACGCCCGCCGCCATCGCCTCGGCGGTCACGATGCCGAACGACTCGCCACCGGTGTTCGGCGAGCAGAACACATCGACCGAGTGCAGCACGCGGACCTTGTCGTCCTCGCTGACCTGCCCGAGCAGCACGACCCGGTCGCGCAGTCCGGCCGGCACCCGGTGCAGCACCTCCTCGGCGTCCGCGGCCGGGCCCGCGATGAGCAGCCGCAGCCCGGGACGGGCCGGGCCGAGGATCTCGAACGCCTTGAGCAGCACGGACAGGCCCTTGCGCGGCTCGTCAAGACGGCCGAGAAAGCCGATCGCGCCGCCCGGTCCCGGCCAGCCCGGCAGCGGGTCCGCCTTACGGTAGCGGCGGGTGGCAACGCCGTTCGGGATGACCACCGCGTCACCGCCGATGTGCTCGACCAGCGTGGTGCGGGCCGCCTCGGACACCGCGATCCGGCCGTTGATCTTCTCCATCCCGGTGCGTACCACCGGGTAGGTGACCAGCAGGATGCGGGATCGCGGGATCGCGGTGTGCACGGTGGCGACGATCGGCCCGCTGGCCACCCAGCAGGCCAGCAGCGACAGGCTCGGGATCTCGGGCTCGTGCACGTGCAGCACGTCGAACCCGCCCTCCTTGATCCAGCGCCGCACCCGGCTCACCGACAGGAAGCCGAACGACAGCCGCGCCACCGACCCGTTGTAAGGCACCGGCACGGCCCGGCCGGCCCCGACCACGTAACGCGGCAGCGGCGTGTCGTCGTCCGCCGGGGAGATCACCGAGACCTCGTGGCCCTCGTCGATCAGCGCCTCGGCCAGGTCCCTGATGTGCTGCTGCACGCCGCCCGGCACATCCCATGAGTACGGGCAGGTGATCCCGATCTTCATGGCTCGCCCCGGGGAGCCGGCACCCGGGCCGCGAGCCGGGCCGGGTCAAGGTCGGCGGTGAACACCCGCTGCAGCATGTGCCAGTCCTGCGGGTGCTCGGCGATCGCCTCGCTGAACACCTGGGCCATTTGCTGGCTCATCGCCGCGACCTTCTCGGCGCGGGTGCCGGTCTCGGGCACCGGGATCTCGGCATAGATGCACGCGCCCCAGTCGTCTCCGTCGAACCAGGTCGCGGTCGGCATCAGCGCCGCGCCGGTGTGCACCGCGAGCGCGGCCGTGGCGGCAATCCGCGCCTTCTCCCCGAACATCTCGATCTCGACCCCGCTTTCCTTCAGGTCGCGGTCGCTGACCAGGCAGACCAGGCCGCCGGCCCGCAGCCGCTGAGCCAGGGTGCCGAACGGGCTGCCTCCGCCGGTCAGCGGCAGCACCTCGAACCCCAGGCTCTGCCGGAACCGCACGAAGCTCTCGTAGACCGACTCGGGCCGCAGCCGCTCGGCGACGGTGGTGAGATTCCCGGCCCCGCGGGCGATGACCCAGGCGCCGGCCTGCTCGAAGTTGCCCATGTGCGGCAGCGCGATGATCACGCCCCGGCCTGCCTTGAGGCAGGAGAACATCGCTTCCTCGCCCGGGCCCCGGAAGTGCATCCCGGTCACCAGCCGCTCGATGGGGGTCACCGGCAGCCGGAACACCTCCAGCCAGTACCTGGCGTAGGACTGCAGCCCGGCCCGGGACAACGTGCGCAGTTCCTTGCCGTCCACCTCGGCCGTGCCGTTTTTCCAGCTCAGCACGCGGCGCAGGTTGGCCTCGAGCACCTGGACCTTCGGCCCCTGCCGGCGCCACGCGATGTCGGCCACCTCGGAGAAGACCCAGCGCGCCCACGACTGCGGAAGGCGGCAGATCACCGTCCAGCCCAGCTGGTACGCGACCCCGGTCAGCCGTTCGCTCAGCCGACGACTCAGTACGGCCACCGTTTACCTTTCTCAGCCATCCTGATCCCCCGGAGAGCCACCCTGGTCTCCGGGAGCCTTCGCTGCCTTATGTACCGCGTGCACTCGCTGCCAGAAAGTAAAGGCGCTGCCGGCCGCGAGCCCCCAGAGTCCCACGTTGAGAATGTACGGCACGCCGAGGCCGGACACACCGACGGCCACCAGCGAGATCACCATGCGCTCGGGCCGTTCGATCAGGCCCACGTCGCAGCGCAGGCCCAGGCCCTCGGCCCGTGCCTTGACATACGACACCAAGTTGCCCGCCACCAGGCAGAACAGCGACACCCCGGCGAGCAGCGGGTTGCGCCCGCCGAGCATGAACCAGATCACCAGGCCGCTGAAGATGCCGGCGTCGGCGATCCGGTCCATGGTCGAATCCAGGAACGCGCCCCAGGTGCCTGTGGTGCCCTTCATCCGGGCCAAGACGCCGTCCAGCATGTCGAGGAACACGAAGATCGTGCAGGTGAAGGCGCCGGGGAACAGTTCGCCGATGGGGAACAGGCCGAGCGCGCCTCCGGCCACGCCCACCGTGCCGATGACCGTGATGGCGTTTGGCGTGATCGGGGTGCGCGCGAGCACCTTCCCCACCGGGGTGAACAGGCGCGTCATGGCGGGCCGCAGCACGTTCAGCATGGCCGTCCGATCCTACCGCCGGGCTGAGCTTGAGTTTTCTGCCGCTGGGCTGGGCTTCACTTTCCGGCAACCGGGGAGATTCTTTCCGTGGGGCTTGTGGACACGGTGCTCGCGGGTTAAGGCTGGTCGTGCGCACCCAGCGATCGCAAGGAGGCGAACGGCAGTGACAGCTACAGGCAGTGGGGCGGGAGGAGCCGCGGGCAGGGCACCGGCGGCCGATCAAGTACGGAATGTGGTGCTGGTCGGCCATTCTGGTACCGGGAAGTCCAGCCTGGTCGAGGCGCTGCTCGCCGCGACCGGCACCATTCAGCGCCCGGGCAGCATCGAAGAGGGCACCACGGTCAGCGACTTCGACGAGGTCGAGATCAGGCAGCAGCGTTCGGTCAACCTGACGCTCGCGCCGGTCGTGCACAACGGCATCAAGGTCAACCTGCTCGACACGCCTGGCTACGCCGACTTCACGGGGGACCTTCGGGCCGGGCTCCGCGCGGCGGACTCAGCGCTCTTCGCCGTCTCTGCCACCGACGGGATCGACGGCCTGACCAGGATGCTGTGGGAGGAGTGCGCCGCCGTCGGCATGCCGCGAGCAGTCGTCATCACCAAGATCGACCATCAGCGGGCCGAGTTCCAGGCGACGCTGGATGCGTGCCGTGAAGCCTTCGGGGATGCCGTGGCGCCGCTGTACCTGCCCGTCGGCGAGCCGGTCACCGGCCTGATCGGGCTGCTGTCCCAGAAGCTGTACAGCTATGCGGGCGGGGTGCGCACCGAGGGCGCTCCGGCGGCCGAGGACGAAGACCGCATGTCCGAGCTGCGCGGCGAGCTGATCGAGGGCATCATCACCGAGAGCGAAGACGAGTCCCTGATGGACAGGTACCTGTCCGGCGAGGACATCGACCCCAAGGTGCTCATCGAGGACCTGGAGAAGGCGGTCGCGCGCGGCAGCTTCTACCCGGTGCTCGCTACCTCCGCCCCGCAGAAGATCGGCATGCTCGAACTGCTCGAGATCATGACCCAGGCGTTCCCCTGCCCCGCCGAGCATCCGCTGCCCGATGTCACCACGCCGGACGGAAGGCCCGTCACGGGCCTGACCAGCGACCCCAAGGGCCCGCTGCTGGCCGAGGTGATCAAGACCACCTCCGACCCCTACGTCGGCCGGATCAGCCTGGTCCGCGTGTTCTCCGGCACGCTGCGCCCCGACGCCTCGGTGCACGTGTCCGGCCACGGCCGTGCGGCCCGCGGGCACGAGGACCACGACAACGACGAGCGGGTCGGCGCGCTGACCACGCCGCTGGGCAAGCAGCAGCGTCCGGTCACCCAGTGCGCGGCCGGGGACATCTGCGCCGTAGCCAAGCTGGGCACCGCCGAGACCGGCGACACGCTGTCGGACAAGGACCGGCCGCTGCTGATGGAATCGTGGTCGATGCCCGAACCGCTGCTGCCGGTGGCCATCGTGGCCAAGTCCAAGGCCGACGAGGACAAGCTGTCCCAGGCGCTGGGCCGCCTGGTCGCCGAGGATCCGACGCTGCGCCTGGAGAATAACGCCGAGACCAGGCAGCTGGTGCTGTGGTGCATGGGCGAGGCGCACGCCGACGTGCTGCTCGACCGGCTCGCGCACCGGCACGGGGTGGCGGTGGAGACCACCGACCTGCGCGTCCCGTTGCGGGAGACGATCGCGGGCAAGGCGCAAGGGCTCGGCCGTAACGTCAAGCAGACCGGCGGGCACGGCGAGTACGGCATCTGCCATATCGAGGTGGAGCCCCTCGGCGACTCGGCCGGCTTCGAGTTCGTCGACAAGATCGTCGGCGGGGTGGTGCCGAGGCAGTTCATCCCGTCGGTGGAAAAGGGCGTCCGGTGGCAGATGGAGCAGGGCGTCACGGCTGGCTACCCGATGACCGGTATCCGGGTCACCCTGTATGACGGCAAGGCGCACTCGGTCGACTCCTCCGACATGGCCTTCCAGAAGGCCGGCCGCCTGGCGCTGCGCGACGCGGTCGACAAGGCCCAGCCGATGCTGCTCGAGCCGGTAGACGAGATGTCCGTGCTGGTGCCCGACGAGTACGTGGGCGCGGTGATGTCAGACCTGTCCTCGCGCCGTGGCCGGGTGCTCGGCACCGAGCCGGTGGGCGTGGGCCGGACCCTGGTCAAGGCGGAGATCCCGGAGCTCGAGATCACCAGGTACGCCATCGACCTGCGTTCGGTATCGCACGGGACGGGATCGTTCACGCGTACGTACCTGCGCCACGAGCCGCTCCCGTCACACCTGGCGGCCAAGGTAGCCGCCGAGTCCAAGCCGGACTAGCGGTCCTGCCTGCCTCCCGTTTCAGGTGAATGTGGCAACGTACCCGAAAGAGCAGGTACGTTGCCACATTCATGGGTTACGGGGAAGGTGCGGCCGGGGCTAGAGGGCCGGCTGGGGCTAGGGGGCTGACCAGGCCTCGGCCAGGAGCTTACGGGTGTCGGCGAGGAGCTGGGGCAGCACGCGGGTATGGCCGACCACCGGCATGAAGTTGGTGTCGCCGCCCCACCGGGGCACCACGTGCTGGTGCAGGTGGGCGGCGATGCCGGCGCCGGCCACCGAGCCCAGGTTGATGCCGATGTTGAAGCCCTGGGCGCCGGATGCCTGGCGCAGTGCGCGGACGGCACGCTTGGTGAACTCGGCGAACTCGGCCGTCTCGTCGGAAGTCAGCTCGGTGTAGTCGGCGACGTGCCGGTAGGGGCAGATCAGCACGTGGCCGGCGTTGTAGGGGTACAGGTTGAGCACTGCGTAGACCAGGGAACCCCGGGCGACGATCAGGCCTTCCTCGTCGGTCAGCTTCGGGGCACGGTCGAACGGGCACTCTTCGTCCTCACCCGGGCCCGACGGCTTGTTCTCCCCCTTGATGTAAGCCATCCGGTGCGGTGTCCACAGCCGTCCGAACGCGTCCGGGACGCCCGCGACGAGCTGGTCATCAGGCAGGTCCGGGTGGGACACGACGTTACACCTGGACGCGGTCGCGGACGGCGGTGACGATCTCCGCCACGGCGTCCGCCACGGGGACGCCGTTCTTCTGCGACCCGTCCCGGTAGCGGAACGACACCGCTTCCTTCGCCACGTCGTCGTCGCCCGCGATCAGCATGAACGGCACCTTCTGCCGCTGCGCGGTCCTGATCTTCTTCTGCATCCGGTCGTCACTGTCGTCGACCTCGACCCGGATGCCCTGCTCGCGCAGGCTGGCCGCGATCTTCTCCAGGTAGGGCACGTGCGCGTCCGAAATCGGGATGCCGACGGCCTGGACCGGCGCGAGCCACGGCGGGAAGGCGCCCGCGTAGTGCTCGACCAGGATGCCGAAGAACCGCTCGATCGACCCGAACAGCGCCCGGTGGATCATGTACGGGCGCTGCCGCGAGCCGTCGGCAGCCTGGTACTCGATGCCGAACCGGCCCGGCTCCTGCAGGTCCACCTGCAGGGTCGACAGCTGCCAGCGGCGCCCGATCGCGTCCTTGACGTGCACGTCGATCTTGGGCGCGTAGAAGGCGCCCTCGCCCTCGGCGATCACGTACTTCAGGCCGGAGGAATCGAGCGCGTGCTTGAGCGCGGCCTCGGCGACCGCCCACTCCTCGGGCTCGCCGACGTACTTCTCCGGCCGGGTGGACAGCTCCGCCTCGAACTCGGTCAGCCCGAAGTCGCGCAGCAGCCCGACCACGAACTTGAGCAGCGACGCGAGCTCGTCCTGCAACTGCTCGGGGGCGCAGAAGATGTGCGAGTCGTCCTGGGTGAAGCCGCGGGCCCGGGTCAGGCCGTGCACCACTCCGGACTTCTCGTACCGATACACCGTCCCGAACTCGAACAGCCGCAGCGGCAGCTCCCGGTAGGACCGGCCGCGCGATGCGTAGATCAGGATGTGCATCGGGCAGTTCATCGGCTTCGGGTAGTAGGTGGCCCCGTCCAGCTCCATGGGCGGGAACATGCCGCCGGAGTACCACTCCAGGTGCCCGGAGGTGATGAACAGGTCTTCCTTGGTCAGGTGCGGGGTGTTGACGAAGTCGTACCCGGCCTCCTCGTGACGGCGGCGCGAGTAGTCCTCCATGACCCGGCGGATGACGCCGCCCTTGGGGTGGAAGACCGGCAGGCCGCTGCCGATCTCGGTCGGGAACGAGAACAGGTCGAGCTCGGCGCCGAGCTTGCGGTGGTCGCGCTTCTCGGCCTCCTCGAGCATCCTGACGTAGGTGTCCTGGGAGTCCCGGGACTCCCAGGCGGTGCCGTAGATCCGCTGCAGCTGCGGGTTCTTCTCGCTGCCCCGCCAGTAGGCGCCGCCGGTGCGCATCAGCTTGAACGCCGGGATAGCGCGGGTGGTCGGCAGGTGCGGGCCGCGGCACAGGTCCTTCCAGCACAGCTCGCCGCTGGCCGGGTCCAGGTTGTCGTAGATGGTCAGCTCAGTGCCGCCGACCTCGACGGACTCGCCGTCGCCGGAATCAGCGAGCACTGAGGACGGGGCGCCCTTGAGGCCGATCAGCTCGAGCTTGTACGGCTCGTCGGCGAGTTCCTCCATGGCCTGATCGTCGGTCACCACCCGCCGGGAAAACCGCTGCCCCTGCTTGACGATCTGGCGCATCCGGCCCTCGATGGCCTTCAGGTCCCCCGGGGTGAACGGCCGGTCAACGTCGAAGTCGTAGTAGAAACCGTTCTCCACCGGCGGCCCGATGCCCAGCTTGGCCTGCGGGAACAGGTCCTGCACGGCCTGCGCCATGACGTGCGCGGTGGAGTGGCGCAGGATGTACCGGCCGTCGTCGCTGGCGATGTCCACCGGCGCCACGTCGTCGCCGGCGGCGACCTGGCAGGCCAGGTCGCGCAGCTCGCCGTTGACCCGGGCCGCGATGACGGAGCCGTCAGCGCCTTCGGCGGAAAGAGCCGCGCCGGCCGTGGTGCCAGCCTCGACCACGTGCTCGCGGCCTGCGAGGGTGATACGAAGCTGCTGGCTGGACACGGTGTGCTCCTTCATCGTCGAACAGAACTGGTTACCCGATGCTACCGGGGTACAGGCGCGTCGCGTGCGCGGGTATTCCCGAGGCTAGCGGCGGCCGGGGCGGTCGTCGGGGCGGTCCGGGGCCTTCGGACTTTCCGGGGTCTTCGGGATTCCCGGGGTCTTCGGGACCAGGCCGGCCCGGCGCAGGGCGTCGGCCAGGGCGCCGTCCGGGACGTTCGGGTTCTTCGGGGCCGGGCGGCCAGGCTTGGAGCCGCTCACACCGGACCGGGAGCTGGAACCACGGCCCGTTCGGGATGAATTGGCTGAAGGACGGTCCTCGGCTCGCGGGCGGCCGCCGGCCGGGCGCGGACCCGCAGCCCCCTTCGGTTCTTCGTCGTCCAGCCGCAGGGTGAGCGAGATCCGGTGCCTGGGGATGTCGACGGAGAGCACCTTCACCCGCACCACGTCGCCGGACTTGACCACCGAGCGGGGGTCGGAGACGAAGTTGCGCGACATGGCCGACACATGTACCAGGCCGTCCTGGTGCACGCCGACGTCGACAAACGCGCCGAAGGCGGCCACGTTGGTCACCACGCCCTCGAGCACCATGCCGGGCTCGAGGTCATCGAGCTTCTCCACGCCCTCGGCGAACGTCGCGGTGGTGAACGCGGGGCGCGGATCGCGGCCCGGCTTCTCCAGCTCGCGCAGGATGTCGGTGACGGTCGGCAGCCCGAACCGGTCGTCGGTGAACTTCTCCGGGCGCAGGCTGCGCAGCACCACGGTGCTGCCAATCAGGTCCCCCGCCGTGCTGCTGGTCGCGGCCATGATGCGGCGGACCACCGGGTAGGCCTCGGGATGCACGCCGGACGCGTCGAGCGGGTCGTCGCCGCCGCGGATGCGCAGGAACCCGGCGCACTGCTCGAACGCCTTCGGGCCGAGCCGCGGCACCTGCATCAGTTGCTGGCGGGTGCTAAAGGGCCCTTCCGAATCGCGCCGGGCCACGATCGCGGTCGCCAGGCCCGCGGTGATGCCCGACACCCGGGCCAGCAGTGGCTGCGAGGCGGTGTTCAGGTCCACGCCGACCGCGTTCACGCAGTCCTCGACCACGGCGTCCAGCGAGTGCGACAGCTTGCCCTCGGCCACGTCGTGCTGGTACTGGCCGACGCCGATGGACTTGGGGTCGATCTTGACCAGTTCGGCCAGCGGGTCCTGCAGCCGCCGTGCGATCGACACCGCGCCGCGGAGCGAGACGTCCAGCGCGGGCAGTTCCTCCGAGGCGTAGGCCGAGGCGGAGTAGACCGACGCGCCTGCTTCCGACACCACCACCTTGGTGAGCTTGAGGTCGGGGTGGCGCTTGATCAGGTCGGCGGCCAACCGGTCGGTCTCCCGCGAGGCCGTGCCGTTGCCGATCGCGATGAGCTCGCACTTGTGGGCCTTCGCGAGTTTCGCCAGGACGTCGACGGCCTCGTCCCAGCGGCGCTGCGGCTCGTGCGGGTAGATCGTCGCGGTGCCGAGCACCTTGCCGGTGGCGTCGGTGGCGGCGACTTTCACGCCAGTCCGGAACCCGGGATCCAGGCCGATCGTGGTCCGCGCGCCGGCCGGCGCGGCCAGCAGCAGGTCGCGGAGGTTGGCGGCGAACACCCGGACCGCCTCGTCCTCGGCCGCCTGCCACAGCCGGACCCGGATGTCCACGCTCAGGTGCATCAGGATGCGGGTCCGCCAGGCCCAGTGCACGGTGGCGGCCAGCCACGGGTCGGCGGGCCTCCCCTGGTCGCTGACGCCGAAGCGCTCGGCGATGCGCGCCTCGTTCTCCGCGTCGTCGGCCCCGGGGTCGAGGGTAAGGTCGAGGATCTCCTCCTTCTCGCCGCGGAACAGCGCCAGGATGCGGTGCGAGGGCAGCCGCGAGAACGGCTCGCTGAACTCGAAGTAGTCGGCGAACTTGGCGCCGTTGCGCTCCTGGCCATCCCGCACCTTCGAGGTGAGGGAGCCACGGGCGGCCATCGACTCGCGCAGCTCGCCGAGCAGGTCCGCGTCCTCCGCGCACCGCTCCACCAGGATGGCGCGGGCGCCTTCGAGGGCGGCGTTCGCGTCCGGGATGCCTCTATCGGGATCGACGAAGTTCGCGGCCTCGCCGTGCGGATCGTGGGCTGGATCGCCGATCAGGAGGTCGGCCAGCGGCTCCAGGCCGGCCTCGCGGGCGATCTGCGCCTTGGTGCGCCGTTTCGGCTTGTAAGGCAGGTAGAGATCCTCCAGCCGGGCCTTGGAGTCGGCGGCGCGGATCTGCTGCTCAAGCTCGGTGGTCAGCTTGCCCTGCGCGCTGATCTCCTTGCGGATCGCCTCCCGGCGCTCGTCGAGTTCGCGCAGGTAGCGGAGCCGCTCCTCGAGCGTGCGCAGTTGCGCGTCGTCGAGCGTGCCGGTGGCTTCCTTGCGGTACCTGGCGATGAACGGCACGGTGGCACCGCCGTCGAGCAACTCGACCGCGGCGCTGACCTGGCGGACGGCCACGCCGAGCTCGTCGGCGATCCGCTGCTCCACTGACTGGTTTTGCGTCACCAGAGCATTGTGCCAGCGGGCCGGCCGGGCTGGGCGCAGATGTAGCGCTGGATGGTGACGCCGACGGCCAGTTACGCCGTGAGGCCGGCCAGGTCGAGGAGGTCGTCCAGGATGCGGTCGAAGGCGCTCACGGTCATCGACAGGTGACCGTCACCTGGCATCAGGTGAACGCGGGCGCCCGGGATGTTCGCGGCCAGCCACTGGCCGTGCGCGAACGGGACCATCCGGTCCTGGTCGCCCTGCCAGACGGCGACCGGCGCCGACGGCTCCTCGCCCGGTGACTGCTGGCCGCCCGGTGACTGCTGGCCTGGTGAGTCCCAGCCCAGGGAGAAGCCCCAGTCGTTGATGAACGCCAGGTCATCGTCCCGCCAGCCCGCGATACCCGAGTTCATCGAGGCCCGCAGGCCGGCCGCGACGTAGTCGGCGAACTCTCCGGTGAGCACGGCCTGGTCGGCCTCGATGACCAGGCCGCCCAGCGACTTGGCCACGCTCTCCCCGGTGAGGGTGCTCACCATGACCGCCTCGTGGTCGAGGAATGCGGTCAGCGCGGCCTCGCCGCGCACCGCCGCGCCGAACTCGGCGACGTTCTCTGAACCCATGCCCGCCAGCCAGTCCAGGCCCTTCGCCGCATACGGCGCCACCCCGGCGATCGATGCGGCCGCCAGGCAGCGCCCGGGCAGGGCCGCGGCGCAGGCCAGCGCGTGCGGCCCGCCGCCGGACCAGCCGACCGTGACGAAGGTGTCCGCGCCGAGCTCGTCCAGGACCGCCGCGGTGTCCTCGGCCACGTCCACCACGCGCCGGCCCGGCCTGGGCGTCGAGCCCTCGTAGCCGGGCCGGGCAGCGAGGATGACCCGCAGCCCGCGTATCCGGGTTGCCTGCACCGTCTTCGGGTACAGGACCAGTCCGACGGGCGTGCCCTCGTGCAGCACCAGCGGCAGGCCGTCCGGCGGGCCGGCCACCAGGAAGTCGATATTCCGGCCGTCGGGGCGGGTGACGCTGCGTCGTTCGGCATCCATGAGGTCGTTAGCCACGCGGGGCCGGGGAGATCCGGGCCGGGGTCACCAGGACGGCGACCCGCCGCTCGTCGGCCATCACCTGGTCGTAGGCGTCGAAGTCGTCGTGCGTCCCGCCCGCCGCGGTGAAGATCTCGCGCAGCAGCAGGCGCAGCCGCTCGGCATCGACCCCGGGCAGCGGGTCGTCGGGACCGGCCAGCTCGACCGGTCCTTCGGCGGCCACCCACTGCCAGCCAGCCCGGATGACCACCGTGGCCCGCGGCCGCGCCCGCAGGTTGGCCAGCCGGCGCGCGTCACCTCGGCTCACCAGGCCCACAACCTGTTCGCCGGTGACGGGGTGCGGGAGCACGCCCGCGTTCACCACCGACGACTGGATCGTCCCGTCCGGCCGCACCGTGGACACCACGCACAGACCGTGATCACCGTCGACCAGCCGGGCGAAGTCCTCGAGTCCGCTCACGGGTGAAGCGTAACCCGCGGCGGTCGTGTGCGAGGCTCGGTGTCGTACACCGCGGCGTGCGGCACGGGAAGCCAGGTGATGTCGATGTCAAACCCGCCCGAGTGGGTCAACGCCAAGCAGGCCGCCGGCGAGCACCGGATCATCCACGCCGCCCTGTTCGACGAGGAGGTCCGCCCGTACAACGAGCGGTTCCGCGCCGCGGCTCGGGTGAGGCCCGGGGACCGGGTGCTCGACATCGGCTGCGGCACCGGCCAGTCCACCCGTGAGGCCGCCCGCGCCGCCGTCGGCGGCAGCGTCCTGGGGGTGGACCTTTCGGCGCAGGCAGTCGAGCTGGCCCGTCGGCTCAGCGAGCAGGAGGGGCTGCGCAACGTCACGTTCCGGCAAGCCGACGCCCAGGTCCACCGGTTCCCGCCGCGGCACTTCGACCTGTGCATCAGCCGGTTCGGCACGATGTTCTTCGCCGACCCGGTGGCCGCGTTCGCCAATACCGGGACGGCGCTGCGTCCGGGCGGCCGCCTGGTGATTCTGGTCTGGCAGGGCCGCGACCGCAACGAATGGTCCACCGCGATCCGCCAAGCCATCGGCGACCCGGACGCCGTTCGCCCACTCAAAACGTCTCGCCCCCGTGTGGCGACTGAACCTGCCTGGTCGCGTGGGAACGATCGTAGGTCTCGCCCTTGTACCAATAGAGGGCACCGGTCAGGCCGTGTCGGTGCGCGATGGGCGCGATGTCAGTTCATGCAGCCGCAGGCAGATCGCCCGTAGATCCCCCCGGTCGGAAGGGGACTGCGGAATCGTATAGTGCCAGGCCGTCCGACATAGCGCGATCGTCCCGTCGAGCCAGTAGCCCAGCGCAGGGTCAAGTTCTAGCAACTGGGCGATCACTTGTTCCTCGGCACTGCGATCGTGTCCCGACCGGATCGATGACCACGATCGCAGTGCCGATCCATGAAGACAGGGTAACAATCGACTTGACACGACCCCAGCGCAAATAGCCCAGGAACTCGTCGGCCTGATCTGGCGGCTCGCCGACGTCGACCGGCGACAACCGTTCGGGGAGACCGCGAACCCGGCGGCAGAACACCCACGGCATGTGGACCCCGGAAGCGGCGCCGAGCTGACTGAATCTAACGACGATATCGCGGGCGAGGTCTGGCCCGCTGATTCGTATCCCATGGTCGGC
>Ga0208565_1000709_pt1 | contig 22699 bp, 14 predicted proteins | sample Sb_taG_7_FD_187706 | JGI IMG/M metagenome (GOLD analysis project Ga0208565, IMG submission 187706) | Peat soil microbial communities from Weissenstadt, Germany - Sb_50d_2_FS metaG (SPAdes) (version 2) | ecosystem: Environmental > Terrestrial > Soil > Wetlands > Peat | place: Germany...
GGGGCTGGAGGACATCGGCGCTGACGCCGAGCTCGACATCATACAGCCGGGAACTGCGCTCTCGGAGTTCTACCGGCTGAGCGTAGCGGCTACATCGGAGCCCCTGATCACGGCTGGAGCGCTAACCCGAAGTTACGGCCAATTCGGTAGGCTATTTTAGGTCTGACCTGGGCTTTTACAGGGTTGGCCGGGCAGTGTTCTGGCTACGTCAAGGTCAGCGGGATGGTGGTGCCGAGGAGGGTGAAGGCCTCGCGCTGGGCGCTGGTCGGCTCGGTGAGCATCGGGATGGTGACCTGGGTGCCGGTGTACCGGACCTGGTTGCGGGTCAGGGTGGCCAGGTGGTCCAGCAGGGCGCGGAAGCTGCGGTAGGGGCGGCCGGCCGGGTCGTGCTGGTATGAGGCCTTGGCCTGGGCGGCCGGGGAGCGGCTGGCCGGGGCGACGGGGTTGTCCGGGGCGGGCGGGTCCTGGTCGGTGAAGGTGAGCGGGGCCCAGGCGCGGCGCAGGTGCCAGGTGAGGTAGCAGGCGAGCATGCAGATCAGCACGTGCGCCTTGACGCGTTCTTCGAGCCGGTGGAAGACGGGCCGCAGGTCCAGGTCGTCGGCCTTGATGTGCCGGAAGTCCCGTTCCACGTATTTGAGGTTCTTGTAGGCGGTGACCACGGCGGGCGCGGCGAGTTCGTCAGCGGGGACCGGGGTGCGGAGCACGTAGAACCCGTCCAGGGCGGCTTCGGCGTCGATCTGGTCCTGCCTGCGTTCGACGGCCAGGCTGGTGTCGGTGATGGTGACGGCGAAGTGCTTGCCGGTCTTGTACCTGCTGATCACCTTGCCGACCTCGACGCCGATGGGCCCGGCGCCGGCAAGCTTGCCGGCCTGGACCCGGGCGAGGAGGGGGGCGAGCAGTTTCTCGGTGGCGGCCAGCAGGTCCTCGCGGGTGCGGGCGCGGTCGGCGGCCAGCACCGGGTTGCGGCAGGCGATCAGCCGCTCGCCGGGGAAGTCATCGGAGGTGATCTCGGCTAGGTCCTGCTCATCGAACAGGGACAGCTGCAGCGGTCCGCCGTCGGCCATGAGTTTCTTGATGGCCGGGGCGCGCAGCGCGGTAATCCACCCGTAGGGGTCCGGCCGCGGCGTCCCGTCTTCTCGCTGGTTCAGGGCCCGGATCCGGGCGCTGGTGATCATCCCGCGGTCGCCGACCATGACCATCTGGGCCAGCGCGAACTTGTCCCGTACCACGTCCACGATGGCGGTGAACGCGGCGGGGTCGCCGGTGTTGCCGGGGAAGACCCGGACCGCGACCGGGCGGCCGGCCGGGTCGGTGAGCAGCCCGTACTCGATCTGGAGCCGGCCTTTCTTGCCGTCCCGGGAGTAGCCGCGGGCGGCCAGCGGGCAGCACCGGCCTTCCAGCCACGAGCTGGACAGGTCGAACAGCGCCATCTTCGACGGGTTGGCCTGCGGGCCGAGGTGGCGGCGGGCCAGTTCCGCCTCGATCGCGTCCTGCCGGTGCTGCAGCCAGTCCATCGCGGCGTAGATGTCATCAGTGGACGCCTCCGCGACGCCGAGATCCGCGCCGAGCGTGGTGTCTCCCCACCAGGTCAGGGTGGACAGCTTGGAACCCGGCTGGACCACCCGGGAGATGATCAGGGCCAGGGCCAGGTCCCGCTGGCGGCCCGCCGGGCCCAGCAGCGCGGGCAGGCCCAGTTTCACCGCGGCCGCGTGCACGGCGGCGACGTGCCCGTGCGGTGCCGAGGCGGTGATGGTGACCGCCTGCCCGGCCGGGACCAGCCGCTCGCCCTTCAAGGTGGCCTCGATCGCGGATACGGCCTCGGCCGGCAGCGCGGACAGGTTCGCCAGCGTCTCGTGCCGGACCTTGCCGCCGTCCCGGTAGGTGCGGCGGACCAGCACCGACTCATACACCCGCTGCTCCCCGGACTTCGCCACATACGTCCGCCGGTTCCGGGCTACATGCATCGCCCCGCCACGTGCCACCATAACCTGCATCATAGCGTGCAGGCCCTGGCGGATACCGGAGCGACACGCAATATTTCGTGGCTACATCAGACAGTGCAAGCCGACGGGTTTCAGCACTTCAAGACAGCAATATCTACGCAGAGCTACGGCAACTCCGGGCTAAGCGCCGGGGTACCCCCGCCTCGGGTCGCCGAGCGCGCCGGGCACAGCGTCGAAGTGCTGCTCCGGGTCTACGCCAAATGCCTCGACGACGGTGACGACATCGCCAACACCCGCATAGACGCGGCTCTGCGTGGCGCGTGACTTCGCGGACTCTTACGGCACGCCCGGCATATCCGCCGCCGCTACCATCGGAAGGCGTTCGCTGCCTCCGCCAGCTGCCCCTGAAGCATTCCTGGAGATATCTGCAGACTGCGCCCTCTGTCAGCACGTCTTTGCCAGTGGATTCCGCAGTCGCCGTGGCTGTCGTCTTGCGTGGTCCGGCAGAGGATGTACCCGGGCGATCCTTACTGCGCTTGCGGGTCTGGGTTCACCGGCGCTGTGGAAGCACGTTGCGTCAGGTAGATCGTGCTCGTTTCGGCGGCCAGATCGGCGAGATCCATCCCACGTATATCCCGCGACCAGCGGCATACGGCCGCTTCTAGCGGCATCTGCCTGCATGAGCCTGACGGTGACAAGAACAACCCCCGACCACATAACGAGAGGTCGGGGGCAGTTCTCACTGGTGTGGCAGGTGTTGGGTTCGAACCAACGTAGGCTGAGCCGACGGTTTTACAGCCCGTCGCTCCTATCTGAGGCCCGTGCCGCTGACCAGCCCATACGCCGTTCGAGGCGCCGTCCCGCGCCGCCGCCGTCCGCTATGCGTCCGTGCGCACCGGGCTTGGTCCACGGACGGGGGCGGAAAAACCCACGGACGGGGGCGGTGGGAGCGGTTACGCCGACCGTCCGCCCGGCTTTGTGCCTCTAACCTGGCATTTCAGGATGCCTGCTCGCTGTCGTCATCTCCCTCGTCACCGCGGACCTTGACCACGATCGCGTGGATGAACACCGCGGCATAGACCGCATCGAGCAGCCGGGCCCAGTCGTTCATCTCCTCGAGCACCTTGTCGGTGATCCGGCTGATCGTCTCCTTCGACACTGAGGCGCCGTAGATCTGGGCGAAGTGCGACTGATCTCCCCGGTGGTCAGGCCAAGTCCCGCACAGAGGCCTGCCAGGGCCCAAACGCGGACCGACCAACATTCGCGATCCGTCGTTGTGCTCGGTGGATTTGCTGCGCGAGACCGATTTCTGGGCACAGATCGATCCGTTCGAGTCGGCACTAGGACCACTCCGCGGATAGACGGCCAGACCATTCTCCCTGGGCGAGATTCGGGAGGGCCGGGTGAACAAACCGTCTTCGAGCGTGGCGCTCTAGTTGCTCCTCGCGACCCGCCTGAAGAGCGGCAAGCTGCTATCGGGGAACGCGTCAACGTTGCGCTTCCTTGGTCAACCCAACGCCCGCTTCTCAGAGTTGCGCCGACGCATCGAGGGCGTCTCGCAGAAGATGCTCACCCAGACCCTCCGCGGGCTCGAACGGGACGGGCTCGTGCGCCGCACGGTCTACCCCGAAGTTCCGGTCCGCGTCGAGTACACGCTCACCGAGGCGGGCCGCATCCTGCGCGAGCCGCTGCGCGCTGGAGGAATGGTCGATCGCGCACCTCGGCGACGTGTCAGCGTCGCAGGAAGCCTACGACCGCGCGGATCGGCCTCCTCCTGACTCCACGGATCGCGACAAGTAACGCTGCGATATCGGCGCTACTTGCTGCTGACAGTCACATCTCCGTCGTCGCGGCGGGGACTGTGCAGTAAATGGGTGTTTCTGGCCCGACACGCCGGTCGTGACTGGCGGCGAAGGTGCTCAGCGCAGCGACCTGGTCCTGAATCTCGTCCAGACTCTCGGCGGCTATCCCGGCCATCACAGTAGCCTGTTGCGGCAGTCAGGACACCATCCGCACGCGGACGGATGGCACACGCTCTCCTACTTCGCCGGAATGCCCTTTCTGCTGCGGACAGGCTTCCCGGCTTCCACCCATCGCTTGACGCGTATCTCCTGCATGAGCACTCCCGGGCCGTTGAGCATCATGAAGCCGAAAGCGAGCCCGATCCAGAGGCCGACGGAGCTCTCCCCGCTCACCGCATCGCTGATCAGGAGTCCAAATACCGCTAGGCAGCACAAATAGATGGCCGGCGCGATGAAGCACACCATGAGCATCAGGAAGAACAGGCCAAACCGGGTTGGCTGCCCGCCCGCTTGCGTGATCTTCGCTCTCCGGCTGCCCCGGCCGAGGAGCAGAGTGAATACCACCCAGCCGGCATAAGCCAGGAGCTTGGCCGTCCCGGGAAACAAGACCAGGAGGCACAGCAGGCTGGTCACGGAGCACCACCCGAGAATCATGTCGCCGAAGGTCCCGGCTGGCGGCTTATCCCAGAAGTCGCGGACCGGCTTCGACCGCCTGGCCCGGCAGGCTAGTGCCACGCCAAGGAAATGGAGGGCGCTCAGCAGCTTGAAGATCTTCCCGGGCCGGTCCTTGATGTAGGCGGCCAGTTCCTCAGCCCGCTCTTCAGAGCGGGCTGGATCCTCATAGCGGAGGCGCGCAGAACGCCGCACCAGCTTGTCCGCGAGCCACGGGGAGACCTCACAGCACTCGTTGACGAACAGCCCAAGGACGATCGAAAAGATCAGGGCCCAGCCCGTCATCCCTGCTCCCCGGCGAACACGCTGCGAAGCCTTCGGCCTGGCGCGAATCCCGGCTGGGAAGGCCGACCGGCGGCCAGCCGCGGCCGCCGTTCCGCGAGCAGTTGCCGGGCCGAGGCAACACCGTCGGGGGTCAGGCGGTACAGGCGCCGTCGCGGCCGGTTGGGCTGGGGGTTCTCCTCTTCCCACCGGCCGCTGATCCAGCCTGCGTCCACAAGCCGGTCCAGCACGCCGTAAACGGTCGGCCCTGATCGCCCGGTGCTCTTGACGATCTGCCAGCCATGCAACTCGCCCTCGTCGTCGGTAAATGCCTGGATGAAGACTTCCAGCACGTCGAGCAGGGGTACTGTCACCCGGGACTCCTGCGGCATGCCGCTTACTTTACCTAAGTCGGTTAGCGAAGGCCGGGATGACACGCCCAAGCCGGGACGATTGATGGCTAGCAGTCAGCACGGGGCTGGGCCTGTCTCTGAGGCACAGCTCCGCAGGGAATGTGCACGGCAGGCGCTCGGCGATCACGCGCGGGTCCACAGGAGGTATACGAAAGGTATATTTGCACGCTGACCAGCAAGTACGCGGGCTCGTGAAGTCAACGCGACCATGGCCGCACGCGGCCGATGCCGACGGACGGCGTGCGGATTGTCGCCGACCCGCCGACGGGCGACGTGGCCCCGTGCGGCGCGGGGACGGCGCCAAGACAGCTGAGTGTGGCCAATGACATCAAGCCCGGCGTTTCCAACGGGCATGGACACGCGGCGACCGGCACGGTAGCCGAGGGCCGACACGCTATCAACGCGATCGTCAGGCACGTCGCGCCCATCGGCCCATCCGAGGCATGAGCAGGTGTCGTCACGCCTGCCGAGCCGACTGGTTTCGTATGCGTCAGCGCCAGAATTCGGTGAGCTGCCCGGCAAGGGCTCTGCCTTGGTTGTAACCGGCTCGAGCGGCGGGCGGACGCGTCGACGGATCCATCAGGTTGACGCCGAATGCGTCGCGGGAGTTGCTATCCGGGAAGATGGTTTCGACTCTGCTGCCGCGGGCGCGTAGTTCGCCGGCCTGTGCTGCAAGATGGATGCCCCAGTCCAGCGGCGCCCGTGATCTGCCGCCGAGTGGTGACAGCACCAGCACCCGCCCGTATCCGGCTGCCAGATCGGCATTCTCGTTGGATCGGTAGCCGCCGTCGATGTACCGGCTGCCGCCGATACTGTGCGGAGGGACGCCGGGCCCGGCACAGCTGGCGGTGACGGCGTCCACCAGGTCGACTCCGCTGTGCCGGTCGAACACGACCGGTTCATCGGTATGGGCATCGACCGCCGTGATGAGCATCGGCCGTTGCGGCCAGCGCTGGCTGGGCAGCCGGGCGGCGACGGCGGCGCGCCGCTGCGTTTGCCCGGAGCCGCCCGACGCCGCATTCATTTCGAGCGCCGCCGCGCCCATTCTGCGGCGCATGTCGGCCGCATCCTCAGCGGCACCGATAATTCCGCTCGTCCTCTCCAGATGGTCCGCCGCCGACCTATCCGGAACGCGTCCACCGTCAGATCCGACCAGACCAGTCCGAGGCTGGGGCGCAGCGGCAAGGATGCCGGCAAGCAGTTCGGCCGGTTGGGTCGCGCTGCTTATCTGGGCCGCGGCCGTCGATCCGGCCGACGTCCCGATGACCAGATCGGCCTCGGTCACATCCAACCCGGCATCAAACAGGCCGGCGATGACGCCGATCTCCCACGCATTGCCTGCCGATCCGCCACCACCAAGGACCAGCGCTCGCTCGCCCGCGGCGCGCGCCCGCCTTATGGCGTCGGCCTGCTGGTCGGACCTCGGCCGGTCGCCGTGCCCTGGCGCGTCGGTCGCGGCGACCGTGAACCCGTCGCCGGACCCGTTGCCCCGACGTATGACACTGCCGTGCTGTGCGCGCGGCGCCGGGCCAGCGGGCTCATTTCGGTGCGATGGCCCGCCGCCCAGATCGCGACGCCGCTGAGAGAGGCTTTACAGACCGTGCCTCCAGGCCGAGTCCAAGCGCGCTGACCAGCCCATACGCGATCCGAGGTGGTGTTCAGGGCCGCTGCTGTCGGCCGTATGTCCGTGGACCAGGAGCCCGGGACGGCCAGAATCCACGGACGGGCACGGACAGCGCAGGAGGAGCGGTTACAGCGACCGAAAGCGCGCCCCGAGCCTTTGACCTGCGGCTTCAGCATGCGGCTGGCCAGCTTGCCCGTAAGCAGGCTGTGTACCGACGCACATCGCGCAAGGCGCGCCGGGTCAACGGCGGCCCGATTTCAGACCTTCTCGGACACCGACTCAACCGTGGTGCAAATTCTGAGGCTCGTCACCCGAAAAAGAAATTACCGGCCGGTAATGGCGTCGTTAAGCCGTCAATGACGAATCTAGAAAGTTACGCTGCTTAAGCCCAGATTCTCTTGCTGGGGCCTGGAGGTCCGGCTGATGGCGAAGAAAATTGCCCGGCGGCAGCCACTTCGTAACTGCGAAGATGCGCTTCCCGAGCCTGGCCGGACAACTTTCATGCGGCCACCGCGACAGCCGACCGGCGGCTGGTGGGGGCCAGAGCCCGACTGGCTGGCCGAACCGTGACGACGTTCGGGATCGACACCATCAGCTTTACGTTTAAGGGCAGCCCTACGGCGCCCGTGCCGCCGCGCCGGCTCGACCAGCTGCCGTCGCTGAGGACAGGCGGAGCCTTCCTCGCCTGGAACGGCAATGCGCGCGCGCTGTTCGCGGGCCGGAACTTCCTGCTGGGCGATGACGGCTTCATCTGGGGCCACGCCGAGGCGACGAACGCCTCGGTCGCCGAGCAAGACGGCGTACTCGACAACAACGGCCCGGGCCCGGCGAACCCCGGGCTGCTGACCCTCACCGTGGACCAGGTCGCGCCAATACAGGCGCCGCACGGCGCGCGTCAGGGCCTGACCGACGACCGGGGCCTGCTCTGCGGCGCGATCGACGCCAACGCGATCTGCGCCCGCATCAGTGCTGCCATCACCGCGGGCGAGTTCCTCCCGTCGGCGGGACACCTGATGCACGTCTGGCTCAGCGTCGACCCGTCCCACCCGTTCAGCGCCGAGTACTGGGCCGGGTGGGCCGACCGGGTAAACAACACGGTCCTGCAGAACTCATCCGGCATTCAATCGCAGCCGTTCCGTGCGGCGATCATCTGCAGCTACGTGTCCGGGCCGGACGGCAAGTTCCGCCCTGATCCCCAGGTGACGTCCGCTCTGGCCACCCGGCGCCGAGGGCTCGACACCAGCATTCACGGGCTCTGGGCCGACTCCAAGCTCTGGGATAACGCGCCGGCCGACCTCGCGGCCAACGGCAGCCCGCTGCTGGACTGGACGCGGTTCGACCAGCCGACGGCACCGGTGCTGTGGCGGTTCGCCGGCGGTTACACCCTGGCCGACGGAACGGCCGCCCCGGACCCGTTCTCGATCGATGCCGCCAACCCCGAGGCGACCCCGGTCGATTTCATGCTCAGCACCCAGACCTGGCAGCCGAACGTCGCGGACCTCGAGACCGGAGGGAACTTCGGAGTCTCGAATAACGCCGCGATCACCGCCACCGATATCGCGAATATACAGGCGAATTTCATTCCCGAGATGAACGACAGCGGCTGCCCGACGGTGACCGGCGATCCGCCGCCCGGCCGCTTCAAGCTTCCCGGAGGAGCCGTCAAGGTCATCGGCCGCTACATCCGCTATAACAAGGCAATAAGCATCGGCCAGCAGGAGGCCAAGGACCTCTCGGATGCCGGCTTTAGGTTGTTCACGATCTGGGAGGAAACAGGGTCAACACGGAATGTCCCAGGCCTCGGGACCGTCTATCCGGCCGTTCAAAACAAACCAGTCAACGACTGGGGACCGTTCGCCGCCACTGCGTACAAGTACATCTGGTACTTCCAGACCGACCCGGACCAGAATCCCGCCACAGGAGACACGGGCGACCTCGACGGGGCGGACGCGTTCCAGTATTGCTGGACGCAGCTGCACCAGCCGTCTCAGACGCCGGTCTTCTTTGCGATCGACTTCAGTCCCTACGATATGCCCGACCCGCATGCCGTCCCCTTCCCGCCGCCACCGCCTCCACCGCCGGCGCCACCCAACCCGACGCAGGGGTGGCCGGCGAACCCGGCCCCGGCCGTGTTCGAGCCATGGATCAAGGCGTATTTCACGAAGATCCGGGCCGCGCGGGACGCCCTGTTCGCACAAGGCGGGCCCTACTACCTCATTGGCGCCTACGCCGACGGCAAGACCCTAGAGCTCCTCTACAAGCAGGGAGTCGTCAGTCACTTCTGGCAGCCTGCCTCTGCCAGTCGTCCGGGAGGCCATCCGCCGCTGTGGCCGTGGTATCACGTCAACCGCTGGCAGTTCAACGTAGAGAAAAACCTGGCGGCGGCCGGCTGGACGGTCCCCGGGACGAAGGTCGAGGTCGTCGACGGCGCGGACCCGGACGTCGACTGGGGAGACGGCGGCACCTGGAACCTGAACGACGACCTCGCGCGAGGAGAGAGCGGGGGCCTCATCACCCGGTTCATCGACTGGGGCGAGCTCGTCGTCCCGACGCTTCCGGCGCCGCCGCAATGAGCTCCGACGGGTTGCTGGGCGGCGCACTCGCGAGCTTCACGGCCGCGCTGCGTGTTGTCAGGGACGCGGTCGCCTCCCCCGCCGCGTTCACCGCGTTCCTCGCAGAGTTCGGGTGGACGCTTTCCCCGGCTGACCTGGCGAGCGTCACGACCTCGCTGAAGGATCTTGCCTCCATCCCGGACGACACGTCGTCGCTGACGGTGGAGCAGCTGGCGGCGGCCCTCGTCTCGGGGGGCACCGTCATCCGGAAGGTCGCATCGAGTGGTGCGCCGGCGGCGTTCGCCTCGACCTTCCCGCGGGAGCTTCTGGACTGGGTCGTCTACTCCGCGGTGGCCCAGCAAGGGCCCCCCTGGCTGTTCGGGCTGCTGCACCTCGTCGGGGTGCTCGGCGAGCGCCGCGTGCCGGCCGACTCCGCGACGGGGCGCGCCGAGTACACCGAACGGCTGGTGCGCTGGGAGCTGCTGTCGTCGCTGCCCGATCAGCCCCTGGCCACGGTCGAGAAGAGCTACGGCTGGGGCGGCGCCTTCGACGCCGACGGGTTCCTGCGCAGCGCCGGCATCGTGGTGCGCGCGTTCGGCGGCAACGCCGGGATGTACGGGGCCGACCGCGCGCTCGTCTCCCAGTACTACGCCCGCAACGCCCCTATGGGGATCGGCGCGCGGAACCTGATCGTCTCGGCGCCCTTCCTGCAGGAATCGATCTCGAGCGGGGGCGCCTCGGCCGCCGTCAAGCTGGCCCTCCTTGCCATCCCGATCCCGCCGTCGGCCGGGGCGCCGGCGCCGGCGGACGGCCTGGCGCTGATGCCCGTGATCACGGGGACGGCCACGGAAACGCTCACGCTGTCCGATAATGTCACGCTCAAGCTCACCGGCGACTTCCTGACCCGCCCCGTGCGCGCGGAGATACACCCAGGCGCGAGCGCCGTTCGCGCGACACCCGGGGACAGCCACGTCGACGCGGCCGTGCGGCTGGACGCGAAGGCACCGTCGTCGACGCCGTGGCTTGCCTTCGGAGATCCCGCTTCCAGCCGGCTGGAGATCTCGGCGGCCCACGCCGTGCTAGGCGTGGGCGGCCAGGTTGACGGGGAGCTGAATCTCCAGGTGGAGGTCGGGCTGGATAGCGCCGCGCTGGTCATCGACCTCGGCGAGGGCGACAGCTTCCTCCAGGGCTCGGCGGGCTCCGGGCCTGCCCGCAGCCCGCTGTCCCTGGTGGCGAAATGGTCCAGCCAGGCCGGGTTCAGCCTGGTCGGCCAGCCCCGGCTCGGGGTGACGATCCCGGTCGACCAGTCGGTCGGCGCTCTCGCCCGGATCGAGAGCGTCGGCCTGGCGCTGGCCGGCGCGGCCGGCGACGCCGTGAGCCTCGACTTCACGCTGACCTTCGTGGCGACGATCGGCCTGGTTGAGGTGACGATCACCGAGGCGGGTGTCCGTGCCCTGGTGCAGCCCGTCGGCGACGCGGATCCGCCCGGGAACCTCGGGAACGTTGACCTGCAATTCGGGTTCAAGCCGCCGTCCGGCATCGGGGTGCAGCTCGACGCGCCCATCATGACGGGCGGCGGCTACCTGGCCCACGACCCCCAGCAGGCGCAGTACGCGGGAGCGCTGGACCTGTTGCTGCAGGGCACGGCGGTGAAGGCATTCGGGCTGATCCAGACGCAGCTACCCGGCGGACTGCCCGGCTACTCGTTCATCGCGGTCATCTCGGCCGAGTTCCTGCCCGCCATCGAGCTTCCGTTCGGCTTCTCGCTGGACGGCGTCGGCGGCCTGATCGGCATCAACCGCAGCATCTCGCAAAGCGCCATAGAGACCGCCTTGTGGGCGCACCACCTGGACGGCCTGCTGTTCCCCAAGGATCCGGTCGCCAGCGCGCCGCAGCTCCTGTCCGCCCTCGACACCTACTTCCCGGCCGCACCGGGCCGCTACGTAGTCGGGCCGCTGGTCAAGATCGGCTGGTCGGCGAACCTCGTCGTCGGCGAGCTCGCCGTGCTCTTCGAGCTGCCCGAGCCGCTGAAGATCCTGCTCATCGGCGATATCCAGGTGAACGCGCCGACCGCAAAGCCGCAGCTGGTCCTGCACATCTCGTTCGACGGCGGCGTCGACTTCGGTGCGAAGACCGCGTTCTTCGACGCCTCGCTGCACGACTCGAAGATTGCGAGCTACCCGATCAGCGGCGACCTCGCGTTCCGCTACGGGTGGGGCGACAACGCGGTGTTCGCGCTCGCCCTCGGCGGCTTCAACCCGCAGTTCCAGCCGCCGGCGTCGTTCCCGACGCTCAAGCGGCTCGCTATCTCCATCAGCTCGAGCGTCGCCAAGCTCGACACCCAGGCGTATCTCGCGCTTACCTCCAACACGCTGCAGTTCGGCGCCCGCGTCGAGCTGACCGCCGGAACCGGCGGCTTCAACGTGCACGGCTGGCTGGGCTTTGACGCATTGTTCGAGAAAGACCCGCTGTCCTTCGAGTTCGACCTGAGCGCCGGGGTCGACCTGCGCTCGGGCAGCAACGTCCTGGCCTCCGTGCACCTGGACGGGAAGCTCTCCGGGCCGACGCCGTGGCACATCAGCGGCTCAGCGTCGCTGAGCTTGCTGTTCTTCGACGTCTCGGTTCACTTCGACAAGACGTGGGGGAGTGTCGCCGGCCCGGTGTCGGTCCCGGACCCGCTCGCGGCCGTGACCGCCGCGCTGGCCGACCGCTCGGGCTGGAGTGGCCTGGCCATCCCGGGGGTGCGGGCGGCGATCTCGCCCGCGGGAACGCCACCCGATGCCGAGGGCGCCGTGCTGCTCGATCCCGCGGGCGCGCTGCGCATCGCCCAGCGCGCCGTGCCGCTCGACCAGCCGATCACCCGGTTCGGCGGCGTTTCGCTGGGCCGCACGGTCATGTTCTCGGTGGGCGCCCCCAGCGCGTTCGGCCAGCCGGGCACGACGACGGAAGAGTTCGCCCCGGCCCAGTTCCTCGACCTGACCGATGCCGAGAAGCTGTCGCTGCCGTCGTTCAGCCGCTTCGACGCCGGCATTGAGCTAGGGACCGGCGCGGTCGACCTCGGCCACAGCAGCCGGAGCCGGGCCGTCCTCACGCCGATCGCCTACGACACGACGATCATCGACTCGCTTCCGCCCCCGCCCACGCCTCCGACCCCGCCCCCGTACCGGCTGGGCCTGGCGGCGGCACTGGCACTGAACGGCAGCGTCGGCCGTCTCGCGCCCGGGCTCGGCCGCTACGCTCCCGCGCCCGGCACCCCGTCCCGGGTCGCGCTGGCCGCCGACCAGTGGGTCGTTGCCAGCACCGCCGACCTCGGGCACCGGGCCGACATCACCAGCGACGGAACCAAGCTGGGCGCGCACCTGGCCCTCCAGCAGTACCTGTCCGCCAATCCCGGCGAGGCGGGCGGCCTGCAGATCGTTCTGGCGAGTGAGGCCGGATGAGCGACGACGACGGTCCGGAGTACGCCTTCTTCTCGGTGCTGCGCCGTGGCCTGGCCGCGCTGATCCAGCCGGGCGCGCCCGCGGGAGCCCCCCGGGTCCAGGTCCCGGTGACCCTGTCTGTCGGGGGATCGTCGGTGTCCGGGCCGGCGCTCGCCCTCTACGGGCCGGGAGACGTGGCCGGATTCGACTCGGGCACCGTGCGCCGTACCTGGCCCGCGGCGGGCGCCGGGAGCGCCGAGTCGAACTATTTCCCGCTCGTCGAGCTCAGTGACGCTGACCTGCCCTGGCGTTACTCGCCCGACGTGGCCGCGGGCGACCGGCTCACGCCGTGGCTGTGCCTCATCGTGCTGGCCGACGGGGAGATCGGCGGCCAGACGGCGGCCACCGCCGGGCGCCCGCTGGCCACGGTGACCGTGGCCAGCGCGGCCGGCTTGCCTGACCTGACCCAGGCGTGGGCCTGGGCGCATGCGCAGATCTTCGGCGGGCCGGACGCGCCAGCCACCGACTACGACCCCACCTCGGCTGGCGCGGTCCTGGCCCAGGCGCCATCGCGGGCGTCGGCGCGGCTGCTGTGCCCGCGGCAGCTGCGTCCCCAGACGAGCTACCAGGCGTTCATCGTGCCGACGTTTGAACGGGGCCGGCTGGCCGGCCTCGGCCAGCCGGTGACCGGCGTTGACCGCCTGGCCCCCGCGTGGCAGCCGCAGCAGGCGCCGGTCACCTTGCCGGCCTACTACAGCTGGAGCTTCCAGACCGGCCCGGCGGGCGACTTCGCGTCGCTCGTCGCTCAGCTCCACCCGGTCGGCGACATCCCGGACGCCGTCTGGCAGCGCGCCCTGGCGGTCAGCCCGCCCGGCGCGGACCCGGCCAGCTGGCAGGTGGTCGACCTGGCCAGCGCGCTGAAGCCGGTCGGAGCCACGATCGCGGCCTGGCCCGGTCTCGACCAGCACGGCTTCACTACGGCGCTCGCCGCCCGTACCAACGCCACCGGGACGCAGCTCGCGCCGCCGCTTTACGGGCGCTGGCTCGCGGCCGCCAGCGCCCTGTCCACTGCGGCGGAGGCCATGCCGCCGTGGTTCCATCAGCTCAACGCCGACCCGCGGGCCCGGGTCGCCGCCGGGCTCGGCACGGTGCTCGTCCAGTCCGAGCAGCAGCAGCTCCTCGCGGGCGCCTGGGCCCAGGTAGCGGGTATCCGCGCGGCCAACGAGCGGCTGCGGCTGTCCCAGCTGGCCCGCGAGCTCGCGCTCCGCCTCTACACGCGGCACCTGACGGCGCTGGACCCGCAGAGCCTGATCCAGGTGAGCTCGCCGCTGCACGGGCGGGTGCGAGTCGGCGCGGCGACCGCGGCGGCCCAGTTCGCCGCGAGCCCGATCGTCCCCGGCGCCCTCGCGCCCGCGTGGCGCCGGGCCGCCCGCCCGCTCGGCACGCTCGGTGTCCGCCAGGGCCGGCCGGCCAGCGCGCCGCCGTCAACGGCCCCGGGTGCGCTGGCCCGCCTGAACAGCGGGGCCCTGTCGGTCGTCCCCGCCCCGGCGGCGCCGCCGGCCGGCGCGACGGGCGCGGCTACCCGCCTCGGCGACCTCGCCGGCGTCTTCACGACGGTCAACCTCACCCCGGACAAGCTCGCGACCGTGACCCGCCCGTCCGGCTTCGCCGTGCTGACCTGGGATACCCCGGCCAAGGTCGCGCCCGCGCCGGCGAGCGACGCGCCCGGCCCGCCGTCCCCGGCCGACCTGCCGGACCCCGTCGACCAGGCCAAGCCGGTGAACCCGGTCGGCCCCGTAAACCCTGTGAACCCGGTCAAGCCCGTCAACCCGGTCGGCCCCGTGAATCCGATCAAGCCGGTGAACCCGGTTGGGCCCATCCAGCCGGTGGAGCCCGTAAACCCGGTCGGGCCCGTCCAGCTGGCGCTACCTGTTCTGACCCCGCCGGTTAACCGGCTGCCCAATGCGGCCGCAGACGCGTTCACCGTGGCGGCGGGCGTGCTCATGACTCAGCTCGCCCAGCCGCCCGCGGCCGGGACGACCTGGACCGCGGCTGACCTCGACGGCGCCACCACGGCGATCAAGACCACGCTCCACCCCGTCGCGACGATCGAGAAGCCGCTGGCGTCACGGCTGACCGGCGTCGACGCGGGCCCGCGGCGGACTGACCCCCTCGAGCCCGTGATGGCGGCCCCGGCCTTTCCGCAGCCGATGTACGCGCCGCTGGCGGCCCTGGGGCGCGAGTGGCTGCTGCCCGGCTTGGACCAGATGACCCCGGCCGACGCGATCGGCCTGTTCACGACCAACTGGCCTTTCGTCGAGTCGTTCCTGGTCGGGCTTAACCACGAGCTGGCCCGCAAGCTGCTGTGGAACGGCTATCCGACCGACCAGCGCGGCACCTACTTCCGCCGCTTCTGGGATATCCGCGGGCCCGCGGACCCCGGCGGCGGCGACATCGGGCCGATCCACCAGTGGATGGCGCCGCTGGGGCAGAACCGCCAGCTGAGCACCGACCCGCTGGTGCTGCTGGTGCGGGGCGAGCTGATCCGCCGCTATCCGAATGTCGTGGTGTCCGCCGTCAAGGCGGTGCCGGCGGACGGCGGTGGGCGAACGCTCAGCACGGCCGCGACGGACGAGACCGACCCGATCTTCTTCGCCCTGGTCGAGCCGGACATCGCCCTGTTCGGCTTTGACATCGACCCGGCCGCGGCCCGCGCCAACCCCGGCTACTTCTTCGTGCTCCAGGAGCATCCGTCCGAGCCGCGGTTCGGGCTGGAGCCCGCGCAGGCCACGTTCGGCGCGCAGCCGGACAGCTGGCAGGCACTCGCCTGGAGCCACCTGGCCGCGAGCCCCGCCGACCTGGCCGCGCTGAACTACATCGACCTGTCCGCTGCGCTGCCGCTCAGCCCGGTCCACCCCGACGGGACCGGAGCCGCCTGGCAGATGAACGGCACGCCGCCGAGCCGGGCCGCGGACCTGGCGGACATCACCTTCCGCCAGTCCCAGCGCCTGGCCGTGCACGGCTCGGTCCTCATCCCCGCCCCGCCGGCAACGCCCGCCCCGTCGGCGACGCCCGCCCCGCCGGCTCCCGCTCCAGCCGCGCCGCCGCCCGGCGCAGGAGGCAGCACATGACCCTCGACGCGGCCTACCCGATCGCGCTGCTGCCGGTCCGGCTCGAGACGAGGTTCGCCGGCTCGCTGCTGCACGTACGGATCTTCCCGGACGACATCTGGGCCGACACCCACGAGCCGGAGCTCACCGCGCCGGAGCTGGCGGACGGGAACGCCTACCTCGCCGCGAAAGCGGCCGGCCTGGCCGCCGAGCAGGCGGCCTGGGGCGTGCTCGTGTCCCGGTGGACGGCGCCCCGCGCCGCCTGGATCGCCCGCGCGGTCGCCGCCGGCTCGCCCCCGACCCGGGCGGAGAGCTGGACCCGGGCGGCGCAGGCGCTGCTGCCCGCTCAGTGGGTGGTGCGCGCCTACCAGGGACCGCGGGTCTACACGGTCACCAGCAGCGCCGTGCACACGCCGCTCGCGCTGACCCTGTCGCCCGCCTCGACCCCGGCCGACCAGGTGCTGATCTCCGACGGGCTCTCGATCGACGCCACCCTGCAGTGGACAGTGGACTTCGCCGCGGCGCAGAGCGCGGGCATGGCGGTGACGGTCGACCTGACCCGCCCGGACCGGGACGTCCCCGGGTCCGCGCCGGTCTCCGGGGTCGACCTCCTCGTCGTCGTCGGGGTCAGCGAGGCGCAGGCCCCGGCCGACGGCGCGGCTCAGCTGCGCGCCCTCCTCGACGCCCAGCACTACACGCGCGGCCTGTCCTTCCTTCAGCCGGGGACACCGACCAACAACACGCCCGCCGCGCCGGCGGCGTTTCCCCCGCCCGACCCGGGCGGTGCCGCCAGCTTCACCGTCGAGCGCGAGGCCCCGCTGGCCAGCCCGGCCAGCCCGCCCGGCGCCTACGGCCCGGCCTTCGCCCGCGCGCTCGGCCTCCCGCTCGCGGCCGGCGAGCAGGTCGCCGCGGTCGAGCATGTCGCCGCGGCGGGGACCGACGGCGACACGCCGGCCGCCGCCATGAACGACGCGCTGTGGCCCGCGACGCTCGGCTACCTGATGGAACAGCTGATGGTGCCCGTGTTCGACACCGCCACGATCACCCGCGCGCGCCAGTTCTGGGTCGACCGCGTCCGGCCCGCGGGGCCGCTGCCGGCGTTCCGCGTCGGCCGGGTGCCCTACGGGCTGCTGCCCGCCGTGTCGGTCGACCGGCTCGCCGCCGACCCGCGCTTCACGCCGGTCCTGCGCGCGCTGCGCGACCAGTACTTCGTTCCGGCGGCCGCGTCCGCCCCCCGGATCACGCCAGGCTCCGCCGACCCCGACGGGGACCTGCTGAAGATCCTCGCGCTCGACGCGAGCTGCCACCAGCTGCGCACCCGCGTCCATCTCGGGCTGGAGTTCACCACCAACGCGGCCGGGCTGCTCGGCCCGGTCGCGGTCCGGGAGCAGGAAGCGCGGCGGGCGGCGCGCGCCGCGGCGGCGGCCGCGCTGCTCGGCACGGTCGCGCTCAGCGGGGAGACCCGGCTCGGCGGGCTGGACGGAGCCGCGGTCTACGAGCTGATCGGCGCGCCGCTCGTGACCGCCACGCCCCTGTCCGAGCAGTTCGGGCTTGAGGGCGCCGACGGCACCGGCCTGAACTACATCCGCTGGCTGCACGACAACGCGACCACCAACCGCGCCGCGATCAGGGACGACACGCTGCCCGGCAGCGCCCGCCCGCTGTTGTACCGGCTGCTGCGGCACGCGCTGCTGACGGAGATGGACCGGGTCGCCTTCACCCAGCTCCTCGCGGCCAACCTCGTCTCCGCACAGGACCAGCCAGAACGGGAACTCGTTAAGCTGATCGCGGCGGGCGCCCCGCTGACCGCCTACGAGCGCATCGAGCGGGCCGCGGCGCAGCCCGCCTTCGCCCCCGCGCTCACGTCCTACCTGACCCGTCTGGCGACGCTGGCCGGGCTGCCGACCGCGGAGCTCGACCGGCGGTTCGGCGAGATGCTCGACGCCTGCTCGCACCGGCTGGACGCGTGGATCACCGCGGCGGCTACCGACCGCCTCTGGGCGCTGCGGGCGGCGACGCCGGCCGGCTGTCACCTCGGCGGGTTCGGCTTTGCCGAGAACATCCGCCCGGGCGGCACCGCGGCGCCGCCCGGCGGCTACGTGCACGCCCCCTCGGCGGCCCAAGCCAGCGCCGCCGCCGTCCTCCACAACGGCTTTCTCAGCCGGGGCGGCGCCGGGTCGGTGTACGACACCGACCTCAGCTCGGCCCGGGTGCGCGACGCGCTCACCTTGCTGGACGGCACCCGCCAGGGTGAGCCGCTCGCCGCGCTGCTCGGACAGCGTTTCGAGCGCGACCTCCACGACCGGGGGCAGGGGCTGGAGGTTCTCATCGCCCCCCTGCGCGCGGACTTCCCGCTCGTCGCCGGCAAGACCTCCGCGGGTGACGGGCCGACGGAGCAGGTGGCGGCGGGCAACGTCGTCGACGGGCTCGCCCTGCGGCAGGCCTGGAACCAGCCGGCCCCGCCGTTCTCCGGGAGCAGCAGTACCGTGCCTGCCCTACCTCCCCTGACGACCACGCAGCTCGTGAGCTTCCACGCCGCCCTCAACGCACTCAACGACGCCGTCGACGCCCTGGCCGACGTGCTGACCGCCGAGTCGGTTTTCCAGGCCGTCCGCGGCAACCCGCCCGCGAGCGCGGCCAGCCTCGACGCGATGGCGGCCGGCGTCCTCCCGCCGGCCCCCGAAGTGACCCGGTCGCCCCTCGGCGGCGTGTCGTTCACTCAGCGGCTGGCAGTCGCCCTGGCCCCCGGCCCTCCGCCCGCCGACACCTGGGGCCCGCTGACCCCGCGCGCGGGGGCCGAGCCGGTCCTCGACCACTGGGTCGGCACCCTGCTCGGCTCGCCGGCCGCGATCGGCTGCCAGGTCCTGTTCCCGGACGGCAGCCGCCACGACGTGCGGCTGGACGCCCTCGGACTGCGGCCCGTCGACCTGGTCGCGCTCGCCCGCACCCAGCCGACCGGCCACGGCGACGGCGAGCTCGACCGGCGTGTGCTCGCCGCGGCCGGCGCCCCGCCCGGCGCGCAGGTCGGCTACGGGACGACGGCCCTCGCCTGGAGCCTGGCCGACGCGGTCGAGCTGGCCCGCACGATCGGCGGGCTGCTGGCGGTCGTCCGGCCTCTCGCGCCGTCAGACCTCGTCCTGCCCGCGGACGCCGGCAGCGCGGCGATCGCACCGGACGCGGCGGCCCAGGCGACCGCCCGCGCCCAGGCGGCACTGAGCCAGCTGGCGAGCGCCGCCGCCGCCCTCAGCCAGGCGCTGGCCGCAGTGACCGGCGCGGCCGGCGGCGCACCGACCGCCGGCCAGCTCACCGCCCTGCGGGCCGCACTCCAGCAGGCGGCCGCCTTCGGCGTTGACGGCGCCTACCCGGCGGGCGACGCCGATGCCAGCGCGCTCACCACGCTGGCGACCGGGATCCAGCAGGAGCTGGCCGCCCGGCAGGCCGCCGCCGCGCCGGCCGGCCAGGCCGACCCTGATCCCGGCGCGCTGGCTGCCGCGGCCGCGCAGACGGCGCAGGCGGTCTTCGGCCGCGACTTCCTGCTGCTGCCGCGCCTGGCGGCGGGCGATCTCGCCGCGCCTCTGGCCGCGTCGCCCGCGCTCGTCGGTGACCTGAACGCGCCGCGCCGGGCGCTGCAGCAGCTCGCCCGGGTACGGGCGAGCCTCGCCCGGTGGCGCTCGCTGTGGCTCTACGGGCAGGCGTTCGGCGCCCCGGCCCCGGCCCTGGAAGTCGCTCAGCTGCCGCCCGCTGACGTCTGGGCGGGCCGCCCCGGCGCTGACGTCGCCAGCGGCACCCTGTCGCTGATCGTGCACCGGCCGGACGGCGCGGCCGCGGACGGCGGCTGGGCCGGCCTGATCGTCGACGAATGGACGGAGACGATTCCGTCGGCCGCGGCCGACACCGCGCTTTCCTTCCGCTACGAGTCTCCGGTGGCTGAGGCGCCGCAGGCGGTGCTGCTCGCGGTCCCGCCGTCGGCCACCGCGGCCTGGGACACCGACACGTTGCTGGACACCGTCCGGGAGACGCTCACCCTGGCGAAGATCCGGGCGGTGGACAGCTCGCTGCTGGACGGCCTGCGTCCCTTCCTGCCCGCGATCTACCTGAGCAGCAACACGGCCAACGACACCGTGTCCACCAGTTTCCTCGGGTCCATCATCGCCGAGCCCGGACTAAGGACCAGATGATGCCCTCGATCACGTACTGGAACCAGCTGCAGCCGAGCCCGCGTTACCCATCGGTCGCCGAAGGCCTGGCGGCGCTGGTGCGCGACCCTGCCTGGTTCCTGGCCCGGCAGTGGCAGCTCGGCGAATTCGAAGGTCTCGACGGCGGGTCGCCGGCCTTCGTCCGCATCGGCTCCCATGTCGCCCCGGTCGACTCAGCCGCGCTGGGCCCCGGACAGGTGCCGCTCGCGGCCGCCGAACTGCTCGAGCCGGTGGTCCAGGCCGAGTCCGTCGCGGCCGACCTCGCCACCCGGGTGGAGCTCGGGCAGACCTTCGAGTCGCTCGTCCCGCCGGCGATCGCCGGCCTGTACCGCAACGTCTACCCGGTCGCTCCGGCCGGCCCCGCCGCCGACCCGGCCGAGGCCCGCTTCCGGTCCGTCTGCGCGGGCCGCGCCACCGACGGCGTGGCGCTCTACCAGGCGGCCAAGGCCGCGCAGGCCGCGCAGCAGGCCCTGCCGGCTGAGCCCGTGCTGGACGCGGCCAGCGCCCCGGTGGCGGCCCAGGCCGTCAGCACCTTCATCGCGTGGGTCGAGTCGACCTGGGGTACGCTTGCCGGCGGCGAGCCGCCGGCCTGGGACGCCGCCCAGCTCGACTACGCGGCTACCGTCTCCGCCGGGGGCCTGACTCTCAGCGCCGAGCCGGACTCCGAGGGCGCCCTCGACTGGTACGCATTCGACCTGACCGCCGGGTCGCCGCCCGCCGGCACACCGACGATGACCAGCGTCATCCCCGGCCACGTACGGTTCCGGGGCATGCCCAGTACACGCTGGTGGGATTTCGAGTCCAGCGCGACCGATTTCGGCGCGCTCCTGACGGACACGCGTGATCTGGCCAAGCTCCTGTTCGCCGACTTCCTCCTCGTGCACGGGGACGACTGGTACCTCTCCCGGCTCGACGTGCCCCGCGGCTCGCTCTGCTGGATCGACTCGCTGACGGTAAGCGATGTCTTCGGCACCGCCACCGCGATCCCCCGCGCCGACGCGACACCAGGCGGCTCCTGGACGCTCTTCTCCACGACCGATCAGAACGGCGGCGGCATCACGCCGTTCCTGGTGGTTCCCGCCAGCGCCGCGGCGGCGCTGCAGGCGAGCGCGCCACTGGAAGAGGTCCACCTGCTGCGGGACGAGACCGCCGACATGGCGTGGGCCATCGAGCGCATCATCGAAGGCCCGCTCGGAGACCCGGCCACCAATACACCAGTGCCGGCGCCAGCCGCCCCGGCCAGCGTCCCCGCGGCCCTCGCCTACCAGCTCGCGAGCCCGCTGCCGGCGAACTGGTTCCCCCTGCTGCCGACGGCCGACGGCCTGGCGCTCGTCGCGGGGACCGTCGAGGGCAGCGACCAGGTCCCCGCCAGCCGTCTGCTCCAGCGGCTGTCGACCGCAGGCTTCCAGCTTCCCCAGCACGAGATCAGCCGCTCCGGCCTGCGACTCGACCGCGTCGCGAACCGCAGCCGCACCTCCGATGGCGACGCGAAGCTGTGGATCGCGCGCCGCAGGCACATCGGCGCCGGCGAGGCATCGAGCGGCCTGCGCTACGACGAGGCGATCCCTGCCGACCAGGAGGAGTGACGCCGTGCGGCTAACCTTGGAGTTTCGCGGGAACAGACTCTCTGCGGCGATGCCGGGTGACTTTTACGTGAAGGTCGGCGATCTTGGGCGATCTCACATCACGCAGAATAAAAGCCCGCCAGGCCAACTCACCGTGCACCACCACGCTTGGCACTCTCCGCTGACACGAGCCCGCCGCAGTCGCGGCCGCCCCTATCGCGATTCCGGCTATAGTCCACCCGATCGCCCAGTCCGCCCTAGACGTGCGGCCCGTTTCCTTCAAGGGCGCCGCGCAGATCTGGATCCCTTGATCTCGAAACCTTCCCGGGTCCCTCACCGCCAGAACACCTGCGGCCAGTGCGTCTCGCAGGAGACACACACCCTTCGAGCGGGATGTGGAAATAATGACAACCGAAGTGCCGCTGCCAGACTGCTTCCTCGAGTGTTACCAGTATCTCTATCCAACAATCGATTTCTCGAGAATTCATTTCTACGACGGAATCCCCGAGCCGTTCGGGTGGAACGCCCAGACTGCTGCGATCACGTTGACCTGGGGCTACGGGTCAGACATTCACATCTACACGAAGGCGGGAACGTGGCGGCCGTGCGACCAAAAAGGCTACGGCTACGAACTGTTCCTGACGCTCGCACACGAACTGGTGCACGTGCTGCAGATCATGAATCTGCCCTATCCTTCGGAGTGGATTCCGAGATACGTGTGGCGTTTCATCGAATCCGGCGGCAAGTCTGACTGCAGCAATGATCTCGAGCGCGAGGCGTATGTTCATGCCAACGGCTGCCGCGATGGTGCAGGGGGAATCGATCCCTCGAGGCCAGGAGAGCTCAGGGCCTGTACGATGCGGTGGGCCGGAGGCCAATCGCCGTGCATGTGCTCTGGCAGTACGCCGGAGGTTATGAAGTGGCAGATGTTCGGGAACGACACGTTCCTGGACATGCTGAAGGCCGAATGCGGACCGTCGCTGGTCATGGAAAAGAGCAGCGCGTTCGAGTCAACGAGGATTATGCAAAACTGAGTTTAAAAAAGTACAAGCCGATGGCAGCCCTGAAGGATGTGAGGAACGTCCGGAGAGGTCGCCGGTAATCCGTGAATAGAATCCGCCATGTCTTCAGATCCGCGACCG
>Ga0208565_1000711_pt1 | contig 22657 bp, 18 predicted proteins | sample Sb_taG_7_FD_187706 | JGI IMG/M metagenome (GOLD analysis project Ga0208565, IMG submission 187706) | Peat soil microbial communities from Weissenstadt, Germany - Sb_50d_2_FS metaG (SPAdes) (version 2) | ecosystem: Environmental > Terrestrial > Soil > Wetlands > Peat | place: Germany...
GGCTCGGAGACCTGGTAGCCGACGGTCTTGGTCGGGTCGAGCGAGGTGAGCGGATCCTGGAAGATCATCGCGATCTCGTTGCCCCGGACCCGGCGCAGATCCTCGTCCTTCAGGCCGACAAGCTCGCGGCCGTCTAGCTTGATCGAGCCGCCGACGATTGATCCGCCAGGCGGCAGCAATCCCATGACCGACAACCCCGTCATGGACTTGCCGCAGCCGGATTCCCCGACGATGCCGAGGGTCTCCCCGGCGTCGACCTGCAGGTCGACGTTGCCGACGGCCTGTACGACAGAGCTGGTGAGCTTGATATGCGTCGACAGGTCCTGGATGTCAAGGACTGGGGCCATCAGGCCGATACCTCTCGTTTGGTGGCTGGGTTGATCATCCTGCCCTCCTGGCGGGCCACCGCTAGCGCCGTCTGAGCCGCACGTCCATCGCGTCGCGCAGCGCGTCACCGATGAAGTTCAGAGCCATTACGGTCAGGACGATACAGGCGCCGACCGGGAAGATCAGCCACCAGTAGCCGTCCTGCAGGTAGGTGCTTCCGTCAGAGAGCTGGTCACCCCAGTCGACGTTCGGGAAGTGCAAGCCGAAGCCGAGGAAGCCGACATAGGAGACAGCCAGGATCGCATCGGCCACCTGGAACGTGACGTTGACGATCACCACGCCGAGGGCGTTCGGGATCAGGTGCCTGCTGATCAGCCGCCAGCGGGTGGAGCCGGCCGCCCGCGCGGCCAGGACGAAGTCGCGTTCGCGCAGCGAGAGGACCTCGCCGCGGACCAGCCGGGCCGGAACCTGCCAGGCGAAAAAGCCGATGACCAGGCTCAGCGACAGGACCGAGGCACCGAACTTGACCGCCAGGATCAGGACCACGAACAGGAACGGCACGGACAGGAAGACGTCCACGATGCGCATCATGGTCGAATCCGTGATCCCGCCGATCAGTCCCGATATGGCGCCGAACAGCGTGCCGATGACGATGGCGACGAAGGCGGCGAAGAAGCCGATCTCCAGGGAGGCCTGACCGCCCTTCATGATGCGGCCGAGTTCGTCGAAGCCGTTGCCGTCGGTACCGAGCAGGTGAGCGGTGGAGGGCGGCTGGTTGGCCAGGGCGAGGTTGGTGTCGAGCTGGTTGGTGTGGTAGATCAGCGGGCCGACGAAGCAGAAGAGCACGAAGAAGATGAGTATGCCGCAGCCGATCACGGCCAGCCGGTTGCTCGTGAACTCGCGAAACGCGAGCCGCCACCCGCTCTGGACCGCTCCGAGTTCGCCGCCCTCGGGCGCGCGCTGTACATCCAGCGGCGGTAGGGATTGCATCGCCACGGTTGCCTCCTTTCTGCGGCTGGCCGGTCAGGCCAGCCGGATACGCGGGTCCGCGATGGTCAGCGCGATGTCCGCGATCAGGTTTCCGACGACGACAAGGACGGCGCCCGCCAGCGTGTAGGCGAGCATGACCGGGTAGTCGACCTTCTGCAGGCTCTCGTAGAAGAGCAGGCCCAGGCCCTGGTAATTGAAGAGCTCCTCGATGATCAGGTTGCCGGCCAGCAGCGCCGGCAGGGACAGTCCGATCAGCGTTACCATCGGCAGGCTGGCGTTGCGGACCAGGTGCCGCCACAGCACCAGCCGCTCGGGCAGCCCCTTGGCCCGCGCCACCTTGATGTAGTCCTGGGCCAGCACGTCCATCGACGAGGACCGCATGTACCGGGAGAAGGCGGCCACCTCAATGAGCGCCAGGGTGAAAATCGGCAGCGTCATGGAGTACCAGTCGCCCATGACCGCCCATACGCTGAGGGACTGGCTGGCCTCGAAGTTGAAGATTGGGAACGTGAGCGCGAACACCTGGATGAGGATCAGCCCAAGGAAGAACGACGGCATCGAGTAGAGGATGAACGCCGCGCTCGTGGCCACGTTATCCCCGATGCTGTTGCGCTTGACCGCCTGGAAGATGCCCAGCGGCAGGGCGATGAGCACGGCGATCAGCAGCGATATCCCCGACAGGTAGACGCTGCGCCATACCCGCTCCTGGAACAGCGCGAGCACGCTCTGGTTCTCCGCGTAGGAATAACCCAGGTTGCCGTGCAGCAGGTTGTTCATGTAGCGGAGATACTGCACGATGACGGGGTCGTCGTAGCCGTTGGTCTTGTTCCACGCGGCGATCTGGCTCGGCCTGGCCGACAGGCCGAGCACGTCCCTGGCCGGTGAAGGGTAGATCGCGTGCAGCAAGACGAAGATGAAGATGGAGACGCCGATGACCACGATGATGGACGTGACCAGGCGGCGAACTAGGTAGGAGACCATCGGTCCTGCCTTCCCTCCGCGGCGTCAGCCGTGAACCGGGCGCCGGATACGGCGCGGCCTGAGTAAGGCCGCGCGTTATACCGTTCCTCTGCCCTGGTCTCCGGTGTATCACCGGAGACCAGGGCAGTCCAGCGTCCGACAGATCGGTTACGTGTTGAAGAACCAGTACTCCGGTGTGGCGTAGTACTGGGTCAGGTTCGCCCAAGCCTCCGGTATCTGTGCCGACAGGGTGTTCTTCCAGGCCCAGATGAGGTCCGGGTTGGGCTGGAATTGCACCGGCTGGTCGGTAGTCAGGAACGAAGCCTCGTTCTTCACCGCGGCGGGGTCACCGCCGGAGATGGAGGCGTTGATCAGCTGGTCGGCGGTGGGGTTGCTGTAGTCGCCTACCTGGTTGGTCCCGCCGGTGTTGAACAGGCCGAACGTGGTGGGATAGGCGTCCTGGGTCTCGCCGCCGAAGTCCTCCATCGCCCACTTGTTCTCGTTCGCCGGCGCGGCCGGGTCCAGGTAGTTGGAGATCATGTAGTTGAAGTTGCTGCTGGACAGTGTGATGTTGATGCCGGCCTGCTTCGCCTTGGAGACGAAGTCGGTGGCCTGCTGGCCGATCAGCGCCGGCGAGCTGCTGTAGATGAGGTTCCACGCCAGCTTGGTGCCGGCCGGGATGCCGGTCCCGCACTCGTTCGGAGCGGTGCCGGGCGTCGCGCACGTGTCCGTGCCGTTCGGCACCACGTTCCAGCCGTGGGTCTTCAGGAGGTTGACGGCGGTTGTGATGTTGAACGGGTATGGGTTGGTCGCCGCGTTGGACGGCAGGAACGGGCTCTGCGGGTAGGCAGGGATCGGCCCGTAGGCGGGTGCGCCCGCGCCGTGCATGAACGCGGTGATCCAGCCCTGCTGGTCGACCAGGTGCGCCAGGGCCTGGCGTATGTAGAGCTGGTTGATGATGTTGTTGAAGTCGCCGGTCGTGTCCTTGAAGTTGTAGTTGGCGAACTGCATGCCAAAGTCCGGCATGCCAAAGTAGCTGTAGCCGAGCCTGAGCACCTCTGGCAATTGCGGGACATCGGTGTAGTCCACATAGCCGACGTCGATGCTGCCCGACTTGATCGCGTTGAACTCCGCGGTGTTCGAAGTGAACGGAACACCCTGGAAGGAGGACATCGGGGTCACGTGCGGGCCGCCGTAGGTGGTGTTCGGTACCATCGTGAACCCGCCCGTGGTGGTGTTGTAGGCCGAGAGCTTGTACGGCCCGTCGACGACCTGCCACAGCGGGTTGGTCGCGTAGGTGCTGAGCGACTTGGCCTCCGCGGTCAGGTAGGCGAAGATCTTCGCCATGGTGGCGGGGGTCCAGCCGGAGGCGGGCACGACAGAGCTACTGGCGGACGTCTTCGCCCACAGGGTGCTCGGCAGCGCGAACACGGGTCCTTGGCCGAGGATGTCAGTGGTGAACCACGTCTGGTTGACCGGGGCGCTGAGGTTCAGCACCAGCGTCGACGAGTTCGGCTGGGAGGTGCTGACCAGGTCGTCCGGGAAGTGGCCCGGCACGTAGCCCGCCCAGTTCGCCGGAGATGCCTTGACCGCGGCCTTGATCAGGTCGATGTCGAAGAGCACGTCGTTCGCCGTGATGGGCTGGCCGTTCGACCACTTGTAGTTGCTCTTCAGCGAGATCGTCACGGTCTTGTTGCCGTTGGACCACACTGCCGGGTTGACGATGCTCATGTTGGGCACGATCTCGGGGGTGACCCCGTTCACCGCCCAGTACAGCGGCCGCCACATCTCGTAGATGAACGTGAACGCGTTGAAGACCGAGTTGCTGGCCGACGGGATCACGGGAAAAATCCAGTTCGGGGTGGCACCGGGCTGCATGGCCCAGGTGATGGTCCCGGCCTTGACCTTGCCGCCGGACGCGGCCAGCGGTATCGACCCGGTCCCGCCGGGATACGTCACGTGCCCGTTGGTCGTGCCGCCGCTGCTGCTAGTGCTGCTGCTGCTGCTGCAGGCGGCAAGCGCGGTGATGCTCGCCACCGCGAGGGCTAGCCCTCCGATCGCTTTGCTGCGGAACTTCATCATCGGCCCTCCCTCCTGGCGCTGTTCGCGCTTGTGGTCCGTCCTAGGGTCATCAGCTTGTCGCCCTTCTCTCGCTGTTTGCCGGTGATGCGCTCCGCACCGTCGCGGGGCACTGGGTCGCAGTACCCCCCAACCCGATTACGGCCCGTCTCCCCGGCACATCCGGGCCGGCCCATGACGAGCCGACCGGTGAGCTACCGGTGTTATGAGTTAGCGGAAGCGTAAGTTCCATATTGCATCGATCTCTCGCCGAAAATGTCACAACTTGCCATCAATCCCCAGACGGCGACGTCCCACCATGCCACGGCTAGCATCCGGATATTTCCGGATCTGGACCCTCCTGTTAACTTTCGCCTCTATGATCCCATAGTCCTCAGCGACGTGAAGCCTTGCCGCTGGACGGCCCTCTCGCTGCAGAATCTCCGTCGCTGGCCATCGCGGACACCAAGAACATTAGCGGCCCGACTCTTCTTGCTACCCCTGGCACCTCCGGTGCTACGTCCTTCGCTGGCGATTACTGAACGTAACTGTTTTAACAATGTGTATACAAGACACTACCCTGCGCCGCGACGCGGGCCGGGAATTGCTCCGGACACGGCCTTGCGGCGCGTGTTACCTGGTGAAATACCAGTCCTCTCAGGCGCGCGAATCAATACCTTTGAATAACAAATTGGCCAGCAATACATAACGCATTGAGAACGGCGCCTGAGTTAGGGCGGACTATGAGGATGCCAATCAGCACCGTGCCGCCGGGCGCTGGTGCGTGCCCTGATGCGGGGTGCGAGCCGCGGTTACCTGAAGATGACGGTGCGGCGGCCGTGGAGCAGGACGCGGTGCTCGGCGTGCCAGCGGACGGCGCGGGCGAGCGCGACCCGCTCGGCGTCCCGGCCGATGGCGGCGAGGTCCTCGGGGCTGCTCGAATGGTCGACCCGGGCGACCTCCTGCTCGATGATCGGGCCCTCGTCCAGGTCGGCCGTCACATAGTGGGCGGTCGCGCCGATCAGCTTCACACCGTGCGCGTGGGCCTGATGATAGGGGCGCGCCCCCTTGAAGCTCGGCAGGAACGAGTGGTGGATGTTGATGATGCGGCCCGCCATCTTGGCGCATAGCTCGGGCGACAGGATGCGCATGTAGCGGGCCAGCACGACGAAGTCGATGCCCAATTCGCTGACCAGGTCGAGCAGGCGCCCCTCGGCACGCTGCGCGGCCAGCGGGTCGGCCGGGTCGGCGCTGGTCGGCACGTGCTCGAACGCGACGCCGTGTGCCGCCGCGAGCGGCGCCAGGGCGGGATGGTTGCCGACCACCAGCGGGACATCGATACGCAGCGACTCGGCCGCGCGCCGGTACAGCAAGTCGTTCAGGCAGTGCCCGGCCTTGGACACCATGATCAGCACCCGCGGCTGGACGGCGGTGTCGTGCAGTTCCCACTCCATGCCGAACTCGGTCGCCACCGGGGTGAAGCCGCTGTACAACGAGTCATAGGTGGCGGGCGAGCCTGGCACCGTCTCCACGTGCACGCGCATGAAGAACCGCCCGGACCCGCCAACGATCCGGTCCCCGAACTGCTGGCTGTCGAGCACGTTGCAGCCGGCCCGGTGCAGGTAGGCCGCTACCCCGTGCACGATCCCGACCCGGTCCGGGCAGGAGAGGGTAAGGACGAACTCGGCCATCAGGCCCCCACCGCGTGCACGCCGCCGTCGACATGGACGATCTCGCCGGTGGTCGCGGGGAACCAGTCGGAAAGCAGCGCCACGCAGGCCCGCGCGGTCGGCTCCGGGTCGGTGATGTCCCAGCCGAGCGGCGCCCGGGCCGCCCACACGTCCTCGAACCGCTCGAATCCGGGAATGGACTTCGCGGCCATGGTGCGCAGCGGGCCGGCCGCCACGAGGTTGACCCGCACTCCCTTCTCCCCCAGGTCTCGGGCCAGGTACCTGGCGCAGGACTCCAGGCCAGCCTTGGCGACTCCCATCCAGTCATAGCCGGGCCAGGCCACGCTCGCATCGAAGTCGAGCCCGACCACCGACCCGCCGCCGCCCATCAGCGGCAGCGCCGCCATCGTGATCGCCTTCAGCGAGTACGTGGAGACCTGAACCGCGGTCGCCACGTCGGGCCACTTGGTGTGCAGGAAGTTCCCGCCGAGCGCCTCTTCCGGGTTCGCGTAAGCGATCGCGTGCAGCACGCCGTCCAGGCCGTCGACGTGTTCGGACACCCGGCTGGCCAGCGAGGCGAGGTGATCATCGCTGGTCACGTCCAGCTCGAGCACCGGCGGCGGCGAGGGCAGCCGCCGGGCGATCCGCTCCACCAGGCTCAGCCGACCGAAGCCGGTCAGCACCACGGTCGCGCCTTCGGCCTGCGCGACCCGGGCGACGTGAAACGCGATCGAGGCGTCCGTGATGACCCCGGTGACCAGGATCCGCTTGCCCGCCAGGATTCCCATCGCAGCCTCACTCCCGTGATATCCGGCACACCTCACACCATGCCCGGTAGGACCCCGTTAACCAAATGGCCGGCCGCGCGAAGCTTGCGGGTCACGGCTTGTGGGTTCCCCACAACTAACGCTCAGTGGCCCATCCCGAGCCCGCCGTCGACCGGGATGACCGCGCCGGTGATGTAGCCGGCGTCCGGGCCGGCCAGGAACGAGACCGTCGCGGCCACCTCGGCCGCGACGGCGTACCGCCCGAGCGGGACGGCGGCCTTGATCGCGGCCTTCCTCTCCTCGGACAGGTTGGCCGTCATGTCGCTGTCCACGAACCCGGGCGCGACGACGTTGGAGGTGATGCCGCGCGACCCGAGTTCGCGGGCCAGCGATCTGGCCAGGCCGACCAGCCCGGCCTTGGAGGAGGCGTAGTTGGCCTGGCCGGCCGAGCCGTACATGCCGACGACGGAGGAAATGAAGATGAGGCGCCCGCGGCGCATCTTCATCATGCCGCGCACCGCCCGTTTGGCCACCCGGTAGGCGCCGACCAGATTCGTGTCGAGCACCTCGGCGAAGTCGTCCTCGCTCATCAGCGCGAGCAGCGTGTCACGGGTCACGCCCGCGTTGGCGACCAGCACCTCCACGGGCCCCTGGTCGGCTTCCACCGCCGTGAAGGCGGCGTCCACCGACGCCGCATCGCGCACGTCGCAGCGGACCACCGCCAGGCCGTCCACCGGGTCGCCCGAACGGGAAGTGACGGTGACGCTGTCGCCGTCGGCCGCGAACCGCCGCGCGATGGCCAGCCCGATACCACGGTTCCCGCCGGTCACAAGCACAGAGCGCCCCATGCTCGCCTCTCTTCCAAGGAGGTCCAGGGTACGGGTCCCCCAAGTGGTGCCTGGGGGAAGGGGTCCCCAGCGGGACTTGGAGGGATGGGCACCCCAGCGGGTCCGGGGGGCTTGTCCCCCCCAAGGGGGGTCTGGGGGGATGGGTCCCCCCAGGAGCGGGGGGTATGGGGGGTCGTCCCCCCGGCTAGCATAGACTCACGGCGCGTGAATGATCGTCAATCCAGGATCGACCCGGAATTCACCGCCCTGCCGTTGCGGGAGCTGGCGGATGCGGCGCTCGCGCAGGCCAGAAGCTTCGGCGCCAGGCACGCCGACTTCCGCGCCGAACGCATCAGGGGCCAGCAGATCGGCCTGTCCGACGGGAACCCGCAGACGCTGTTCGACGCCGACGACACCGGCCTCGCCGTCCGGGTGATCGTGGACGGGACGTGGGGCTTCGCCTCGGCCGTCGACCTCACCGCGGACGCCGCGGCGCAGGCGGCGCGGCAGGCCGTCGAGGTCGCCCAGGTGGCCGCCGCGATGAACACCGAGCCGATCGAGCTGGCCCCCGAACCCGCCTACGGCGAGGTGAGCTGGGTGTCGGCGTACGATGTCGACCCGTTCACGATCAGCGTCGCGGACAAGGTGGCGCTACTGGCGCAGTGGAGCCACAAGCTGCTCGCGCACCCCGCCGTCAGTCACGTGGACGCCTCGCTGCAGCAGGTCAGGGAGTGCAAGTTCTACTCCGACGGCGCGACCACGGCCACCCAGCAGCGGGTTCGGCTGCAACCGCAGGTCACCGCCGTCGCGATTTCCGACGATGGCCGGTTCGACACCATGCGGACGCTGGCCCCGCCGGTCGGCCGGGGCTATGAGTTCCTCACCGGCCGCGGCTGGGACTTCGCCGCCGAGCTGACCGAACTGCCCGACTTGCTCGCGGCCAAGATGGCGGCCCCCTCGGTCGAGCCGGGCCACTACGACCTCGTCATCGACCCGTCCAACCTCTGGCTCACCATCCACGAGTCGATCGGGCACGCCACCGAGCTCGACCGGGCGCTGGGCTACGAAGCCGCCTACGCTGGCACGTCGTTCGCCACCCCGGACAAGCTCGGCCGCCTGCAGTACGGGTCCGATGTCATGCACGTCACCGGCGACCGCACCGCCGAGCACGGCCTGGCCACCATCGGCTACGACGACGAGGGCGTGGCCGCGCAGTCCTGGAACCTGATCAGTGGCGGCATCCTGGCCGGCTACCAGCTCGACCGGCGGATGGCGCAGCTCAAGGGCTTCGGGCGGTCGAACGGGTGCGCGTTCTCCGACGGGCCTGGCCACATGCCGCTGCAGCGGATGGCGAACGTATCACTGCAGCCGGCGCCCGGCGGCCCCTCCACCGCGGACCTCATCGCCGGGGTGGCACGCGGGATCTACATCCTGGGCGACAAGAGCTGGTCGATCGACATGCAGCGGTACAACTTCCAGTTCACCGGCCAGCGGTTCTTCAAAATCGAGAACGGGCGGCTGGCCGGGCAGCTCCGCGACGTGGCCTACCAGGCCACCACGACCGACTTCTGGGGCTCGATGGAGGCGGTCGGCGGCCCGCAGACCTACGTGCTCGGCGGCGCGTTCAACTGCGGCAAGGGCCAGCCCGGCCAGGTGGCGCCGGTCAGCCACGGCTGCCCGGCGGTCCTGATGCGCGGCGTCCGGATACTCAACACCGCGGAAGAGGGGGCATCATGAGCACCACCACCACCGGGATCTCCCCCGCGGAAACCGTCGAGCGCGCCCTGGCCGCCGCGCGGTCCGACGACTGCGTCGTGATCGCCGAGGAGACCTCGGCCGCCAACCTGCGCTGGGCGGGCAACACGCTCACCACCAACGGCGTGTCGCGCTCCCGCCAGCTCACCGTCATCGCCATCGACCGGCGCGGTGACGGCGCCGCGGCCGGCGTCGTGTCCCGGGCCGGCGTCCGGCCTGACCAGATCGAGGACGTGGTTCACGCGGCGGAGCACGCGGCCGCCGAGGCCGCTCCCGCCGAGGACGCGGGCGAGCTCATCGGGGCGGGACAGCCGGGCTCGTTCGGGGGAAATGAGGAAACGGGCAAGGTAGCCGGATCGGGGCAGGCCGGATCGTTCGGTATAAAAAATGGAGAACCCGGCTGGGACTCGCCGCCTGGCCACACCGAAATCGGCGTCCTGCGCGACTTCGCCGCCGCGCTCGGGCAGACGCTGCGCGCCGCCGGGGCGGCCGGGCGCACGCTGTACGGATTCGCCGAGCACGAGATGACCAGCACGTTCCTCGGCACCTCGGCCGGGCTGCGACGGCGGCACGACCAGCCGACCGGGCGGGTGGAGTTGAACGCCAAGTCCGCCGACATGGCGCGCTCGGCCTGGACGGGGGTGGCGACCCGCGACTTCACCGATGTGGACATCGACGGGCTCGACGCCGGGCTGACCGAGAGGCTCGGCTGGGCCGAGCGCGCCGTCTCGCTGCCTGCCGGGCGGTACGAGACGCTGCTGCCGCCCACCGCCGTGTCCGACCTGCTCACCTACCTCTACTGGTCGGCCGGGGCGAAGGAAGCGGCCGAAGGGCGGACGGTGTTCAGCAAGCCCGGCGGCGGGACGCGGATCGGCGAGCGACTGTCGCCGGTGCCCGTGACGCTGTCCAGCGACCCGCGGGCGCCCGGGCTGGCCTGCGCGCCGTTCGTGATCGCGCACGCGTCCGGGTCTGACTCCTCGGTATTCGACAACGGCCTCCCGCTGCACGCCACCTCGTGGATCCGTGACGGATCGCTGGCGGCCCTGGTCTCCTCACGGCATTCGGCGGCGGTGGCCAGGGTGCCGGTCACCCCCGCCATCGACAACCTGACCTTCGCCACCGCTGCGCCCACTTCCGGCGCCGGGGCGCCGACGCTGGAGCAGATGATCGCCTCGACCGGACGCGGCCTGCTGCTCACCTGCCTGTGGTACATCCGCGAAGTCGACCCGCAGACGCTGCTGCTCACCGGGCTCACCAGGGACGGGGTCTACCTGGTGGAGAACGGCGAGGTAGTGGGCGCGGTGAACAACTTCAGGTTCAACGAGTCGCCGGTCGGGATGCTCGGACGGCTGCTCGAGGTAGGCGCCACGGTGCCGACCCTGCCGCGCGAGTGGGGTGACTACTTCAACCGGGCCGCGATGCCGCCGGTGCGGGTGGAGGGCTTCAACATGTCATCGGTGAGCCAGGCCAGCTGAATCCCCCGGACGGGGGACGCCCGGTTTTGGCGCCGAGGCATACGGTGGAAGCGTGAGGATGAGCCATTCGAGCCGGCGTTCGTCGGTCCACGTGGTGACGCAGGCCCGCCGGTCGCTGTCGGATGACATCGCCTACCGGCAGCGCAGGTACCTGCTGATGATGGGCGTCCGCGCGGTCTGCTTCGTAATAGCGGTGGTTCTGTTCCTCCATCACTTCGGCTGGCTGACCGCGATACCTGCGGTCGGCGCCATCTTCATTCCTTATTTCGCCGTCGTGTTCGCCAACGGTGGCCGGGAGCCGAACAACACCCGCGGCTTCATGGAGTACCACCCGAACGTGCCCGCCACCCGCGACTCCAGCACGCCCTCAGAAGCAAACGGGGGAAACGATCACCGCCCCGTCGGGCCGGGCTCGGACGATAACTAATCTGACAAGAGATTGGGCCTGCTCAGGCCCGTCCCGAGATCTGGTTGTAATTGGGTCTTGACACACTAGGGGGTGTTTCCGTGTACGATTCATATCGATGCTCTGGTCCCCCGTCGGAGCATCACTGCCGGCGTTCCGGGCCCCCGTCGGAACGCCGATGATCGCGACGCCGGGTGGTTTGCCCCCGTAGCCACCCGGCGTCGCCCCATACTCGCCGCCTTCCAGGCGGCTTCGCGGGGGCTCGCAGTGCTTTTCCGGGGGGACGACCCCCCGGACCCCCCGCGCGGCCCTAGCGCCGTGGGTGGGGCTGGCTGTGGGCCCAGTTCCCTTCTGGGGCTGGTTCCCTGGTGGGGCTGGTTCCCTTCTGGGGCTGGTTCCCTGGTGGGGCTGATTTTCTTCTCCCTGGTGGGGGTCCTTTCTCCCGGGACGGGTTCCGTTGGGGGCTGGGTCTTCCGGGGAGGGTTCCGTTGGGGGGCTGGGGCCTTCGTGGCTGGGGCGGTCGGGGGTGAGGGTGGTCTGGCGCGGGGGGGTTCGGCGGGAGGCTCTGGCGATCTTGAACTGAGCCGTGGCGGTTCTGTGACCTCGGGGTCATCTCCGGTATCCCGCTGCCGTATCCGAGGGCGAAAATGCCTCCGAGTCCTGGACTAGGGCCGCCCTAGAACGGAATGGGCGGTTGGGGAGGTCACCGGGGCGGGCGTGAGGCTGGGGGACAACCTCACGCCGTCGGCGTGCCGAGGGGCGGGGATGGAGGGCTTCGGTATGAGGCGGGTTCTTGTCGCGGGTCTGTGCGAGAACTGCCTCGGGAGCGGCAAACTTCTCGGTGGTGCGCCATAGCTGCGATGTAGTTCTAGGCTCACCCGCGTGGGGCATGAGTGGGAAGGCTCGGGTTTTGACACGGGAGACGAGAGCAATCCGTAAAGTTTCTTCACTGAGCGGGGCGCGGGCGGCGGTTGCGTTGCGGGGCAAGGATTGTCGTCGCTTTCGTTATAGCGACGAGCAAACTGAGAACGATCAGCAGTTGCTTACTAAGCAATGGCCCGAATGCCGCATTGTATGCAATGTGATGTTCGGGTTATTCGGTCTTGCGGAACTCGGCTATGGCTATGCCGAGCATGGCCAGGCCCATCGCCGCGACGATAGCCAGCGATAGTCCCACTGGGACTAGCCAGCCGCCCCAGGTGACGCCGGGGCTGAGCGCGTTCAGCGCCAGCGGGCTGACGGCCAGGTGATCGAACACCGCGTGCCGCATCGGGTCGACGACGTAAGTGAGCGGGTCGATGCGGGTCAGCACGGTCAGCCAGGCCGGCAGCCCGTTCAGCGGGTACAGCGCGCCGGACAGGAAGAACAGCGGCAGCACGAACAGCTGGGTGAGCGCCATGAACGCCTGGATCTGCTTGATCCGCGCGGCCATCATCACGCCGAACGCGGTCAGCGTGAACGAGAGCAGCAGCAACTCCCCCACCAGGGTGAGCAGCAGCAGCGGGTCGTACGGGACATGGGCCACCCCGGCCAGGGCCAGGAAGATGAGGCCCTGGAAGGTGGCCACGGTCGCGCCGCCCAGGCACTTGCCGATCACGATGGCCCACCGCCGCACCGGCGCGACCAGCATCTCGCGCAGGAACCCGAACTCCCGGTCCCACACGATCGAGGCGGCCGAGAAGATCGCCGTGAACAGCACCGACATGGCCAGCACACCTGGGTAGATGAACGTCCTGAAGTCCACCCCGACCGGCAGGCCACGGCCGGCGAGCCGGGATAGCCCGGTGCCGAGCACGAACAGGAAAAGCACCGGCTGCACCAGCGACGTGATCGCCCGCAGCCTGTCGCTGCGGAACCTGATCAGCTCGCGGCGCCAGACGATGCTGACCGCCCGCAGGTCGGCGCGGATGCTGCGCTCGGGGACCGCGACCCTGATGAGCTCGGTGAGGTCCCGCTCCTCGGCCTGGTCGGCGTCCCGGCTGGCTGTGTCTTGCGCTGCCATCGCTACCTCGCTACCTCCTGCCGAACCGCGTCGCGATCCTGCGGTTGCGGTCCCCGACCGAAGCCTCGGCGTCGCGGATCGTCTTGCCGGTATAGGACATGAACACGTCGTCGAGGGAGGGCCGGGACACGCTCACCGACTGGATCGCCACCGGCATACGCGCGAACAGCTGGGGCACGAAGTGCTCGCCCGACTCCACCGAGAACGTCACCAGTCCCTCGTGCATGGCCGCCTCGATCCCGAACACCTCAGCCAGCGCGCGGATCGCGGCCTGGTCGTCCGCGGTGCTTATCTGCACCCGGTCCTTGCCGATCGAGGCCTTGAGCGCTTCCGGGGTGTCGATCGCCACGATGGTCCCGTGGTCGATGATGGCGATCCGGTCGCAGTTCTCCGCCTCGTCCATGTAGTGCGTGGTCAGGAAGATCGTGATGTCCTCGCGCTTTTTCAGCTCGTTGATGTAATCCCAGATGGACACCCGGGTCTGCGGGTCGAGCCCCACCGTCGGCTCGTCGAGGAACAGGACCCGCGGCGCGTGCAGCAGGCCGCGCGCGATCTCCAGCCGGCGCTGCATGCCGCCGGAGTAGGTGCCGACCACGCTGCCCCGCCGGTCCCACAGCCCGACCATCTCGAGCACCTGGCGCAGCCGCGGCGCGAACGCCGCCTTGGGCACGCCGTAGAGGTCGGCGTGGAAGCGCAGGTTCTGCTCCCCGGTCAGGTAGCTGTCTAGGGTGGTGTCCTGGAACACCAGGCCGATGTTGCGGCGCACGGTGTCCCGTTCCCGCACCACGTCATGACCGGCGACCCTGGCGGTACCCGAGGTCGGGTCCGCCAGGGTGCACAGGATCTTGATCGTGGTGGACTTACCCGCGCCGTTCGGGCCGAGGAAGCCGAAGGTCTCTCCGGCGGCTACCTCGAAGTCGATGCCGCGTACGGCATCGATATCGCCGTACCTCTTGGTCAGCTCGCTGACCGAGATAGCCGGAGTCACCCTTGCGTGTCCTCCCCCGCTTCCTCGCCGTCTGAGGCGAGGATACGGTACAGCGCCCGGCGGGTGTCAGCCAGGATCTTGCCGGCCTGGGCCACCTGGGCCGCGGAGCCGGCCTGCGCGACCTGCGTCACGGCCACGATGACCTGCCTGATCGTGTTCCGCAGCTGGACCTCGGCGTCATCGACGCTGCCGGTCACGGCGTCCCAGGACGCCCGCAGCTCGTCGGCGTGCGCTTCGACGTACGCCCGGCCTTCCTCGGTCAGGGTGTACATCCGGCGCCGGTCTTCCCCGGCGGCTTCGGCCCTGATCAGGGCCTCGTCCTCGAGTTGCTGCAGCGCCGGGTACACCGACCCCGCGCTCGGCCGCCAGACACCCTCGGTGCGCGCGCCGATCTCCTGGATGATCTGGTAGCCGTTCCACGGCTGCCCCTCGCCCAGCAGGTCGAGGATCGCGGCCCGCACGTCACCGCGCCGGACACGCGGCCCGCGGCCACCGAACCTCGGCGGCCCGAACGGCCCGCCGCGCATCCCGAACTCGAACCCGGGTCCGCCCCAGGGTCCGGGGCCGCCGCGCACGCGGCCGCGGCCTCGGTGGCCACCACGGTGTTCTCGCGGGTCTCGGGGTTCTCCCCATGCTTCGTTATGCATTGTCATACTCCTTATAACTCTCTAGATCGCTTCTCGATCCTTGTCGTTAGCTCAACGATATATCGATGAAGATGTCATGGCAAGCCCGAGTTCAAGATCTTTTTCTCCGAACGGCCCGCGGTGCGTGCTGTGATCCAGCACTCGCTCCCCAGCCAACCCGAACGGCTGTGGTGCGCGCCCTAAGCCAACTCGCAGCACTCCCAAGCCGCGCCCGTCCCGCCCGCGCCCCGTCCCGCCCGCGGCTGAACCGCTCTCGCGGCCGCGCTGGTCACGCCAGTCCCGCCGCCCTCAGGAATTGAGGGACGGCGCGGGCGGGTTACGGGTGGAGCGGGAGGGTGTATTCGCGGCGGATGCTGTTGCCGAGGCGGGAGATGTCCGCGCCGTAGACGTGCATGGAGATGGCCACGGTGTCACCCGTGTTGCGGACCCGGTGGATGTCGCCGGGGGGCGCGAAGCCGTTCACGGCCCCGGCCGGGTTCACGTTGCGGGCGGCGAGCCTGAGCGCGCGGCCGCCGTCGGCCAGTGCGAAGATCTCCTCGTACTCGCGCCCCTGCAGGACGCCCGTGACGCACCAGGCGACGTGGTCGTGAATCATCGTCTGCTGCCCGGGCAGCCAGACCATGGCCGAGACCGAGAACGTGCCGTCGGGCTCGGCGTACAGCAGGTGGCTCTGATAACCCGCGGGGTCTCCGCGCCGGAGCGGCGCGGGGAGGATCGCCGCCGGTTCGGGCAGGCTGGCGCGCAGAGCGCGGGCAACGCAGTCGGCGGTCTGCTGCCAGTCGAGGCCGCGGCGGACTTCGGCGCGGATCGCGTGCACGAGGCGGTCCGGACAGGTCCCGGCGACCGCTTGGCTGCTCGCTATGGCATGAGCTGTGCTGGTCAGCGACATGGCACCTCCCTTAGAGATCCCAGGCTAGCGACCATCCGCCCATCGACACCAATGCCAATCTACGCATCTATGCATAGACAACGTTGATCAATGTTCTTAACGCCCGGTCAGCGCAGGGTGCGGCAGAAAGTGCGGATGTCGCTGGTAAGCAGGTCCGGGACTTCCATGACGGTGAAGTGGCCGCCCTGACCGGGAACGGGCGGGTCAGTCGTGACGGGCCGGTCAGTCCGTGACGGGCCAACTAGTCCGTGACGGCGGAGTAGGCGACGACGCCACGGCGCATCGCGTCGATGGCGGCGCGGGCGGTCGCGGCCAGGCCCGGTGGTGCCGGGGCGGCGGGGGTACCGGGGGCACTGGCGGTGACGTCAGCCGGAGGGGCAGGGGTGGTTGGTGGGACGGAGGCGATCTGGTCCAGCAGGTCGATCAGCTGCTTGACGGAGCGGACGAAGTCGCCGGGGGTGAGGTCGGGCGACTCGTCGAGGACGGTTTCCAGGCGCGCTCCGCGCGCCCAGCGGTAGGCCGCCCAGGCGAAGCCGAGGTCGGGCTCGCGCAGGAACGACAGGTCGTTGTCCTTCTCCAGCTGGTCGAGCTCACCCCAGGTGCGGACCGTGGTGGTGAGCGTCTCGGGGACCCGGCCCTTCGGCAGCCGGGGCGGCTGGGCGTCGTCGGCCTGGCGCGACTCGAAGGACAGGGCGGACACGCAGGCGGCGAGTTCGGCCGGGGACAGGCCGTCCCACAGGCCGCGGCGCAGGCATTCCGCGGCCAGCAGGTCCAGTTCGGTGTACAGGCGGCCCAGGCGCTGCCCGTCCGGCGTGACGACGTCCCCGGCCAGGTAGCCGAGGCGCTCCAGGACACGGCACACCCGGTCGAAGGTGCGGGCGATCACATGCGACCGGCCGGCCACCCGGCGCTCGAGCGCCTCGGTCTCGCGGGCCAGGCGCATGTAACGTTCGGCGTACCGGGCGTGGTTCTCGCGATCCGGGCAGTCATGGCACGGATGGCGCCGGAGCCGCCGCCGCAGGTCCGCGATGTCGCCGGTTTTCAGGTCGGTGTCCGAGGAGGCCCGCTCCCAGTCCGCCGCGCGGACCGGGCGCCGAGCGCCCCCCGGGTCAGCGCTCGCCAGCCGGTTGCGCATGGTGGCCGCGAGGTCCCTGCGGTGCTGCGGCGAGCGGGGGCTGAACGACCCGGGAATCCGGATCTTGCCGACCACCTCGGCCGGAACCGGGAAATCAGCCACCGCGAGCCGCTTGACCTGGCGTCCTTCGGTGAGTACCAGCGGCCCAGGACCGGCGAACTCCGTGAGCGCCGGGTCCCCGCGTCCGCCCGTCACGCGGCCGTGGCTCGGCCGTCCGTCACCCGGCCGCCCATGGCCCGAACGGCCAGCGGACCTGCCGTTGCCGTCGCCGCCGCGAGCCCCGCCCGGCAGGGCCTTGCGAGCGGCGTGCAGGCCGGGCTGGAGGACCACCGCGAGGCCGGCTCGCCGGCCGCCCGGCACCCGGATGATGTCCCCCGGGCGCAGCTGCGAGAGGGACCTGGCGGCTTCCGCCCGGCGGGAACTCGCACGGGCCCGAGACAGATCCCCCTCTCGTTCGGACAAAGATCTTCTCAATTCCGCGTACTCGGCGAAATCACCTTTGTCGCAGGTCATCGCCGTGGCCAGCTCCGCCATCGCCTGGCGGTTCTTGCGGACCTGCCGGGTCAGCCCGACGACGCCGCGATCGGCCTGGAACTGCGCGAACGACGACTCGAGCAGGGTGGACGCGCGGGCCCGCCCGGCCCAGCCGGTCAGGTTGACGGCCATGTTGTAGGAGGGGCGGAAGCTCGAGTTGAGGGGGTAGGTACGGGTGCTGGCCAGGCCGCCCACGGCACCGGGGTCCATACCTGGCTGCCACAGCACGACCGCATGGCCCTCGACATCGATGCCGCGCCGGCCGGCGCGGCCGGTCAGCTGGGTGTACTCCCCCGCGGTCAGGTTCGCGTGGGTCTCGCCGTTCCACTTGTCCAGCTTCTCGATGACCACGGTCCTGGCCGGCATGTTGATGCCGAGGGCCAGCGTCTCGGTCGCGAACACCGCGCGAACCAGGCCGGCCGCGAACAGTTCCTCGACTACTTCCTTGAACGCGGGCAGCATCCCCGCATGGTGCGCCGCGATCCCGCGCCGCAGCCCGTCCAGCCATGCGCCGTACCCGAGGACGGTCAGGTCCTCCGGCGGGATGTCCGCGGTGCGGCGCTCGGCGACCTGCTGGATCGCCTCGGCCTCTTCCGGAGTGGTCAGCCGCAGGCCCGCCACCAGGCACTGCTCGACCGCCGCGTCGCAGCCGGCCCGGCTGAAGATGAACGTGATCGCGGGCAGCAGCCCGCTGGCGTCAAGCCGCGAGATCACGTCGGGCCGGTAAGCCGGCGCGAACCGGCGCGGCCGCCGTCCGCCCCGGCCGGGCCGCGGCGGGGCCTTGCGCTCGATCCACGTGTCCCGCTGGGCTACCCGGAGCAACTCCGGGTTGACCCTGGTGTGCTCATCGTCGGTGAACAGGTCGTACAGCCGGTTCCCGGCCAGCACATGCTGCCACAGCGGCACCGGCCGCTGCTCGTCGACGATGACCGCCGTGCCGCCGCGGACCTGATCCAGCCACTCGCCGAACTCCTCGGCGTTGCTCACCGTCGCGGACAGCGCCACCACCCGCACCGACTCGGGCAGGTGGATGATCACTTCCTCCCAGACCGCGCCGCGGGACCTGTCGGCCAGGTAGTGCACCTCGTCGAGCACGACGTAGCCGAGGCCGGACAGCGTGGCCGACCCGGTGTACAGCATGTTGCGGAGCACCTCGGTGGTCATCACGACCACCGGCGCGTCGCCGTTGATGCTGTTGTCCCCGGTGAGCAGGCCCACCGTGCGGCTGTCGTAGCGGCGCACCAGGTCGGCGTACTTCTGGTTGGACAGCGCCTTGATCGGCGTGGTGTAGAAGCACTTGCGGCCCTGGGCCAGCGCCAGGTGCACGGCGTACTCGCCGATCACCGTCTTGCCCGAGCCGGTGGGCGCGGCCACCAGCACGCCGCTGCCCGCGCCGAGCGCGCCGCAGGCGGCGACCTGGAAGTCGTCGAAGTCGAAGTCGTACAGCGCGCGGAAGGAGGCGAGATCTGGATCATGCCCTGGCGGGAGGGTCTGGGGGGGTCGTCCCCCCGGGCTGGCACCGCGGGGGGTCAGGGGGGCTTTTGGGTTCGTCCCCCCCGAGCCATACTGCCGTTCGCGGAACGCGGCGTACCGGTCCGCCGGAGTGGTCATGGACTCCAGACTAGGCCCTCACCAACGTCGTGGGACTCAGGCGTCAGTTGAGGCTGCTGTCGCGGGTCTCGGTGTCGTCTAGGTCGATCGGCGAGAGCTCGTCGTCGGCCAGGCCCGCGTAGGGGTCCGGATGCAGCCGGGCCCGGCGCCGGTCGTTGGACCACACAATGAACTCGGCCACCTCGACCAGCGCCGCGCAGGCCCCGCCGAGGATCAGCATGGTGATCGGGTCCGGGCTCGGGTTGGCCATCCCGGCGATCAGGAACACGCCGAAGATCATTACCCGCCGCCACTTCCTGAACCGCTCGTGGGTCAGGATGCCGGCCAGGTTCAGCATGACGATGAGCAGCGGCACCTCGAACGCGATCCCGAAGGCCAGCAGCATCGTCATGACGAAGCTCATGTACTGGTCGACCTGGATCAGGTTGCTGACGTGCTCCGGCGTCAGGCCGAGCAGGTAGTGCATGGACCGGCCGAGTGACCAGTACGCGAGGGTGACGCCGATCAGGAACAGCGGGACGGCCGTGCCCAGGAAGATGTAGCTCCAGCGCTTCTCCCTGGCGTACAGCCCGGGCGCGATGAACGCCCAGATCTGGTAGAGCCAGACCGGCGAGGACAGGATCACCCCGGCGATGACGGCGACCTTCACCCGCAGGTAGAACGAGTCCAGCGGGCCGTCCAGGACCAGCTTGTTGACGCCGAGCGTATTGCAGCCCGTCTGCCCGCGTATCACCGCCGAGCACAGCGGGCGCTCGATGACGTGCCAGACCGGGGTGAAGAAGATGAACCCGACGATCATCCCCGCGATCAGGGCGAGCGCTATCTTGACCACGCGGTTGCGCAGCTCACGGAGGTGATCCATGAGCGACATCCGGCCCTCGGGGTTCTGCTGCCGCTGCGATTGCACGAAGCGCTCGCCGACGATGCGGGCACCCGCGATGGCACCAGGGAGTTTCGCCATGACCGCTTCCCGCCGTAAGGGTTCCGGGACTTGGCCTAGCTGGGCTGAGTCCGCTGGGGCTCGGCCGCCACGCTGGCGTTGGCCGGAGGGGTGTCCATGGCAGCGGCCCGCTGCATGTCACGGATCTGCTGCTGCAGCGCGTCGATCTGGCTCTGCTGGTCGGCGGGAGCCGCGGCCGGGGCGGGCGTCAGTTCCGGCTGCGTGAACGGGAACTCGGGCGCAGCGCTCTGGGCCTGGGCATTCGGATCGGACTCCTCCTCATGCAGGCCTTGCACTTCCTTCTTCAAGATGCGCATCGACTGACCAAGCGAACGCGCCGCGTGAGGCAGCTTCTTAGACCCGAATAGCACGATCAGCACCACGGCGACGATCAGGATCTTCCACGGGCTGTCGAACAGGTCACCAATCATGTCCGTCCTCTTTAGCGCCGGTGACGTATTTCTCGGCCTGAGTCTACACGCGGTCCACGGTAGGACGCAGTTTCCGCAGGCAAACCGCGTGTACCCGCCGATAATACGACATAGTTCGCGAGCGCGGCCGTGGCGGCCTGGCGGATGTCGGCCACCAGCGACGGCGGCGAGATGACCCGGCCGTCCTCGCCGAGCCGCAGCGCCAGCCGCCGCACCCAGCCCGTGTCGGGGGTGCGCAGCACCACCCGTAGCCGCCCGTCCTCCAGGTCCGCTACCGACTCGCACGGGTAGTACTCCGCCACCCAGCGACCCGCCGCGGACAGCTCGAGCACCACCGGCACGTCATCGGGCGACGGCCGGAACAGGCCCTGGTCGACGTCCACCGGCTGGGCCTCGTCCGGCGGCGCGGCGGGCACGTCGAGCACCTCGAGGCTGAGCACGCGGTCCAGGCGGAACAGCCGCATCCCCTCGGCGCGAAGGCACCAGGCCTCCAGGTAGGGCCGCCCCTCCACGATGTGCAGCCGCATCGGGTCGACGTCGCGCTCGGTCGCTTCGTCCCGGCCGGGCACGTAGTACCGCAGGTGCAGCCGCCGCCCGGCGGACAGCGCCCCGCGGATCTGGGCGGCGTACCCTTCCGCCTCCTCGTCGGGGATGTCGACCTGCACCGCGACCTGGGCGCTCGCCGACGCCGCCTCGCCGGCCGCGGCCTCGAGCTTGGCGATCAGCCGGGACAGCGCCGACCTGTCCTCGAGCCCGGGCACCTCGGCCAGCATCCGCAGCGCGACGAGCAGCGCGCTGGCCTCGTCGACGGCCAGCCGCAACGGCCGGCCCATGGATTCGGCCTGGCTGACGACGATCTCGCCGCCCTCGTACGACAGGTCGATCGGGCAGTAAGGATCGGGCGCGCGCAGCTCGACACACCACAGCAGGTTCAGGTCGTCGACGAGCTCGCGCTCGCTGACCCCGAACGCCGCCGCCGTCTCGGCCAGCCCCACCGACTTCCTGCTCATCACGTAAGGCACCAGAGCGAGCAGCCGCTGCAGCCGTTCGGTCGAGGTGACCAGCGCGCTCACGCGAGGACTCCCTTGAGCCGGCGGATCACGGCCTCGCGCAGGTCCGGCGGGTCGAGCACGACCGCGTCCGGGCCGAACGAGGCGGCGTAGTCAGCGAACCAGCCCGGGTCGCCGAACCTCGTCGTCACCAGGTCCCATCCCTCGTCCGTGTCGTCGGCCTGCACGGACACCGCGTGCCTGCGCAGCCCGACGCCGGCCCCGGTCCGCACCCTGAGCAGGGCGGTGTGCTCCTGGGCGGGCGCGGAGTCCCAGTCCCGGACCAGCTCACGCACGTCGGCGCCGTCCGGCACGGTCACCCGGCCCGGCGGGCCGCAGAACTTCACCGGGCCCGCGATCCGGCCGAGCCGGAACACCCGGGTGGCGCTGCGCCCCCGGTCCCAGCCGGCCACGTACCAGCGGCCGTGCCGGTTCACCACACCCCAGGGCTCGAGCTCGCGCCGCTGCGGATCGCTCCGCCCGGCGGCGCGGTAGCTGAACGTCACCGGCCTGCGGTCCCTGACCGCCTCCCACAGGGACCCGAAGGCCGGCTCGGGTGTGCCCAGCCTGGGCTCGATGCCCTGCGGTACCAGTGAGTGCCCGTCGCCCGGGTCCGCCTCGATGCCGGCCGCCCGCAGCTTGAGCAGGGCCCCGGCGACGGCGCCGGCCAGCTCAGCCCGCCGCCAGACGCGCGCGGCCAGGCCGAGCACGGCCGCCTCGTCCGCTTCGAGTCGCAGCTCGGGCAGCTCGTAGGCTTGCTGCCTGATCCGGTAGCCGGGATCGTCGTCGAACGGATGGTTGACGCCGGTCTCGAGCGGCACGCCGAGCTCGCGCAGATCCTCCTTGTCGCGCTCGAACATCCGCTTGAACAGGTCGTCCTGCTCCGGGTAGCCGGGCACGGCGTCGCGTATCTGTTCGGCGGTGAGATAACGCCTGGTCGAGAGCAGGCATACGACAAGGCCGAGCAAGCGCTCGGTCTTGCGCTTCGACATAGGTCAGCCCTCCCGTGGCTCCCAGATCATTGTCTCGCAGACAGCGGACCGCCGCGAACTGTGCTGGCCGGGGGGACGACCCCCCCATACCCCCCCGCTCCTGGGGGGACCCATCCCCCCAGACCCCCCTTGGGGGGGACAAGTCCCCCCATACCCCCCCGCTCCTGGAGGACCCATCCCCCCGACGGTCCTTGCCCCCCTTGC
>Ga0208565_1000717_pt1 | contig 22516 bp, 17 predicted proteins | sample Sb_taG_7_FD_187706 | JGI IMG/M metagenome (GOLD analysis project Ga0208565, IMG submission 187706) | Peat soil microbial communities from Weissenstadt, Germany - Sb_50d_2_FS metaG (SPAdes) (version 2) | ecosystem: Environmental > Terrestrial > Soil > Wetlands > Peat | place: Germany...
CCGGCCCCCCGGCGCAGGTGGCGGAGGCCCTGGCCCCCTACCGTGCGGCGGGTGCGGAGTACATCACGCTGGTCCCCGCAGCCGCCTCGCCCGAGGCCGGCGTAGAGCACGCCGCCGCCGTCCGGGCCATGCTGGACTAGGTCAGCTCGGGGCGGCCTTCCTCGCGGCCAGGGCGGACAGTAGCTCGTAGCCGACGTGGGCGGCGGCGATGCCGGTGATCTGCGCGTGATCGTAGGCGGGCGCGACCTCCACGATGTCGGCGCCGACGAGGTTCAGCTGGGCGAAGGACCGAAGCGTGGCGAGCAGTTCCCGGCTGGATAGGCCGCCTGCCTCCGGGGTGCCGGTGCCGGGCGCGTGCGCCGGGTCGAGCACGTCGATGTCCACCGAGACATACACCGGCCGGTCGCCGACCCGCTGCCGGATGCGCTCCACCATGCCGGTCACGCCGATCTGGTCGACGTCGGGCGCCGGGATCACCTGGAAGCCCAGCTCGGAGTCCTGACGGAGGTCGGCGTCGCTGTACAGCGGGCCGCGGATCCCGACGTGCAGGCATCCGGTCCGGTCCAGGAGACCCTCCTCAGCGGCCCGGCGGAACGGCGTCCCGTGGGTGTAGGCGGCGCCGAAGTAGGTGTCCCAGGTGTCGAGGTGCGCGTCGAAGTGGACCACGGCCACCGGGCCGTGCACCGCCGATACCGCACGGAGCATCGGCAGCGCCACGGTGTGGTCACCGCCGAGCATCAGCACGAACCGCGTGCGTTCCAGCAGGGCACGTGCGCCCCGCTCGATCGCGGCGATCGCATCGTCGATGCTGAACGGGTTGACCGCCAGGTCACCCGCGTCGGCGACCTGCTGGCTGGCGAACACCGGCACCTGCAGGGCCGGGTTGTAGGGCCGGAGCAGGCGGGATGATTCGCGGATGTGGGAGGGTCCGAAGCGGGCGCCCGGCCGGTAGCTGACGCCGCTGTCAAAGGGCACGCCCAGGACGGCGACGTCGGCCTGCGGCACCTCGTCGATGCGGGGCAGCCGGGCGAAGGTGGCCTCCCCGGCGTAGCGGGGTATCGCGGTGGCGTCCACCGGCCCGACGGTGTCGCCGGCGATGACCCGAGGCACGGGCTCGGTCATGCCGTCCCCTCGCGCTCGGTCACGGCCGCCGCCTCGGCGGCGTCGATAGCCTGAAGTTCCCGTTCGCTGGCGCTGATGGCGCCCTGTTCAGCGGTCAGGTCGAGGGAGCGCGACAGGACCAGGTACACCAGCCCGGAGACGAGCAGGCCGACCAGCCAGGAGTAGTCCACGCCGTTGGTCACATGGTTGGGGATCCACCCGGTGTAGGACAAGCCGAAGATCGGCGGCAGCACCATGAACGGGATCTCGACGGCGAAGCCGGCGAAGTAGGCGGTCAGGCCGCGCCAGCCCCAGGCGCCGTAGACCCCGTCCGGGCGGAAGATGTCGGTGATCGCGTAGTGCCCGCGGCGGACGAAGAAGAAGTCCACCAGGTTCAGCGCGGTCCACGGCACCAGCAGGTACAGCATCAGCGTGAGCGAGTTCAGCACCGCGCTGACCGCGGTGTTGGACCCGCTGGTGGAGATGCTCTCGCCGATCGCGTACCAGATGACCGCGAGCGCGACGACGGTCGCCGCGCGCCACATCCGGCTGGTCTTGAGTGCCTTGAACGAGTCGATCCCGGTCAGTACGGTCAGCATCCCCCCGTAGGCGTTCATGCCCATGGTGGCCAGCAGCGCGGTGGCCGACAGGAACGCGGTGACCGAACCCAGCGGGGCGGCCACCTTGTCGCCCACGACCTGCAGCCCGACCAGGCCGTCGCTGATGTTCAGCCGGGTGGCCAGCCAGGCGCCCAGCGCGATCAGCCAGACCGCCGAGCCGGACGCGCCGAAGAACACCGCGGCGATGATGCCGCGGGCCGGGGTCTTGCGCGGCATGTAACGGGAGTAGTCAGACACGTACGGTGCGTAGGTGATGTTGTAGGCGGCGGCCACCGAGAACTGGGACATGAAGGCCGCGAAGACGAAGTGGCTGGGACGGGCTGGCGCGGCGCCGCCCGCGTGCCCGGCCAGGATGGCGACTGAGATGATCGCGTAACACGGGAACGAGATGACCAGCAGGAACCGGAACACCTTGTGCACCCAGTCATAGCCGAAGACAGCCAGCGCCGCGGCGAGCACCGCCGTGACCGCGGCCACCAGGTGGGCGTTCCAGCCGAACGCGCCGTGCAGCCCGCTGGCCAGCAGTACCTGGTCGGCCACATTGAAGGCCATGTAGGTGAACAGCACGGCGAACAGCGCGACGACGACGCCGCGGTAACCGAGCTGGGCCCGGGTCTGGATCATCTGCGGCAGCCCGAACACCGGGCCCTGGGTGGCGTGGAAGGCCATGAACAGGGTGCCGAACCCGATGCCCAGCACGCCGGCCAGGATCGACCAGCCCAGGGACAGGCCCAGCGCGGGACCGACGAAGCCGATCGGGATGGTGAAGTACTGGAAGTTCCCCAGGAACCACAGCATGGCCTGCTGCCAGGTCTTGCCGTGCCGCTCGGTGTCGGGGATCCAGTCGATCGAGTGCACCTCGATCTGGCCGAGCAGGCCGCCCTCGAGTTCCTCCTCTACCGTGGGCTCCCGGGACTGTGTTGCCATGGCCGCCTCCCAGCTATGTGTGACCTGCCTCACGAGCTATAATCGCTATGGGTTTCCTGATAGTCAACCCTTGTTTCATAAATAATCCAGCAGTTTCCTCAAGGGAGGACCCAGTGCCCAGCGCCATCAGCGGGGACGGCGTGCCGGATGCGGTCCCTGACGGCGCGCGCATCGGCGCGCAGCTGAAGGCGGCCAGGCTCGCCGCCCGCAAGAGCATGGCCGAAGTCGCCGAGCAGGCCGGACTGACCAAGGGCTTCGTGTCCAAGCTGGAGCGGGACCTCGCCAACGTCTCGGTGGCCTCGCTCATCCGGCTCTGTGACGCGCTCGGCGTCTCCGTGGGCTCGCTGTTCCAGGCGCCCAAGGGACAGGTGGTCCGCCACGGCGCCCGGCCGCCGATCAACTTCGGCGGCAAAAAGATGACCGAGTACCTGCTCACGCCGTCCGGCGAGAAGCGAGTGCAGGCCATCCTCAGTGACATCGAGCCCGGCGGCGGGAGCGGGAACGAGCCTCACTCGCTGCCCGCGGACGTGGAGTTCGTCCTCATCCTGGCCGGGCAGCTGCACGTCACCGTGGCGGGGGAGCAGATCACCCTCGAGCAGGGCGACGCCTTCACCTTCCCGGCCAACATCGAGCACACCTTCCATGTGCCTCCCCGGGCAGGCCGCGCCCAGGTGCTCTGGATCATCTCGCCCGCCCTGCCCGACCACGGCCTTGACGCGCCGCCGCCAGCCGACCTGCACAACGAGGGGCCGAAGCGCTCCATCGTTAGATAGTCCATCACTAGATAATTTGCGACTAGAGATGTATAACGGGAGGCGAAGCTCCCGTCTCTCTCGTGAGGTCATCGATGGCCGCGTACCTGGCTCCCCGGCCCGAGGATGTGTACGACGCGGAGACCGTGGCCGGTTTCCGCGCGGCGGGATACTGGCGTGACGAGACGCTCAGCGCCTCGGTCGACCGGCTCGCCGGACAGGACCGCGTCGTGCTCACCGACGGATACGGCGCGCTGACCGGCACCGAGCTGCGGGAACAGGCGTACCGGCTGGCGGCGGCACTGCGCTGGCTCGGCGTCGGGGCGGGCGACCGGGTCCAGGTCCAGCTGCCGAACTGGAACGAGTTCGTCGTCGTCTACGTCGCGCTGGCCAGGATCGGCGCGGTGCTCGTGCCCACGATGCCGATCTACCGGCACGACGAGGTGCGCTACGTCCTGCAGCACTCCGGGGCGAAGGTGGCCGTGGTCGCGGGGGAGTTCCGCGGCTTCGACTACCCGGACATGATGGAGGGGATCCGTGCGTCGGCGCCCGGACTCCAGCACGTGATCAGCGTCCGGTGCGGTGAGCGGCCCGGCGTGCTCCGGTTCGAGGACCTCATCGCCGGCACCGGGGTGCCGGACCCCAGCCTGCTCGGCGAGCCGCCGTCGGCCGACGCGCCGCACTGCGTCATCTACACCTCGGGCACCGAATCGCGGCCGAAGGGCTGCCTGCACACCCTGAACACGATCACGTTCACCGTGTACGCCCTGGGCGGCGAGGTGATGGCGATGGGGCCCGGCGACGTGATGTTCATGCCGTCGCCCGTCACCCACGCCACCGGGCTGGCCATGGGGGTCATCGCGCCGCTGATCCTGGGGGCGGGCGTCCACCTGATGGACGTCTGGGACGCCGAGGCAGGCCTGCGGCGGATCGCCGGGCACCAGTGCACGATGAGCATGACGGCGACGCCCTTCGTCCAGATGACCCTGGACCGGCTGCTCGCCGATCCCGCGTCGGCTGCGCAGCTGGCCATGATGCGGTGCTGGGCCTGCGCCGGAGCGCCCATCCCGGAGGTGATGCTCCGCGGCTGGTCGCAGCAGGTGCCCGGCTGCGCGCTGCTGCCGGTCTACGGCCGGTCCGAGGGCCTGCTGGTGACGGCGTGCACGGCCGGTGATTCGGCGGAGCACGTGCTGTCCTCTGACGGCCGGGCGTTCCCCGGGGTCGTGCTCGAGATCCGCGACGAGGACGGCAAGCCGGCGCCGGCCGGCACCGAAGGCGAGATCTGCCACGGCGGCCCGGGCCTGATGCTGGGCTACTGGCGGGACCCGGAGCTCACCGCGGCGTCCATCGACGACCGCGGCGTGTCGCGCTCCGGCGACCTCGGCCGGGTCGACGAAGCCGGCTACCTGCGGGTGACCGGGCGGATCAAGGACATGATCATCCGCGGCGGCCTCAACATCTCCGCCGCCGAGGTGGAGAACCACCTGCTCGCTCACCCCCGGGTCGCGGCCGCCGCGGTCGTGGCCGCGCCAGACCACCGCCTGGGGGAGAAGGCCTGCGCGTTCGTGGTCGCGCGCGGCGAGCCGCCCACGCTGGCGGAGCTGACCGACTTCCTGCGCCGCGAGCGGCGCATCGCGCCGCAGAAGCTCCCGGAGATGCTCCAGATCGTGGACGCGCTGCCGACCACGATGACCGGCAAGGTGCAGAAGTTCCTGCTGCGCGACCAGGCCCGCGCCCTGGCCGATCAGCAGTCGTAGCTCCTGGCTGCCTGGCCGGTCACGGGGCGAGTTCCGCCAGCTTCTGGAGGCGGGCGAGGATGTCCGTATGGACGGCGTCCGGCGGCTGGGCCCCGTCGACAGTGAACATCCACTCCCGGCCTGCGTAGTACTCGAGCAACGGCACTGTCTTGTCCAGATACACCTGAAGGCGGTTCTCGATGACGGCTTCGGTGTCGTCCGAGCCCCGGCGCCGGGAGAGCAGCCGGCGCACTAGCTCCTCGCGTGCGACGTCGAGGTGGATCGCGGCCTGCACCTCGGCGCCGAGTGCGCGAGCCGTGGGGAAGGACGCCTTGGCCTGCTCGACGGTGCGCGGGAACCCGTCGAGAACATAGCCGCCGGCCTTGGCCGCGGCGGCCACCGGTTTGCGCAGCATGTCCATCACGACGCCATCAGGAACCAGGTCGCCCTTTGTCCACGTAGGACTTTGCCGTCTGCCCGAGCGACGTCCGGTCCCTGACATGCTGTCGCAGCAGGTCGCCACTGGAGATATGGGCGATGCCGAAATGCTTGGCTAGCCGTTCAGCCTGTGTTCCCTTGCCGGCGCCAGGAGCGCCGATAAGCAGCAGGCGCATCTGATCACCAGTGCATCGGTCCGGCCAGCGCGCCGGACCAGGCGGATACGCGCACGGAACTCGCGGTTCGCGCATGGCTCGCGTGTCCTCATGGCGAGATCGTCCTATATATCTCCCCTGTTCAGCAACAATGCACCTGGATGTCGATCCGCCACAGGTCGCGTGCCTGTCGCGTCGGCGGCCGGAGCGGTGCGCTATGAGGACAGCTGTCGTTCCAGGGCAGCCAAGGACCGGGCGGTTTCCCGGCGCATCTTGGGGGCCATCAGGCGGAGCAGGGAGCCGAATCCGCCTTGCACATCGGCCCTCTTGACCACCCGGACACGTCCCGCGGCGACTGGCTCGATCACGTGGTCGAAAACGACCTTGCCCATGGGCACCGGGCATTCGCTCACCCAGCGCCGCCCGTCATCCACCTCAGTGATGGTGAAGGAGCCACCGAGGTTGCCGCGCTGCTTGGCCCAGCCGGAGGCACCGGGCTGGAACGGGCCGTCGATCCGGGCGATCTCCTTGCTGACATCCCACTCGGGCCAGCGTTCGACGTCGGTCCACACCTTCCAGACCTCAGCTGGCTCGGCCTCGAACGTTGCCTCGCACTCGAACAGGTACATATTTTCCGCCTTCAGCAAAGCCCGGCCCCTTATCAAAAGCTAGCCGTTTATGCCCTCTGGGGGGCACATGTTCGGATACCGCCCAGGTCCGCGCAGCTGCACGGATTTGCGGTAAGCCGCCACTTTTGCGGCGGTAGGCTCGCTCCGTGAGGAAGCCTTATCGGGAGGGACGCTGATGGGAACCGATCCGGCCGCGGCCGGGCGAGCCGGCGAGGGGAAGGCCGTTCCGCCGGGCATTGATACTAGCACGGCCCATCCGGCCCGCGTCTATGACTACTGGCTTGGCGGGAAGGATAATTTCGCCGCCGACCGTGAGGCGGCCGAACTGGCCCTGCAGGCCTATCCGGAGCTGGCCAAGGCGGTGCAGTCCAACCGTGCGTTCCTGGCCAGGGCGGTGCGCTACCTGACCGGGGCGGGTATCCGGCAGTTCCTTGATGTCGGGACCGGCATCCCCGCCGCCAGCAATACCCACCAGGTCGCCCAGCGCGAGGCGCCGGACAGCCGGATCGTCTACGTGGACAACGACCCCGTCGTGCTCCTGCATGCCCAGGCCCTGCTGAAGAGCACACCGCAGGGCACCTGCGATTACATTCAGGCCGACCTGCGCGATCCGGGCAAGATCTTGGCAGGGGCGGCCCGCACACTGGACTTCGGCCAGCCGGTGGCGCTCATGCTGCTGGCGATCTTGCAGTTCATCCGCGAGGAGGAGGACCCGTACGCGCTGGTGTCCAAGCTGCTCGCGGCGCTGCCGTCCGGCAGCTACCTGGTGGTTTCGCACCCCACGGACGACTTCAACCCCAACCGGCAGGGCGAGTCGATTCAGCGCTACAACGAGCGGGTGGCCGACCAGGCAACGCTACGCGGCCAGGACGGGACCAGGCGTTTCTTCGATGGTCTCGACATTATCGAGCCCGGCGTGGTCGCGGTCTCGCAGTGGCGGCCGGGCAGCGATCTGGTGGCTGCCGCGCCGTCGTCGATGTGGTGCGGGGTAGCGCGCAAGCCCTGACCTTGACGCATCAGGCACCGAACGGCACGTGACGATGGCCGGCACTGAGGCGAAGGCGCCTGAACCGGACCGTCAGCCGATCGTTCGACTTCACCGATCCCTCAGCGGGGCTGCGCGATCACCTCGTGCGGAACGCCCCGCCGCTCTAGGCGGTGCCGCGTCCGGCGAGCGTCCGGGCCATCCCGCGCTGGACCGCGTCGATGAGGTAGGAGCGCAGCCGGGCGGCCGGGACGATGACATGGACCGAACCCACCTCGCGGGCCCGCTCGATGCTGTGCACGCTGTCGAACTCGTCGGCCAGCTGCCCCAGCTTCTCCGCATGGACGGCGGGCCAGGCTGACGCCAGCCTGGCGCGCAGCGCGGACGCCTCGTCGTGGGCGCCGCTGGCGGTGGCCTCGGCGATCGCGGCCTGCAGGCCGGCCACCCGGGGATCGGCGGCGGTGCGCTTGGAGACCTCGGCGGCGAACACCACCGCGGCGGCGGGCGCGCCGCCGATCACCGAGGCGTAGGAACCCTCGACGGCGGCGATCTCCATGTTGTCGTTGAGCGTGCCGGAGAACACCACGAAGGCCCCGCCGTGGTAGCGGGAGACCACGCAGAACACGATCGGGCCGTCGAAGTTGACCACCGCGCGGCCGATCTCCGCGCCGTACTCCAGCTGCAGCTGGCGCAGCGACTCCGGTGAGCCGTCGAAGCCGGACAGGTTGGCCAGGATCACCACCGGGCGGTTCCCGCTGGCGGCGTTGATCGCCCGGGCGGTCTTCTTGGACGAACGCGGGAACAGCGTGCCGGCCGTCCACTGCGACGGGCCGTCCACCGGGTAGGCGCCGTGCCGGGTCAGCGGCCGCGACTCGAAGCCGATCAGCGCGACCGGCTGCCCGCCCAGGTGCGCGTCGACCACCAGCACCGACGCGGCGTCGGCCATGTCGGCCCACCGCTCCAGCGGCGGGTGGTCGGCGTCGACCACGCCGCTTATCAGCGAGCGCATGTCGAACGGCCTCTTGCGCTCACGGTTGTTCGCCACGTCGAAGATCTCGCCGAGCGCGCCGAAGTCCTGGCCGGCGTGCGGCCACGGGGAGATGTCCCGGCCGGCGGGATCGGCGGTCGGGGCCGGCCGCGGGAAACGCTCGCCCGCCCAGACGTACGTGTGCTCGTAGTGCGCGAGCAGCACGTCGACCGCGGCGGACAGGTCGGGCGCCCAGTACTGGGCCTCGCCGTTCGGGCCCATGATCCGGTCGTAACCGCCGATGCCGAAGTTGTCCTCGGCCGAGACCCCGCCGGAGTAGTCGAGTGACTGCTTCCCGGTCAGCACCATGGCCGAGTCGGGCGTCATGATCAGCACGCCCCGGGTATGCATGAGCATCGTGGCCTCGGCGTTCCAGTACGGCTGGGCACCGACGTTGATGCCGGTCACCACGACGTTGATCTCGCCGCCGTCCTGGGTGAATTCGATGATCCCGCGGAGCACCCGGGAGATCCAGTCCATGGTCTCGGTGCCGGAGTCCATCGCGATCTTGGCCCCCGCCGAGATCGCGAACCACTCCACCGGGGCGTGCAGCCGCCGGGCCAGCTCGATGGCCGCCAGGACGCGGCGGCACTCCGGCTCGGCGAGCGCCCCCAGCGCGCGGGTCGGGTCGCCCAGCAGCACCACCCGGCGCATCCCCTCCGGGTACCGCCTGGTCGGCGTGCTGACCACGCCGAGCACCAGGTTCGCGGTGTTCGAGCCATAAGCCCGGTCCACCGGCACCGGGGCGCCGGCCTCGTCCAGGTCGTACTCGGTGAACGTGCCGGGGGCGCCGCCGGGATCCGGCGAGCGGATGATCAGCGGGATCAGCTCGTACGGGTACACGGTGCCGCGGCGGCGGGCCCGGATCACGTTCTGCGTGTAGGCGTTCAGCTCGCGCAGCGGCTGCGGTGGCGGGTCGGTGATGCGCAGCGTCAGCCCGGCGCCCGGCGGGCGGGACATCCGCAACATCAGCTCGCGGGATTCCGCGCCGCCCTCCACCGAACGGAACTGGACCAGCACCTGCTCGAGCCCCAGCGCCCCGGTGCGCGCCGCCAGGGACCGGATGACCTGGTCGAGTTCGGAGAGCGGCGCGTCCACGGCTGGCCAGACGTAGAGCTGGACGCGGTTCCAGTCCAGCCTGGCCAGCTCGCGGTCGGCGGACCGGGCCGAGCGCAGGCTGTCCAGGCAGGCGTCCAGGAGCCGCTCGATCTGCGGCAGGCCGCTGATCTGTCCGGAGTCGTCCCGCACGATGGTCACGTCGCGGACGTCGGCGAGGGCGATGAGCCGCTGGTCGTCGGGCACCGCGCGGCCCCGGATGCGGAACAGGTGCACGTCGGGGGCCGCGGGCAGCCGGGTCAGCTCGAACCCGGAGAGCCGCCACAAGCCCAGCCGTTCGGCCACCAGCGGATGCCAGCCACGCTGCGCCCGGTCCTCCGCCGCCGCCCCGTCCGGCCCGCCACGGAAGGTGAACCAGTCCGGCCAGCCGCCCCCCTCGCCGTCCGGCCTGCGCACCGCGACCGCGACCCGCGCGACCGCGGGCGGGATGATGCCGAGCTTGCCGCGGATCCGGTCCGCGCGGGCGTCGGGGTCGTCCTCGGACGTCTGGCCGGGACCCGATGGAGAGGTGACGTAGAGGTCGACGAGCACGATCCGGCCGGCCGGCAGCGCGTCGATCAGCTGGGGCAGGTCGGTTCCAGCCGCGCTTTCCCCGGCGTCGGCCACGGTCGCGATGACGAGGTAGTCCTGCCCGTCGTGGGCGTACTCGGCGGTCAGCAGCGGACGACCGCTCCGCTCGGTGGCCTGGACGTTTCGCAGCGGCCTGATCCGGTAGTACCGCCGGGTCATCACCTCGAGCATGACGGGGTGGTGCCGCTCGGAGAAGACGCCGAGGATGGGATCGCCGGAGGCGACGATGGCGTCGATCTGGGCCGCCCTGGCCCGCAGGTCTGGCGACAGCTGGTCGAGTTCGGCGCGCACCTGCTGCTGGGCCTTGGCCCGCTCGGCGGCGATCAGCGGGGCGTCGAAGCAGCGGTAGCGGACTTGCCGGGCCAGGTCGCCGATGGCCGGGTGCCGCACCTGAGTGGCCGGCACCAGCTGGTCGATCATCCGCCGGTAACCGTCGCGGGCGTCGGCGGGCAGTGATTCCGGGTGACGCAGCCGCCACCGCAGCAGGTCCGACACGACCGGGACGTGCGCGGCCGCCCGGCGGTGGGCCAGGAAGATCCGGTAGAGCGCCGGGTCCAGATCGGGCGAAGCCTCCAGGTCGTTGATGCCGTAGTGGGCCAGCGTCCGGCGCAGCTTGATCCGGAAGGACTCCGGCAGGCCCTCGGCCTCGACATCCCGGGAGCGCAGGTAGGCGTGCATGTACTCCTGCGGGTTGCGGGCGGCCTCGTCGTCGACGGCGGCCTCGTCGTCGGCTTGCGACTCACCGGGCACCCGGCGGTTCCGCCACAGCGCGGACACGTCCGCGAAGATCTGCAGGATCTCGGCCTCGCCGGCGAGCAGCCGCGGGTCGTCGGTCGGCAGCCCGGCGCGCGCGGCGGCCAGCCTCTCCAGCTGCCGCCTGGCCTCAGCCTCGTCGACGTCATAGCCGAGCACGAGGGCACGCAGCGCCACCAGCGCGTCAGCCGCCGCCCGGGACGGATCGGGGGGCTCGGAATCCGATCCGGCCAGCGCGCCCAGATCAGCCCGGACCTCGTGGCCCCCGCGGACCCCAGGCTCCGGCTCTGCGGCCTCATCCGCCGCAGGCTCGATCAGGAGCAGCTTGGCGCCGCTCTCCACCTGGGTATTGACGTCGGCGAATACCTCGGCGACCCGGCCGGCCACCGGGGCGCGCAGCGCCGTCTCCAGCTTCATGCTCTCCACCACGGCCACGATGTCGCCCTCGGCGACCCCGTCGCCGGCCGCGACCGGGATGGCCACCACCATGGCCGGGGCCGGGGCGCGGACCAGCCCGGCCTCGCCGCCGGAGATCCGGTGCACCGCGCCGTCAACCTCGACGAGGTAGTCCGGGCCCTGCGTGACCGAGAGCACGTCGAAGGTCTGGCCGGCGGCGGCCAGCCGCAACTCGAACCGGCCCGAGCGGTCGGCATCGACATCGACCGAACGTCCGTCCAGCTCGACCTGGTACCGGCCGGGGCGGCACCGGGATACCCGGAGCCGGTAGGTCTCACCGCCCACCCGGACATCGACCTGGTGCCGCGTCTCGTGCCCGACCTCGGGGCGCCCGCGTTCGGCGGAGGTGAACAGGCGGTCTTGCTGCCGTCGCGCGTGCGCCTCGTAGGCCTCGAAGGCGGTGGCCAGCAGGGCGACGTCGACCCGCCGCGGCGGCGCGTAACCGCCGGCCATCATCGCATCCAGCCAGGTCGTGTCGACCTCGCCGCGCACGAATTCAGGGCGGCTTAGCAAATCCAGCAAGAAGGCCTTGCTCGTTGTCCCGCCCTTGATCACCGTGGTGGTCTGCCGGAGCGCGCGGGAGAGCCTGGCGCGGGCTTCGGAGCGGTCGCGGCCCCACGCGATCACCTTGGCGATCATGGAGTCGAACTGCGGCGGGATGACGTCCCCCGGAGCCACTCCGGTGTCGACCCTGATGCCAGGGCCGGCCGGCAGGGCGAGATGCTCGATCAGGCCGGGGGCGGGCGCGAAGTCGCGCTCCGGGTCCTCGGCGGTGAGCCTGGCCTCGATGGCGTGCCCGTGGGCCGGCGGCTCGGCCGGCCCGATCTCGCCCAGCGTGCCGCCCGCCGCGATATGCAGCTGCAGCTTGACGATGTCGACGCCGGTGGTGACCTCGGTGACCGGGTGCTCGACCTGCAGCCGGGTGTTGACCTCGAGGAACGACAGCAGCCGCTGGCTGGGCTCGTAAAGGAACTCCACCGTCCCGGCGTTGACGTACCCGGCGGCCCGGACCAGTTCGGCGGCGTGCGAGCGGAGCAGCTTCTCCTGCTCGGTGTCCAGCACGGTCGAGGCGGACTCCTCGATGACCTTCTGGTTGCGCCGCTGTACGCTGCAGTCCCGGACGCCCAGCGTCCACACGGTGCCCTCGGCGTCGGCGACGACCTGTACCTCGACGTGCCGGCCGCCGCGGATCGCCCGCTCGAGGAAGACCGTCGCGTCGCCGGCTGTCTTCGACGCCTCCGAGCTGGCGCGCTCGAAAGCCTCGTCAAGCTGCTCAGCGGATTCCGCCAGCCGGATGCCGCGGCCGCCGCCGCCCGCGGTCGCCTTGACCATCAGCGGGTAGCCGATCGACTCGGCCTGCGCGCGGGCCGCCGCCAGGTCGGCCACCGGGCCGCCGCTCCACGGCGCGAGCGGCACGCCGGCCTGCCCGGCCAGCAGCTTGGACTCGATCTTGTCGCCGAGCCGGCGCATGACCTCGGCCGGCGGGCCGATGAAGGTGATGCCCAGCCGGTCGCACAGCTCGGCGAACTCGGCCTTCTCCGACACGAACCCCCAGCCGGGCCAGACCGCGTCCGCCCGGCACGCCCGCAGCGCGCGCTCGAGCTCGGCGTAGTCGAGGTAGGGGCTCGCGGCGAAGGCGGCGTCGGCGTCAGTCGGGCCGATCAGCACCGCCTCGTCGGCCTCGCGGACGAACGTCGCGCGCCGGTCGGCCGCGGTGTACACGGCGATGACACGAAGGGCCGGCCGTCCCTCGGCGTTCCACTCCCGGACGGCGTTGATCAGCCGCATGGCCGGCTCGCCCCGGTTGACGATCGCGACGCGCTGAAAAGCGAAGGCAGGGTGGCTCATCGGCTCACCCGCCGAACGCCGCGCGCATGTCGTCGGATGTGCCCCCGGCCCGAGGCGGCGGCGGTGCAGTGTCCTGGAGGACGTCCAGCACCACCTCGTCCGCCACGATGGCCGGGTCGAACTGCATCACGGCGTACCCGCCGACGGCGCCGGCCCCGAAGCCGGGCGCGAAGATACGGGTCCGGCGGGAGATCGCGCCGTCGCGCACGGCGTCGTAGAGCGCGATCGGTATGCTCGCCGCCGACACGTTCCCCATCCGGTCCACGTTGAAGTACAGCTGGTCAGCTGACAGCCCGGACTTGTCGGCCAGGTTGAGGATCATCGTCTTGTTGGCCTGGTGCGGGACGATCAGCTCGATGCTCTCAAGCAGCGTGCGCCCGGAGTCGTCGGGATCGGGCAGAGCGCCGAGTTCGTCCAGCATCTGGACCAGGTAGCGCTGCACCAGCGCCTTGACCTCGGGGCCGTAAACGGTGATGTCGTTGTCGAACTCCACGTTCGGCCAGATGATCGAGTTGACCTCGGTGTGCGGCCCGCTGGCGTAGGTCTGCACTACTTCCACGTCCCCCGGATCGCCGGCCGGGGCGGGCCCGATGACCATGGCCGCGGCCCCGTCCCCGAAGATCATCCGCGAGGTGCGGACGCTGCCGATCTTGTCGGAGAACTTCTCCACGCAGACCAGCAGGACCGGCCGGCCGACCTCCTGGAGCTGCCGGATGGCCTCGGCCATCCCGTAGGGCAGCCCCGCGCAGGCGGCGACCAGGTCGGCCGAGGCGTGGGTCTGCAGCAGGCCGAGCTCGCCGGACAGCCAGCAGGCTATGGACGGGATCAGCCGGTTGCTCGTGCACGTGCTGACCAGCACGGCGCCGATCTCCTCGGGGAAGCGGCCGGACTTGGCCAGCGCGGCCCGGGCCGCGGGCAGGGCCAGCTGCTCGGGTTCCCGGCTGGTGTAGCGGCGCTGGTCGATCCCGGTTTTCGCGCTGATCTCCGCGGCGCTCATCGGCGACCAGGAAAAGCTGGCGTTCCTGATCACGTCGTCGTTGCTGCAGACGTGCTCGCCGCGCACGATCGCGAGGGCCTCGAGCTTGGGCTGGACGCTGAACGCTTCCCGCACCCGCACCGGCGGATAGGGCTTCGCGGGAGCCACGGCCTCGACCTGCCCGCCCTGCTCCGCCGAGGTGGCCGGCTTCCCGCCGCCCGCCGAACGCCTGACCCGCTCGATGAAGGCCATGACGTCGCGGTTGCGGGGGTGGAACGCCACCACGAAGTCGTCGTCGCCGATCTGCCCGGGCCCGCGTAGCTCGGTGCGGGAACGGTCCCACGGGTACTGGTTGTGCAGCACCATCGCCCAGCGCGTCAGCGCTTCGAGTTCGGGCACCTCCTCGTGCGCGTCGATGATCTCCTCGGTGCTGAAGATCCGGTAGTCGGGGTCGTGGTCCGGCATGACGAACGTCAGCGCGTCCGGCCGGCCCAGGAACCCCGCCACCGTCGGCTTGATCGCGGGCAGTTCGGTGGCGTGGTGCAGCTTGGTGCTGAACACGGCGAACAGCAGATCAAAGATCCGGTTCTCGGTGTCGGCATCCCACGTCGCGGGGAGCGCGCGGAACGTGTTTTCCACCGCGGCCACCTTCCGCTCGCTGTCCTCCCACGGGGTCAGCACCGGCAGGAACACGTCGTCGCGGCGCTTGGCCAGGTCACGCCAGCGGGTCGGCCGCTTGTCGAACATGGTGATGGCGTACCGGTTGACCCAGAACAGGTTCTGGCCCAAGTCGCGCAGCAGCTCGAAGCGTCCGGTATAGCTTCCGGCCTCCACCTTGGACAAGATGTCGGTCCCGGTCGGCGCCTTGGCCTCGAAGTCGCGCCCGATTACGGCGGTGAACTGATCGAGCGACTCCAGCACCGAGAAGTCAAGCTCGCCGAGGAAATTGGCCGGGAACACCAGCCGACCGTTCCGGTTGATCACGAAAGGTTTCACGTGCCACCTCCTGGGCGAGCCTGCCCCGTCCGCCGCCGACCCGTCCTGCCTGGGCGCGCGGCATAACCCGGGGATGTGACCTGGGCCATATCTGCTGCCCTACCCGCAATGCCCCGGCTATGCCCCTCCCGGGACCATATTGCCTATGTTGAGGGCCGGCTCGCCAGGAAGCGTGAGCTGCGCCTACCAGACCGATCGCTGGTGCATCGTGCCGCCGTGGACGATCAGGTAGACCAGCACGCCGATCAGCGGGATGAACAGCACGAACAGGAACCACAGGGCCTTGAGCCCGCCGGACATATCGGGGTTGCGGAAGATGTCGATGAACACCGTGATCAGGATCCAGAACCAGATCACCCACAGGAAGACCTCGAGAGTGGTCCAGAAGATGTTCAACAGCGGATAATTCATTCCTTCTCCTTCGGGCCGGCCGTCACGGTCAGCATGTGCTGGCCGCGGATCAACGGCATCACCCGTCACGGGTGGGACACCATCCCGTTGGCTCCCGGGCGCTCAGATCGCCAGCAGCAGCCGGCAAAAACGCTCATGTGGCGGCTATTTCGGCGCCGGGCTAACATAGACTGACTGGTCTGTCCAGGAGGTGCCCCATGCCAAGCAACGTTGCCCGGGCCAGATCCCGGCGTCCCTCGCCCCGGGAGCGGCTGCTGAAGGCAGCCGACGAACTGTTTTACGCCGAGGGGGTGCATAGCGTCGGCATCGACCGGGTCATCGAGCGGGCCGATGTCGCCCGGGCCTCGCTCTACAGCACGTTCGGCAGCAAGGACGAGCTGATCCGCGCCTACCTGGAAAACCGGATGGAGATCTCGAAGGCGAGGCTGCGGGCCGCGGTCGAGGCGCACGCCGATCCGCGCGAGCGCCTGCTGAGCGTCTTCGGCGTGCAGGCCGCGGTCTTCGCCCGCCCCGGCTACCAGGGCTGTCCCTTCAACCGGGCCACCGCAGAAGCCCAGCCGGGCAGCGCCGCCTACGAGGTCCCGCGGGCCTACCGCGGCTGGCTCTGCGACTTTCTCCGGGAACTGGCCACCGCGGCCGGGGCACCCGATCCGGACCTGCTCGCCAGCCAGATCCACCTGCTCTACGACGGCGCGATGCTGGCCGCGAGCGTGGACGGCAACGCCGGGATCACCGCGGCGTCCCGGACGGCGGCCGAGGCGCTGCTGGACGCGGCCCTGGCCAGCCGGGCTAGCGGCAGGCACCGGAAGGAGCCCGTCGCCGTCGGCTGAGGCGGTTTCACCGGCACCGGGGCCCTGAACGCCACGCAGGTCATCTGGCAGTTCTTCGCCGCCCACACCCGCTGAGGACGTGCCCGCCTCAGCCTTCCGGGTTCTGCGGGGTCTCGTCGTCGGGCGGGTTCTCCTCGTCGGACGGGGTGTCGATGACGGGCACCGGGTCCAGGCCGATCTTCGCGGCGATCTTGGTCAGCAGCTCGTCCTGGGCGGCGAGGTGGCCCTGTAGGTGCGCCACTTCGTGGAGCGTGGCGCTCGCGTCGTGGAAGGTCGCCTCCGCGCGTTTGTCCGCCGCGGCGGCCTGTACGTTCTGCCCGACCATGATGACCGACAAGAGCACCAACTGCAGGAAGGTCTGCGCCACCCAGGAGACGATCTCCGACCGGCCGCCGCGGATCGCAGACGGCAGGCTGATCAGGTCGAACAGCGCGAACGCGTACGCACAATACATGCTGCCGACTGCCGCCGTGATGATCAGCGCGACCTTGGTGTTGAACCGGTTGATCGCCGTCCCCCGGGGGAGGAAGTCGGCCACCTTCACCGGGCGGTCGGCGCGCCGCGCGGCGATGCGCGGGTGACGTATGTGCTGGTAGATCGCCATGACAGGCCTTTCATGGGGCATGAACAGGGACACTCTTGCCAGCGGCAAGAACTCCGTTAGGGTAACGACGCTCACGGCGCCGTTTCTCCCGGCTGCACCATGGCCTGCGGCAAGTTCTGGCCTCGACCAGGAGCACGCCGACCCGACCGCCGACTCGGTCGGCTACATCCAGGTCCCGCTCTGGCTCAGCCAGGGCGAGCTCGCCGAACTGATCGACGAGGTCCGCAGCGCCCTGCTGGCCAGGAGGGACAACGAGCCTACGCCGGGCCGCAGCCCGTACCTGGTGAGCCCGATCCTGTTCCCGCTCGGGGAACAGGATCGGCGCGCCAGCCGAACTGCCCGCGCAGAGCCCTCTTCGTGACCGTGCCCGCTAAGGTCGGCCAGAGGGCATCCCAGGGAGGGACCCGATGTACGAGAACCTGACCCGGCTGGACCTCGTCGGCCCGGCGCTCGCGCGGGCGCTCGGCGACCCCGGCTGGGAACGGCTAGAGGCCTTGCTCGTCTCCGGCGGCAAGTCCAACCTGACCTTCGAGCTCACCGGCGACGCGGGCGAGGCCGTGCTGCGCAGGCCGCCGGACGGGCCGCTGCTGCCACGGGCGCACGACATGGCCCGGGAGGCCCGGGTGCAGCGCGCGCTGGCCGCCACCGCCGTCCCGGTCCCGGCCATCCTGTTCGAGGACGTCGGCGGCTTGATCGGCGTTCCGTTCTACGTGATGGAGAAGGTCGACGGGTACGTCGTCCGCGACGCTCTCCCCGCCGGGTACGCGGAGTCGCCGCAGGACCGCCGGGCCATCGCCGACGTCCTGGTGGACACGCTGGCAGACTTGCACGCCGTGGACCCCGCCGCCGTCGGCCTGGCCGGTTTCGGCCGGCCGTCCGGCCTGGGGGAGCGGCAGGTGCGCCGGTGGAGTGAGCAGTGGGAGCGTTCCAAGAACCGGGACGTCCCGGCCGTCGACGAACTCGCCCGCCGCCTGAGCGCGGACCCGCCGGCCGGGCCCGGGGGAGCGATCGTGCACGGGGACTTCCGGATCGACAACTGCCTGCTGGCCAGGCAGATGCCGCCGGCCGTGGCGGCCGTGCTCGACTGGGAGCTCGCCACCCTGGGCGAGCCGCTGGCCGATCTCGGCTTGCTGCTGTTCTACTGGCGGCAAAGCGGCGAGGCTAAACCGGTGCTGACCCCAGCGCCGAGCATGCTGCCCGGCTTCCCGCCCCGCTCGTACCTGGCCGAACGGTACGCCAGGCGGACCGGCGCCGACCTGGCTGACTTGCCAGCCTGGGTCGCGCTGGCCCACTTCAAGTGCGCGGTGATAGCGCAGGGCATCGCGGCGCGCGTGCAGGCCGGATCGATGGCCGGGCAGGAGTTCGGCGATATCAGCGGCGAGGTCGACCGGATCGCCGCCGACGGCCTCGCCCTGCTCACCGAAGGGAACCGGCCGGGCCGGCCGTGACCGAATCCGGGAGGCAGGCTGGCAGTTGGCCGGAACCCAGCCCGCGACCTGGGCGAACCCTGACGGCACGACGCCCATTCTCCGCGGCTACGTTCGGCCCCGGCCTCGGTTCAGGGCCAGCCCGGCGGAAGGCTGCCGGGCTAGCCTCCCGCGCCGAGGTTGATCCCGAACGAACCGTGGTTCCTGCCTGGCTAACGGGTTAACCGTGCCGCAGGTGGAAGCGCCGACCCTCCCGATACGCCCGACAGCCCGGGAAACCGGTACGCTTGCTCCGTTCGCGGTGTCGTACGGCGCCCGGAACGCAGGGGCGCATAGCTCAGTGGTAGAGCACTCGCCTTACAAGCGAGGGGTCACTGGTTCGAACCCAGTTGCGCCCACCAGAAGGTCTTCACGTTTGACCTGCGCTTATCTTCACGTTTGGGTCTGACATTTTGGTGCGCGCCGGGCGTGTTCCCGGCTGGAGCCGGGTTCAGGGCTGGTTGCCTGGCCGCCGTGGCTGTTCCGGGCAGCAGGTTGTGTTCTCCGTGCTGTGGTCTGGGTGGTCATGGGCGTGCCGGTGACGGCCGCGGGATGGGTGGCGCCAGGGTTATGGCGGTGCTGCGGCGGCGGGGCTGGCGAGGGTCTTGCGGCGCCGGCGCCGGGTTTTCGGGGGCAGGCCGGCCGCGGCGCGGCGGGCGTCGCCGGCCTGGCGGGCGTCCCAGGCGGTCAGGATGCGCTGATTGCGGACGGCCAGCAGGCAGGCGAGCCAGAGCGTGATCGGGGTGAGGCCCATGAGCCGGGTCCAGCCGTGGGCGATGTTGTTGCTGGCGGGGTCCTTGGCGGTGGAGAAGGTCCGCTCGGCGCCGGTGCGCCGGGCGTAAGACCGCCGGTGTGACTTGGAGGGGTAGTCGTGTTTCTGCCGGGTTTTGGCGGCTACGTCCGGCGGGACGGTGATGGTCTGCTGCTGGCAGCAGGCGGGCGGGTGCTCGGGCGGGGTGAGGATCTCGGGCCGGTCCCGGTCTAGGGTCATGGAGGTGGGGCGGAGCGGGCAGCGGATCTTGCCGGTGGCCGCGGGGCAGGCGACGCGGTGGTAGCCGTCGGCGTCGTCGCTGGTGATCCGGCCGAGCTTGTAGCGGGCGGTCTCGGCGGTCTGCTGGTCGTGGGCATCGGCTTGTTCTGGGGTGGCGTCGCGGGCGAGGGGTGCGAGTTCCAGCAGCATCGTGGGGGTGGCCGGGCAGTAGAGGTTGCCGTTGGCGATGATGGCGCCGTGGTGGGTGCCGCGGGGGCCGCGGTCGAGCGGGTGCAGGTCCTGGATGAGCTCCGCGCCGGACTGCCGGAGCGGGAGGGCCCAGGCGTCGGCGTCGCGGTGGGCGTAGCCGGAGTCGGACAGGATGTCGCCGAGCGGGATGCCGGCGGCGGGCATCGCGGTGAGCACCGGGACCAGGGCGCGGGCCGGGTCGTGGCGGCAGGAGCAGACGGTCATCCGCCGGGCCATCTCGGGCACGGGCGGGCCGTGCTCCTCGCGCATCATGGTGGCGGCGGAGGGGTAGTAGCCGAAGAACAGCTCGCTGTCCTGGCCGGGGCCGCCGCCGGAGCGGTGTCCCCAGGAGGCTTCGGGGTCGGCGCAGTCGCTGGTGCCGCGGGACGGGGGCCGGGAGAAGGTTTCCACGTCGGTCCAGTCGACGGCCAGCGACGTGCTGGCGTCCTTGAACTCCTCCGGGATGGATGCCTCGAGCAGGTCGTCGCAGAGGCGCTGCAGCCGGGCGGAGGGCAGCCCGTCGGGGATGTCCCTGGCCAGCGCGTCCACGACGAGGCCGAAGGTCCGTTCGGTCTGGCGGTAAGTCAGCCGGTGCGGGCCGTGCTTCCAGTCCGCGATCACGCCGAGCCGCCGCTGGTCGTCCTCGGGCAGTGTGGTCAGTGCCTGGTGGACGCGGGTGAGGTGGGCGGGCCGGTGGTCGGCCAGCACGATCAGCATGCCGAGCAGCAGGGTGCGGACCAGCAGCTGCCGGGCGCGGACCCCGATGGGCAGCAGCAGCTCGATCCGCGGCGCGATGCCGGAGCGGTCGGTGATCTCCTCCAGGACGGGCAGCGGGATCATGACGGCCGGGCCGCCCCGAGCAGCCGGACCGCGTCGGCCTCGGCGGCGGGTTCCAGGCTGGCGAGCAGGTCGCCGAGCCGCTGGGAGCAGGTGATCCCGGCGGCGTGCATGAACGTGGCCAGCCCGAGCAGGTCCGCGACGTCGGCTAGCCAGGTGGCGCGCAGCCGGGAGGTGTCCAGCCGGGGCAGCCCGGCCCCGCCGGCCAGCGACCGGATCAGCGGCGTGGTGATGTTCCGGCGGCCAGGGTCGGTCCCGCCGCAGATCAGCCCGGTCCCGGTAAACGCCGCCGCGGCCAGCAGCCGGCCGTGGTATCGGGCCAGCACCGGCACCGCCCGCGGCCGGGCGCCGCGCACGGCCACGATCACCCCGCCGGACCGGCAGGTCACGTCGGTGCCGCGCGCGGCGCGCAGGTCGGCGCGGATCAGCCCGGCGCCGGCACCCAGGCAGATCAGCCCGGCGGCCCGCATCCGCCGCTGCGGGGTGGGCTGGGCGTCGGCCAAGGCGAGATACCCGGCGATCTCCGCCGGGCTGTAGGGGGTCTTGGCCCGCTCCCGGGGCAGCGGCATGTCCTGCGGGTACAGCTGCGGCACCACCCGGTGGCCGATGAACCGCAGGTTCGTGCGCAGCGTCCGCCGCGCCACGCCGGACAGCCCTGGCGCGCACCGGGTGAACCGCTCGATCACCGACGGGTGCAGCAGCACCTCCGGTGCCGGGTCCAGGCCGAGCGGGATCGCGTAACCGGCGAGCCTGGCCGCCGCCCACAGCAGGTTCTTCGCCCGCTCCCGCCCGCCTGGGCGGGCGGCCGGGACCACTTGCCGGGCGAATGCCGCGGCCGGCGGCGACACCGACGACGGCCGCCACCGCGCGATGTAGCCGGCGACCAGGTCAGCGCCGTCATCTCCGGACGGCACGGCACGGCCTGCTGTCACACTGTAGATATACAGTAGGACATGACCAGGACAAAGGATCTATGCCACCCTGAGACCGTGCGTGTCGCCGCCAGCCACCAGGCCGAGGCCAGCAAGATCGCCGCCGAGCTCGCCGCCATCGCCAGCTCCGGCATGGTGCTGCCCGGCTCGATCACCCAGCGGCGCACCCGCTGCGGCCGGCCCAACTGCGGCTGCCACGCCGACCCGCCCCGCCTGCACGGCCCGTACTGGCAATGGACCCGCAAAGTCGCCGCCAAGACCGTCTGCCGCTGGCTCAGCGCCGGCCAGCACGACGACTACCAGCCCTGGATCGACAACGACCGCCGCCTGCGCGAACTGCTGGCCCGTCTTGAGGCACTCGGCGCCGCCGCCTTCGAAGCCGACCCCCGATGGGAACGCTAGCCAGCCAAGACAAACGTGGGCACAGCCCGCTTAACCTGTGGGCAGCCCCCCAGCCAGACCCCGTTCGCCCAGGTCAGCCTCAAACGTGAAGTCCTCACCAGGTTTGTGCAGCTAGATGGCCTTTTTGAAACGCTAATCTGAGGTCCGGTAACCACAGCCGGGAACCACCGGTGCATGCTCCCTGGTATGGGAAAGGCATCTCAGGGCCGCGGCAGCATCCTTTGACCATGAGGGCGCGCCGTGCACCGACCCCCTGGTAGCACCGGCACTGGAGCGGCACGGCCAGGTTGAAGGATCCGCGGCGTCCGGCCTCGCTGATGCATGCCTACATCGTGGTGAGCCTGATGGCTGGCGTGCGCCCCGAGGAAGCCCGGGCGATCGGGTGGGAGGAGGACGTCGACCTGGACGGCAATCCTCCGTCGGTCGCGGTGCTGCGCGCGGATCGGGCCGGAGGAGACACGAAGACGCCGAGGTCCCGCCGCGCGCTGAAGCTGGCGCAGATGGCTGCCGGGGCGCTCAGGGAGTGGCAGGCGGACCAGGCGGCTGAGCGGGAGGCTGCCGGATCGCATTGGCAGGACACCGGCAGGGTATTCACCACGGCCACCGGTACACCGCTGGGTGCGAGGCACATCCGGAGAATGTTCCAGGACGTTTGCGAGAGGGCCGGGTTGGGCAGGGACTGGGCGCCTCGGGACCTGCGGCACACGTTCGTCTCGCTGCTGTCCGACGA
>Ga0208565_1000718_pt1 | contig 22503 bp, 26 predicted proteins | sample Sb_taG_7_FD_187706 | JGI IMG/M metagenome (GOLD analysis project Ga0208565, IMG submission 187706) | Peat soil microbial communities from Weissenstadt, Germany - Sb_50d_2_FS metaG (SPAdes) (version 2) | ecosystem: Environmental > Terrestrial > Soil > Wetlands > Peat | place: Germany...
TCAAGGTGGAGGTCGCGGGTTCAAATCCCGTCAGGACCGCCGGGATCCCTGGTGAAATTTCACTGGGGTCCCAGCCAGGTCAGGTAGCTCAGTCGGTATGAGCGTCCGCCTGAAAAGCGGAAGGTCGGCAGTTCGACCCTGCCCCTGACCACCTAACAGAACTGCATGAAACGTTGCCTCACCTGCGGAGATTCGGTTTCCAAGCTTCGTCGTTACTTTCGATTGGTGACCGTTCGGGACCGTAGGTGGCCACCGTAGCCCAGTGGATGATGCACGTAGGGTGCATGGAGGATCGATGCCCCGGAGCATGGTGGGACTGCTTGCAGCAGTCGGTGCCGTCATGTCCGGGCTTGTCGGCCTCAGTCACGGTGACGTCCTTCCGATCATGATCGCGGGTGCTGGCGCTGGCACGGGCCTGGCCGCTTACTTCGCTCTACCTGCTATAAAAAAAAATCCTGGTTCGTATTCTCACTAGCTGTGATAACGCATTGGCGAGAGGGATACTACGGTAAGCGACTTGCCGCTTCACTCTGCCCCGTCCTTCCGATAGGTGCCGATGGTCTTGCCGAACAAGATCACTGCTCAAGGGTGGGCGCTTGCGCCCATCGCCTCGGCGACGCGACCGCAGGGAGCGCCCTTGACTGTGATCTTGGGCGGTAAGAGGATGCCAGGCACGGAGGACGGGCCAGGCCTTTTGCAGGCGCGACCATCGACGCAGCGTTACGGCGGGGACCGCCGACCTGCGGAAGCGGGGCAGCCCGACCTGGCGGCGGCGGCGTGCCCCGCAGGGCTACCGCCCGAAGGGGCGCGACATGGCCGCCGCCCCGGAGTCGGACAGTAGCCCCACCAGCTCCCCCGCCTGGTCCTGGCGGTGGCGCCCGTCTCAGTCACGCATCCCCGCTCGATGACCTCGCGTCCCCTGCCTGCGTCTGGGCCATTCGCCCGGCGTTTGGCGTGCCGCAGGCGCGCCCTTGAAGCCGTAGAGAAAGTTGTCACAGCAACGCAAGGGTGGCAGCTGTCTGCCGGATGGCGATCACATCGGCTGACCTAGGCACTGACCTAGGCACAGCTAGGCACCGCACTCCCACCGGCGACCGTTGCAGGCAGGCACCGTGTCCGACTCCGACTGATCGTTAACACCGTCAACCATCAGTTGGCACTAGGCACCGGCGGCATCGGCACGCCAGCCGGGAAGATCCAGACACTTAGAGTCGGCCGCCACGAGCTGTTGGAGCGCCTGCGCCGACGCCCAAGTAAATACGCCAGCGCTTCAACATGCCAGGAGACTAGCTGACAATGATATAGAAGGCGTGGTTGACCCCAGGCAAGCCGCCGTCTTGCGACTGCGGGCGGGTGATGACGAGGATGTTTGATGCGTTGGCTGGGCAGCCACTCGCAGCGAAGACCCCCGCCTGCACGGTGCCGCCGGTGTTCTCCAACGAGTCGAGGCTCGCAACTGCCACGTGGGCAGTCCCCCCGGTAACCCCGATGCAGTAGGAGCCTGGGCCAGGATTGGCGACCGTGACATTGCCACTGCTGCTCGCGACGGTGCCGCTGGCGTTCACATAGGCCCATGCCAGCAGACCAGGGCCAGCTGGCCCCTGCGGCCCGGTGGGTCCCTGCGGCCCGGTGGGTCCCGCTGGCCCTTTCTGGTTCCATTTGATCGCCGTTGTCCCAGTCGGGCAGCTCGTTCCGACGTTTTGCAGCACGAGCTTGTGCGAGCCGCCCGCGTTGGCCGGGTAGTAGCAGCCGTGGATGACACCCGAGCTATCGATCGGGCCAGTGGTGACCGCGTAGGCGGCGGTGCCGCCCGCCACCAGGGCCAGGGCGGCCCCGGTGCCGATCAAGACAGTGCGCAGTCGTGGTTGTCGCATGATGATTCCTCCGTCTTCATGCGGTTGGCGGGCTCAGCGTGCCCCGCCGCGGTTTGACCGTTAGTCATCTCGCCGGCACCCCGCCGCCGGCTTGCGACACCTAAGTGACTGGCGAAACGGCTCACCTGGACAGAGGGCGTGAGCGCGGCCATAAATACGTCCTCACAGTCACCTTTTCTCCCGGCTCTCATGGCGCGGCGAGCACCACTTCGACCCGCACTCGGGCACCCGGCAGGCCACCGTCAGGTGCCCCCAGGCCGCCCGCGCGCTCAAGGCACCCACCCTGCGCGAATCAGTGCCCCGCCTCGCCGAGCGGGCCCCCAGCCGAACTCTTCGCCGCACCATGCCAGCGGATGCCCCGAAGGCTGAGCTCGCCGCGCGGCACTGGCGTTGACTGGCACCGTCCGGGGAAGCCGCCCCCCGTCCAGCGTCAGACCCTAGAAACCGTCAATCATCACATGAAGCCGATTCGTCAACGATCAGATGAACCTAGGCACCGCAAGGGTGGCATGGGCTACTCGATCTGGGGCTCATCGGTAGCTGGTTTCGGGCGGTGGCGTGTCAGTGCTACCCCGGCCAGGACCAGGGCGATACCGGCGAGCACGATCACGGTGACGCTCTCGCCAAGGACCAAGACGCCGAGCACGATCGCGACCACCGGCAGCAGGTAGGTCACTGTCGATGCGACGGTGGCTCCCTCGCTGGTAATGATCTGGTAATTCAGCACGTACGCGAACCCGGTCCCGATGACCCCGAGCACCACGATCGCCGCGACGCTCTCGGCGGTGACATGCGGGGTTCGTACGCCGGTCACCGCCAGGGCCACAGCGAGCATGACCGAGGCGGCAGCGAGCTGGCAGGCCGACAGCACGATCGCGCTCAGGCCCTGGCGGGCCAGGAACCGGTCCATGTAGATGTAGCTGATCGCATAGCTGACCGAGGCGGCCAGGCATTCCAGGGCACCGGCTGAGATCAGCCCCGATGTCGTCTGCCAGGGCGTGAAGATCAGCACGGCCCCGGCAAACCCGACGATCAGCCCGGCTGCCTGCCAGCTCGTCATCGCCTTCTGGTGCCGGACGGCCAGGGCGAGGACCATTGTCCACAGCGGCGTGGTCGCGTTGATGATCCCGGCCGTGGAGGAGTCCACGGTCTGCTCGGCCACCGCGAACAACAGGTACGGCACCGCGTTGGCGAACAACGCCGCGACCACGATGTGCGCCCACAGCCGCCCGGAACCGGGGACCTCCTCCCGGCGCGCCAGCACGATGGCGAACAGCACCGCCGCACCCAGGGCCAGCCGGGCCAAGGTGACCTCGACCGGGGAGAAACCCCGGTCGGCGAGCTTGATCCACAAGAACGCCGATCCCCAGATCAGCGCCAGTAGCGCGATGCGGGGCAGGGCAGAGCGGGTCACCGCTATTCGACGGGCACGTCGTACAGCAGGCCGGTCATGTCCCCGCGCATCACGGGACTGGAGAAGGCCTGCCGGGGCAACACGTTCGCACAGCGTCGCGACGCTGCCGTCATCGCGGTGTTCAGGGCGTCGGGGATCCGGCTGTCCGAGCTGGCGGGCATCCGCTGCGGGGACCTAGACCTACAGACCCGGGAGATCAAGGTCTTCGGCAAAGGCCGCAAGGAGCGGATCGTCAAGATCGATTACGAGGCCGCCCGCAGGGTTGACCGGTACCTGCGGGTCCGGGCGAGGCACGAGCAGGCCAGCCGGTCATGGCTGTGGCTCGGCGTCAGCAACCGGGGGCCGGTGAGCGCCAAGGGAATCTACGAGATGATCAAGCGGCGCGGCAAGCAGGCCGGCGTGCATGTCTACCCGCACCGCTTCCGGCACCACTTCAGCCACACCTGGCTGGATCGCGGCGGGCCTGAGGGGGACCTGATGGAGCTGAACGGCTGGGTCTCCCCGCAGATGCTGACCCGGTACGGTGCCAGTGCCCGCGCCGCCCGGGCCCGGCGTACCTATGACCGCATCATGGACGGCGAGCCCTGACCATGGCCGTGCCTCAATGACCCGGCCTGAGCGGCTGAGCCCGCTGTGGTGCTGCGCCGAGGTCCGGTCATTTCGGCTGGGCTGCTGTGAGCCCATGCTGAACCGGTGCCCCGTGGTGCTTTGGAATCCTTGGCTTTCGAGAACTACGAGCTGAGGATGGTGCGCTTCACGAGAAGGGCAAGACCATGACCGCACTGAAGCCGCGGCCTCGGCAGCCCAGGCAGCTGGACGCCGGGGGATTCCAGCCAGAGATCAGCTCGTTCCGCCTGCACCTGGCCGCCGAGGGGAAGGCCTGCAAGACAGTACGGACCTACACCGAGGCAGTGCAATGGTTCGCCGCCGCCCACCTGCGCCGGGAGACCGACCTCACCAGCTGGGAAGAGGTCGGCAAGCAAGACATCCAGCGGTGGATTGCCTGGCTGCTGGACCGGTACAGCAGCGCATACGCCAGCAACCAGTACCGTGCCCTGCAGCAGTTCTTCAAGTGGCTGGCCGCCGAGGAAGAGGTCCCCGACCCCATGGCCGGGCTGAAGCCGGCCCGCGTCCCCGACAAGCCCGTCCCGGTCTTCACCGCAGCGGACCTGCCGCGGCTGGAGCGCGCCTGCGCGGGCCGCGCGTTCGCGGAGCGCCGCGACGCCGCCCTGATCGCCGTGTTCCGGGCGACCGGAATGCGCCTGTCGGAGCTTGCGGGCATCCGCTACGACCCCGACGACCCGCGGCGCAGCGACATCGACCTGTGGCAGCGGGAGCTCACCGTCCACGGCAAAGGCCGCAAGACCAGGACCGTCAAGATCAGCTTCGACGCCGCCCGCAGCCTCGACCGGTACCTCCGCGTCCGCGCCAGGCACGCCCAGGCGTCCCGGCCGCAGCTGTGGCTCGGGGCCGGCAACCGGGGGCCGATGACAGCCAGCGGGATCTACCAGGTCATCGTCCGGCGCGGCCGCCAGTGCGGCATCGACGTGTTCCCGCACCGGTTCCGGCACCACTTCAGCCACACCTGGCTCGACCGGGGCGGTGCCGAGGGCGACCTCATGGAGCTCAACGGCTGGACCTCCCCGCAGATGCTCCGCCGCTACGGCGCCAGCGCCCGCAGCGCCAGGGCACGCCGCAGCTACGACTGCGTCATGGAGGACGCACCATAACCTGAGCCCGCCAGGGCTGCCGCGGCCGCGGGACTCGGGGTAGCCCCCGGGTTCGCCGCGGCCGCCGGAGCCGCGGCGGCCTGGGCAGCCGCGGCAACGTCGTCACCTTCGTGATGGCTCTGCGGCGGTTCCGTGCTGTGCCCGCCGTGATCCATGCCCGGCGTGTTCGTGCCGCCCGGGTTCGTGGCCCGGTTCGTGGGCTGGCATGTGGGCCGGGGTGATGGTGGTGACCTGACCGCCGGAGGTGCCGAGGATGATCAGCTGCGCGCCGGTGCTGTCGGCGAGCGCCTGCGCGCCGGCGAGGTCTGCTTTCTGCCAGGACCCGGCCTTGGCGTAGGCGGCGGACAGGGCAGCCGCGATGTCGTAGCGCGCCTGGTCGCGCTGGGATGCCACCAGCCCGGTGGTCTGGCTGCGTACCGAGATCACCGCCAGCACCGCGAGCAGCGCCACCGCGCCGACCCCGACGAGGGTGAACGCGGCGAACAGCCGCCACCCAGCGGCCCCAGCAGCCGCCCGCGAGACTTCTCTACGGTCCCAGGCAACGCTGCCGGCAGGCCCGCTGGTAGGGGCGTTGGCCCCTGCCTGCAGGGACATCTGCCCCTGCAGGCAGGCACGCTCGCGTGGTCGGATCGGGTATGAGGGAGAAGGTGATGAGAGTGACGCAGTGCGTGCTGGTCGTCGAGGACGAGCGCAAAATCCGTGACCTGCTGCGCACCTATCTCAAGCATGACGGGCTCACCGTCATCACCACCGCCTCCGGAGCCGAGGCGATCACCCTGGCCGGCCGGGCGCATCCTGACTTGATCGTGCTGGACCTGCGGCTGCCCGATGTACCCGGTGAGGATGTCGCCCGCGAGGTCCGCACCCAGGCGGCTATCCCGATCCTGATGCTCACGGCCAAGACCGGGACCGCCGACCGCATCCATGGCCTGGAACTCGGCGCCGATGACTACGTCACCAAACCGTTCAGCCCCGCGAAGTCGTCCTCCGGGTCCGCGCCATCCTCCGCCACGCCGCCGGCGACGGCGGCAGTGACCAGTCGGCTTCCTACGGCGGCGGCCAGCTGCTTATCGACGAAACCCGCCACCAGGTCACCGCGCACGGCCAGCCCGCCGGCCTCACCGCCACCGAATGGAAACTGCTCATCACCCTGGCCAGCGTCCCCGGCCGGGTGTTCAGCCGCTACGAACTCGTCAACCGGGCCCGCGGCTACGAGTACGAAGGCTACGAACGCACCATCGACTCCCACATCCGCAACCTCCGCCGCAAGATCGGCGCCGATCCCCGCGCGCCGGGGCTCATCGACACCGTGACCGGTACCGGCTACCGGCTAGCAATCACCTGCGACCGCGCCCCGGCCCAGCCACCCGCGGCCGGGCAGGACCAGGCGGCAGCACCAGGTCGGGGCCGCTGCCTGCCGCCCGGGACCTCGGTCCTGCCCGGAAGTGCCCTTCGCCGGTGGGGCTCCGCGATATACCGCCCTACGGTACTGACAGCCGCGGACTGGCCGGGCTGGAGGGAGAAGCAGACGGTGTTACGCAACGACTCGCTGGCGCGATCAGATCCAGGTCCGCACCCGCTCCGGCACGCTCATCGCCTCCGGCGCGTTCCGCACGCACCACAACTGACCAGTCCGGGCAGCTCATTGGCCTAGCCCCTTCCAGCAACGGGGAACATCATGACATCCAGGCATTACCAGGCCGCCGCTGCCGGCGCGGCAGTGATAGCCGCCCTAGCCCTTGCCGCCTGCGGCACCAGCGCCAGCCCCGGCGCACCAGCGTCATCCACGCCGAGCGCAGCGACCTCGGCGGCCGCCACGCCGACGGCTTTCAGCACCGCCGATATCACCTTCACCACCAGGATGCTGGGGCTGGAGGGGCAGGCGACGGCTCTGGCCGCCACCGTCACCGGGCACACGGCAGCGCCGGAGCTCCAGCAGTTCGCCGCCCGCATGCGGGCGCAGGCCGGCGATGCCCAGCGGATGCGCGAGCTGATGGGCGACTGGCACCAGCCCATGCCTGCGCCCTACTCACCCGGCGCCAGCCTGCCCGCTGGAATGATGGGCACCGGCATGATGCACGCAGCCGACTGGGCCGAGATCAGCCACGAGCACGGGCAGTCGTTCAACAGCCACTGGCTGGACGCCATGATCAGCAGTTACAACGCCGAAATCGCGCTGTGCCGGCAGGAGCTCGGCTCGGGCGCCAGCCCGCAGGCCCGCGCACTGGCCCGCACCATGCTGGCGGAACGGCAATCCGAACTCGCCCAGCTGCAGCAATGGCACCAGGACGGGCAGATGGGCATGATGGGCTGAGCGCAACCCCTCGCAACCAGAAGCGCCGGTCCCACACCCGGCCGCAGCGCCAGCCACCTGAAACTGCTGCTCCGGGGCGTGCTGGCGGGCCGCGGGCCTGTCAGCGGACGCCGAGTTCGGTATGCCTGCCCATCGCATAATGGCCGGGCAGGTGGCCGGCACCTGACACGCCGGCCCAGCGTGCTGCGGCGGGCAGTTAGCAGCAGTCTTCGCCGCGCCAGGCTTCCCGGCCTTCTCGGACCGCGAGGGCGGCCAGGGCAAGGGCGATGACGGGGTCGGCCTGCCACCAGCCCAGCGTGGCCGTGGCGGCAAGGCCGGCGAGCACGGCGGCGGCCTGGGCGGCGCACAGCAGGTTCTGCGTGCCTTCCCCGGCGGTGGCACGGGAGTCCAGGCGGGCACCCAGGCGCTGTTTGGCGATCCCGAGTACCGGCATGACCAGCACGCTGGCGGTGGTCACCGCGATGCCCAGCATGCTGGCGGCGGGCCGGTGGCCGGTGAGCAGGTCCTGCACGCTCTGGGCGGCCAGGTAGGGGGCGAGCAGGAAGAACGAGACCGCCACCGCCTTGCGGGCCCGGTCCTCGGCGGTGGGCGACAGCGTGCGGCTGCCGGTGAACCGCCAGATCACGATGAGGGACGCGAGTGCCTCGATCGCCGACCCGGCCGCCCAGCCGGTCAGCGAGATCGACCCGGACCGGGCGCCGGCCACCAGCCCGAGGGCGCCCTCACCGGCCATCCACGCCAGCGACACCCACGCCAGCAGCCGGGCGGTGCGGGCCCGGGCATGCCAGGCCGCGTCACGCCCGGCCGGGCCCGCCAGGGCCGGGCCGTCCCAGCCGGCGGGGCCAGTGGTGGCAGCCGGAGCGTGCGGGCTGCCTGGCTGATGCTCGCCCATGGCGGCCTCCTGGCTCAGGGGTGCGCGGCGTGTTCGTGGGCGGCGTGGCTGGCCGGCTCGAACTGGAAGGTGCTGTGCTCCACGTCGAAGTGCCCGGCCAGGCACTGCTGCAGCTGGTCGAGCAGGCCTGGCAAGTGCCGGTCGTGAAAGCAGGAGTCGTCCACCACCACGTGTGCGGTGAGGACCGGCAGGTTGGTGGCCACGGCGGAGGCATGCAGGTCGTGCACGCCGTGGACGTGGTCGACGGCGAGGATGTGGGCGCGGACGGCGGCCAGGTCCACCCCCTTGGGAGTGGCCTCCATCAGCACGCCGACCGCCTCGCGCAGCAGCTTCCAGGTGCGCGGGATGATCAGCACGCCGATCAGCAGCGAGGCGACCGGATCCGCCCGCATCCAGCCGGTCAGCGCGATCACCGCCGCTGCGGCCAGGACCGCCCCCGCACCCAGCGCATCGCTGGCGACCTCCAGCATGGCGGTCCGGGTATTGAGGTTCCCGTCCCGGACCCGGGACAGCACCAGGACCGAGACGGCGTTACCGGCCAGGGCGATGACGCCGAACACCGCCATCACCCCGGGTTCCACCACCGGCGGCTGGACCAGCCGGCGTATCGCCTCGGCGACCACGAACCCGCCTACGGCCAGCAGCACCGCGGCCTGCGCGGCGGCGGCCAGGACCTCCGCGCGCAGATACCCCCAGGTGCGCTCGTCGGTGGCGGGGCGGGCCGCCAGCACCGCCGCGGTCAGCGCCAGGCCCAGCCCGGCGACGTCGCTGAGCATGTGCCCCGCATCCGCCAGCAACGCCAGCGACCCAGCCAGGAACGCGCCGGCGACCTCGGCGGCCAGGATCGCCGAGGAGATCCCCAGCACCACTGCCAGCGCACGCCGCTGCCCCGCAGGCGGCACGCCGTGAGCATGACCGCCGCTCACCCGCCCGCCACCTGCTTACCCGGGTCGCCGTAGACCGGGCACAACGCCACCGCGTTCCCGGTCGCCGCCAGCAGCCGCTCCGCCGCGGCCAGCACCGCCCCCAGCTCCGGGCGGGTAAGCCGGTACAGCATCTGCCGGCCCTGCGGGCGCCCCTCCACCAGGCCGCAATCACGCAGGCACGCCACATGCGCCGACACCGTCGACTGGGCTAGGCCCACCGCGCGGGTAAGGTCCACGATCCGCCGCTCCCCCCGCGCCAGCTCATGCACGATCACCAGCCGGGTCACATCCCCCAGGCTGCGGAACAACGCCACCGCCGCCGACAAGTCGGCCGAACACGAAGGGTCGTGCTCCTCCGATATCATCGCCATGGCACGATGCTACAAGCCGCGAGCACGGACCTCAGCCGGGCCAGGCCGGCGTCTGCTCAGCGGCCGCCATCGCCGCCTCCTTCTCGGGTCTCAGGCCTTAGTATACCCTTGGGGGTATAGGGGACAGGCGTCGGCGCCTCCCGAGGCCGGGCGGCCTGACAGGAGGTTGGCGAGGATGAGCGCAGGCCAATCGCGATCGTCCGCCAGGCTGCACGGCAGCCCTGCCCGCGAGCCACACGGGCTGCTGCCGCCCTGGCCTGCTGTGCTGGCGGTCGTCGCCCACCCCGAAGATGAGTCGTTCGGGCTCGGCGCCATCATCGACAAGATGACGTCGGCCGGAGCTGCGGTGCACGTTCTGTGCTACACCCGCGGCGAAGCGTCCACGCTGAACCAGGCCGGCGCCGACCTGATCCGGCAGCGGGCACGGGAACTGCGGCAGGCCGGGGCGGCGCTCGGTGTCTCGACCGTGGCGCTGCTTGACTATCCCGACGGCCGCCTGGCCGCGGTGCCTGCCGCCGAGCTGGCCGCGCACGCCGCGGGGCTGGCCGGCCAGTATCATCCCAGCGGGCTGCTGGTCTTCGACGACACCGGCATCACCGGTCATCCTGACCACCGGGCCGCCACAGCCGCTGCCGTCCGAACCGCCGGACCGCTGAGCCTGCCCGTGCTGGCCTGGGCCCTGCCTGCCGGCATCGCCGGCCGCCTGCGAGCCGAGACAGGCCAGCCGTTCGCCGGCCAGGCGCCCGGGCGGCTTGACTTCGTCATCCGGGTCAGCCGGGCCCGGCAGCGGCAGGCCGCGCTGCTGCATGCCAGCCAGATATCGCCCGGATCGCCGCTCTGGCGGCGGCTGGAGCTGCAAGGAGACGTCGAGCACCTGCGCTGGCTCGTGCGTCCGCCTGGCGCAGCTGGAGCCGGGTGACCTGCGCACTCCGCTTCCAGCCGCGGTTGAAGCACGGCTGGCAGTACTTACGAAGGTCCTGGTCATGGGGGCCGTCCGGCCTGATGGATACCGTGCCGGGGTATGGAAAGCTGTCTGGCAGGGGTGCGCAGGAAGGGAGGCGGCTCATGACATCGGTGACGTACCGGGTCACCGGGATGACCTGCGAGCACTGCATGCGTGCGGTGTCCGGTGAACTCAGGGCCCTGGACGGCGTCAGCGACGTGACGGCGGTCCTGGTCCCCGGCGGCGCCTCCGCGGTGACGGTCACCAGCGGCCGGCCGCTGGCACGGCAGGCCGTCACGGACGCCCTCGATGAAGCCGGCGACTACCAGCTCGCCGGGAGCTGAGCAGGCGGCCGGGCGGCCATGCCGGCAGCCAGGTCAAGCCTCGGGCCGGGCGTGATACCCGGTCCGTTCGGCTTGAAGATCTTTTCCCGAACGGCCGTGGTGCACGCGACAGCGTAAGGAAGGGGGCGATGCGCGGATGAGCATGGTCACGGGCGTGAGCCCCGCCGCCGCGCCGGAAGGTGCGGTGCGCGCCGTGGAGCTGGCGATCGGCGGGCTGACCTGCGCCTCGTGCGCGGCCAGGGTGGAGAAGAAGCTCGGCAAGCTCGACGGCGTCACCGCGACGGTCAACTTCGCCACCGAGACCGCCCGGGTGCGTTTCCCGGCCGCGCTGCCCGCCACCGACCTGATCTCGGTGGTCGAGCAGGCCGGCTACACCGCGGCGCTGCCCGCGCCGCCCGGCGAGCCGGCCGGGGGTGCGGCAGAAGAGGACGGCGCCGTCGAGACATCCGCGTTGCGGAAGCGGCTGCTGGTGTCACTGGCGCTGGCCATCCCGGTGGTCGCGCTGGCGATGATCCCGCCCCTGCAGTTCCGGAACTGGCAGTGGGCCTGCCTGGCGCTGGCCTCCCCGGTGGCCGTGTGGGGAGCGTGGCCGTTCCACCGCGCCGCGGTCGTCAATGCCCGGCACGGCGCCGCGACCATGGACACGCTGGTGTCGGTCGGGGTCACCGCGGCGTACCTGTGGTCGGTGTACGCGCTGTTCTTCGGCGCCGCGGGCCGGGCGGGCGCGCACATGAGCGCCGCCTGGCTGGCCCCGGGTGGGCTAGCAGAGCGCAGCGGGACGGGAGCCATCTACCTGGACGTCGCCGCCGGGGTGACGGTACTCATCGTGCTCGGCCGCTATCTGGAGGCCCGGGCGAAGCGGCGCGCGGGCGCGGCGCTGCGGGCGCTGCTGTCGCTGGGCGCCAGGGACGCCGCCGTGCTACGCGACGGCCGCGAGGTGCGGGTCCCGGTGGGGCAGCTGGCCGTGGGCGAGGAGTTCGTGATCCGGCCAGGGGAGAAGATCGCCACCGACGGCGTCGTCACCTCGGGCAGTTCGGCGGTGGACACCTCGATGCTCACCGGTGAGCCGGTCCCGGCCGAGGTGGGCCCGGGCGACGGGGTGGCCGGCGGGTGCGTGAACGCCGGCGGGCGGCTGGTGGTCCGCGCCACCGCGGTGGGTGCCGGTACCCAGCTCGCGCAGATGGCCAGGCTGGTGACCGAGGCGCAGGCCGGCAAGGCGCCGGTGCAGCGGCTGGCGGACCGCGTTTCCGCCGTGTTCGTCCCCGTCGTCATCGCCGTCGCGGTCGTAACGCTGGCCGGGTGGCTGGCGGCCGGCCAGCCCGCCGGGGCCGCGTTCACCGCCGCGGTGGCCGTGCTGATCGTCGCCTGCCCGTGCGCGATGGGCCTGGCCACCCCGACCGCCATCCTGGTCGGCACCGGCCGCGGCGCGCAGCTCGGCATCCTGATCTCCGGACCGGAGGTGCTGGAGTCCACCCGGGCCGCCGACACCATCGTGCTGGACAAGACCGGCACCATCACCACCGGCAAGATGAGCCTGACGGACATGGCCGCCGTACCCGGTGTGGATGCCGGCGAGCTGCTGCGGCTGGCCGGGGCGGTGGAGGACGCCTCCGAACATCCCATCGGCGCGGCCATCGCGGCCGGCGCCAGGGAACGGCTGCGGGAAGACCCGCGCGGCCCGGAGCTGCCCGCCGTGGAGAGCTTCGCCAGCGCCCGGGGGCTCGGCGTCTCAGGCGTCGCCGGCGGGCACGCCGTGGCGCTAGGCCGGAAAGACTGGCTGGAATCGCAGTGGGCGCTGCGGGTCCCTCCCGATGTGGCCGCCCGTGCGGCCGGTGCGGAGGCCGCGGGCCAGACCGTGGTGTTCGCCGCCTGGGACGGGCAGGTCCGCGGCGTGCTGATGGTCGCCGACACGATCAAGCCCACCTCGGCGGAGGCGATCCGGCGGCTGCGCGGCCTGGGCCTGCGGCCCGTCCTGCTCACCGGCGACAACGACCGTGCCGCCCGGTTCGTGGCCGATGCTGTCGGAGTCCGCGAGGTGATCGCAGGGGTGCTTCCGGCGGGCAAGGTGGAGGCGGTCAGGCGGCTGCAAGACGCGGGCCGGGTGGTGGCGATGGCCGGCGACGGGGTTAACGACGCCGCCGCCCTGGCCCAGGCCGACCTGGGCCTGGCGATGGGCACCGGCACCGACGCCGCGATCCAGGCCAGCGACCTGACCCTGGTCCGCGGCGACCTGCTCGCCATCCCCGACGCGATCCTGCTGTCCCGCCGCACGCTGGCCACGATCAAGGGCAACCTGTTCTGGGCGTTCGGCTACAACACCGCCGCCATCCCGCTTGCCGCGCTGGGGTTCCTCAACCCGCTGATCGCCGCCGCCGCGATGGCGTTCAGCTCCGTGTTCGTCGTCACCAACAGCCTGCGGCTGCGCCGGTTCCGTCCCGCCGTGCATGACACGGTCATGCCAGCCGGAACCGCGCGATGAGCGCAGGCTGGCTCGCGCCTCGTGCACAGAGCCGACGGCGAGCAGGCGGAGGTGAGCCCTGGCACGCCGGCACCGGTACGAGTCCGACGTCGCCAGCGGCCGCGGCAAGCCCGGAGGCCGCGGATTCGGCCGTCTTCGGGCCCTGGCAGGCGCCGGCGATCGTGACCCCCTCCACGGCGGTCCCGACCGGCCGCAGCTTCGGGTGGCAGGTGCGCATGTCCCGGTACAAGTTGTGCTGGCGGATGCCGTCGCCGTGCCGTGCGGCCAGCAGGAAGCAGTGCACGGCGGCGGTGCAGCAACCGTTACCCGAAGGGCATTCCCTCATCCCGGCCGGCCTTTCGCCAGTCCCGCTAGTGCCGATGGTCCGTCTGGCTATCCGGTGGCGCGACGGACGCGCTGTCCTCGGTATCCGCCGGCAGCCGGGCGGAGTAGATGGAGTACCCGTCGACGTGGAAGGCGACGAGCGTGGCGATCCCGGTCGCCGCCATCATCGGGACCATCAGCCCGAAGCCGCTGTGGGTGAGCTCGAGCACCAGGGCGAGACCGGACAGCGGCGCCTGCATGGCCGCGCCGATCATGGCGGCCGCGCAGACCATGGCGAACGCGCCGGACGGGGTGCCGGGCCAGGCCAGGTTCCAGGCGATGCCCAGCGCGCCGCCGAGGACCGCGCCGGTGGCCAGCGTCGGGGTGAACAGGCCGCCGGATGCGCCGCTGCCCAGGCACAGGGCGGTGACCAGCGGCTTGAGCGCGAACAGGGCGAGCAGCAGGGGGAAGCCGCCGATGCCGAGGAACGCGTCCCGGGCCATGTCCAGGCCGTTGCCGAACAGCTGCGGGTACCAGATGCCGATGACGCCGAGGATGCCGAAGGCTATTACCGGCGCGAACAGTGCCCTGGTTCCCCTGGGACGGTGGTGCGAGACCCAGCCGATGAGCCGGATGTAGCCGGCCGAGATCAGCCCGATGACCGGCCCGGCCAGCAGCGCCCAGGTCATCACCGACCAGGTGAACCGGTAGTCCGGGATCCCGGGGTAGACGGCGTGATCGGGCAGGTAGATCCACGCGGTGGCGGTCGCGATCGCCGAGGACGCGATGGCCGGCAGCATGACGGGCAGGGTGATGCTGCCGATGAGGATCTCGGCGGTGAACAGGGCACCGGCGAGCGGGACGTTGTAGACCGCGGCGAGCCCGGCGCCGCCGCCGCACGCCACCAGCAGCCGCCGCTGCTGCGCCGACAGGCCGCCCCAGCCGGCCAGGACGCTCCCGGACGCGCCGCCGAGCAGCTTGGGCGCGGCTTCCCGGCCGATCGAGGCGCCCATGCCGATGACGACTTCGGAGATCACCGAGGTGCCCAGGCAGCGGCGGAACGACAGCCGCCCGTCGCCGTTCCACACCGCCTCGTCGATCTCCGACGGCTCGCCCTTGGTGTACCGCCGCAGCAGGAACCACGCGACCCCGCCGAACGCGCCCGCGATCAGCAAGGAGCCGACACGCCGCGCCGCGGATGCCTGCTCCACGCCGTGCTGCAGGCTGCCCGCGTGGTAGCCGAACGCCGCGTACTGCACGTTGAACAAGATCGCCATCATCAGCGCGCCGAGCAGGCCGGCGGCGATGCCGGTCAGCACCACCATCACCCAGAACCGCGGGGTGAGGACGCCGGCGCCGCCGCTGGTGATGTTCGGCTGCTCCATCGCCCCGCGCCCGGAAGGCATGCGCTGCTTCAGCAGCGGCTGCGGGCGCCGCCGGCGCTCGCTGACCCGGCCCGGCCGCCGGGCGCGCGAAAGGCTGAGCCAGCGCGGTGGGACGGGGTGGCGTGCCCGGCCGGCGGGACCGGTCATGCGGGTAGCTCCCGGGCAGCCAGGTAGTCACCTACCGAGTCCGCGGCTGGCGGCCGGCGCCGGGATGCGCGCCCGGGGACGCGGGCCGTGCCCTTTCGCGCAACCGCGCACGCATGGCGCCCGGCGAACCTGCTCCGGGAGAGCAGCGTCACCCGGGGCGGGGCGGTCACGTCTGTATCCGCCATACACCGACGGTAATGCCCGCGGCTATCAACCAGGCCGGCAGGTGCTTCTCATGTCCTTCACGGACGTCGGCCGCATCCCCACGGGATGGCCGGGCCGACGCGGAGCCCGGCCATCCCGGCTTGGCTCAGGCCAGCTTCCGGCGCCCGCTGAGCCGCCCCAGCAGCAGGTACAGCGGGCAGAACCCGCTGCTGGCCGTGGCCGCCATGATCGCCGCGAAGACCAGGGCGACTACCGCGCCGACGGTCCCCGCGCGTACCGCGATCGCGAGCCAGACCGCGGCCGCTGCCAGGACGGCCCGGACGATCCGGTCGGCGATCAGGTGCGTGAGGCCGCCGTCGGCTCATGGCGGCGAGGCCTGCCTGTTGCGGACGGCTGTACCAGTGATCCCTTACGCGGCGGCGGCGGCGGAGAGGCGGAAGGTGGTGCCGACGCTGTTCTGGAGGAACGCTCCGGGCAGGCGCCGGGCGATCGCGTGGGTGGCCTTCCAGCCGGTGCAGTGAGCGGGAACGATGACCTGGGGGGCGAGTTGCTCCAGGGCGCTGACGGTGTCCCCGATGACCGGCTCGAACAGCGGGCCAGCCAGATGGAAGCCGCCGATGACGGCGTACAGGTTTTCCACGCCGGTCAGGCGCTGAGCGTAGCGGCAGATGTTGATGATTCCGGCGTGCCCGCAGCCGGTGAGCACGACCAGCCCGCGCCCGGCGACGTGGGCGATCAGCGCCTGGTCGTCCAGGATCAGCGGGTCGGGTTCCCAGCTTTGGCCGCGCCAGGCCTGGTGGATCGGGAAGCCCTTCTCGAATCCGGTGACGCGGTCGACTTCCCCGGTGATCAGCACCGACCGGTCGTACAGGAACGACGGCTGCCGCTGCTCGATGACGTCGAAGCCGGTGTCTTCCAGCGCGCGGCGGCTGGTGGTGGGGAGCTCGAACGGCTCGCCGCCGGGAATGGCCAGGCGCCGCCGGGCCCAGGCCTCGGGGTGGATCAGTACCGGCAGGTTCGCGCGGCCGAGCTGGCCGATGAGGCCGGACAGTCCGGTGGTGTGGTCGAAGTGGCCGTGACTGCAGACGATCGCCTCGATGCCTGCCGGGTCCTGGCCCAGGCGGCGCAGGTTGCCGGCGCATCCGGCGGGGGTGATCCCGGTGTCGAACAGCAGCCGGCGCACCCGGCCGCCCTTGCGGATCTCCACCAGCGCGGAGAACCCGTGCTGGGCCAGCGGCACGTCAGCCGCCTTGCCCCCGACTATCGTCGGGGCCTCCAGCATCGGTGCCAGCCGGGCCATCGCGGCCAGCGGGAGGCGCTTGGCCGGTCCCTCGTCCGGCAGCAGTATGTCCGTGACGTTGTCGCAGACCGTCAGCACCGACAGCTCGTCGACCGGCTCCAGCGGAAGGACCTCACCCTTCCACTCCAAGGTCGCCGGCAGCGCTTCGACCGGCGTGACCTCGGCACGGTTACCGATCTCACACATGGCTGCTCCTCACCGGCCTGTACAGGCGGATCGCTATCGCCGGGCTGCGTGACCATCGGCACGCCTCCCCCGGAAGCTGGCCCCATCCCAGCGCCGCGGCCTCCGCTGCGCATAGAGCCGAAGGTCCTCCGGCGATACACGCCCGCAGTCGGGGTGCGCACCCCAGCGCGGGTAGCTCGCGGTTACACCAGCCCGGGCAGGCTGCGGGTGAGCGAGCAGGCGGCTACGGCGATGAGCAGGATGGTAAAAGCGGCGGTGAGCCGGGAGGCATCGACCCGGGACGCGACGCGGTTGCCGGCCAGCGCCCCGGCCAGCGCGGCGGCGCTGTTGATCGCGATGACCAGCAGCGAGGTGCCCACGGCGGCAGGCATGTCGAAGCTGAGGGCGAGCACGAGCGCTGGGACGATGACGAACCCGCCGCCCATGCCGAAAAAGCCGGTGAGCAGGCCGACCCCCGTCGCCGCGGCGGCGGTCTTCAGACCCTGGCGGACCGCCGCGGTCCCGCCTGGATGCTGCCAGGCAGCGGACGAGGCCGGCGCCCGCACGGCAGCCGCCGGCTTGTCCAGGGTGGCGGTGATGGCCCCGCCCCGCAATGGGGAAGCACCCAGGTCATCCGGCACGGCTGCCTCGCGCGGGGCAGGCGGGCTCGCAGCGGCGGGCAGGTGCTGGCCGGCCGCCCGCGCCGGCTGCGCAGTATGGCCGCGGCGGCCACGAGCATGAGCCCGGCGAACAGGCTGAGCAGCAGGCCGGGCTGGATGCTGGCGGACAGCCTGGTGCCGGCGTAGGCGCCGGCCGCGCGGGGCTATGCCGGGCGCTCAGCCCGGACCAGGGTGTCGATCGCGGTCCGCTCGCCCTCAGGGGTTTGCACGGGCCGCATGACCTGTTCCGCGCGCCGGACGGCCAGCCCGTCCAGTTCCGCGGTGACTTCCGCGGGGGTGTACAGCCGGTCAGGGTCCTGCGGGCCGCCGTGCCCGCGGGTGATGTTGTCGCGGTCGTGGCCGATCACCAGCAGCGTGCCGCCCGGCGCGACCGCCGCGGCCGCGGCGCGGAAGACGCGCGCAAGGCTGGCGGCCGGCAGGTGAATGTAGGCGATGAGGACGAGGGCGCAGCTGCCTGGCGCGGGCTGGTAGTCCAGCAGGTCGGCCTGCACCCAGTCCACGCTCACCCCGCGTTCCGCGGCCAGCCGGGCGGCCCGGGCGAGGCCGGCGGCGGAGAAGTCCACCGCGGTGACCTGCCAGCCGCGCTCGGCGAGCCAGATCGCGTTGCGCCCCTCGCCGGTGCCCAGGTCGACCGCCCGCCCGGCGGGCAGCGCGGCTGCTTCCTCGGTGACGAAGCGGTTCGGGCCGGCGCCCCAGACCAGGTCCGGGCCGGAGTAACGCTGGTCCCAGACCGCCTGTTCCGTGGTTTCCACTATTCCCCCTTACGGCCATGTCTCAGGCGAGCGACAGGAACAGCCGCTCGAGTTGCGCGCGCTCGGCGTCGCTCGCCTCGTCGCTGGTGAGCGCGCACTGCTGCAGGCCGGTCGCGATGATCTTGAAGCCGGCGCGGTCGAGCGCCCGGGACGCCGCGGCGAGCTGCGTCACCACGTCCGCGCAGTCGCGCCCGTCCTCGATCATCTTGATGACGCCGCCGATCTGGCCCTGCGCCCGCCGGAGCCGCCTGAGCACGCTGGCCATCGTCTCGCTGTCCACGTCCATGCCGGCTCCCTCGGGCGTCGCGCACCCGGCGCGTGAATCCGGGTGACGCACGTTCTCTGTACCGTCCCACTATACCCGACGGGGTATCGGGTTCCGCGCGCTGGTCAGCGCGCGGTGCCTCCCGATGTGAGCTCGGCGAGCGCGCTCGCGAGCCTGCGCGCGACCTCGCCGGCTACCGGCTTCAGCTCCGGCCGGCCGGTCAGCGTGACCATGACCTGCGGGTCGAGCGCCTCCACGATCGTGCCGTCCGAAGCGGCGCGGACGACGACGTTGCACGGCAGCAGCAGCCCGATGCTGCGGTCGATACCGAGTGCCTGGTGCGCGAACGGCGGGCTGCAGGCACCGAGGATCACGTAGTCCTCCATCTGCTCGCCTAGCTTCGCCCGCAGGGTGGCGGTGACGTCGATCTCGGTGAGCACGCCGAACCCCTGCCCCGCAAGGGCCGCGCGGACCCGGGCGACCGTGTCCGCGAACGGCGCGCGGATCGTGACGCTGGTGCCGTAGCTCACCGGCCCGCTCCTTCCCGCGCGGCGATCTTGCTGCGGATCTCGTCCATGTCCAGCTCCTGGACCGCCTGGATGACCTTCTCCAGTGAGGCCGCGGGCAGCGCGCCGGGCTGGGAGAACACCAGGATGCCGTCCCGGAAGGCCATCAGCGTCGGGATCGAGCGGATTCCCGCGGCGCCGGACAGGCCGGGCTGGTCCTCGGTGTCGACCTTGCCAAACGTGATGTCCGGGTGCTGCCCGCTGGCGGCCTGGAAGACCGGCGCGAACATCCGGCACGGGCCGCACCAGGATGCCCACCAGTCGATGAGCGTGATCCCCGGCCTGGTGACCGTGTCCTCGAACGTGTCCTCGGTGAGTGCGACGGTACTCATCTTCGCTCCTTCGGCTCGCTGCTGCCTAATATACCCCTATGGGTATAACGCCGTCCGGTGGGGTGCATTCCCTGCCCGCGGCCGGCGCTCTGGCCTGCGGGGTACCTCACGACCTCCGGCCGGGCGATCCTCGAGGCGGTGCCCCCCCCGCGCCGGCGGGGAGGCCGCCGGGGGCGTCACCGGGCCGCCGGCGGCCCGGGTCCGCGGCGGCCTCCGCGAACTGGCCGCCGCCGGGATGGTCGCCGGGGAACCGGGCCGGTTCGGCGAATGCCTGGCGCAGGCAGGAATAACGGCGCCCCGGTTATTGCCTAAACCCGCAGGGGTATAGGCAGCGGCGGCTGGGCGGAAGCCAGGAGGTGCGTGATGAGGCCAGGTCCAGATGCGGGCACGGGTCCTGATGGAAGGCACGAGTACCTGCGTACGAGCTGCGGGCGGGAACTCACGGTCGGCAGGCTCTCGCTCGGCGATGCGCGTCATCCCGCCGCGCGGGTCTTCGTCGGCCTCGGGGAGTGCCCGGGCTGCGAAGGCACCGGGTGGGCAGGCCTCACGGTGGCTGAGGCGCGGCAGCTCGCCCGGGCGGTGCTGGCCCAGGCGGCCGCCGCCGAACGAGAATGCCAGGCACATGCGGCGAGTGCGGCCCGGCGGCCCGTAGCGTCCTCGTAGCCGGGGACGAAACGAGAGGTCCGGGAACTGCGCGCCGGCACCTTGGGCGGGCCTGGCCGCGGTGCTGGCCACCGCGGGCGTGCGGCTTCGCTTCGCCCGCGCTGCCGGCTCGCGGGGCGCCGCGTCCCACGGCGGTCACGCCTCCGCGCGAACTGCCAGCCTGGGTAATCCCCTGTTTCCGTGCGGCGGATTGTTCGTGAACAGCGGGCGGCCGGGCTGGGCATGCGGGCACCGGCGCGGTGATGATCTTGGCGTGACGGTCGCTGATGATCCGGTGCGTGCCCGGCTGCTGCGCCGGGGGTTCACGCTGGAGTACGTGACGCTGGGCTGGAACGTGGCCGGGATCATCGTGCTGGCGATCGCGGCGGTCGCGGCCCGGTCGGTGGCGCTGGCCGGGTTCGGCCTGGACTCGCTGATCGAGATCGGCGCGTCGACCGTGGTGATCTGGGAGCTGTCCGGGACTAGCGAGGACCGGCAGCGCCGGGGGCTGCGGCTGATCGGGTACGCGTTCACCGGCCTGGCCGTCTACCTGCTCGTCCAGTCGACCGTCGTGCTGGCGGCCGGGTACCATCCCCGTCACTCCCTCGCGGGGATCGTGTGGACGGCGGTGACCGCGGTGGTGATGTTCGCGCTGGCGGGCGGGAAGGCCCGGACCGGGCGGGCGCTGGGCAACCCGGTGCTGTGCACCGAGGGCCGGGTGACCCTGATCGACAGCATCCTGGCCGTCGCCGTGCTAGCCGGCCTGGTGCTGAACGCGGCGGCCGGCTGGTGGCAGGCCGACCCCGCTGCCGGGTACGTGCTGGTCTATTACGCTGCGCGGGAAGTGCGGGAGATCTTCTTCACCGGGCACTGATCGCCGGGCGGCTCACCGAGGCCAGCACACTAAGCGGCGGGCCCGGAGCCTGGCGGCAGGCCGGCCCGGCGCCGTGATGAGGGATCCCGCGGCGTCGCCGATGCCGCGGCGCCCCGCTCGCGCTGGAAAGCCTGCAGGTTGCTGGCCTGGCCCCGCACCGGCACGATCGCCAGCGTTGCACCAAGGTGACCATGGCCTCAAAGCCGCTCGTCGTGCGTTCGGCGGCGGCCATGGAACCCCGCTCCCTGCGTCTCCGCAGAGAAGGCCCGCGTTTTGGAATACCCCCGGGTGTTATAGTTGGCCATCGTAAATACCCCATAGGGTATTTTGACACTAGGCAACGTCCGCTTCGAGACTCCCCGGGAGACAGGCATGACTGACACCACGGCCAGGGGCATGCCCGGAGAGCCGCGTCGACGACCCGATCGTCACCTTTCAGCCCCTCCTGCTGGTCGCCGGCTACACGGCCTGGCGGGCCCTGCCCGCGCTCACCTGACCGCCAGCCGACTCCCCGCATGACACACCCAAACTATTAAGGAGAACCATCGTGTGCCGAGCAGTCACCTGCAGGAAATGCGGCAAGACCACCTGGGCCGGCTGCGGCCAGCACGTCAAGCAGGTGATGGCCGGCGTCCCGGCCTCCCAGCGCTGCGCCGGCCACGCCAGCGACCCTGCCGCCAGCGGCGGCTGGCTGCGCAAGCTCTTCGGCCGCGGCTGAACCGCCACCGCATCACACCCACCATCCGCACGGACCCGTGGTGTCCCCGGCGGGCCCGCGCCACATCCCGCATTGCTCCTTTGCTGGCAGGCGGTGCTGCGGCGGAGAACTACGACCTTGAGCAGGTGCTGGCCAGCCGTACGCCGATCGTGTTCGGGATGCTCGCCGCACTGGGCTTCATCCTGCTTCTCGTGGCCCTCGGCGCTCCCCTGATCGCCTTCCCCGGCGTGGTCGTCACCGGCCTGTCAGTGGCCGGGGCTTTCGGCGTCACCCGGCTGATTTTCCAGGACGGGCATCTTGCGGGGCTGCTGAACTTCACCCCGCAGGGGTTCGTCGACGCCTGGTGTTAGCGGCCACGATGTTTGCACATGAGTCGGCAGCATTCGGTGTTCATGTTCTGGCAGGTGCCGGTGGCGACGTGAGGCGGGGCTGCCGGGCTGGGGTGGGGTCCGGGCGCGCCGAGGAGGCTGGCGAGTGCGGCGATGGCTTCGAGTAGCAGGGCGTTGAGGCGGGCGTGCTGGTCGGCGGCGCGGCGGGCGCGGAACTCGGCGATGGCGCGGCGGTGCTCGGCCTGGGCGGCGAGCTGGCGGACCCGGGACCCCGGCCAGAACACCAGCGGCCCGGCACACGACGGGCAGTCCGGGCGCGGGAACCCCAGATCACGGCCGGCTGCCGCGTACGCACCGGCCGCAAGCGGGCACGGCCATACGATGGCCACGGGCGACACCGCCTCGGATCCCTTCTCTCGGTCGGCGCAACACGGGCGTTCCCGACCCCGGGGATGTGCCGCCAGCGGTTGCGACGACCGGCACCACGCCGGCCTGCTGCCCCGGGCCGGCGGCACGTTGCGTTCGTCGCCGGGCAGCCAGGGAAGCGCCGTTCAGGAACAAGAGGAGATCAGCAAATGCCGGCGACGCTGAAG
>Ga0208565_1000723_pt1 | contig 22431 bp, 22 predicted proteins | sample Sb_taG_7_FD_187706 | JGI IMG/M metagenome (GOLD analysis project Ga0208565, IMG submission 187706) | Peat soil microbial communities from Weissenstadt, Germany - Sb_50d_2_FS metaG (SPAdes) (version 2) | ecosystem: Environmental > Terrestrial > Soil > Wetlands > Peat | place: Germany...
CGACCTCATCCGAGTCGGGCAGCGGGCCCCGCTGGGCGGATCAAGCTACCTGGACCTAGCCCGCGACAGCCTCGTGCAACTCCGCGCCGGACTAGGCAACCGCACCATGGCCAGGCCAGAAGCCCAGCGGCTCACCACCGACATCTCGAACCAACTCGGCCGCGCCGACCAGATCCTGCGGTCCCAGTACGCGACCACGCTCGACCACCTGGCTAGCCAAAGCCCCAGCAGTAGCGGCGACGACGTGCTGACCGATCAGGTTCGCGTTCTGCGCGAGATGGTCATCCGCCTGTACGCACCCGCCGGCCACGACCCATCCCTCCTGCCGGCTCGCTGAACATTTGGAGGAGGTGATTCACGTGCAGGCCTACACTGTCGAGCAAGTCGCCGAGATGCTCCACATCGGCCGGGACAAGGTCTACTACCTGCTCCGCACCGGCCAGCTCCGCAGCATCAAGATCGGCAAGCTCCGCCGCATCACCAGCCAGCATCTCGCCGAGTTCATCAGCACCCTGGAAAGCACCCCGAGTTAAACGCAGTGCGCTGCCATGCATCGCGGTACGATTTAGGTGAGAAATCCAGCCGCTAGCCGCGAAGCCAGGTCCGGACGGAGCCCATGGCAGCGACCCAGAACTACAGCCTGCGCCTCGACGCCGGCCGCCGGGCCAAGCTCGAACAGATCGCCCAGCGCAAAGACCGCGACCTGTCCTATGTCATCAGGAAAGCCATCGACGAGTACATCGAACGCCACCAGAATGACCCCGACTAACCCCGAACTGGCAGGAGAGGAAACAGAATGTCAAAGATCTTAATCGGCCAGTACCAGGCCACCATCTACCCAGAAGGCAACGGCTTCACCGGAGCCATCGACCTCGGCTACGACGGAGCCGGCAAGCGGCAGCGGGTCAAGCGCAAGGGCAGAACCAAGGCCGTCGTCAAGGACAAGCTGATCAAAATCGTCGCCGAACGCGAAGCCGGCCTGAAGACGAGCGGGAGCTATACGGTGGGCGACGCCGTGCGGGACTGGCTAGCCAAGGGCCTGAGAGGCCGTGATCCTGACACGATCAGGACCAACCGCATCCTGCTTGAACACCACCTCTTGCCACTGATCGGCGGGATCAAGCTCACCGAGTTGACGGCCGACGATGTTGACGACTGGCTCGAAGGCCGCTGCGACAAGCTCGCGACCAACACCTTGCAAAGACTGCACGCGAACCTCAAGCGCGCCATCCGGCAGGCTCAGGCCCGAGACCGGGTGCTGCGCAACGTCGCCGAGTTGATCAGCACTCCCAAGGGACCGGCGGACGGCCAAGCAAGGCCATGACGTTCGAGCAAGCCACGGCCATGCTGGAGCACGCCAGGCAATCTCGCTGGCACGCCTATATGGTCGTCAGCCTGCTCACCGGCATCCGCACCGAGGAAGCCCGCGCACTGCGCTGGAATCATGTGGTCGCGTGGGTGGAAGACGAAAACGAGTGGCAACCAGTCACCGAGGTCGGCTTCGACCACGAGAAGTTCGCGATCTACGTCTGGCGTTCGGTCCGTGCCAGCGGCGACACCAAGACCAGCAAGTCACGGCGCACGCTAGAGCTGCCTGACCAGGCCGCAAAGGCTCTGAAAGAGCACCGGACGCGCCAGGTCCAAGAACGGCTAGCCGCAGGTCCGCTCTGGCACGAGCATGGTCTGGTGTTCACCAGCCAGACCGGCCAGCCACTTGACGACGCGAACGTCCGCCGGGCGTTCCGCTCGATCACCAATCGGGCCGGGCTCGGCACGAACTGGACGCCACGCGAGCTGCGGCACTCCTTCGTATCGATCATGAGCGACAACGGCGTACCGATCGAGACGATCGCCGATCTCGTCGGGCACGCCAGCACAGCGGTTACCGAGACGGTCTACCGGCACCAGCTCAAGCCGGTGATCACACGCGGAGCCGAGACCATGAACACCATCTTCGCCGAGCACGCGGAATCGAAGTCCGCGTGATGTACTGGCTCCCCGTTTGGCTCCCGCCGACCCCAAGCAGCCCGGTAAGGGCAAGCGAGGGAAGTACCAAAACCAGGACTGACCTGCCGGAACTCTTGAGCCGCCTGTCGGAATCGAACCGACGACCTGTTCATTACGAGTGAACCGCTCTGCCGACTGAGCTAAGGCGGCGCGCCGCGCGAAGCGGCGGCGCAGCGAGTCTACCGGTCGCCGGGCTGTTCCCGCTTCCGGCCGTGGGTAGCTTCGTAGGCCCGCCGCGAGCGGCACACGCTGGCCGTCGGGCAGGCGCACCGGGCGCCGGTCTCGGCCACCTTCACGATCACCTGATCGGTCGGAACGCTATACCCGACGACGGTCCCGGCACCTTCAGGTGACTCGACCGCGGAGCCTAGCTTCGGTGCCCGCTCCCTGAACTCCAGGTACAGCGGGTGCTCGTACTTCAGGCAGCACATCAGACGCCCGCAGGCTCCGGCGATCCGCATCGGGTTGGTCGGTAGATTCTGGTCCCTGGCCATCCGGATGGTGACCGGCTCGAAGTTCTTCAGGAACGTGGAGCAGCACAGATCCCGGCCGCACGGGCCGATGCCACCCTGCAGCCGCGCCTCGTCCCTCGGCCCGACCTGCCGCAGTTCGATCCTGGTCCGGAGCCGGGCGGACAGGTCGCGGACCAGCGCACGGAAATCCACCCGCTGCGGCGCGCTGAAGTAGATGGTCAGATCGCCGCTCTGGTGGATGTAGTCCACCGCGATGACCTTCATCGGCAGGCCGTGGTCCCTGACCAGCCGCCGCGCGACCACCCTGGCTTCGGCGCGCCGTTCGCGACTCGACTCGTCCCTGGTCAGGTCGACCTCGGTGGCCAGGCCGACGCAGACCGGCAGCCCGCCGATATCCTCATCGATCCACTGCGGTGCCCAGATGCACTCGGCGACCTCTGGGCCGGTATCGGTGGGCACTAGCACCTTGGCCCCGACCGCCGGGCGGTATGGCCCGGGATCGAGATAGTGCAGGCGGCCAGACCGCTCGAAGCTGACCGCCATCATCATGCCCATACCTAAGGTTACGGTGCGATCACGGGTCGTCTGCCCCCAGTTACTGCCTTTCTTTATCTAACGGCTCGCCCGCCCCCATGTCGTCCGCTCGGTCACTCCCGTCCCACCGCCGGTCGGATCGTAAGGCAGTGGCCTGTGGCGATTAGCCAGCCGGATGTTCGAGGTCGATCGGAGGCAGGTCCTGGATCTCCTGCTTGGTCACGCTGAGCCGGATGCCATCGTCGACTGACTTGACGACGCCGATCGGGATCGCCACCTCCTTCCGCCCCCAGAGGTGCCCCTCCTGGAGGAGCACATGGGACACGTGATGATTGCGGCGATCGATCACCAGGCCCTGAACTCGCCCGATCTCCCCGTCAGCCGCGTGGACGTGCTCGCCGCGGCGAATCTCCACCTCCCCCAGAGGGACAGCGTCGTAGTGGAAGGTCGGCGAGACTCCAGCCCGGTTGTCGCCAAGCAGGCCGCCGCCGCCGATGCCGTAGTAAGGCCAGGAGACCACGTGCTCAGGGTTGTAATCGCCGTAACCGTGGGTGCCGGCCACGAACCGCGTTTCCTCCGCACAATCGAGTCGCTGGAATTCCGCCATCGTGCAGTCGAGCCTGACCTCGGTCGGGGCGGCGTCGACCAGACGCAGCGGGACAAGCCGACCGGGGCCATGCCGGTGCGGTGGCTCGACAACCAGATCGGTGACTGACCGCGCCACCGGATCGACAACCACGCGGGTGACCTTGCCGCAAACCCCGTCGCTGCAGCTGACCTCGGCTCCGATCGTGACCAGCGTCGCATCTGCCATGACTCGTCTGCCCCCTCTCCCCGACGGTTGCCCGTACTGTCGCCAGTGCCGTCGCGCCCCACCCCGAACCGCGCTCGCTCTCTAGCACCGCCGCGCACCCCGGACTGCCGCGCCCCGCCCGGACGGTCGCTCCCCTGAACCGTCACCCCGTACTGTCGCGCTCCTCCCCGAACTGTCATTCCCCCGACCGTCGAAACGAGCCCTGTGGGACGACGACACGTAAGCCCGCAGATACATAACGTAACGAAGATCATCTTGCGCTCATGATCGTGGATCGAAACCCGCTGCTTCTTGCGGAGAACGACCCACGATCATGTGCCGTGAGCTCGCAAGCCGACGAGGTAGGCGGGTTAGTTGGCGGCCAGCGCCAGGGTCAGTTCCTCGACGGCGAGCAGCGGGGCGACGCTGGCGTTCAGCCGTTCCCGGCAGATCATGATTGCCTCGATCCGCCGGACCGTGGCCCGCGGGCTGGATGCCTCCGCAAGTTTGCGCAGGTCAGCCTCATGGCTGGCATTCGCCAACTCCACATCGGCCGCCAGCTGGACCGCGAGCACGTCGCGGTAGTAAGCGGCGAGGTCGAGCAGGGCCAGGTCGAGCGCATCCCGCTTGATCCTGGTGGCCCGTGACTTCTGCCTGTCCTCTAGCTCCTTCAGCGCTGGGGCCGCGCCGCGGATCGCGGTAGCGACTCCCTTGCCGGTCGAGCCCTCGCCGAAGGCCTGCCGGAGCGCCTCCCGCTCCGGCACGTCGAGTGCCTCGGTGGTCGCCGCGGCTTCCGCCTCGGCGGCCTGGACCAGAGCTTCGGCCGCCCCAAACGCCTCCGCCAGGCCAGTCACCCGCAGCGGAACCCGAAGCACCTCGGCGCGGCGATGAGCGGCCTCCGAATCGGTGGCCAGCCGGCGGGCGCGGCCGATGTGGCCGAGTGCCGCACGGGCCGCGTTCAGCGCTCGTTCCTGGCTGACTCCCTCACGCTCCAGGATGGCGGCGACCGCGGCCGTGGGCGGCGTTCGCAGCGTGATCAGTCGGCACCTGGACCTGATCGTGGTCGGCAGGTCGGCGGCCGACGGGGCGCAGAGCAGCCAGATTGTCCGGGGTGGCGGCTCCTCGATTGCCTTGAGCAAGGCATTGGCCGCCTGCTCGGTAGCCCGGTCGGCGTCCTCGAACAAGATCACTCGCCAGCCGCCGTAGACCGGCGATCCGGCCGACTTGAGCACCAGGTCCCTGGTCTGCCTGACCCCGTAGGAGAGCCCGTCCGGCCGGACCAGCAGCAGGTCGGCGTGGGTCCCCGCGGTCACCTGGCGACAGGACGGGCATTCGCCGCAGCCGCGGTTGGGGCAGAGCAGCGCGGCTGCGAAGGCCCGGGCAGCCACCGACCGGCCGGATCCCGGCGGACCGGTGAACAGCCACGCGTGGGTAAGTCCGGCCGAGTCGGCTGCGGATCGCAACTGCTCGACGACCTGATCTTGCCCGGTCAGCCGGCCGAAGACCGCCCAGTCGGTCACTCGCGTACCGCCGGGAACGATCCGGTGATCTCCTCGGCCCGTTCCGGCACCGGGTCGGGCAGCAGGTCACGGACGGCCGCCTGGATCTCGCGGCTGATCTCTGACTGGTCCCGGCCGGCGTCGATCACCAGGTAGCGTTTCGGCGCGGACTTGGCCAACGCCAGGAAGCCGGCCCTGACCCGGTCGTGGAATTGCTCAGGCTCGGCCTCGAGCCGGTCCGCGGAGCGCGCCCGCCGGCTGAGCCCGGCGGCGGGCGGCAGGTCGAGCAGGATGGTCAGGTCGGGCACTAGACCGCCGGTGGCCAGCTGATTGACCTCACGCAGCGCGTCCGGATTCAGGCGACGCCCGGCTCCCTGGTAGGCGAGCGAGGAATCCACGTACCTGTCGGTTACCACGATCGTGCCGCGGGCTAGGGCCGGCCCGATCACGGCCGCCACGTGCTCGGCCCGGTCCGCCGCGTACATCAGCGCCTCGGCCCAGGGCGATAGCCCGGTGTGCGTGGTGTCGAGCAGCAGCGCGCGAAGCCGCATCCCGACCTTGGTCGCGCCCGGCTCGTGGGTCGCCAGGACGTCGTAGCCGTTCTCGCGCAGCCAGATCGCGAGCAGCCTGGCCTGGGTCGACTTGCCCGAGCCCTCGCCGCCTTCGAAGGCGAGCAGCAGACCGCGGCTCGCTTCCAGGCCACCGACCCGGCCGTTACTCGCGGCCGACCCAGTTGGCCTGGAGCGGGCGACGGGCGGCGTATACGGAAGCGGATGACCGCGCAGCGACGCCATCAGGTCGGGCAGCAACCGGACGTCAGGGCGATCGTCCATCTGCCGGTAGGACGCGATCCCCAGCAGCATGGCGGCCGCGGCGCCGAGCAGCAGGACGATGTTATTGCCGGACGAGCTGTATTTAACCGTGCCGATAGTCAGGTCTGCGCTCTTGCCGGTGATCGTGGTGACCACCGCCGAGAAGGCTGCCGCGAGTGCCGACGCCGTCGCGATCACCGCGAACATGACGACCCGGATCATCGACTGCAGGAACGCGAACGTCCGGCCGCGGGTCGCGTCGTCGACCTCGCTACCGATGATCGTGTAACCGGTCACGTAGGCGATGCCAGCCAGTGCACCGAGCAGCACTACCAGGATGGCGACCACGACCAGGTTCGGGATCAGTGCGACCAGGGCCAGCGGTACCGCGGCGGCCGCGATCGCCAGGCCGAAGAGACGACGCCTGCTGAAGCCGCTCAGTACCTTCAGCCCGACCGACATCCCGGCCGCCAGGCCGACGAACACGGCGGCGAAGACCATTCCCCAGCCCGCCGCGCCCCCTTTCAGGGTGGTGTAGACATAGCCATAACCGAGGCCGACCACCACCCCGCCCGCTGCGAATGCGCCAACCATTCCGATGGTGATTCCGCGGACCACCTGAGTCTGGCCGACGAACCGCCAGCCGTCCCAGATGGACTTGGCCACCGACGGGGCCGAGATCCGCTCAGCCGCGGACCGCCTGGGCAGTTCCCGCAGCGAGTACACCGTGACCGCCGAGATCACGAACGTGACGGCGTTGAAGTACAGCGCCAGGTTGACCTGGCCGCCTGCCGGACCGGCGAAATAACGGGAGAGCGCGCCGAGCCCGCGGCTGATATCGGCCAGCAGGATGAAGAAGACCGCGGCCACCGGGGCGGTGCCGTAGGTGGTCAGCAGGCTGAGCTGGTTGGCCTGCTCCAGCTTGTCGGCTGGCACCAGATTCGGAATCGACGCGTCCTTGGCCGGCATCCAGAACAGCGAAGCGCAGGAGGCCAGAAACTGCGCGACGTACATCCAGGTCAACTCGTTCGCGAAGCCGAGCCACAGGTTGAGCGGGATGGACAGGTAGAGCGCCGCGCGCAGCACGTCGCCGATGAACAGGTTCATCCTGCGGTCGAGCCGGTCGGCGACCGCACCAGCCAGCGGGCCAAGCAGCAGGTAAGGCAGTAGAGAGGTGATCCAGACACCGCTGACCGCGAGGCTTCCGGTGGCGGGTCCGTGCTTGCCGGTCAGCGAGTAGGCGAGGGTGGTCAGCGCCAGCAGGCTCAGCCAGTCCCCCAGGCTGGACAGCGAGGTGGCGATCCACAGCCGCCGGAACGGCCGGATCGCCAGCACGCCATTTTGGCGCTGGCCCAAAGGGGACCTAAGGCTCATAGTGCAAGGCTATCGACAGTGCGGCCGGTCCGCCGCTAGCTGCCCGAAGGGCGTGGTTTGCTACCCCCGGACTGAGAGGTTCTCGCAGCCGATGAGGCACCTGACCGGGCGGCGGTTCCGGACTTCGCCGTCCCGGACTTCGCCGTCCCGGACTTCGCCGTCCCGGACTTCGCTGCGCCGGACTTCGCTGCGCCGGACTTGGCTGCTGCCGCCCGGCCCGAGGTTCTGCCGCCTGGTCGCCCCGAACCAGCGGAACGGCGCTTCGGCGCCGGGCCGCTGGCCCGGCGCTCGGCCAGCAGCTCGATCGCCCGCTGCAGCGAGATGGACTCTGCCGTGTCGCCCTTGCGGAGCGATGCGTTGGTCTCGCCGTCGGTCACGTACGGCCCCCAGCGGCCTTCCCGCAGCACGATGGGCTTGCCGGTCGCCGAGTCGGCACCGAGCTCGCGCAGCGGCGGTGCCGCGGCTGCACTGGCCGCCCGGCCGCGCTGCTTGGGCTGCGCGAACAGCTCGCGCGCCTGCTCCAACGTCAGGGTGAACAGCTGCTCCTCGGACTCAAGCGAGCGGCTGTCCGTGCCCTTCTTGGCATACGGACCGTACCGGCCGTTCTGCACGGTGACCTGCTCGCCATCGATCTCGCCAAGGGTGCGCGGCAGTGTGAGCAGGCGCAGCGCCTCGTCCAGGGTCACGCTGTCCAGGTCCATCGACTTGAGCAGCGATGCCGTCCGCGGCTTGGCCGTGGCCGGGGCGTCTTCCGCGAGCACCTCGGTGACGTACGGGCCGAACCGCCCCGCCCTGGCCACAATGACCAGGCCGGAGTTTGGGTCGGAGCCCAGGATCTTGTCGCCGCTTGGCCGGTCGAGCAGTTCGGCGGCGAACTCGGGGGTCAGCTCATCAGGCGCGGTGCCTTCAGGGATGTTAACCCGCTGTCCGTCCCGCTCCAGGTACGGGCCGTACCTGCCGACCCGGATCACGATGTCGGTGCCGACCAGCGGGAACGAGCTCACGTCCCTGGCGTCGATCTCACCGAGATCGCTGACCAGGTCCTTCAGTCCTTCCTCCTTCAGGCCATCCGTACCGTCGGTGCCGAAATAGAACCGGCGCAGCCAGGGCACCCGGCCCGCCTCGCCCCTGGCGATCTCGTCGAGCGCCTCCTCCATCCGGGCGGTGAACTCGTAGTCCACCAGTTGCTCGAAGTGCCGGACGAGCAGGTTGACCACGGCAAAGGCGACGAACGACGGGACCAGAGCGGTGCCCTTCTTGAAGACGTAACCGCGATCAAGGATGGTGCCGATGATCGAGGCGTAGGTGGACGGCCGCCCGATCTCCCTGTCCTCAAGCTCCTTGATCAGGGACGCTTCGCTGTACCTGGCGGGCGGCCTGGTCGCGTGCTCGGCCGCGGCCAGCCGCAGCGCGGTCAGCGGATCGTTGTCGGCCAGCGGCGGCAGGCGGCGCTCCCGGTCATCACGGTCGGCGCCGTCGGCCTCCTCGACGTCCTCCACATATGCCTTGAGGAATCCGTAGAAGGTGATCACCTTGCCGGACGCGCCGAACTCGGCGTCCTCGCCCGCGGTGGACCGGCCGGTCACCCGTACCGAGACCGACTCGCCGACTGCGTCCTTCATCTGCGAGGCGACGGTCCGCTTCCAGACCAGCTCGTACAGGCGGAACTCATCGCCTGACAGCCGGGCCTTGGCCGGCGTGCGGAAGCTGTCGCCGGCCGGCCTGATCGCCTCGTGTGCCTCCTGGGCGCTCTTCACCTTGCTGGCGTAGACCCGCGGCGCGTCCGGGATGTACTCAGCCCCGTACAGCTCGCGGGCCTGGGAACGGGCGGCAGTGATCGCGGTCTGGGACAGCGTTACCGAATCGGTCCGCATATAGGTGATATGGCCATTTTCATACAGCCGCTGCGCTACCTGCATCGTGTACTTCGCCGAGAAGCCAAGCTTGCGCGAGGCCTCCTGCTGCAGCGTCGTGGTGCGGAACGGCGCGTACGGCGACCGCCGGTATGGTTTGCGTTCTACCGATTTGACGGAGAACGCGGCGCCGCTCAGCCGGTCGGCAAGCCCGGCCGCCGCCTCGCCGTCTAGATGCAGGATCGGAAGCTGGCCGGAGTCGGCCCCGTCGGTCTCGTTAGCCTCCGGTGCGCCCGGTTTGTCCGGTGCGCTCTGCCTGGCGGGCCGCAGCTCGCCGGACGGGGTGAAGTCGCGGCCCTGGGCTACCCGACGTCCGTCCACCGCGACCAGCGCCGCGGTGAAAGAGGACACCTCCTGTTCTGCCGCGACCGCGTCACGGGGGGCGAACTCAGCCTCCAGGTCCCAGTAGCGTGCGGCCCGGAACGCCATTCGGTCCCGCTCCCGGTCCACGACCAGCCGGACGGCGACCGACTGCACCCGGCCGGCCGATAGCTGCGGCATGACCTTCTTCCACAGCACGGGCGAGACCTCGTAGCCGTACAGCCGGTCGAGCACCCGGCGGGTCTGGTAGGCCTCCACCAGACCGAGGTCCATCTCGCGCGGGTTCGCCACGGCAGCGGCGATCGCCTCGGGCGTGATCTCGTGGAAGACCATCCGCAGGGTCGGAACCTTCGGCTTGAGCTCTTCACGCAGATGCCAGGCGATCGCTTCGCCCTCGCGGTCCTCGTCAGTCGCCAGCAGCAGCTCGTCCGCGTCCTTCAGCAACTGCCTGAGCTTGCTGACCTGCTGGCGCTTGTCCGCGTTCACCACGTAGAGGGGCTCGAAGTCAGCATCGACGTTGACGCCCAGCCTGGCCCACGGCTCCTTCCGGAGCTTCGCCGGAATCTCGGCCGCGCTGCCCGGCATGTCGCGGATGTGGCCGATGCTGGACTCGACTGTGTAGCCCTTGCCGAGATAGCTGGCGATCGTGCGCGCCTTGGCTGGCGATTCGACGATAACCAGCCGCCGGTCGCCTCTCGCGGCGCTACCTGCGGCGGCCTTCCCGCTCCGCACTGTCGGGCTCGTCCTTGCTGCCACTGTCGTTTCAACCTCACATCCTGCAGTCGCCCAGGAGGCTACCGCAGGTGGCCGGCTGACTCCGCAAGTCCGATCACTTCGCTCACCTGTGGCACCGAAACTGCTTCATGATGGCGGATTCCTTAAGGCTGATTGAATCATCGCCGCTGTCGCGCACAATATGGGGTGATGGCGGAGTACTCCTACCTCGTACTCAACTTGCCGCGCGGAACCTCAGGAGAGGTCGCGCGGCGGATTCTGACGGACCATGCCGAGTACGGGCACTGGGAGCTCGCCAGGTTGCGGCTCTATCCCGACGGCAGTCGCAAGGCCACACTGCGCCGCAAGATCATCCGGCCGATGCGGGTCGACGGTCAGAGCGGCGCCTCGGTATGGCGTGCCTGGTAGCGCGGGGGTCACCATGCGGCGTGGGCCGCGTACCGGCCGGTCAGCTTCGCGCTGAAGCTGACCGGAGGAGCCGCGTGCCGCGGCACATTCCGCTGACCATCAGACCGCCTAGGCTCCCTGACCGGGTCGGTCATCCGGTGTTTGCTCCGATAGCCGGCTGACGGCGCGCTATCCCGGCGCTCGCCAGGTCCCCAGAACGTCTCGTCAGGCTCAGCTGGCGACCGCTCGGCGGTCGACCGCCCCGCTGTCGACGGCTCGGCTGTCGACGGCTCGGCGGCCTCGTCGGAGTCGTCACCGAGCATCTCGGCCAGCATGCCGTCGATCCGGCGCTTGAAGCGAGTCAGCCGCCTGGCGGCGGCTGACTGCCCGCCCGGCGGTGCGGGGAACAGGTAACGCACCGACGCATCAGGCTGCTCGACTACCTCGGACTGCTCGACCGCCTCAGACTGCTCGACCGGCTCGAAGTCCTCGAACTGCTCGGCCGACCCGCAATTCTCGGCTGACCCAGGGCGCTCGGAGTCCTGCTCGGACACCGGGCGCTCTACCGACCCGTGCGGCTGCGCCGGAACCTGTCGCTGCACCGACGTCATGCCCACCGACCCGAGATGCTCCAGCCGGGCGTACGGGTGCGAGTCTTCAGACCGCTCGCTCGACCCAGACCGCCATGATGACTCGGCCTCCGAGAGCCGGTTGACCTGCTTCGGGAACCCCGACGACGAGATCCGCTCAGTCCGCCAGGGCACCGAGTAGGGCCTGGAGAGCTCTGATCGCTCGGCTGGCGCCGGGCGCTCACCGGGCACCGGCACCTCATCAGGAACCGAGCCCTCGGCGGACACCGGCCACTCGGCGGACAGCAAACCGTCGGCGGGCGCCGGCACGTCAACAGGGACCGAGCCGTCGCCGGACACCGGCCGCTCGGCCAGTACCAGGCCCTCAGCAGGCACCGGCACGTCGGCGGCCAGCGGACCCTGGATGGCTACCGTGCCATCGGCTGGCACCAGCCGTCCATCCGGCGCTCGACCTTCGGCGGGTGCCGGGAGGAAGGCGGGCGCTGACAGGAAGGACGGTCTGGCCAGCACGCGACCCAGCGGGACGCTGACCCGCGACCGCTGGCTACGCCGGACCGCTTCCTCACTAGCTGCTTCCTCCACCCGGCCTGACCGCACGCTTCCGGCCGGGCCACGAGAAGTCCTCGTCTTCGCAGCCTGCCTGCGGCGGGTCTGCACCGGAACGAACGGGGCACTAACGCCGCGCCGCGGTGAGTTCACGGTCGCGAAGTACGCCCCGGCAAGCAGCGCACCGAGCGCAAAGCCATCCAAAGAAGCCGTCCCGAGCCCAGGGATCATGCTGAAGCCGACACCCGAGGTGAGCGTGGCGTGCTTCGCCGCCAGAACCGCCCAGGTCTTCATTTCTGCTCCTCGTTCGTTGTGCCTTCGGTCGCTGTGTCCGGCTCAGCTGGCGCTCCGCTCAGCTGGCGCCAGGTTCGAGCACTGTGTTCGGCCAGCACCCTGTATTCGGCTTGTGCGTGCGTCCGGTTGGCTGTGTGCCGCTGGCTGTGTTCGGCAGGCACCTCTGCGACGTTCGGTAGGCACCTCTGCGACAAACCTGAGTTCGATGGACATCACCGTCCGGAGTAGCGCGGTGATTCACCATCGTTTCCTCTCGTTATCGCGTCTTGTAGTTGTTCTCTAACGTTGCGTAACTGCCATGGTGCGCGCTCAGCGCCCGAACGCGAGTGCGGCGCGCCGGTGGTTAAGGCCTGGATATGGCGGCCACGGCCAGCTGCGACAGTGCGCCGGCCGTGGCCGCCGGAGCGGAACCACTCCCGCTGCCGGGCACGAGGATCAAGCAGCCGGACTGCCAGGTCCGCGCGCAAGGCGCAGCACCGTGCGACCGCACCGCAGCGCAGCCGCCTGGCGGCCCACCGGGGCCCTGGAGCTGATCCGGCAGCACAGGCAACCCTCCTCGTCGTAACCGGCTAGGTGCGAGGCTGCTCACCGGAGGTCGCGGTCAGGGGTGCGTCCCGGCAAAGCCAGTCTCTACACAATGCGTAACCATAGCACTACTCACGGTTGGCATTAGGCAAACGCCGAAACAACGCGGCGGGTCAGGACTCATCCCTAGTGCGGATGCCGCGGGCCCATGCTGGCCATTTAGCTGGTTAGCTGCGGAAACGGCTGGTCAGCATAGATCGATGAACTGATCGAGGACGCGGGTGCCGAAGTCGAGCGAGTCGACGGGAACCCGCTCATCGACTCCGTGGAACAGGCCAGCGAAGTCAAGATCGGGCGGCAGCCGCAGTGGCGTGAAGCCGAAGCACCGAATGCCGAGCTGGCTGAACGACTTCGCATCGGTCCCCGCGGACAGGCAGTACGGCACCACTCGCGCCTGCGGGTCGGCACAGCACAGAGCCGTGGTCATCGCCTCGCACAGGGCACCGTCGAAGGTCGTCTCGAGCGCCAGGTGATGGGTGATGAACTCCCGCTGCACGCCGGGGCCGAGCAGCTGGTCGAACTCGGCGAAGAATTCGTCCTCATAACCGGGCAGGAACCTGCCGTCGATCTGTGCTGAGGCTGTCTGAGGGACCACGTTCACCTTGTAGCCGGCGTTCAGCATGGTCGGGTTGGCCGTGTTGGTCAAGGTCGCACCGACCATCCGGGCGATCGGCCCTAGCTTGGCGAGCACCTCGGAGGTTTCGTTATGCGCGAAAGTGACTCCAAGCGCCTCGCAGGCAGCTTGCAGGAAGGCGGTGACCGACGGGGTGAGCCGTACTGGCCACTCGTGCCGCCCGATCCGCGCTACTGCCTCGGCCAGCTCGGTAACCGCGTTGTCCGGCTGCAGCATCGAGCCGTGGCCAGCCGTGCCGCGCGCCGTCAACCGCATCCACGCGATCCCCTTCTCCGCCGTCTGGAGCAGGTACAGTCGCTGGCCGGCGATGGTCGTGCTGAAGCCGCCGACCTCGCCGATCGCCTCGGTGACACCTTCGAAGAGCTCAGGGTGATGCTCGACCAGCCAGCCGGCGCCGTAGCGGCCGCCAGCCTCCTCGTCGGCGAGGAACGCGAGCACGATGTCGCGCGGCGGCCGGCGGCCCTCCCGCAGCCGCTGCCTGACCACGGCGAGAAGCATGGCGTCCATATCCTTCATATCGACCGCCCCCCGGCCCCAGACGCAGCCGTCGGCGATCTCGCCGGAGAGCGGATGCACCCGCCAGTCGGCCGGGTCGGCTGGGACCACGTCCAGGTGAGCGTGGATCAGCAGAGCCGGCCTGGACGGGTCCTCGCCTGGGATCCTGGTCACCACGCTGGCCCGTTTCGGGTGTGATTCGAGCACGGTCGGCTCCAGACCGACCTCCGCCAGAAGCCCGGCGACGTGCTCAGCCGCCTCCCGCTCGCCTGGTCCGGAGTTATCGCCCGGATTGATGCTGTCGATCCTGATCAGGTCGCTGGCGAGGCCGACGACCTCCTGCTGCGCGGTGAGGCTCATCCGGACATAGTCCCACCCGCACCCGAGGCGCCGTGCTGCCAACTCCGGCTTGCCAGCGGGGTCGCTGTGACCGGGCGGGCGGTCGGTGAGGTCGGCCTGCCCGATGCCGACTCGTTCGGCGCGTCGCGTGCTGGCGTCCTGATTTGCTATCGTGAGGCGGCTGGAGCGGTTACGGCCGCGGTCGGCTATGTCCGGGTGGCGGAATAGGCAGACGCGCTAGCTTGAGGTGCTAGTGCCCCAAAAGGGCATGGGGGTTCAAGTCCCCCCTCGGACACGGGATTTCCGCAGGTAAACGGCCTGTAATTCGGCCGGCCGAGCCGCCGTGACACTGAATTGACACGTGTCATGCCGCGCTCGTTTCCTGACCAGCCGGGCGAACAGGTTCGCCGCTTCCCGCTGGTCGCCGGGCATGACGTGAGCGTAGAAGGGCTACCGCCGGGAGCACCTGCACGACTCGTGGACCCTCTACCTGCCGGCCAGGCAGGTTGATAGCGCTACCTCCGCTACTAGCGCTACCGCCCATGTCAGCGAGGGCGCGCCGGTAGCGGGTAGCGGACAGCAAGCGCTACCCGCTACCCAGGCCATGCCGCTGACCAGCAACGTAGCGGAGGTAGCGGACACCCCAGGCTGCCTGCGGCAAGCCACCTCGCCGCGGCTGCTCCACGTGCTGGCAGCACGCGTCTTTGGAGCCAGCATGAAGGACGGGCCCCGGCCCCGGCGCCAGCGCACGCCAGCCGAAGACGGCGACCGGGTGAAGCGCTACCTCGACCATCCCGAGTTGGGATGGCCACCACCGATCAGCCACCACGAGAGGACGGACCCCATGACCGACCGACCAGACAGGCCGGCGCCGAAGCAGCGCAAGACCCGAGGCCCGTGCCGGAACTGCGGCGCCACAGCGGACGAGTGCGCGGTCGAAGCGGGCGCGCCATGCTGCGACTTGTGCCCGCATCCGAACCCGCTGACCAGCACATACTGAATGTCATAGCAGCCCGGTGCCTTTCACTTTCCCAGGCACCGGGCTGGGCATGCTGCCGGGCGAACTGTCAATCAGGCACGCCAGACATGGGGACATCGCACGTCAGGTAGCATGAGGGCGACTGTACTACGCTTGCGTTCTACTACTCACGCGTTCTAGACTGTCAGGGTGAACTGGGCCGTCATCCTGCACCCGCAGTCGACGAATGGCTCACGATGCTGGATGACGGCAGCCTGCAGCAAGTCGTGGCCGCCATCCGTGAACTGCGTGACAACGGCCCCGCCCTCGGCAGGCCGCTCGCCGACACGGTCAAGGCATCACGGCACCGCAACATGAAAGAGCTGCGCCCCGGCTCCTCGGGCCGCAGCGAGATCCGCATCCTGTTCGCGTTCGACCCCGTGCGGCAGGCCGTGCTTCTCGTAGCGGGGGATAAGGCAGGCCGGTGGGACGCCTGGTACAAGCGCAACATCCCGCTAGCCGATGACCGGTTCGACGAGCACGTGGAGCGGCTGAGGAAGGAACGATGATGGCTGACAAGTGGCGGACCTGGGATGAGGCCGAGGCCGGTCTTGAGGCCGCGGGCCGCATCGACGAGGATGCCGTCAGCGCCCACCGGGACCGGATGCGCGCCGCACAGCGCGCCTACCGGCTCGCGGAGATCCGCAAGGGCCGCGGCATGACGCAGACCGATGTCGCAGCCGAGATGCACGTAACGCAGAGGCGCGTGTCCGCCGTGGAGCGCGGGACTCTGAGCCGCACCGAGCTGGGCACCGTGGTCGCGTACGTCCAGGCACTCGGCGGCCGGGTGGAGATCGTCGCCGACTTCGGGGACGAGCGGCTGGTCGTCGGCTGAGCGTCCGGCGCGCCAGACATCCGGCTGCCAAGCCACCCCGACAGACACGATCGAGCCAGAAGGGGCGTTCGCCCACCCTGGCCGCGCAACGCGCGTATGTCATCGTGCGCGCCACAATGGGTCATGGCGCTTCCCGAGCTGGCGATCGTGCTGCGTTCCGAGCGCGCGGGTGCGGGCCTGAGCCAGCGCGAGCTTGCCGCGCGGGCGGGATGCTGCCGGCGGATGGTCCAGTACCTGGAGGCCGGGCAGCGGCGTCCGCGCTGCCTGACATCGCTGCCGCCACGGACGGATGGTCGCGCTACCGCAAGCGCAGGTACGGGCGGGCGGTCCTGGCCGGTGTTGCGCCGCTGCCGGCCGACATCTACCGGTCGCTGGCTGAGGGCACGGGCGAGCTGCACATCGGCGGCAAAGTGCTGTACTCGCCTCCTGGTGTCACCGGAAGTGTCACGCGCCGCTAAGACACCATATCTGTGCAGGTGACGGCGCTGGGGATGGGTGACTATCAGTCCCATGACGCTATCCATAACGGGTGATATCGCCTCACCCCGGCCGCGTAGATGGTCACCCTCACCGCGCTCGCTGACCAGGCCGGCCGGATGGTCGCTCCCGGCTCACCCTCCCCGCTGCGCTGCCGCTGCCTGGCTGGCCGTCCTGGGCGATCGGCTGGCACAAAACGGCCCCCACCCCGTGGCGGATTCGACCCCCCCCGGTCGCGTTCCTGCTCCAGTCAAGATCGGCAAGGGGAAAGGCGCCCCCGGAAAATCTGGCCTGTAAACGCGCTGCGGCGTCTTACTCCCTCGCTGGTCAGGGCGGTAGAATGGGCGTGGCTGCACCGCCGGACGCGGGCAGTTCGCATGGCCGCCGGTATGGTCCGCCGGGCGCGGGCGCTGACGTGATGATGCCGATCAGCGACCCCCGGAAATGGACCAATACATGGCTGCTCGACAGGTAAAGACATCGGTACGCGCTCATGCGCTGAAGTCGGGCGCGCCGGCCAGGGCGCGGGCGCTTGCGCGCAGGTTCGGCGCAGCGTCGGGGGCGGACGCGGGGCCGACCGTGGCTCAGGCGGCGACCCCGGCGCCGAAGGCTATCAGGCGGCTGAGCGTGAAGCAGACGTCGGCGCCGGATGGCCGTCAGGTCGTGGAGCGCGCGCAGTGAGCGTCCGGGCCGTCGAGGCGGACCCTGAGTCGCTGCTGCTGCAGGCCGCTGAGGCCGACGCGACCGCTGCCGATCTGGAGCGCCTGGCGCTCGATGAGGGTGACTTGTCCATCGACCTGGCGGCCGTCGACAAGCACAAGGAACGGGCGAGGAGCCTCCGGTTCGGCGCGCAGGCGGCGCGTAGGCGGCTGGAGCGCAAGGCCGCTGACGAGCGCCTGGCCGATCTGCAAACGCTGCACTCGGAGATCGTGGCGCGGGCCGAGCGGATCGAAACCGGCGCGATGGACGCGGCGCTTGACGCCGTTCGGAAAGCCGCGGCGGCGTTCACGAATCTCGTCGCCGAGCACGACAGCGCTGTCCGCGCGCTCCGGTTGCGGGCGCACGGCCACGGAGTGCACGGGTTCCTGCCCTCGGGCCCGGCGGAGGCTGACGGGTTCATCGCGACGGGCGGCGACAGCGCGACCGCCGGATCGGCGACTTTGCGGGTGATCGGCAGCGAGGACGCTGCCGAGATGGCGGTGCGCGCGGCGTGCGGCGAGCGGGTGCGGGTCCCGGCCGGGTCGATGGTCGCGCCGCCCCGGAACCGGCCGAAGTTCGTCCTGGTCAACAGGAGCGGCGCGTACCTGACGATGGAGCGGCTGAACCCGGGCACGGCCGATCTGCTCGCCAAGGGTGATCTGGTCGCCCTGGACGCGGCTCAGATCGACCGGTACATGGCCGGGGACCTGTCGGTCGATCCGGGCCAGCCCGAGAAGCAGCGCGCCGCGCAGATGGCGGCGTCGGCCGACCGGCGGGCCAGCCTGGCGCAGGCGACCGCCCTGCAGCAGCAGGCCGCGCAGATGGCGATGGGAGTCTAGACATGATCATCGGGCAGAGCGAGACGCCGGCGGCCTTCCTGGCGCGGCAGCGGGCCGCTGCCGCGGCGGCGGCGAAGGTGGATAACCCGGCGGCCGAGCTGACCATCGACGACGTGAAGGCGATGGAGCCGGCCGACGTTGACCGGGCCGTCAGCATGGGCCGGCTGGCAGGGCTCGGCATCGGACGGCGGCGCATCCGGTGAGCCGGGCCAAGGGCAAGGCGGTCAGATCACGGTCTCCGGTCCGGCCGCGCGACATGTCCGGCGACCTGGCACGGCACAGGCTGCCCCGTGACGGCGGCGTGACCGTGCCGGGCGGCCTCCCGGAGACTGTCGGTGCGTCACCCGCGCCAGGGCCGCGCAGGCGCAGCCAGGACGGCCCGGCAGGACCGGTGACCAGCTGGGAGAGCCAGGGTGAGCCGTACAGTGGCAGCACCGCCTGGCACCCTAGCGGCGCGAGTTACTGACATGGCGGGCACCGGCAAGCGCAGGGCCAGGCAGGTCATGGTCTTCGGCCCGCTCCGTCCTGTCCGGGTGGGGCGGCAGCGGGAACGGCACCGGCCGAGATTTGCCGGGCCGAACGCCGCGCCGCCGCTCCCGGCCGCGCTTCAGGATGCCAGCTGGCATCTTGACCTGCCTGCCGCCGGAAAGGTGGCCTGACCAATGGCACAGCAGGTCGCGCTCGGGCAGCCGTGGTTCGTGGACGGCGGGACCCTGACCGGGCTGCTCGGCCGCCAGTTCCTGAACGGCACCCGGGTCATCGACGCCGGCAGCGCATCGGCGGTGGCCCCGCTCGGCGGCGTGTTCCCGGGCGCGTCCGCCGACCTGCAGGCGACCGCGCCGGCCTCGGGAACCGGCCGGGGGGGTGACCGCGCTACTGGAAGCAGCGGCGGAAGAGGACGCCGCGTACCTGACGACCGGCGTCCAGATCGCGGCTGGCATCAAGGGAGACACCGAGGCCGCCTGGCTCTCGGCGATGTCGCTGCCCGCAATCCGACTCTACGCCGTTGCGGAACTGAACCGGCGGGCCGGGCGGGACGCGCAGCACGACCCGCTGCCTGGCCTCGAGCCAGCCGAACGCGACGCCGTGGTCATGGCATCGCAGGCCATCGTGGCCGGCTATGCGACCGGCGGTCCTGACGGCGTGGCCGCAGCACTCCGCCAGGCGGCCGCGCCGGGTTCGGAGACTGCTCTCTTCGAGCAGATGTGGCGCTCCTGCCACCTCATCGCCGCGCAGGCGCGGATGACAGCCGGGAAGCTGCATCCGGACAAGAAGGTCGCGAAAGCCGCACGGGCGGCCTCATTTAAGGCGGCCTCGGTCCGGAACCCACCAGGGGCGGCTGACCGGCCTGGGCGACGCGCAGGGAAGGCTGGTGGGGAACGGCTGCTGGCCCTGAAGGCGAGCGTCCCGGGCGAGAACCGCCCGGTCAACTTGGTGGCTGACTTCTATGAGCTTCTCGCCGACCTGGGCGCCGCCGCCTGGGATGCCGACGATCCGATGACGAGCTCGCGCGCGGCGGGCGAGAGGCTGCTGCGCTCTCGGCCGCTGCCCTCGACGGGCTGGCCCGGCGGCTGGCGGTTCCCGTCAGCGAGGTTGCCGGAACTCCTCGGCCGGTCCGGGTCATCGCCGCCTAAGCTCGTCGACGAATTCCTGTGGATCAGGGTCACACGGGGACCTTGAGCAAAATGGCCGGCATCCCGGTGGGACGTCGGGCTCATCGAACCTGCCGGGCGGAGTGAGCGATCTCCGATTCCTGCCCGAAGCGCACCGCGTGGAAGCCGGAGTCGTCGCCGAGCTGGAAGTACAGATGCGGCAGGTGCGGGGCCAGGCCGCGCTGCCGGGCTTCGACCTGGATCTGGCCGGGCGGGAGTGCGCGCGAGTTCCTCGGCGTCGCCACGCGCTAGCCTGGCCATCTACCGTTCCCCATGCCGCACATCGCCGACACCGCACCCGCCCGCCCTCGGATCGCCGGTGTGGCGGCGCTAAGGAGGCTGAGTTGCGGGTCAGCCTTGTCGGTGTGAGCTGCGTGGGCACCACGACGATCGGCAGGATCCTTGCTGGTCGGCGGGGCTGGCCCTTCTTCGACCTCGACGATGAGATCGAACGACACTTCGGGACATCCATCGAGCGGCTTCAGGCCCGGTTCCTCACTGGTTACTCCTACCGGAAGGAATGCGCCGTAGTGCTGGAGCATATCGCGACCGCCCACTCCGACTGCGTGATCGCGCTGCCGCCCAGCGGCCTGCGAGACGCCTTCCTCCGGATCGTCCGGCGCGTGCCCGGCGTGACCGTGGCCATCCACGACACGCCAGAGCACATTCTGGAGCGGATCACCTTCTACGACATCGACTCGCGACGCATCGACAAGCACCTCACTGACGAGGAGCGGATCCTCCAGCTAAAGGAGATTAAGGCGGACATCTCCTACTTCAAGCAGTCGTATGAGCGGGCGGACCTGCATGTCACTATCGCTGGCCTTGACCCCGAGACCAGCGCGGCTGCCATCGACGCCCGGCTGGGCCGTACCTGAGCGCGGCGCGGTGCGGCGCGAATGCGCCAGCCGCAAGGCTCAGCTCGCTACGGTAGTGCGTATGTCGCTCCCGTTCCACCATCGAACGACGAAGAAGGAGTCCCGACGCTCGGTGACAATCATGTCGAGCGGGTCGCCGCGCTGGAGGAGTATCTGACGCTGGCGCGCGCCCACGAAGGCGAGACGTGGTTCGACGTCGGGGCCTGGAGCGAGGATCTTGCCGACAGCTATCTCGCGCTCGGCCGGGTCGACGACGCGGTCGCCACGATCGGCAACGCGACCCGCTGGGGCTACGCCGATGGCGCCGAGATGCTCTGCGAGCTGGCCGAGAAGCTGATGCGCTCGGGGCACGAGCCACAGGCCAGGTCGCTGTGGCAGCAGGCCCGCGCCGGCTACCCCGACGACGTCTGGATCTATGTCCAGGCCGGCATCGAGTACAGCGACATGGGCGACCACGCCGAGGCCCTGGACTGGCTGACCGCCGGGCTGGAACTGGCGCTGCGCACCGGTGACCCGGAATCGGCCCTCGAGCAGCTTCGTCTGTTCCACGCGTCCTGCCTGTCCGCGCTCGGGCGCAGCCCGACGACATTCAGGAGCCGGCGGGCCCAGAGGGAGCACAGGTGAGCGACAAGAGGCCAGCGCTGGACGCCCTGTCCGCGGCCGAGAAAGCCACCGTGCTCGACGAGCTGCTCGCTGCCCGGCCGGACCTGCGTGAACCGGCCGACGCCTACGCCGTCCAGCTCATGACCGACGCCGACCGGTCGGCTGTCGCCGACGATGTCGGGGGGCCCTGCAGTGCCTGGACATCGAGGAGCTGAACACCCGGGCCGGCTATCGGCGGGGCCGGGGTTACGTCCATCCGGCCGAGGCCGCCGATGAGATCCTGGACGGCGCCCTGCAACCCTTCCTCGACGACCTTCAGCGCCGGGCCGACCTCGGCACGGGCTCCGCAGCCGTCGAACTTGCGGCGGGCATCCTGCTCGGCCTCTACAACTGCCGCCACGGCAACTCCGAGACGCTGCTGGAGTACTCGCCGGACTACGCGGCCGAGCGCGCATCAGGTGTGGTGAGTGACTGCGCGAAGCTCGGCATCGAGCTACCCGCCGTCGAACTCCTCGACCGCATGCCCGAGTGGAGCGCCCTGCTGCATTGAACCCGTGATCAACCCGGTGCCCCGGCGGACCATGCGGGAGGCCATAGGGCAGGCAGGCGCTTCGGCGGAGCGGGCGCGCTGATAATGGCCTGGCTTACCACACCGCCCGGGCCTGCGCACCAGGGTCGAGTTCTGCTCAATCGGGCTCAGGCCTGGCGAAGGGTGAATAGCGGCTGGGCGGGCAGTCTGGCCGAGGGACCAATTCGCAGCCGGTTGACGCCGACAGCGATCAGCGTGCTGGTAGCCAGGGCGTCGAGTGCCACCTCATCGAAGCCGACTGCGGTGAACCGGCACCCGGCGGGGCGGGTCCAGATGACAGTGGCACCCGCCGAGCATAAACCAGGTGCTGCCATCACGGTGCGCTCGATGTCAGCGGCGCTGACGTTGCCGAAGATGCCGCACAGCATTCGTGCTCTCAGCACGAGGCCGCTATGACGCAACTAGGACGCCTGGGCTATTCGGCGGGGTGTTGTTCGTGCCGCACAACTGCCCGTTCTGAGAGAACGAGAACTTGATCGAGGCTGTGCTCGAGTATCCGTCCGAGCGCTG
>Ga0208565_1000725_pt1 | contig 22414 bp, 22 predicted proteins | sample Sb_taG_7_FD_187706 | JGI IMG/M metagenome (GOLD analysis project Ga0208565, IMG submission 187706) | Peat soil microbial communities from Weissenstadt, Germany - Sb_50d_2_FS metaG (SPAdes) (version 2) | ecosystem: Environmental > Terrestrial > Soil > Wetlands > Peat | place: Germany...
ATCGTCGGTTTCACCCCGTCCGAGCACGTCGCCGCCGCGGTCAGCCGGGCCGGCGGCCTCGGGGTGCTCGGCTGCGTCCGCTTCAACGACCCGGCCGACCTTGAGGCCGCGCTGGACTGGATGGACAAGAACACTGACGGCCGCCCGTACGGCATCGACGTCGTCATGCCGGCCCGGGTACCCGCCGAGGGCGCCGTCCGGGACCTGGACCAGCTGATCCCGGAAGGACACAAGGACTTCGTCGAGCAGACGCTGCTCAAGCTCGGGGTGCCGCCGCTGCCCGACGGCACGCGGGCCGCCGACGGCGTCCTCGGCTGGCTGCACTCGGTGGCGCGCAAGCACGTCGAGGTGGCGCTGGCCCATCCCGCGCGGCTGATCGCGAACGCGCTCGGCCCGCCGCCGCCCGACGTCATCTCGGCCGCCCATGAGCGCGGCATGCTGGTCGCGGCGCTGGCCGGGAAGGCCGAGCACGCGCTCAAGCAGGTCGCGAGCGGCGTGGACATCGTGGTCGCCCAGGGCTACGAGGCGGGCGGGCACACCGGCGAGATCGCCAGCATGGTGCTCATCCCGGAGATCGTCGACGCGGTCGGCGGAAGGGCACCGGTGCTCGCCGCGGGCGGGATCGGCTGCGGCCGCCAGATCGTGGCCGCGCTCGCGCTCGGCGCCGCCGGGGTCTGGATGGGCTCGGCCTGGCTGCTCACGCAGGAGTATGCGCAGCTGACCTCGGCGCCGGCCGTCACCGAGGCGCTGCTCGCGGCCACGTCGTCGGACACCGTCCGGTCCAGGATCTACAGCGGCAAGCCCGCCCGCCTCCTGAAGAACCGGTGGACCGACGCGTGGGAACAGCCGGGCGCGCCCGAGGCGCTCCCGATGCCGCTGCAGAACCTGCTCGTCAGCGAGGCCCACCAGCGCCTCATGCGCTCCGGGCAGCCGGACGTGGTGCCGATGCCGGCCGGGCAGATCGTGGGCCGGATCACCGAGGTCCGGCCGGTCGCCGACGTGATGGCCACGCTCATCGCCGAGACGGACGAGACCCTGCGCCGCCTGCGATGATGATGCTGCGATGATGAGGCGATGAAAATCGCCGTCTCGGCCGGCTACTGGTCGGCCGGCCCGCCGCCCGGCGCGGCGGACCTCTTCCAGGCCGCCGAACGTCTCGGGCTCGACCAGATCTGGACCGCCGAAGCCTACGGCAGCGACGCCTGGACCCCGCTGGCCTGGTGGGGGTCGCGGACCTCACGGGTCCACCTCGGCACGGCCGTCTCCCAGCTGTCCGCCCGGCCGCCGGTCACCCTGGCGATGACCGCGATGACCATGGACCACCTCACCCAGGGGCGGGTCCTGCTCGGCATCGGCACCAGCAACCCGCAGGTCGTCGAGGGCTGGTACGGCCAGCCGTACCCCCGCCCGCTGGAGCGCACCAGGGAATACATCGACATCGTCCGCCAGGTCATCGCGCGCCGGGAGCCGGTCAGCTACGACGGCAAGCACTACCAGCTGCCCCTGCCGGCCGAGAGGGGAGGCACCGGCCTGGGCAAGCCGCTGCGCTCGATCCTGCACCCGTACCGGACCGAGATCCCCATTTACCTCGGCGCGGAGGGACCGAAGAACGTGGCCCTCGCGGCGGAAATCGCCGACGGCTGGAACGCGATCTTCTTCTCGCCGGCGATGAACGACTTCTACGCCGCCGCCCTGGCCGAAGGTTTTGCCCGGCCCGGCGCTCGCCAGTCCCGCGACACGTTTGACGTGGTGGGCGGCCCGCTGGCCATCATCGTCGATGATGATGCCGAACGAGCGGCGGATCTCGTTCGGCCGACTCTGGCTCTTTATATCGGCGGGATGGGGGCGCGCGGCGTCAACTTTCACCACGAGGTCTTCGCCCGGATGGGCTACGAGGCGCAGGCCCGGGCGATCCAGGACTTCTACCTGGCCGGCGACAAGAAGAGCGCCATCGCGGCCGTGCCCACCAAGCTGGTGGAAGACGTGGCCCTTATCGGCCCGTGGGCCAAGATCACCGACGAGATCCAGCGCTGGAAGCAGACCGTCCTCACCACGTTCTCGGTCAACTGCGACCCGCGCCTGCTAGAAAGGATCGCGAACCTTATCCGCTGAGGCCTCAGCCGCCAGCCTGAGCGAGGCTCGCGCCGATGCGGCGGAGCTGGGCGGTTGCGCCGCCGAGGGTGAACTCGTGGTGCTTGGCCGCCACGAAGTAGCGGTGCACCGGGTAGGACATGTCGATGCCCAGCCCGCCGTGCACGTGGACCGCGGTGTGCGCCACCCGGTGGCCGGCGTCGGCGGCCCAGAACTTGGCCGTGGCGACCGCGGTGCCGGCCGCCGCGTCACCCTCGCCCCCGGAAGCCAGCAGCCAGGCGGCCTGCCACATGGTGAGCCGGACCGCTTCGGTGTCGATGTAGGCGTCGGCCAGCCGCTGCGTCACCGCCTGGAACGAGCCGATCGGCCGGCCGAACTGCACCCGGTTCCGCGCGTACTCCGCGGTCATCTCCAGCGCCCGCTCCAGGACCCCGGCTTGGAGCGCGCACAGTCCCACGGTGCCCCGCGACACCAGCCAGCCGGTGACCTGGCCGCCCTGCCCCGGGCCGAGCACCCGGTCATCGTCCAGCGTGACGCCGTCCAGCACGACCCGCCCGGCCTCGGCGAAGTCCGTCAGCCGCTGCGGCTCGACGGACACCCCGTCATCCGATGGCGAGACCAGGAATACCGTCACCCCGTCGGCAGTCGCGGCGGGCACCAGGAACACGTCCGCCCGCGGCGCGGCGGGCACCGCGGTCTTCACGCCGGACAGCACCCACCGGCCGGCCGTCCGGACCGCGTTGGCCGACGGGAAACGCGGGTCGTCGCCGTCCTCCTCGGCCAGCGCGGCCGTGAGCACGACCGCGCCCTGGCCGGCCGGGACAACCCACCGGGCCCGTTGCGACGGCGAGCCGAACTCGGCGATCGCGCCGGCCCCGAGCACGATCGAGGCGAGGTAGGGCACGTCCGAGACGGCCCGGCCGATCTCGGCCAGGACCGAGCAGTGCTCGAGCAGGCCGAGCCCGGCCCCGCCGAGCGAGGTGGGCAGCCCGGCCGAGAGCACGCCGGCCGCGGCGAGGTCGGCCCAGGGCGTGTCTCGTTCGGCCAGGATCTTCCTGGCCAGTCCGGCGAGCTCGTCCTGCGCTTCGCTGGGCGTGAAGTCCATCAGTTCCTCCGCAGAGCAGGCAGGCCGAGCCCGGCCGCCGCGATGATGTCGCGCTGGACCTCGTTCGTGCCGCCGCCGAAGGTCAGGATCAGCGCGGCCCGGTGCGCCCGCTCGATCCGGCCGGCCAGCACCTCTCCGGCCGACCCGGAACGCACCTGCGCGTTCGCGCCGAGCACCTCCATCAGCAGCCGGTACGCCTCGACGGCGAACTCGGTGCCGAACACCTTGGTGGCCGAGGCCGCGGCCGGCCCGAGGGCACCGCCGTCCGCCGCGATCTTCCAGTTGACGAGCTTGAGGAACTCGGCCTTGGCGTGCACCCGGGCCAGGTTCAGCTGCACCCATTCGGCGTCGATCACCCGCTGCCCGCTGGCCAGCTTGGCCGATGCCGCCCAGTCCCGCACGTCGGCGAGCGCCGACATCACCGGCGCCGCCGAGGTCAGCGCCACCCGCTCGTGGTTGAGCTGGTTGGTGATCAGCGGCCAGCCCTGGTTCTCCTCACCCACCAGTTCGGTGGCCGGAACGCGCACCGAGGAGTAGTACGTGGCGCTGGTCATCACGCCCGCGACCGTGTGCACCGGCGTCCAGGAGAAGCCCTCGGCCGACGTGGGCACGATGATGATGGACAGGCCCTTGTGCCGGTCGGCCCCGGTCCGGCAGGCCAGCCACACGTAGTCGGCGTACTGGATCAGGCTGGTCCACATCTTCTGGCCGTCGATCACGTAGTCCGCCCCACCCACCTCCCCTTCCCCCTTCACGAGCCTCGCGGTGGTGCGCAGCGACGCCAGGTCGGTTCCGGCCTCCGGCTCGGAGTAGCCGATCGAGAAGTGGATCTCGCCCGCGGCGATCCGCGGCAGGTAGAACTCCTTCTGCGCCGGGGTGCCGAACCGCATGATCGTCGGCCCCACCGTGTTGATGGTCAGGAACGGCACCGGTACCCGCGCGATCGCCGCCTCGTCGGTGAAGATGAGCTGGTCCAGCATGGTGCCGCCGCGTCCGCCGTGCTCCTGCGGCCAGCCGAGGGCCAGCCAGCCGTCACGGCCGAGCTGCCGGACCACCTGACGGTAGGCCTGCCCGTCCCCGTAGTCGCCGTCGCCCTGGGCCAGCGCCGCGCGGACTTCCGGCGTCATCAGGCCGCCGAAGTACCCGCGCAGCTCGCGGCGGAGCCGTTCCTGTTCGGGGGTGTAGGCGATGCGCATGCGCTCCCCTAAAGTAGAACGTGTTCTAGCACATGAGTCTACAACGGGGAGATGCGGATGCCCGAGGCGTTCATCGTCGACGCCGTGCGCACCCCGGTCGGCCGCCGCGGCGGCGGGCTGGCCGCGGTGCACCCGGCCGATCTCGGCGCGCACGTCATCGCCGCCCTGCTGGCCCGCACCCAGGCCGATCCGCTGGCGGTCGACGACGTCGTGTTCGGCTGCGTGGACACGGTCGGCCCGCAGGCCGGCGACATCGCGCGGACGGCCTGGCTCGCGGCGGGCCTGCCCGAGGCGGTGCCCGGCGTCACCGTGGACCGGCAGTGCGGCTCGTCGCAGCAGGCGGTGCACTTCGCCGCCCAGGCGGTACTCAGCGGGACCGCTGATCTGGTCGTCGCCGGCGGTGTGCAGAACATGAGCATGGTCCCGATCGCGGCGGCGATGAGCCCCCCGTACACCGACCCGTTCAGCGGCTCGGCGGGCTGGCGCGCCCGGTACGGCACCGAGGAGATTTCCCAGTTCCGGGCGGCGGACCTGATCGCGGACAAGTGGGGGATCGGCCGCCCGGAAATGGAGCGGTACGCGCTGGCCAGCCACCAGCGGGCGGTGCGCGCGATCGACTCGGGAGCGTTCGACGCCGAGATCGTGCCGTACGGCGACCTGAGCGTGGACGAGTGCCCGCGCCGCGACACCACCGGCCAGAAGATGGCCGCGCTCACGCCGCTGCGGCCAGGCGGCCTGGTCACCGCGGCCCTGTCCAGCCAGATCGCGGACGGCGCGGCGGCGCTGCTGGTCGCCTCCGATCGCGCGCTGGAACAGTACGGACTGCGCCCGCGGGCCCGGATCGCCCACCTGTCGGCCCGCGGCGACGACCCGGTGCTGATGCTGACCGCGCCGATCGCGGCGACCGCGCACGCGCTGCGGCGGGCCGGGATGTCCCTGGACCAGATCGACCTGGTCGAGATCAACGAGGCGTTCGCCCCGGTGGTGCTGGCCTGGCAGCGCGAGACCGGCGCGGACCTGGCCCGGGTGAACGCCAGCGGCGGGGCGATCGCGCTCGGCCACCCGCTCGGCGCCACCGGCGCCCGCCTGCTGACCACCCTGGTGCACGCCCTGGAGCGCACCAGCGGCCGCTACGGCATGGTCACCATGTGTGAAGGCGGCGGCCAGGCCAACGTGACGATCATCGAGCGGGCCTAGACTCTCATCCCAAGGGAGGCGGATGTGATCTGGGCGCGCAGGGATAGGTCCAAGCGGGGCAGCGCCGCGTTCGGCCCCGGCGCGGCCGAAGGTCCATCGGCCGCGGTCAGCCGCGCGACGATGCTGTCGGAGCACGGCGACGTCGAAGGCGCGCGGGCGGCCTACCAGCAGGCGATCGACTCCGGGCACCCCGAGGTTGCCCCGGCGGCGGCGTACAGCCTCGGCCTCCTGCTCGGCCAGCACGGCGACTGGGCCGGGGCCCAGGCGGCCTACTGGTACGCGGCCAACTCCGGCCACCCCGAGCACGCGCCTCCGGCGGCACGAAACCTCGGGCATCTGTTCAAGCGGCAGGGCCGGTTCCGTCAGGCGCGCGAGGCGTACGAGCTGGCCATCCATTCCGGTCACGCCGACGTGGCTCCCTGGTCCATGGTCCACCTCGGGAACCTGCTCGTTCACTACCGGAACCCGGAAGGCGCCCGCGCCTGCTATCAAGCGGCCGCTGAATCCGGGCACCCCGAAGCCGCGCGACGAGCCGCCAGGCACCTGGATGCCATGCAGATGTGAAGCACCCGGACCGTTCGGACGAATTATCCCGAACGAACCGGGCTCAAGCCTTCCGGACCGCGGCGAGCCGGTCCAGGCAGCGCTCCGCCTCGGCCATGATCGCCTCGATCAGTTCCTGGCAGCTGGGCAGGTCGTCGATCAGCCCGGCCACCTGGCCGGATGACATCAGGCCGAGATCGGCTCTGCCGTCCACCATGGCCGCGCGCAGCAGCACCGGCGTGTTCGCGGCCATCAGCACCTGGCCCCAGGTCAGTTCGGTGTCCCGGTGCATGGCCTGGCCCTGGCGGATCATCTCCGGCCAGCTCAGCCCGCTCACGCCGCGGAACGCGGCGGCGTTGCGGGCCGACCGGATGAGGGCCTCCGCCCGCCGCGGCGCGCTTAGCCAGCCCGCCCCCGCCTCCGGCCCCTCGAGATGGTCAACCATGGTCGTCCGTAGCACTCGGTGCGGCACCCCGTCGACGCGCCTGGTGACCACTGTGCCGTCCAGGCCGGCCGCCAGGTAGACCCGCTTGACCTCTTCGGCCACCGGGCTGTCGCTGGTGAGCAGGAACCGGGTGCCCATCGCGATGCCGGCCGCGCCGTAGGCCAGCGCCGCGACCAGGCCCCGGCCGTCGAAGAACCCGCCTGCCGCGATCACCGGGATGTCCACCGCGGCCGCGACCTGGGGGATCAGCAGGCTGGTCGGCACCGCGCCGACGTGCCCGCCGCCCTCGCCGCCGGTCGCGATCACCGCGTCGATGCCCCACCCTGCGACCTTCTCCGCGTGCCTGCGCGCGCCCACCGAGGCGATGGTGGTCACCCCCGCGTCCTTGAGCGCCGCGATCAGCTCCGGCTTCGGGGCCTGGGCGAACGAGGCGACGGGGACACGCCCGGCGATGATGAGCCCGATGCGCTCGGCCGCGTCGGGCGCGTCGGCGCGCAGGTTCACGCCGAACGGCGCGTCGGTCCGGCCGGCGGTCTCCTTGATAGCGTCCCGCAGTTCGTCCAGGCTCATCGTCGCCGACGCGATGAGGCCGAGGCCCCCGGCGTTCGACGTCGCCGCGGCCAGCCGCGGCCCGGACACGTAGCCCATCGCGGCCTGCACGACAGGGTGGCGGATGCGCAGGAGTTCGGTCAGCGGCGTGCGGATCACGCTATCTCCCGCTCCCGTGCCCCGCCGGGATCGAGCCGGGTGCGGATCAGGTCGAGCTCGGCGGCCGTCGGCGCCCTCGTCACCGGCACCTGATCGGGAACGACCAGCGGGAAGCCGGTGGCGGCCAGCACGTCGCCCACCTGCACCCCCGGATGGACCGAACGCAGCCGCATCGTGCGCTCCGCAGTCCCGAAGTCCAGCACCGCCAGGTTCGTCACCACGACGCGCAGCTCGCACGCACCCCGGTCGTAGCCGACGCCGCAGACCATGTCCACGCCGCTGGTGAAGACGCGCGGCGAGTGCCGCGGGACCCAGTAGCTGACCGGGTGGTTCACCGTGTTGCCCGGCGCGCCCCGCACGCCGAGCAGCTGCGCCTTCGGGCGCTTCCAGTCGCCGATGCAGGAGATGTTCTGGTTCCCGTACCGGTCGATCTGCGCCGCGCCCATCATCACGTGCCTGCGGCCGGCCGCGAGCATCGTGAACACCTTGGCGTACGGCAGCCAGCCCTCCACCTGGCCGTCGGCGTCGAGCAGGTATGCCTCGCCGTCGGTCAGCAGCAAATCGGGCGCGAACGTGAGCCGGGCCAGCCGGGCACCCAGGGACGGGATCAGCCCCATCGGGCTGGCCAGGATCGCGCCGTCGCCGCGCCACGCCTCGGCGCAGGCCACCACGCAGACCTCTGCCCGCGTCGGCTCCTGTGTCACCTGCGGACGGCTTCCTGGTAGGCGGCCTCGTCACCGTCCAGGTACTCGGCGCGGAACCGCTGCCATTGCTCCGGGTCGGCGGCGGCGCGGGCGTAGTGCGCCTGGAACGCCTCGTCGCGGCCGTAGTCGGGGACGCAGCTGGTGAAGTGCGCGCCGTTCGGGGTCTCCGCCACGGCGTGCACCATGGCCCGGTTGAGCAGCAGGGTCTGCGGCGGCCCGGACAGGGACGGCACGATCTGCTCGCAGGACACGTAGGCGCGCTCGGCCGCCAGGCAGAACAGGTCGTCGAAGTACGGGTCGGGGCCGAGGTACTGGCCGTTGCCCGCGGCGTCCGCCCGGTTCATGTGGACCAGCGCGGCGTCCAGCCGCAGCGCCGGCATGGCGACCAGTTCCTCCCCGATGCCGAACGGGTCGCCGTACGGCGAGCGGACCGTGCGCAGCTCCGGGTTGACGTCGAGCACGCCGGAGCGCAGGCCCGCCCGGATCGGCAGGAACGGCAGCCGGTGCGCGGCGGCGAGCAGGCCCCAGTGCAGCATGCCCTCGTCCAGCTCGGTCAGCTCCACCGTCCCGTCCTGCCTGGCCCGCCTGAAGTGCGGCTCGAGCGCGATCGAGTCCAGCGAGGCGAAGCCGGTGACGACCCGCTTGGCCTGCCCGGACGCGACCAGGAGCCCGACGTCGGGACCCGCGTAGCTCACGATAGTGAGGTTCTTCAGCGGCGACCGCAGGATGGCGCGCACCAGGGCCATGGGCTTGCGCCGCGATCCCCAGCCGCCGATCCCGATCGTCATCCCGTCCCGCAGTTCCGCGACGACGTCCTCCGGGGTCAGTGCTAGCCCGGGGGGACGACCCCCCGGAACCCCCCGCTGCCGGGGCGCCTCGAGGCGCCGCCTTCCCTCGTCGCTCGTTCCTCGCTCCTCAGTCCAGGCGCCGCCGCGCCCCGGCGGCTCGCTCATCCGCAGGGCCCGTCCACGAACGCCTGCCGCGCCCGGTGGCCGACGCCGGCCAGGTTCAGCTCGAAGGTGAACCCCTGCTCGTACCGGTAGGAGCGCTTGACGTCGACCGGGTCGATGCCGTTCAGCGACTGCTTCGCCAGCCGGATGACGGCGGGGTCCTTGGCCGCGATCTGGGCGGCCACGGCTCGTGCGGCGGCCCGCAGCTCGCCCGGCGGCACCACCTCGAGCACGGTGCCGAAGGCCAGCAGCTGCTGCGCGGTGACGGTCCGGCACGTGTAGACCATGGCCCGCATCAGCGGCTGCGGCACCAGCCGGGCCAGGTGCGTGGCCGCGCCCAGCGCGCCGCGGTCGACCTCGGGCAGCCCGAACGTCGCGTCGTCGGCCGCGACCACGATGTCCGCGTTGCCGGCCAGGCCGACGCCGCCGCCGAGGCAGAAGCCGTGCACCGCGGCGATCACCGGGACCGGGCAGTCGTAGACGGCGGCGAACGCGGCGAAGCAGCCCTGGTTGGCGCCGATCAGCGCCTCGTGCCCCGCGGTCCGCTGCATCTCCTTGATGTCCACGCCGGCGCAGAAGCCGCGGCCCTCCGCGGCGAGGATCACGGCCCTGGTGGCGGGTTCGGCTCCCGCCGTGGCGACCGCCGCCGCGAGATCCCGCCAGCCCTGCACCGGCAGCGCGTTGACCGGCGGAAAGTCGATGACCACCTCGGCGATCCCGTCAGCGGTGCGCACCCCGACGTTCACCGGGTGCCCGCCCGCGCCGTCCGCTCGTCCACCCGCACCGCCCTCCGCCGCGGCTCACCCGCACCGCCGCGGCTCACCCCGATTTGCCTGCAGTTTTGGGCGTTATAGCCCCCATAACTGCAGGCAAAGCCGCCCTCGGGCTCGCATATGCTTGACCTAGCGTTTGCTTGGTGGCGAGCCTAACATGGCTCCATGCGGCCCGTCGATGAGTCATTCCCCGGCTTTTCCGGCGGCCGGGTGATCGTGACGGGCGGCACCAGGGGCATCGGGGCGGGCATCGCGCGAGGCTTCCTGCGGGCCGGCGCGCAGGTGCTCGTCTGCGGCCGGAACGAGCCCGCGGATGGCGCCTGCCTGCCGGCCGCGGCCGGCCGGACCGCCGCGTTCACCCGCGCAGACGTCAGGGACCCGGATCAGGTTCGGCAGCTGATCGCGGCCGGGATGGACCTGTTCGGCGGCGTGGACGTCGTGATCAGCAACGCAGGCGGCTCCCCGCCGGCGGCGGCCGCCACCGCCTCACCGCGGCTCCACGCCCGGGTCATCGAACTGAACCTGGTCGCGCCGCTGCACGTCGCGCAGGCCGCCAACGCCGTCATGCAGGACCAGCCGGCGGGCGGGTCGATCATCATGATCGGCAGCGTGAGCGGCACCCGGCCCTCACCCGGCACCGCGGCGTACGGGGCCGCCAAGGCAGGCCTGCACCACCTGGTCACCAGCCTGGCCATCGAATGGGGTCCCCGGGTCCGGGTGAACACCGTCGTGCCGGGCTTCGTGGTGACCGAATCCTCCGCCGACCACTACGGCGACGCGGACAGCGTGGCGGCCGTCGCCGCCACCGTGCCGCTGCGCCGGATGGCGACCCCGGACGACCTGGCCGACGCGTGCCTCTTCCTGGCGTCCTCCCGGGCGGCCTACGTCAGCGGCACGTGCCTGACCCTGCACGGCGGCGGCGAAGCCCCCGCGTTCCTGACCGCAACCCCCGTCCCGCCAGGCAGCCCGCCCCCCTCCTAGCGGAAGTTTCCTCGCCTGGCGGGCGTCCCGCGCTCGGTGTACGCTCCGAATAACTAGAACGTGTTCTACTCAAGGACGGGCAAGGGAGCCGGGGCATGGTCGCATCCATCAAGCCGCATCGCGACGAACTCGGTCTGGGCGACGGCCTCATGCTGATCGACGGGCGCTGGGTTCCGGCCGCCGACCACGGCACCTGGAGCCACATCCATCCCGCGACCGGCGAGCAGGTCGCCTCGTTTCCCGTCGCCGGGCCCGCCGAGGTCGACCTGGCCGTGCGCGCGGCGCGCCGGGCGTTCGACGAAGGCCCGTGGCCGCGTGCCCGGGCGAACGAGCGGATAAGGGTGCTGCGCAAGATCTCGGACCTGGTCCGCGAGCACGCCGACGAGCTCCTGAGGCTGCAGGCCCTGGACAACAGCGTCCCGCTGAGCTTCGGCGAGATCTACGCCATGTCGGCGGACTTCGTGGCCGACGTGTTCGATCACCACGCCGGCTGGGTCGACAAGCTGGCCGGGGAGACGCTGCCGCCGTACCAGGGCGGCGATCACATGGTCCTCACGCTGCGTGAACCCGTCGGCGTGGTGGGCGCGGTGATCCCGTGGAACGCGCCGCTGGCACTGTTCGCCCAGAAGGTGGCGCCGGCCCTGGCGGCCGGCTGCACGATCGTGCTCAAGCCGTCGGAGTACGCCACGTTCGCGGTGCTCCGGCTGGCCCGGCTGATCGCCGAGGAGTCCGGCCTGCCGCCCGGCGTGCTCAACGTGATCACCGGCCCCGGCGACCCGGCCGGGCAGGAACTGATCAGCCACCCCATGGTGGACAAGCTGTCGTTCACCGGCAGCCGGGCGGTCGGGCAGAAGGTCATGATGGCCGCGGCCGCCGGGTGCAAGCGGGTCAGCCTCGAACTCGGCGGCAAGAGCCCCTCGGTCGTGTTCGCGGACGCGGACGTGGGCACCGCCGCCGCGGTGACGATGGGCACGGTCACCCTGGGCCTGTCCGGGCAGGTGTGCGCGGCGCAGACCAGGGCGCTGGTGCACACCGACGCGCTCGAGGAGTTCCTCGCGACGGCCGAGATGATCGGCACGATGGTCAATTACGGGAACCCGTTCGACCCGGAGGTCACGTCGGCGCCGCTCATCAACGCCCGCCAGCTGGACCGGGTCCTCGGCCTGATCGCGCGCGGCCAGGAAGAGGGGGCCCGGCTGGTGTGCGGCGGCAGCCGCGCCGACGGCGACCTGGCCGCGGGCAACTTCGTCGCGCCGACGCTGTTCGCCGACGTGTCCAACGACATGAGCATCGCCCGGGAGGAGATCTTCGGCCCGGTGCTGTCCGTCATCCCGTTCGACGACGAGGCCGAGGCCATCAGGCTCGCCAACGACACCGAGTACGGCCTGGCCGCGACCGTGTGGACGTCGGACGTACGCCGCGCGCTGCGGATGACCAAGGCCATCAGGGCCGGCACGGTCGGCGTCAACGGTTACCAGCTGGAGCCGAACTCCCCGTTCGGCGGCTACCGGCAGTCTGGCATGGGCCGTGAAGGCGGCCGTGCCGCCGTCGAGTCCTACACCGAGCTCAAGACCGTCCTGCTCCCGTTCACCGACGAGATGATGTAACCGCCGGATCAGGACCCGCCGGCTCAGGACCCGGCGGGCGGGAATCCGATGGTCTCGGTGGCCAGCGTGAGGGTGTCCTCGCACAGGAAACCCACCGCGGGCGCCCGGTCGCCGAACGCCGGGCTCAGCGCCGCGTACACCGACTCCAGCGTCCACATCCCATCGGGCGAGTCGGCGTGGAACGCCGCCCGGATCGTGGGCGGCTCCATCACCGCGGCGACGCCGCCGTGCACCACGAACACCTCGCCGTTGATCCTCTCGGCCGCCGGGCTGGCCAGGTACACCACGAGCGGCGCGACGTGCTCGGGCGCGAGCGGATCGACGCCATCCGGTGCCGGGCCCATCAGCTCGGCCGTCATGGCGGTGCGGGCGCGGGGGCAGATGGCGTTGGCGCGGACGCCGTAGCGCGCGCAGCTGCGCGCGGTCGTGACGGTGAGGGCGGCGATGCCGGCCTTGGCCGCGGCGTAGTTGGGCTGGCCGACGGAGCCGAGCAGGAACGCCTCTGAGGAGGTGTTCACGATCCTGGCGTAGACCGGCCGGCCGGCCGCCTTCCGCGCCTCCCGCCAGTAGGCGGTGGCCAGCCGCGTGGTCACGAAGTGCCCGCGCAGGTGGACCCGGATGACCAGGTCCCACTCCTGCTCGGTCATCGAGAAGATCATCCGGTCGCGCAGCACCCCGGCGTTGTTGACCAGGATGTCCAGCTGCCCGTACTGCTCGAGCGCGGTCGCCACCAGCTGCTCGCCGGTCGCCCACTCCGCGACATCCCCGGCGGCCACCACCGCCTGGCCGCCGGCCGCGGCGATCTCGGCCGCCACCGCCTGCACGGCGTCCCCCGGCAGGTCGTTGAGCACCAGCCGGGCGCCAGCCTGGGCCAGCGCCAGCGACTCCGCCCGGCCCAGCCCAGCTCCCGCTCCGGTCACGATGGCCACCCGGCCGGTCAGCCTCAGCGCCTCGTCCATTCCATCCTTCCAAGATCTTTATCCCGAACGATCCCGGTTCCCGCACTATCTCCCGTTGTCCGTGGCTTCCGGCGTCAGTAGCCCGGGCCGGCCAGGATGCCGCCGTCGGCGATGAACTCGCTGCCGGTCGAGTAGGACGACTCGTCGGAGGCCAGGTACGCCACCAGCCGGGAGATCTCGACCGGCTCGGCGAACCGGGCCAGCGGCATGGCCTTGATGAAGGCCTCGGCCTCGCCGTCCGTGCGGGCGCCCGCGGAGTCGATGACCATCCGGGTGAGCACCCCGCCGGGATGTACCGAGTTGACCCGGATGCCGAACGGGGCCAGCTCACGCGCGGCCACCTTGGTCATGCCGCGGATGGCGAACTTGCTCGCGCTGTAGGCGGAAAGCCCGGCCGCCCCGGTGAACCCCTCGATCGAGGAGATGTTGACGATCGATCCGCCGCCCGCCGCCTTCATGGGATCGATCACCGCCTTCATGCCGAGCCAGCAGCCCACCGCGTTGACCTCGAGCACGCGCCGGAAATCGGCCAGCGGCATGTCGGCGATGCTGGCGAAGGTGAGGATGCCGGCGTTGTTCACCAGCACGTCGAGCCGGCCGAAGACCTCCACCGCCAGGGCGACCGCGGCGGCCCAGTCGTCCTCGCTGGTGACGTCGTGATGGGTGTACCGGCAGGACTGCTCGCCGAGCCCGGCCGCCACGGCCGCGCCCTTGTCGTCCAGCACGTCGCCGAACACCACCCGGGCGCCTTCGGCGACGAAATGCCGCACATGGGACTTGCCCATGCCCCGGGCGCCGCCGCTGATCAGCGCGACCTTGCCGTCGAGCCGGCCCATGGTCCTCCTCGCACCAAAAGTCTCCGACCAAACGCTTGCTTGGCCCGAGCCTAACACCATCACGGCTCAACTAGAACGTGTTCTTGTTTTGCCCCCGGCCGCGGCGTAGAGTCCGAGCACGGGCGGGTACGCCGCATCGTTCGGCCCCTAAGCCACTGCGAGGACCGGATGGAACGCAGCGCGGATTACATCGTGGCCGGCGCCGGCAGCGCCGGGTGCGTGCTGGCCAGGCGTCTCGCCCAGTCGGGCGCGACCGTCATCCTGCTGGAGGCGGGCGGCCCGGACCGGACCCGGCTGGTACGCCAGCCGGGGATGATCGCCATCTTCCACAACGTGCCCGCGCTCAAGAAGCGCCTGGACTGGGGGTACTACACCGCCCCGCAGGCCAGCGCGCTCGGCCGCCGGATCCCGCAGCCCCGGGGGCGGGTGCTCGGCGGCTCCGGCTCGATCAACGGCATGCTGTTCGTCCGCGGGAACCGCAAGAACTACGACGACTGGGCCGCGGCGGGTTGTACCGGCTGGAGTTTCGCCGACGTGCTGCCCAGCTTCAAGCGCCTGGAGGACTGGGAAGACGGCGCCAGCGCGCTGCGCGGCTCCGGCGGCCCGGTCAAGGTGACCAGGCAGAAGGACCTGACCCCGGCCTCGGCGGCGTTCATCGAGGCCCTCGCCGCGACCGCGGGGGTCAAGAAGATCGACGACTACAACGGCGAGTCCCAGGAAGGCGCGGCGGTCTTCCAGCAGAACGCCAGCGGCGGGCTGCGGTACAGCTCGTCAGTCGGTTACCTGGACCATCACGGCCTGCCGAACCTGACGATCACCACCCGGGCGCTCATCACCAGGGTCGTGATCGACAAGGGCCGCGCCACCGGGGTCGAGGTCGTCACCGAAGACGGGCGCCAGACGATAACGGCCAGCCGCGAGGTGATCCTGTGCGCCGGGGTGTACGGGTCGGCCCAGCTCCTGATGCTGTCCGGGGTCGGCCCGGCGGAGCACCTGCGCCAGCACGGCATCGCCGTGGCCGCCGACCTGCCGGTTGGCGACAACCTGCACGACCACATGTTCGTGCCCATGACCTACTGCATGACCTCGGCCCGCAACCGCGGCACCACCCCGTACTTCGTCGGCGGCGTCGTCAAGGAGGCGATCCGCGGCGACAGCTGGATGGGCCGCACCGTCTTCGAGGCTGTCGGCTTCGTCCGCAGCCCGCATGCGGAGGCCATCCCGGACATCCAGGTGCACGCGCTCCCGTGGTCCTATCCGTTCCCCAACCAGGACTCACCGGCCCGGCAGAAGGTCGACAAGCGCCCCGCCCTGACGATCATGCCCACGCTGATCTACCCGAAGAGCCGGGGTACCCTGCGGCTCGCCTCGGCGGACCCGGCCGCCGCGCCGGTCATCGACCCGGGCTACCTGACCGAACCCGACGACAGCCGGCTGCTCCTCGATGGGATCGAGCTCATCCGCGAGGTGATGGCCGGCAAGGTCATCGCCGACCAGGTCAGCCTGGAGCTGAATCCCGGGCCCGACTACCCGGACCGGGCCGCGCTGGCCCGGGAACTGCCGAACCGGGCGACGTCGGTGTACCACGCGGTCGGCACCTGCCGGATGGGCACGGACGAGCGGTGCGTGGTGGATCCGGCGCTGCGGGTCCGGGGCATCGACGGGCTCCGGGTCGCCGACGCCTCGATCATGCCCGGCATCACCGGCGGGAACACGAACGCCCCCGCGATGATGATCGGCGAGCACGCCGCGACACTGATCAACCCCTAAGCCGTGATCCCGTCGAACAGCAGGCGCAGCATCCCCTCGGCCACCTCGTCGGTGCTGTAGCCCTCGGCCAGGCGCCACTGCGACGGGATCCACAGCACGTCGCGCAGCAGCCGGTAGGTGAGCCTGGCGTCCAGGTCGGCGCGGAAGATCCCGGCCGCGATGCCCCGCTCGAGCTGGGTGACCCAGGTCCGCTCGATCTCGCTCACGGCCTTGCGCACGTACCCGAACCGGGGCTGGGTGCTGAAGTAGTTCCAGTCGTTCTGCAACATGGCCAGGGCGGGCCGGTGCCGGGCCAGGGTCCGGCTGGTCGACCGCACGATCTGCTCGAGGACCTCGCGGGCGGACCCGCCCGAGGCCACCGCGCCCCGGTAGTCGTCCAGGACGTCGTTGATGAAGCCCGACAGGATCTCGTCGCCGATCGACTCCTTGGAGTCGAAGTGGTGGTACAGGCTGCCCGACAAGATGCCCGCGGCGTCCGCGATCTCGCGTACGGTCGTGGCGCGGTAGCCCTTCTGCGCGAACAGCTCGCCCGCGAGCTGCACCACGTCGGCGCGCCGCCCTGAGCGCGCCGGGCCACCGGAGTGTGTCGAGCTCACTAGGTGATTATCGCAGCTCCGCGGCACTGCGGCTGAGCGCGCCGAAGCGCGCGCTGACGTCCGCCGCGGTCAGGCCGAAGTCGCCGAGCGCGTACCGGTGCGCTGAGCTGGCCCGATGCGCCGCGCCGCGGGTGAGGTACGCCCGCATGGCATCGGCGGCGACGCCGCCGAACGGCAGGCCGAAGTACGCGTAGGCCGCCTCTACCGTGCCCACCGGATCGGCCGCCAGGTCGTCGTAGGACACGTCGTAGAACTGGGCCGGATCGTGCCGGGCGCGCATCGCCGTGAACCGCTCGAGCCCGGAAGCCCACAGCTCCAGCTGGTCCCGGCCGATGACCGCGCCGGTGAACATGGTGGACCAGCCGGCCGACGCCTGCGCCGCCAGGCTGCAGACCGACGCGATCGCCGTGCCGGGATCCCGGTGGGTCTGGATGACCAGCGCGTCCGGGTAGACCGCCAGCAGCGCGTCGAGCGCGAACAGGTGACTGGGGTTCTTCAGCACCCAGCGGCGGCCGGCCTCAGGCAGGCCGATCAGCTGCAGGTTGCGCCGGTGCCGCCGGTACGCCTCCGTCCAGTCCTGCGCCGCCAGCCAGGCCGAGTACGTGGGCAGGTGCGCCAGGCACTCCCAGGAGATCGAGCGCATCGACTGCCGCAGCAGCTGCCAGCACTCCTCTACCTGGTCGGCCGCCACGTAGTGCACCGCCATGAACTCGGGGTGTTCGGCGTGGTGCCGCTCGCACGCGGCCTGGATGTACTGGTACACGGGGTCGGCCGGCCAGGTCTCCTGCGGCGGGCGGGGCTGCGGCACCTCGGCCAGCCACATCGCCAGGCCCTGGTGCGCCGGGTCGGCCGCCAGCAGCCGGTGCAGCGCCGTGGTGCCAGTCCTGGGCAGCCCGGTGACGAACACCGGCCGGTCGATCCGGACCTGCGCGTACCCGGGGTTCGCCTGCCAGGCCGCCTCGCTGAACAGCCGGGCCGCCAGCGCGCCGCGCAGCATGGCCCGCATCGCCTTGCCGCCCGCCGGGGTCAGGCCCGCGTCCCGGCCGCAGGACTCCAGCAGCACGGCCAGCCCGTCGGTGTAGTCATCCGGGCCGAAGTCGGTAAGCCCGGTGACCTTCGACGCCGCGGCGTGCAGGTCCTCGATGCTGCCGACGGTGCTAACTGGGCCGGCGGGGCTCAATGGTGGTACTCGCCGCAGTTGACGTCCAGGCACTGCCCGGTGACCGCCCGGGCCAGCGGCGAGGCCAGGAAGACCACCGCGTCCGCGATCTCGTCGGGCTCGGGCAGCCGGCGCAGGTCGATCCCGGCCGCGGTCTCGTCGTAGATCTCCTGGACCTCCACGCCGCGCTTGTGCGCCTGGTAGCCGAAGTACCACTTCAGCGAGTCGCCCCAGATGTGCCCGGGCGCGACCGAGTTGACCCGGATCCCGCGCGGCCCCAGCTCGGTGGCCAGGCTCTGCGCCATGGCCAGCAGGGCCGCCTTGGTCAGCTTGTACGGCCCCATGGTGAGCTGCGAGAAGCGCACCACCATGGAGTTGATCATCACCAGCGAGCCCGTGCTCTCCGCCAGCGCCGGGGTGAACAGCCTGGTCAGCCGCAGGGCAGCGATGACGTTCGCGTCGAAGCTGGCGTTGAGGGCTTCCAGGCTCACCTCGCCGAGGGCCTTGATGGGCGGCATGGCCAGCGCGTTGTACACCAGCGCGTCGACCCGGCCGAACCCGTCGAGCGCCGCCTCGGCCAGGTGGTCCGCAGCCGCGGCGTCGGCCAGGTCGGTGGGCACCGCCAGCGCGCGCCGGCCCAGCCCGGTGACCTCCTTGGCCACGTCGTCCAGCCGCGCCGCGGTGCGCGCGGCCAGCACCACGTCCGCCCCTTCCCTGGCGCTGGCCAGCGCGATGGAGCGCCCCAGCCCGGGACCGACGCCGGCCACCACGACGACCTTGTCCTGCAGCATCATCAGCCCAGCATCCTCCTCGCTAGGGCGGCCTGGCGCGCGGCGATCCGGGCCCGCCATTCCTCCGGCGACACTCGTGCTTGCTGGTAATAAGGCAGCCGGTCGGCGACCTCGGCGAACGGGATCACCTGTACCTGCGGGCCGTCCTGGAGCATGAGGTCCCGGGTCAGCCGCTGCCAGCGGATCTGCACGTATCCGCGCCGTCGCCCGGTGAGCTCCAGCCAGTTGGCCACGCCCGGGTCGCGCTCGCTGATCACGAACCGCAGCTGGCCGTCCGGGTCGATGCGGGCCTGGTCGGCGGTGAGGCTGGTCTGGTGGTTGATGTAGTCCAGCGAGACGTACCACATGCTGCCGAGCTGGATGCCCTGGTAGGGCGCGGTGGCGGCGCCGGCCGCGGGCACGGTCACGATCATCGCCTGGTCCTCGGCCAGGTCGAAGTGGCCGGCCGAGGAGAACTGGGTGGCCAGGCCGCCCGGCGTCGACCGGGGCGGGGTCATCGTGTTGACCGGCTCTTGCAGGTAGAACCACTCGGGAAAGGCGAGGAACGTCCGCAGCCGGGACAGCAGGATCTTGCCGGCCACGGCGTAGCGCTTTTCCATCGCCGCGGTGTCCGCGGGCGGCGGCGCCCAGCCGGCCCGGTCGTCCCGCCGGATGCTGATCGTGCCCCGGCGCTCGCTGCTCCAGTCGCTGTACACCTCGCGGACCAGCAGCATCGACGACCCGGCGCCGAGGGTGAAATAGTTGCGCCCGGCCTGGGCTTCTGGGGCCGGGCCGAAGCGCAGCTCGAACGAGCCGTCGGCGGCGATGTCGATGGCCCTGTCGTCGAACGCGCTCAGGCTGTCCGGCACCTCGACGGGGGAGTAGTCCCCCTTCAGCACCTGGAAGCTCAGGTCGGCGGTGCTGCCGCGGCGGCCGGTGACCACGTACTCGGCGTCATCCCGCAGGTAGGCGTGGAAGTACAGGGTGTCCGGGTTGTCCAGGCCCATCTTGGTGTAGGGGCCGGTCGACTGCACGAAGTACGGGAAGTCCCGCTGGTAGGCCCAGGCCATCCGCAGCGACGCCTGGATGCTGCCGGCCAGGTAGTCATACCCTTCGGCGAGGTCCTGCTCGCTGGCGATGTGCGGGGCGCTGGCGATGATCTTCTCGGCCTCGGCCAGCGCCTCAGCGAACGGCTGCGTCAGCATCGAGCTTTGCGATCATCTTGAGGCTGGGCAGGTCGTCAAGGGACATCATCGTCTCGTAGGTGCGCACGTAGCCGGTGTGCGCGATCCGCCAGCGGCCGTCCGCGCCCCGTTCGTACCGGTCGTGATAAAACGCCGCGCCCGCGATCACGACGCGGAACTCGGTCGCGATCACCGTGTCCTGGAACGACCAGATGCCGGTGGCGGTGTCACCGTCCACGGCGATCTCCGGCTGCCCGGCCGCGTGTGCGGTGAGGATTCCCGGCCCGAGCTGGGTGCGGAAGAACGCGACGATCTCGTCCCGGCCGCTCATCTTCAGCGGCTTGCCGTAGGCCTTCGTGCCGTAGTCGACGGTGGCGTCTGCGGTGAACGTGTCGCCGATCTCGTCCCACAGCTTGGTGTCCACGCAGCGCAGGTAGCGGTACTTCACCTGCCGGATGTCTTCGATGGTCCGGAGTTCTTCGACTGGGTCCATGGGCACAAGCTTGCTGCATCTGGTTCACTGAAACAAGAACCTGTTCTAGTTTCAGGCCAGGGAGGCACCGTGCGATTCAGCTACGCCGAGTCGATGACCGACCCTTCCTTCTACGCCCCGCTGGCGCGCGCCGCCGAGGAGGCCGGCTACGACTCGATGGTCGTGCCGGACAGCATCTGCTACCCGCGGCACGCCGTCAGCCAGTACCCGTTCAGCCCGGACGGCAGCCGCGAGTTCCTCGAGGACAAGCCCTTCCTCGAGCCCTTCTCGCTGATCTCGGCGCTCGGCGCGGTCACCAGCCGCCTGAGGTTCGTCACGTTCGTCCTCAAGCTGCCGGTCCGCGACCCGGTGCTGGTCGCCAAGCAGGCCACGTCGACCGCAGTGCTGACCGGCGGCCGGCTCGTCCTCGGCGCCGGCGTCAGCCCGTGGCGGGAGGACTACGAGGTGCTCGGCGTGGACTGGGCCAGCCGGGGGCAGCGGATGGACGAGTCGGTCGCCATCCTCCGCGGCCTGGCGGCCGGCGGCTACTTTGAATACCACGGGAAGATCTTCGACCTGCCGCCGGTCAAGATCGCGCCGGTGCCGCCGGACCCGATTCCCGTTCTCATCGGCGGTCATTCGGACGCCGCGCTGCGCCGCGCCGCCCGGCTGGGAGACGGCTGGCTGCATGGCGGGGGAGACCCGGCGGACCTGCCCGGCCTGCTCACCCGGCTCGCCCGGTTCCGCCGCGAGGAAGGCGCCGACCATCGCCCGTTCGAGGTGCACGTGATCTCGGCCGAGGCCTACACCGTGGACGGCGTACGCCGGCTGGCGGAGGTCGGCGTGACCGACCTCATCGTCGGTTTCCGCTGGCCCTACGTGACCGGTCCCGACACCGAGCCCCTTGAGCACAAGCTCGCCAGCCTGCGCCGCTTCGCCGACACCGTCATCGCCCGGGTGTAATCCCGAGCACCCCGCACCCCGCACCCCGCACCCCGCACCCCGCAGCCCGCACCCCGCACCGAGGCGCACGCGCCCGCCCCAGGACGCACGCACTCCGTCTCGGGCGCCGCACACACCACACGCGCCCCGCCCCAGACGCGGCGCATAGTGCCCCAGACGCGGCGCATAGTGCCCCAGACGCGGCGCATAGTGCCCCAGACGCGGCGCGTAGTAATGAATGTGGCAACCTACCCAGAAGAGTGGGTACGGTGTCACAACCATGCCCACGCTGTCGCACCTCCCACGGTCGCTGCCTGGGTCTGCCGGTAGCGAAACGCGGGAGCGTGGGTGACGCTCCGCTCGTACGCTGACCTTATGGCCGAGAGCGCGCGGGTGTATCCACTCCGGCGGGAGCCCCAGCCGGAATCGCTTCCCCAGGAACCGCCCCTCCAGGAACCGCTGTGGCGGGAGGTGCTCGGTCAGCGGCTCCGGACCCTCCGCCAGGAACAGCAGGAGACGCTCGCCGAGACGGCGGGCCGCGCCGGGATATCGCCGCAGTACCTCTCCGAGATCGAGCGCGGCCGCAAGGAACCGTCGAGCGAGATGATCGCGGCCCTGGCCGGAGCGCTGGACACCACGCTCATCCGGCTGACCGAGCAGGTGGCCGGCGATCTCCGCCGCCAGCAGGCCGTCGGCTCCTCTCAGGCGTCCGGCCCGGTCATGCTGTCCCTCGCGGCGTAGGCTCAGGCGGCCGGCGAGCCGGCCGTGGCGTCGTCCAGCGTCCGCTGGCCGATCACCTGGTCGACGATCCCGTACTGCAGCGCCGCCCGCGCCGTCAGCACCCGGTCGCGGTCGGTGTCGGCCCGCAGGGCCGACACCGACTGGCCCGTATGCGCGGACAGGATCGCCTCGATGTCGGCGCGCATCCGGACCAGCTCGTCGGCTTGCAGGATCAGGTCGGGAATCGGCCCCTGGCCGCGGGCGGCAGGCTGGTGCAGCACCACCCGCGCGTGCGGCAGCAGCGCGCGCCGGCCGGGCGTGCCTGCCGCGAGCAGCACCGCCCCGACGCCGATGGCCTGGCCCACGCAGGTGGTCACGACCGGCGCCTGGATGTACTGCATGGTGTCGTAGACGGCGAGCATGGAGGGCAGGTCACCGCCCTCGCAGTTGATGTACAGGTTGATCTCCTGTTCGGCGCTATCCGCCTCGAGGTGCAGCAGCTGGGCGATAAGCGCGTTGGCGACGCCGGGATCGATCGCGGTGCCGAGGTAGACGATGCGCTCGGTCAGCAGGTGTGAGTACACGTCCATGATCCGCTCGCCGCGCGGATGCTGGGCGATGACGTTCGGGATGGTGTAGCTGTTCATGCGGCTTCGCCCTTCAGGCCGATCCGGTGTCTCCTGGCTGGCATGACCTGGCCGAACGA
>Ga0208565_1000730_pt1 | contig 22315 bp, 20 predicted proteins | sample Sb_taG_7_FD_187706 | JGI IMG/M metagenome (GOLD analysis project Ga0208565, IMG submission 187706) | Peat soil microbial communities from Weissenstadt, Germany - Sb_50d_2_FS metaG (SPAdes) (version 2) | ecosystem: Environmental > Terrestrial > Soil > Wetlands > Peat | place: Germany...
AACACGTGTCGGGGATCGCCCGAACACGCGTCGGAGATCTCCCGAGGAGGAAATGACGGTTCACCCGGAACAACACAGACGACGGTGGGCCAGACGACGGTGGGCCGCCCGGGGCTCGAACCCGGCACCTTGGGATTAAAAGTCCCCTGCTCTACCCGATGAGCTAGCGGCCCGACACTGCAAGAAAGCTCTCAAGTGTTCGCGCAAGAGATTACCTAGCACCACCTTGACTGAGAGACGGTACACGGTGCAGCCCCAGGGACCGACGAGGTGGGCCTATCGGTGGCATAAGAAGGCAGCCTTCAGGGAGCCGGGCCGCCCCAGGGCGGACCAGGCCGGAAGAAGACGGAGAGTGCGCGGCCGGCGTCGACTGGGGTACCTTCCGAAAGTGCCGTCAACGTCGACCCGCCCGGGCCGAGAGGAGTAGCCGTGCGGGCCGTCGTCCTCGATACTCCTGGGCCGGTCGAGAGCGGGGTCGTGCACCCGGCCGATCACGCCGATCCCCGTCCGGGATCGGGGCAGATCGTCGTGCAGGTGACGGCTTGCGGCGTGTGCCGGTCGAACCTGCACATGATCGAGGGCGACTGGGTGGCGTACGGCGTTCCGGGCTTCACGCCCATCATCCCCGGGCATGAGGTCGTCGGCCGCGTCGTCGAAGTCGGAAGCGGGGTCGACTGGCTGCATAGCGGCGATCGGGTCGGCGTCCAACCACTGTGGTCCACCTGCGGGCACTGCACTTACTGCCTTGCCGGGCGCGACCAGCTGTGCAGCGCAAAGCAGATTACGGGAGAGACCGTCGACGGCGGGTATGCCCAGTACATGTTGGCCACCGCTGCCCACGCCCACCCGGTGCCCGACGAAATCAGTGACGTGGAGGCGGCACCGTTGTTCTGCCCAGGGGTGACCGCCTACAACGCGGTGTCGAAGGCCGCCCCTCACCCCGGCTCTTCGCTGGCGATCTTCGGCGTGGGTGGCGTCGGGCACATGGTCATCCAGTTCGCGGTCCTGGCCGGCGCGGATGTCTACGCGGTAGCCCGCTCCGCCCAACACCTGGACTTGGCCGACGAGCTCTCGGCCCACCCCGTGGACGCATCCCGGGATGACCCGGTATCGGCTCTGGCCGCTGTCGGTGGTGTGGACGCCGCGGTGGTGTTCGCGCCCTCGGACAAATCCGTGCGTCAGGCCGTGGCGTCCATCAAGCCCGGCGGCACGGTGGTGCTCGGTGTGCACGCGCAGGTCGGACCACTTCCCTTCGCAGACGAAAAGCGGGTGGTGGGTTCGGTGATCGGCTCTCGTCACCAGATGCGCGAAGTACTCGCGGTGGCGGCGGCAGGAAAGGTGCGGGCCCACTGCGAGACCTATGCGCTCGACGCCGCCACCGAGGCCCTGGTGCGGCTCAAGCGCGGTGAGATCAGGGCGCGGGCGGTGCTGGTCCCGAATCCTTGATCTTCCCCGCTCGAGGACGGGGCTGATCGACGGGCTGTGTCAGACTCCCACGGTCACCGCACGTGTACGGCAAGCCGGCCCCGTATGTCCGCTACGGGAGGAAGCCCATGGACGAACTCTACGACCCGTTCTCACACGAGCTCCACGACGATCCCTACCCCGTCTACCGGGCCCTGCGGGACCACCACCCCGTGTACTACTGCGAAGCCCGCCGGTGTTGGGTCCTGAGCCGTTTCGACGACATCTGGCAGGCGGTCCACGACCCCGTCACCTTCTCGTCCGCGCAGGGGATTTTCCCGGGACTGGCCGATACGCATTCCGACATGGTGCTCCCGGTCATGATCATGATGGACCCACCCCGCCACACTCAGCTCCGGAGCCTGGTCAACCGGGCCTTCACGCGCCGGCGCATCACCGCACTCGAGCCGGCGATCGCAGCCATCGCCGGCGAGCTCGTCGATGCCCTGGCCGAGCGCGACGAGGGCGATCTCGTCGAAGACCTGGCCAGGCCCCTGCCCACGATCGTCATCGCCGATCTGCTCGGCGTCCCACGCGAGGACCGGCAGGACTTTCGTCACTGGTCGGACCAGATCATCCAGGACAACCCCGATGACCCCGAGGTGGCCGCCAGGGCATTGGCCGGGTCGGCCAGTCTCTTCGCCTACTTCTCCGTCCTCATCGCCGATCGCCGGCGCCAACCGCGTGACGACCTCGTGTCCGCGCTCATCGAGGCCGAGATCGACGGACAACGCCTCAGCGAGGAGGAGCTCCTCGGCATGTGCGTGCTCCTCCTGGTGGCAGGCAACGAGACGACTACCAACCTGGTCAGCAACAGCGCCGTGCTTTTCTCGACGCACCCCGGTCAACGCCGTGCGGTCACGGCGGATCCCGACCTCCTCGCCGGGGCCGTCGACGAGTGCCTCCGCTTCGATTCTCCTGTCCAGGCCTTGGCCAGGACCTTGACCCGCGACGTCGAGTCTCATGGCCAACGCATCGCGGCGGGGGAGAAGGTGCTCCTGGTATACGGGTCCGCCAACCGCGACGAGCGCGAATTCGACTCGCCGGACCACTTCGCGGTCGACCGCGTGGTCGAACGTCAACTCGCCTTCGGCCACGGCATCCATTTCTGCCTGGGTGCACCATTGGCCCGCCTGGAAGCCCGTGTCGCCTTCGCCCAGCTGTTCGCGCGCTCGCCCGACTGGAGCATCACCGGGGCACCCCAGCGCATGCACTCGGGCCCGATCCGGGGACTGTTGCGCCTGCCCGTGTCGCTGCCGAGTTGACGGCCGCCAAGACCGTCAACGGCCGGCGCCCCACGTCACTCGGGAGCTCCGACCGGCTTTGACGTACCCGTTTTCGACGAACCACCGGGCCGAGTCCAACACGGCCTGCGCAGCGGGGCGTGGGGAGTACCCGAGCTCCCGGGCCTGGAGTTCCGAGAGTGAGCGCGCCGGACGGCGCTTGTTCAGGTACTTCTTCTCCGTCTGGTGGAATCTCTCGACCTTTCCGCACGTCTGGGGGTGGTAAGGCCGGGAGTGGCGGAACTCGATGCCATGGGCCTCGAGGACGATCTCGGTCAGACAGTGTCCCTTGCGAAATGCGGCGGTGAAGATGGCGCCGTTGTCACTCAACACCGTGGCCGGGAGTCCGTAGCGGTTGGCAGCATTGGCGAAGATCCGCACCACGTCGGGCGCCGACACGACCGTGCAGGCCTCCGAGGCCACGCACAGCCGGGAATGGTCGTCGATGATGTTGAGCACCTCGACGACCCGGCCACCCGACAGCTCGACATGGGTCATGTCCATCTGCCACCGCTCGTTGGGCAGAGCGGCCTCGAAGCGGACGTAGGAGCTCTTCGGGCGCTTCTGGGGCTGGGGGGTGACAAAACCACGGCGACTCAGCACCCGCCAGATGCTCGACACCGCCGGTGCCGTCTCGTGGCGGCGCAGCAGGTGCTCCTGGATGGTCTGCGCCCCGGCGTCGAAGCCCTCCTCGGAGAGGAACTTCCGCAGCTCGACGATCTCGTCCTCAGCTGGGGCCGAGATCCGGGTGGGCGACGAGAGCGGCCGCCGCGAGCGCGGTTCTAAAGCGCCGTCCCCGCCCTCCCGGAAGCGGGCCACGAGCTCGTAGAGCCAAGTCTTCGACACCCCGTGCTGGCGGGCCACCTCCCGCACGCTGCGGTGCTCGACAACGATCGATTGGACCAGGTAGCGGGCACTTTGCACGTGGACACCTCCTGCCGGTGTCCACCATGTCCCGAGACATCCAGGCTGTCAGGCGTCCGCTATGTCCTGGAACCAGATACTGCGCCTGCAGGCGGAAGTTCTCGCCGTCGCGCCTTCCGAGGACCTCTTTCAGTTCGAACGGCATCGATCGCTCCCGGGTGCCCGATGCGGCTCAGGCTACAGTGCGGCCCCAAGGTCCTTGCGTAGTCAAGGGACGCCCCGAGGGGCGGGTGGTGGGAGACATCAGGCCCCCGCTGACCGGGAGAAATAGCTTTTTCTCTCTCCGTGAGTAAATAAACGCCTTGAGCGTTCCGATATCACGGGGGTGACGTCTGCTTACCTTTGGACTCGATGGGGCGCGCCCTCAGAGGACCGGCGTGCCGGTGTCCGCCGGGCGCGGATCGGATTGCTGCCCGTGGCGGCCTTGACTGTTGCCCTGGTGGCCACCTTCGCGCCCGGGAGCGTGCGGATGACCGCGGCACGTCCTGGGGTGCGGCCGACGCCGGGCACCCCGACCCCCGCCACGAGGACCGAAGCCGGCTCCGGTCAGGGCTCGGGCCCCTCCGGTGACCCGGCCGCCAACATCGCCCCTTCACCGAATTTCCTCACGAGCTGTTCGGGCAACTCCTACGACGACTCCTCCCCGTGCTTGAGCGCTGTGCTCGGAGCCATCGCCAACGCCCGGAACCAGGAGGGGCTCCCGGGCATGGTGCTCCCCAGCGACTGGGCCCAGCTCTCTCCCCAGCAACAGCTGTTCGTGGCCACCAACCTCGAGCGCACCGCGCGCGGCCTGCCGGCGCTGTCGGGGATGGCGACTGCGCTGGACCAGTCCTCGGCCTCCGCGGCCGCCGTGAACGCCGACCCCTCTCCGCCGGCGGGCTTCCCGTGGACGTCGTGGGGTGGGAACTGGGCCGGCGCGGTCGGCAACCCTCTCGAGGCCATCTACTTCTGGATGTACGACGACGGCCCGGGTTCGTACAACATCGATTGTCCCTCGGCGGGCTCGGCGGGGTGCTGGGGCCATCGCAACAACATCCTGTTGACCCTGCGCTGCCAGCCGTGCCTCATGGGCGTCGGGCTCAACGGCTCGGCGTACCAGGGGAACCCGAGCTGGACCGAGCTGCTCGCCGACACCAGCGGCTCGCAGGCGCTCGACTTCACCTGGAGCCAGGTGCTGCCGGACCTGCCGGGCTCGGCGGGCGTGGCGCCACTCGAGGCTCCCGCCGTCGGACTGGCTTCGACACCTGACGGTCAGGGCTATTGGCTCGTAGCTTCCGACGGCGGGGTGTTCGCCTTCGGCAACGCCTCGTTCTACGGGTCCATGGGGGGCAAGCACCTCACCCGGCCCGTCGTCGGCATCGCCTCGACCCCCGACGGCCACGGCTACTGGCTCGTTGCTTCGGACGGCGGGCTGTTCGCCTTCGGCGACGCCGCCTTCTTCGGGTCGATGGGGGGCCGTCCCCTGACCCGCCCGGTGGTGGGCATGGCGTCGACCCCCGACGGCCACGGCTACTGGGAGGTCGCTTCGGACGGCGGGCTGTTCGCCTTCGGCGACGCCGCCTTCCACGGCTCGATGGGGGGCCGTCCCCTGACCCGCCCGGTGGTGGGCATGGCTCCGACCCACGACGGAGGGGGCTACTGGGAAGTGGCTTCGGACGGCGGGATCTTCGCCTTCGGCGACGCGCCCTATCTCGGGTCGATGGGAGGCACCGCACTGGTCCGTCCGGTGGTGGGCATGGCGTCGACCCCCGACGGCCGCGGCTACTGGCTGGCGGCTTCGGACGGCGGGCTCTTCGCCTTCGGCGACGCCCCGTTCCGGGGATCGACGGGCGGCCGGGCCCTCGACGCCCCGATCGTGTCGATGACGCCGTCGACCAATGCCGGCTACTGGCTGGCGGCTTCAGACGGCGGGATATTCAGCTTCGGCGTTCCGTTCCACGGCTCCATGGGCTGAGGCTCGCGTCAGCCCGGAGCCGAGCTGACGTCGGCCCCTGGCGCCCGGTCATCCGCGCGCACAGGACGCACCGCTCTCTCGCTCGTGGCCCCGCCACCCCGGCTCGTCGCTCACAGGCCAGTAGTCGCCCGTAGCGATGTCCTGGACGTAGGGGACCGGGGGCGCCTGTCCTTTGCCCGCCTCGGCGGCGATGCGCGCCACGGCATCCACCACGGCGTCCACGTCGGCCTCGGTGCTCGAGATCCCGCAGCTGGCGCGCACTGCGCCCGGCATGGTCCGGTGGTCGCCCGCCATGACCTGCGCCCGGTAGGCGTCGACGTCGGCGGGGGACAGCCCCAGGAGCCGGATCAGGTACGGGTGGGCGCAGAAGCACCCGTGGCGCACGCCGATGGCCCATTCGGCGCTCAGCCGGGCCGCCACGAGGGCGTGGTCCACGCCCTCGACCACGAACGCGGCGATGGCGAGCGTGTCGGTGTCGAGCGGGGGGCCGAGCACTCGCACGCCGTCGACGGCGGCCAGACCGTGGCGCAGCCGCCGGGCCAGCGCCTGCTCGTGGGCTTCGATCGTCGTCCACCCGATGCGGCCCAGCTCGGCGAGGGCCGCTTCGAGTGCCACCGCCCCCATGACGTTGGGTGACCCCGCCTCCTCACGATCGGGAGGTTCGGTCCACCACACCTCGTCGAGGTCGACGAGATCCACGGCCCCCCCTCCGGCCAGGAACGGGTCACCCTCGGCGAACGTGGTGCCGGGCCCCACCAGGACGCCGGATCCGAAGGGGGCGTAGAGCTTGTGGCCACTGAAGGCCACGTAGTCGGCCTCGCCCGGGATGGCCCGGTGCGGGGCGAGCTGGGCGGCGTCGAGCACGACGGGCACGCCGCGTTCGTGGGCGGCCTCGAGGATGGCGGTAAGGGGCGGCAGCCATCCCGTCACGTTCGAAGCTCCGGTGAGCGCGAGGATGCGCGGCCGCGGCGCCTGGTCCAGTCCGGCGACCACGTCGTCGGTGTCGAAGGTGCCGTCCTCGTCGCACTCGACGTATCGCCGGCATGCCATGCGACCCCAGGGCAACAGGTTGGCGTGGTGCTCCACCACCGTGGTCAGCACCACATCGTCAGGGTCGAGGCGCAGACGATAGGCAAGATGGTTGAGCGCTTCGGTGGTATTTCGGCACAGGATGGCGATGTCGCCGGCCGCCGTTGCATCCGGGCCGCGCCCGGCGAAGGCGAGGGCTGTGGCCCGGGCCGACTCGTACGCAGCAGTTGCGAGCCGCGACTTGTACCCGGCGCCGCGGTGCACGCTCGAGTACATGGGGACGAATTGCTCGACGGCGGCCATCACGACGGGGAAGGCGCCGGTCGAGGCGGCGGCGTCGAGGTTCACATAGCGGCGATCGACGCCGTCGACGCAGGGCACGTGCAGGTCCTCGCCGACCAGCCGGGCCGGTGGCTCCGCCAGGTGCGTCACAGGTCGAGTCTACGGGCGGACCGTCGCGCTCCCCGGCGGCACCGGCCGGTACCATCGCCGGAGTGGATCACGAGCTCGGTGGACCTGACATCGTGACCGTCGGGGACGCCTCGTCGGGTAGCCCGGGGGCTCCGATGCCTCCCGGCTCCGCCGGCGTCGGGCGCCACGATCACGGTCTCGGCGACGACGATGGCGAAGATGTCGACGGTCCCGTCCTTGACACTGGGGCCGCCACAGCCGAGCTCGACATCGACGGTGCCCTCTTGGACGTCATCGAGGGGGAGCTCGCCGACGTGGAGCGGGCACTCGCCCTGATCGACGAGGGCACCTACGGGCAATGCGAAGCCTGTGGTCGGACCATCGACGACTCCGTGCTGGCCCGGACGCCCACGACCCGGTTCTGCGCGGAGCACCTGCCGCTCACCCTGCGCTGAGGCCCCCCGCCCCGGGGTCGGCGTCCGGCGCGGGGCGCCCGCTCACGCCTTCTTGGTTTCCCAGAAGATCGTGTCGATCTCTTTGATCTGGTCCAGCAGCCCCTGTGCCACCTTGGGGTCGTTGGTCTTCTTCGACTCGCCGGCCGCCTTGGTGGCCTTCCAGAACAGGTCGTGGAGCTGGGGATGCTTGGCGAGGTGCTCGGGCTTGAAGTAGTCGGTCCACAGCACCCAGAGGTGGTGCTTGACGAGCTCGGCCCGCTCCTCCTTGATCACGACGGCACGCTCTTTGAACACCTCGTCGTCGGACCCGTTGAACTTCTCCATGCACGCCTTCACGGACTCGGCTTCGATCCTCGCCTGGGCCGGGTCGTACACGCCGCAGGGGAGGTCACAATGGGCGAGCACCGACAGGGGAGGGCTGATCCGGTCTACGGACGACAGCAGGCGGTCGACGATGCGCATGAACAGGTCTCCTTCGTGCAGAGTGAAGTCGATGGGGCTCGGGCCAACAATACCCAGAGAAGGCAAACCGTGAACCGGGGGCACCGGGCGCGCACGCTCCCCCCCTTGTCGAGGGTGGCGGCCGGGATGGCGCTCGCCTCCTCGATCGCGCTCGTGATCGGCGCCGGGCTGGTGCGCCCGCGCCGGGTGGTGGTCGAGGGGAGGAGCATGGAGCCGACCCTGGCCCCCGGCGACCGGCTCCTCGTGGCGCGCACCGGGCGCGGCTTGCACGCCGGCGACGTGGTGGCGGTGCGCGACCCCAGGGACCGGCGGCGGGTACTGGTCAAGCGGATCGGGGCGGTGCTCGAAGACGGGTTGGTGCTGCACGGGGACAACCCCGGGGCGAGCACCGACAGCCGAAGCTTCGGTCTGGTGCCGTCCTCAGCGGTCCTCGGGCGCGTCGTCCGCCGCTACGGACCGTCGTGGCGCGCCGGCCCGGTGGCCTAGGACCGTGCGAGCCTCGGGACCGGGACCTGGGGAGATGAGGGCGGCGTCATCCGGCGGAGTACGCTCGCCTTGATGGCCTGGCTGGACACGGAGCTCGATCGACTGCTCGCCCCCGACTACTTGGAGGGGCTCCACCAGCGTTCTCTCGAGGATGTCCGCGCCATGCGTGCCGAGTGCCAGGAGGCCGAGACGGCGGTGTCCTATCTCCGCCGCATGGCCCAGGGCCGGTTGGACCTCGTCCACGCCTGTCTCGACCACCACGGCGACGAAGGCGGGAACCTCGAATCGCTGGTGGAGCGCCTGCCGTCGATCATCGGGTCCGGGCCCCCCCGACCCCAGGGGTACGGCCGGCTTCCGTCGCAGATGTCGCCCGACCTCGACAAGGACGACCTCACCGAGGAGCTCGACGCCGTTCTCGACGCCGAACACACCGCCACCCTCACCACCATGAGCGAGGCCGAGCTCCGTAGCGTCGGGGAACAGCTCACCGCCATCGAGCAGCGCATCTCCGACCAGCGCCGGACCCTGCACGAGCGCATCGACAAGCTCCAGGCCGAGATCGTGAGCCGGTACAAGGCGGGCGAGGCGTCCGTCGACGGCCTGCTGGCCTGACCGCGTCACCGACCACTCGAGGAGGACCGGCGTGCCCAAGCAACTCCCGGACCACTGGAGGGACCTCGGCGCGTTCATCCGGGAGCAACGGTCCTCGGCGCGGCTGTCGCTGCGGCGGCTTTCGGAGCTGGCGGGGATCTCCAACCCCTACCTGAGCCAGATCGAGCGAGGGTTGCGCCGCCCGTCGGCGGAGATCCTCCAACAGATCGCCAAAGCGCTGCGCATCTCGGCCGAGACGCTCTACGTCCAGGCGGGCATCCTCGAGCCCGCCACGGGGGAGACCGATCTGGCACGCGAGATCCTCTCGGACCCCCACCTCCTCGAAGAGCAGAAGCAGGCCCTCATCAGGATCTACCTGTCGTTTTGCCACGAGAACGAGGTCCAGCCGGACCACGCGAAGCTCCCGGGGTCGGAGGTGGCGTCGGACAGCCCCGCCGTCGGGACGGCCAGGGGGAGAGCGGCGCATGCCGACGACATGGCGGGAGACCCCGCCGAGACCTCGGCCGGGGTGTAGCCGAGGCCGGCCCGGCGGGCGGCGCGGGGGTGTGAGACCCGGTCCCGGCCCGGCCCGGGGCGGATCGAGACGACGAAGGTCCAGGTAGGCTCCTCGCCGGTGCGTCGACTCTCAGTGCTCTCCCTGCACACCTCGCCACTGGCCCAGCCCGGAACCGGTGACGGCGGAGGGATGAACGTCTACGTGCGTGAGCTGTCCACCGCTCTGGCCCGGGCCGGCGTGGAGTGTGACGTCTACACCCGGGCATGGTCGGACGAGCTGCCTGCCACGGCGACGGTGGAGCCCGGGCTCCGCGTCCACCACGTGCCGGCGGGCCCGTTGGGCCCCATGGCGAAAGAGGAGCTCCCCGCCGTCGTCGACGAGTTCACCGACAACGTCTTGTCCCTCATGACCTCGGGTGCGGGGGTCGACCCCGCCCTGCATCAGGAGGCCGGCTTCGACGCTGTGCACGCCAACTACTGGCTGTCGGGCATCGCCGGCCACCGCATCAAGCACGAGCTCGACCTGCCCCTGGTATCGACTTTCCACACCCTGGCCCGGGTGAAGGCCGAGGCGAGTCCCGAGGAGGTGTCGAGCGACGAACCCCACCGGCGCGCCGAAGCCGAAGCCGCCGTGATGCGCTGCTCCGAGATCGTCCTCGCGTCCTGCTCGGTGGAGGCGACGCAGCTCGCGCAGCTCTATGACAGCGACCCTGCGCGCATCCGGGTCGTGGCGCCCGGCGTCGACCACGCGTTCTTCGGGCCCGGCCACCGGCCCCAGGCGCGCCGCGCACTGGGCCTGCCCGCGCACGCGCCCCTCTTGTTGTTCGTCGGTCGGATCCAGCCGTTGAAGGGCGCCGACGTCGCGGTACGGGCCTTGGCTGCGATGGAGGACCACCCTGGTGCGCACCTCCTCGTGGTGGGAGGGCCGAGTGGTCCGCGCGGCGAGGAGCATCTCGCCTCTTTGCAGAAGCTGGTCGTCGACCTGGGGTTGGCCGAGCGTGTGCGCTTCGAGGATCCCCAGCCGCACGAGCTGCTCTCCACCTATTACCGAGCCGCAGACGTGTGTGTCGTCCCGAGCCGTTCCGAGTCCTTCGGTCTGGTGGCGCTCGAGGCTGCCGCGTGCGGGACGCCGGTTGTGGCCGCGTCCGTGGGAGGTCTCACGACCTTGGTCGAGGACAAGCGCACCGGCCTTGTCGTCGATCCGTCGACGCCCCGGGCCTTCGCCGAGGCCGCCTCCGGGATCCTCGCCGATCCCCTGCTCGCCGAACGCCTGGCGACCGCGGCGGTCGTCCGTGCCCGCCGCTACACCTGGGCGCAAGCCGCGTCGCTGCTGCGTGCCACCTACGAGGAGCTCACCGCCGAGCGACTCGTCGAGTGCCGCTGACCCGCCCGGACCGGGCCCCGCAGCGTGCCCATCGCCGGCATCGCCTCAGCTGAGGAGCGAGCCGCGTGTGACGCGGTGATCGGGCGCTGGGCGCGCTCCCGCCTCGCCGAGGGGGGTGCGGTGGTGGCCGTGGACCGCCAGCCCGAGCTGGAACGCTGGTACCTGCGGTTGCGCGGTGACGAGAAGGACTTCGTGACGGTGTGGCTCACGATCCGCCAGCGCACACTGCACCACGAGGCTCAGGTCATGCCGGCACCCGAGGTGAACGTCGAGGCGACGTTCGAGTACCTGTTGCGCCGCAATGCCGACCTCCATCAGATGCGATTCGCCCTGGGTGCCGAAGATGCCGTGTACCTCGTAGGCGAGATCCCTGTGGTCGCCGTCACCGAGGACGAGCTCGACCGCATCGTCGGCTCCAGCCTCGCGTACGTCGAGGACTACTTTCCGACGGCGATGAGCATCGGGTTCGCCGGCCGATACCGCCGTCGTCGGGTCTGACGGGGCACGTTCGACTCGTCACACGCGTGGCGCGAATTCGCACGCGTCACACCTCGGCGCGCGCGCCGCGCACCGGCTAGGGTGCCAGTGCGCACGGCCCGAGGGGCTGGTGATGCCGGTCGATCGGGGAAGTGCGACCGGTGTCCAGGGTTCCTCGGGCCGCGCCGCGTGATCATCCTCAGTAGCGTGAGACTGATGGAGTCGAGGCTGTTGATCGTGGGCGGCGGCCGCATGGGTGGCGCGCTCGTGCACGGGCTTCTCGCTGCACAGTGGCGTGCCGCCGACATCGTCGTCGTCGAGCCTTCTGCCGAGCGTCGGTCGGAGCTGGCGGCCGAGTTTCCGGTCCTCGAGGTCCGAGCCGACGTCACCGGCATCGACGACGTAGACGCCGCGGTGCTCGCCGTGAAGCCCGCCGTGGGCGAGCAGGCGTGCCGGGCCCTGTCGACCACCGGGGTCAACCGCGTCCTCTCGATCATGGCGGGGGTGCCGCTGGCTCGCCTCGAGTCGTGGCTCGCTCCGTCGACAGCGGTCGTACGGGCCATGCCCAACACGCCGGCCACGGTGCGGGCCGGTGTGTCGGCCATCGCGGCAGGGTCGGGGGCGGCTGAAGCCGACCTGCAGTGGGCCGAGGAGCTCCTCGGGGCCGTCGGCCACGTGGTCCGCCTGCCCGAAGGGTCGCTCGACGCCGTGACCGGGTTGTCGGGCTCGGGGCCCGCCTATGTCTTCCTCGTGGTCGAGGCCCTCATCGGGGCCGGCATGGCGGTGGGGCTGTCTCAGGAGGTGAGCCGCGAGCTTGCCACCGACACCCTGGTCGGGGCGGCCCGGCTCCTCGTGGAGTCGGGCCAGACGCCCGAGAGCCTGCGAGAGCAGGTCACGTCGCCCGGGGGCACGACCGAGGCGGGGCTGCGCGTGCTCGAGGAACGGGGGGTTCGGGTGGCGATCACCGCCGCGGTGGCCGCTGCGACCGAACGCTCTCGCCAAATGGCGGTCTGACCACTCTTAGTGAGGCTGACGGACGAGCGCGGCGGAGGGCGAGCCGGTTCTGCTCGGGGATGCAGCGACGCGGTGTGGCCGGGGGTCACGCCAGCGGGTCGGAAGGGCCGACCAGCAGTATTCTCGCCCGCTCTCTTTCCAACATTCACCACATTGGCGTACAGTCGCCTCAGGCGGGAGAGGGGTGATTCCACTGAGTGCAGAAGACGTCACCAGCGCTCGCTACCTGACGGTACGCGAGGTAGCGAGCACGCTGAGAGTGTCCAATATGACGGTGTACCGATTGATCAATGCCGGAGAGCTTCCTGCGGTACGGGTCGGCAAGTCGTTTCGTCTCCGTGAGGACGATGTGAACCGATATCTGGCCGATCGATACACACAGGCCGGCTGACCCCCGCCGGCCGGCTCGGCGACGGGGGGGCAGTTGGCGGCGCGTCCCGGAGGATCGGTCTTCTTCCTGACCGACTACGGGCTCGCCGATGAGTTCGCTGGAGTGGTGCGAGCAGCGGTGTTCCGCCACGCACCCGGCGTGCCGATGATCGATGTGACCCATGGCGTGCCGCCGTTCGACGTCAGGGCGGGTGCATTGGCGTTGGCGCGCGCCGTACCGCACCTCGGGCCAGGCATCGTCCTTGCCGTCGTCGACCCCGGTGTCGGAACGGCGAGGCGGGGTGTCGCGGTGTCGGTCCGCTCGAGCTCGGGTTGCGATGGTCCGCACCATTTCGTGGGGCCTGACAACGGGCTGCTCCCGTGGGCGGTCGATGCCCTGGGCGGCGCCGAGGGCGCCGTGTCGCTCCCTCCTCCTCCGGGGGCGGGCCTCGGCACCACGTTCGACGGCCGGGACGTCTTCGCTCCGGCCGCGGCCCGGTTGTGGCAGGGCACGCCGTTGTCGGAGCTCGGAGAGGGACTCGATCCCGGAACCCTGGTGCGCCTGGCGCCGCCTCGGTGCGCGGTGTCCCGGGGTGCGCTTCAGGCGGAGGTGCAGTGGGTGGATCGTTTCGGCAACGTCCAACTTGCCGCCGGTCCCGATGACGCCACCGCGGCGGCCCTCGGCGACGAGCTCGAGGTGGTGGCGACTGCCGTCCATCGGGCACAGCGGGTGCGGGCCTTCGCCGCGCTCGGCCCCGGCGCGCTGGGTGTGGTCGTCGATGCCAATGGGCGCCTTGCACTCGTGTGCGACCGACGGTCGGCCGCTACCGTGCTCCGGGTGCAACCCGGCGACGTCGTCACCGTGCGAACGGCCGGTCCCGCCGGCGGGTCATCGTGAATCTGGCCGTCCTCGCCGACCAGCACGCCGCGGGTGACCCCGCGCTGTACGAGGGGGGCACCTGGTTCACCTGGGGCGAGGTCCGCCGCCGGGCTGGGGCCGCGGCGGCCGCCCTGGTGGCGCTCGGTGTCGGTCCTGACGACCGGGTGGCGATCGTGTGGCCCACGTCCGTCGACTTTGTCGTGGCCTATCTCGGGGTGCTCGCCGCCGGTGCGGTCGCCGTCCCGCTCAATCCCAACAGCCCCGCCAACGAGCTCGGGCGCGAGCTCAAGGTCGTCGAGCCGGCCGTCGTGCTCGCGGCCGGTGCGGCCGCGGCGGTGCCCAGAGTGCCGCACGTGGTGTTGCCGGCCGAGGTGGTCGCCGCCATGGGTGAGAAGGCTCGAGAGGCCAGGGTGTGGGAAGAGTTCTCCGCCGCCCGAGAGGAGGCGGCCGAGGTGGCCGCGCAGGACACCGCGCCGTCCGAAGAAGCGGAGCGGGCCGAAGGGTTGGAGCCGACCAAACCGGCCACCACCGGCCCCGAGGCAGGCGCCGACGAGGAGCACCACCTGCATCCCACCCCGCGCCAGGAGTCGGACCTCGCAGTGTTGTTGTTCACCTCGGGTACCGCCGGTGACCCCAAGGCCGCCATGCTCAGCCACGGCAACCTGATGGCCAACCTGCGCCAGATGCTCGGCATCCCCGAGATCTTCCGTGCCGACGACGTCGGGCTCGTCGCCCTGCCCCTGTTCCATGTTTTCGGATTGAACGTGGCCCTCGGGCTCTGCCTGGCCACGGGCGCGGCGCTTGTCCTCGATACCCGTTTCGACGCGGCGGCGTCGCTGAAACAGGTGCACGACCTGGGCGTGACGACGTTGCTCGGTGTCCCCACCATGTTCGCGGCTTGGGCCGACGCGCCTGGCCAAGACGCCAACGGACCATCCCCGCTCGCCGGCGTGCGCCGGGCGATCTCGGGCGCGGCGGCTCTCGACCCTGAAGTCGCCTCGCGCTTCGAGAGCCGCTACGGCATCACGATCTGGCAGGGATACGGCCTCACCGAGGCTTCGCCCGCTGTGTCGACCTCGCTCGGCACGGGTCGGAACAGACCGGGGTCGGTCGGCCGGCCGCTGCCCGGCGTGGAAGTGCAATTGGTCGATGAGGACGAGGAGCCTGTCCTCGACGGCGACCCTGGCGAGATCTGGGTTCGGGGCGCCAACGTGTTCGGTGGCTACTGGCACGATCCCACGGCGACCTCCAAGGTCCTGGCCGACGACGGATGGTTGCGTACCGGCGATATCGGGGTGATCGGGGAGGAGGGCGACCTCTTCGTCGTCGACCGTTCCAAGGACCTCGTGATCGTCTCGGGATTCAACGTGTTCCCGGCGGAGGTCGAACGGGTGGTGGCCTCGGTGCCCGGTGTCGCCGAGGTGGTGGTGATCGGCCGGCCCGATGCCAGCACGGGCGAGACCGTCGAAGCGGTGATCGTGGCGGCCCCGGGCGGGGCCGTGACCGAGGAGCTGGTGCGCGCCTACTGCGCGGCGAACCTCACCCGCTACAAGTGTCCGACGTCGATCAGGTTCGTGGCCGAGCTCCCCCATGGTCTGGTGGGGAAGGCATTGCGAAAGGCGTTGCGCGATCGGCCCGCCTGAGCAGCGACGTTCGAGCTCGGGTCGTGGCCTTCACCGTTCCGCTGTTTGTTCCCACGTCGAGCGCTCGACTTGGTGCCCGGCACCCCTCTCTCGGTACGATCCCGCGTAATGGTGGTCCCGAACGCCCGCCGCATTCCCGAGGCCACGGTGGCCCGGCTTCCGGTGTACCAGCGGATCCTCCTCGAGTTGGTTCGAGGCGGGACGACCACGGTCTCGTCAGACCAGCTGGCGGAGATGGCCCGCGTGAACGCGTCAAAGGTGCGCAAGGACCTGTCCTTCCTGGGGTCGTTCGGGACGCGGGGCTCGGGGTACGAAGCCCAGTTCCTCCTGACCCAGATCGACAGGGAGCTCGGCCTCCACGGCGACTGGCCCGTCGCCATCGTGGGCCTGGGGAATCTGGGTCGGGCGCTCGCCAACTCGCAGGGATTCACCTCCCGTGGCTTTCGGGTGGCGGGGCTGTTCGACGTGGAACCGGACCTCCTCGGGACCGAGATTCGCGGCATCACCGTCCACCACGTCGACGAATTCGAACGCGTGTCGGCGAACGACCCACCGGCCATCGGTGTCATCGCCACCCCCGCCTCGGCAGCCCAGGACGTCGCCGATCGGATGGTGCAGGCCGGCGTGGGATCCGTCCTCAACTTCGCGCCCCGGGTCCTCACCGTGCCTCCCGACGTGCTGTTGCGCTACGTCGACCTTTCCATCGAGCTGCAGGTGATGAGCTTCTACCTCTCGCACCGGGACCTGCCCGGGACCGCACCCACGTGGTCGCCGCTCCCGCATGCCGTGGGTCTGAGCTCCACCGAGCCCGGCTGAGCCGTCGGGCCCGGACTCCGGCCGGGCGGGGCCTGTCTGGCACACCACGGCGCCGACCGGCATCCTGGTAGGGAGGGAATCGGGCCCACCGAGGGTCGCCCGCCCGCCGCGGGTGGACAACCCGCGCAAGGAGCTCTGCAAGACGTTTGTCGGTCATCGTCGTTGGACTCGAGCAGCACCAGGTCCCGCTCGACGTGCTCGAGCGTGTTGCCATTTCCGAGGAAGACCTCGGCAAGGTGGTCGCGGGCCTGCGGGACAGGTCGAATCTGGCCGAGATCGTGGTGCTGTCGACCTGCATGCGAACCGAGCTGTATGCCGTGGTCGAGCGCTTCCACGATGGAGTGTCGGACCTCCAGGAGTTCCTGGCCGCCATGGCCGGCACCTCCGTGGACGCACTCCAGGACCGGTGGACCGTGCTCTTCGACGACGCAGTGACCGAGCATCTCTTCGAGGTGGCATCCGGGCTTCGTTCCAGCGTCCTGGGCGAGACCGAAGTCCTCGGCCAGGTTCGGCGGGCGCTCGAACGTGCCCAGGCCGAGCACGCCAGCGGACCGATGTTGGCCGGCCTGTTCCGTCACGCCGTGCAAGCCGGGAGGCACGTCAGGTCGACGACGGCCATCGCACAGGGCACGACGTCGTTGTCCCACGTGGCGGTGGAGCTGGCTGCTTCGAAGCTCGGTGGCTCACTGGCCGGGCGGCATGTGGTCGTGGTGGGCGCGGGCGAGATGGGGGAGGGCATGGTGGAGGCCCTGGGCGGTCACGGCGACCTGGCCCAGGTCGTGGTGGCGAATCGCACCATCGGCCGGGCCTCTGCGCTCGCCGCCCGGGTGGGGGGGAACGGAGTGGGCCTCGACGGCCTCGCCGACGCGCTGGCGCCGGCCGACGTCGTCTTCGTGTCCACCGGTGCAGCCCTGCCCGTGCTCGACCCCGCGCTCCTCGGTGCGGCCAGTGGTGTGCGTGCCGGCACGGCCGGTCTGGCGCCGCTCGTGGTCATCGATCTCGGGGTCCCCCGCAACGTCGACCCTGCAGTTGCCGACATCTCCGGCATCGATCTGCTGGACATGGACGATCTCACCGAGCATGCCGAGCGCGCCCTGGCCGGACGCCGGGCCGAACTTTCGGCCGCACAGGAGATCGTGCGACAGGAGGTGGAGCGCTACCGCTCCGAGGAGCGGGCGCGGGGTGCGGCGCCCGTCGTCTCCTCGTTGCGGGCCCGGGTCGAGGAGCTGCGCCGCTCCGAGCTCCAGCGTCACCGGGCACGGCTGGCCGAGCTCGACGAGCAGCAGTGGCAGGAGGTCGACTCGGTCGTGCGTGACGTGCTGGCCAAGCTGCTCCACCACCCCACCGTGGCGGTCAAAGAGGCGGCGGGCACCCCGCGTGGGGAGCGCCTGGTCGAGGCGCTGCGCACGCTGTTCGACCTCTGACGAGGTGGTGACCCCGATCGGCGGGGAGGGACGACGCCGTGTCCTGCTGCTCGCCACCCGAGGATCGCCCCTCGCGCTGTGGCAGACCGGGCGCGTCGCCGATCTTCTCGCCCGGTTGCCCGACGCACCATCGTGTGAGCCGGTCATCGTGCAGACGACGGGCGATGCCCTCGCCGACGTCCCGGTGTCCCAGCTCGGGGGGCAAGGGGCGTTCGTGAAGGAGGTGCAGCTGGCGGTCCTCGAAGGTCGAGCCGACCTGGCCGTGCACTCCGCCAAGGACCTGCCCTCGGAAACGCCGGCGGGTCTGGTGCTGGCGTGCGTGCCGGAGCGGGCCGACCCTCGCGACGCCATGGTCGGCGCCAGCCTCGAGGGTCTGCCCACGGGCGCCACCGTGGCGACGGGCTCGGTGCGTCGACGGGCCCAGCTCGCCTGGCTCCGCCCTGATCTCACGTTCTGCGACCTGCGGGGCAACATGGCGACCAGGCTGCAACGGGCGCGCCAGGTCGGAGTGGGTGTGCTGGCGTTGGCCGCGCTCGAACGCCTGGGCCTGACCGAGTACGTGGCCGAAGCCCTCGATCCCCGCACGTTGCTCCCCCAGGTGGGGCAGGGCGCCCTGGCGGTGGAATGCCGCCAGGGCGATCACGCCGCGCTCGAGCTGCTCGCTGCAGTGGACGATCCGGTGGCACACGCTGCGGTCCGCGCCGAGCGCGCTTTTCTGGCCGCCCTCGGTGGAGGGTGCACCCTGCCGCTCGGTGCGCTGGCGGTTCCCGTCGATTCCGAGGCACGACTCGCCGTCGAGGGGTTCCTCGCCAGTCGTGACGGGAGGATCCTGCTGCGTCACCGCGTGACCGGGCCACGGTCAGAGCCCGAGGCGCTCGGCACCGAGCTCAGCCGGGTCTTGCTCGACGACCGTGGCGGACGATCGCTCGACGACTGGGCCGAGCCCGGCGACCGCCGGTGACCGTCTACCTGGTGGGCGCCGGACCCGGGGACCCCGGACTGCTCACCCGGCGCGGGGCGGAGTTGTTGGCTCGGGCCGAGGTGGTCCTCTTCGACCGGCTCGTCGACCCGCGTCTGCTCGAGCTGGCTCCGGGTGGGGCGTTGCGCATCGACGTCGGCAAGACACCGGGCCAGCCTCGGCACCAGGACGACGTCAACGCCCTCATCCTCGAGCATGCCCGGCAGGGAAGGACCGTCGTCCGGCTCAAAGGTGGCGATCCTTTCGTCTTCGGGCGCGGCGGCGAGGAAGCCGAGGCGCTCATGAGAGCCGGCGTACCCTTCGAAGTGGTCCCCGGGGTGACGTCCGCGTTCGCGGCACCGGCATCGGCCGGCGTCCCCGTGACCCATCGGGGATTGTCGTCGTCGGTGACCGTCGTGAGCGGCCACGTCGGCGACCCGGGCGTGCCCGGAGCCGTGGACTGGGCATCCCTGGCGCGTGCCGGGGGGACGCTGGTCGTCCTGATGGGCATGGCCAATCGCGCCGAGATCGCCCGTCGGCTCGTCGACGCCGGACGGCCCCCTGACACGCCGGTCGTCGTGGTGCACCGCGGGACGTCGTCGACACAGGCGAGCGTGCGCACCACGCTGGCCGGCCTGGCCCAGGTCGATCTCGGTCCGCCGTGCACGATCGTCATCGGACCGGTGGCCGCCCTCGACCTACGTTCCTCTGGACGAGGACCGCTCACCGGCACGCGGGTGGTCGTGACCCGGGCCCGGGCCCAGGCCTCCGAACTGGTGGCGCGACTGCGCGACGCGGGTGCGGAGGTGATCGAGCTCCCGGTGATCGCCATCGACGATCCGCGCGACGGCGGCTCGGCACTGCGCGCCGAGGCGGCCCGTGCCGACACGTACGACTGGATCGTCTTCACATCGCCCAACGCCGCCGAGCGCTTCTTGAGCCTGCTGCGCGATGCCCGAGAGCTCGGCGCGGCGCGCCTGGCGGCGGTGGGAGCGGCCACGGCCCGCTCGCTCGCCGCACACCGTGTCGTCGCCGACCTTGTCCCCGACGAGGAGACCGGCGACGGGCTGGTGTCCGCCATGCCTGGAGCCCCGACCGGGGGGTCTCGCACCGGGCGGGTCCTGTTCCCGAGAGCCGAGGAGGTCCGTGACGTGGTGGCCCCCGGGCTCCGCCGCAAGGGCTGGGAGGTGACCGAGGTCGAGGCCTACCGAACGGTGTCGGTTCGAGGTAGCCGGAGCGTCGGGGTCGACGAGCTCGACGCCGTGTCGAGCGCGGACGTGATCACCTTCACCTCTCCGTCCACGGTGCGTTGCTACGCCGAGCTCGCCGGGCACCTCCGCCCGCCGCCGGTCGTGGCGTGCATCGGGCCGGTGACCGCGGACGCCGCCCGCCGGGCCGGATTCCGTGTCGACGTCGTCGCCGCCGAGCACAGTGCCGAGGGCCTGGTCTCAGCCCTGGGCGCACACCTCGCCGACTCGTCTCCCCACTCTGCGCCGGGGGGTGTCGCGCCCGGGGACGGGGTCCCACCCACGTGAGTCGGCCCGACCTCGGCGGGCCGCCGTCCGCCCTCCGCATAGGCTGGCGCGACATGGAAGGCACGCCACGAACGCCGATGGTCGGGGCCGGCTTCCCTGTGCGGAGGATGCGCCGGCTGCGCCGCACTCCCGCCCTGCGGCGCCTGGTGGCGGAGACGAGCCTCGGCGTCGACGATCTCGTCGCCCCCTTGTTCGTGAGGGCAGGGGTGGACGACCCGGTCCCGATCACCTCGTTGCCCGGTCACTTCCAGCATTCGGTGGCGTCGCTGGTCGTGGAGGCGAAGCGACTGGCGTCACTGGGGATCCCCGGGGTCGTCCTGTTCGGGATCCCGGAACAGAAAGACGCCGTGGGGTCGGGCGCGTGGGACCCCGAAGGTGTCGTGCAGGTGGCGCTGGCCGAACTGCGCAGCGCGCTGGGCGACACCATGGTCCTCGTCGCCGACCTGTGCCTGGACGAGTACACCGATCACGGCCACTGTGGCGTGCTGCGCGCCGACGGAAGTGTCGACAATGACGCCACGCTCGAGCTCTACCAGCAGGTGGCGCTGGCCCAGGCAGCCGCCGGAGCCGACGTGGTGGCACCCAGCGGGATGATGGACGGCCAGGTCGCCGCCATCCGCACCGCCCTCGACGGTGCGAGCCGCACCGACGTGGCGGTGCTCGCCTACGCGGCCAAGTTCGCGTCGGGCCTCTACGGGCCGTTCCGTGAAGCGGTGGACGTGACCATCGCCGGGGGCGGGGACCGGCGCGGGTACCAACAGGACCCGCGCAACGGCCGCGAGGCCTTGGTCGAAGTGGCCCTCGACATCGCCGAGGGGGCCGACATCGTGATGGTGAAGCCCGCTGTCGCCTACCTCGATGTGATCGCGTCGGTGGCGGCGCGCGTGGAGGTGCCCGTGGCGGCGTACCACGTGAGCGGCGAGTACTCCATGGTGAAGGCAGCCGCCGAACGGGGGTGGATCGACGGCGACGCGGTGGCGCTCGAGCACCTCCTGGCGCTCAAGCGCGCCGGGGCCGATGTCATCCTCACGTACTTCGCCGGTGAGGTCGCCGAGGCGATGCGTGACTGAGCAGTCTCCCGGTGCCACCGTCCCCGACGGCCCGGGCACCCACCCCGTGCCCACCAACGCGGAATGGTTCGAGCGGGCCCGACGGGTGATCCCCGGGGGCGTCGACTCCCCGGTGCGCTCGTTCGCTGCCGTCGGAGGGACCCCCTACACCGTCGCCCGCGGAGAGGGGCCCTACGTCTGGGACGTCGAGGGCCGTCGGTACATCGACATGGTCCAGTCCTACGGGGCGCTCCTCCTCGGGCACGCTCACCCCGCCGTCACGGCCGCGCTCACGCGGGCCGCCGGCCGGGGCACGACCTACGGCGCGCCCACGCCGGGCGAGGTGCTCCTGGCCGAGGCCATCTGTGGCCGGGTCGCCGGATGCGAGCAGGTCCGACTGGTGTCCTCGGGGACCGAGGCGGCCATGAGCGCGCTTCGAGTGGCACGCGGTTTCACGGGCCGAGACCGCGTCGTCAAGTTCGACGGCTGCTATCACGGGCATTCGGACACGCTGCTGGCCGGAGGGGGAAGTGGGGTGGCGACCCTGGGCCTCCCCGGTTCCGCCGGGGTGCCGGCCTCAGCTGTCGCCGACACCATGGTCGTGCCCTACAACGTGGTGCCCGAGGTCGACAGGCACGTGGCGTGTGTGATCGTGGAGCCCGCGGCGGCGAACATGGGTGTGGTCGCGCCTGCGCCGGGCTTTCTCGAAGGGCTGCGACAGGCGTGCGACGACGCCGGCGCCCTCCTCGTGTTCGACGAGGTGATCACCGGGTTTCGCGTGGGGCGCGGGGGGATGTCTGAGCGGTCGGGCGTGACGCCGGACCTGTGGTGCTTCGGCAAGGTGATGGGCGGCGGCCTTCCGGTCGGCGCGTTCGGGGGCAGGCGCGACGTGCTGTCGGTCCTGGCTCCGGAGGGGCCCGTGTACCAGGCGGGAACCCTGGCGGGGAATCCCCTTGCCACCGCGGCGGGGTTGGCGGTGCTCGAGACCATCTCCCTCGCCGACTACGACACGCTGTGTCAGCGCGCCGGGCGCCTGGCCCAGGGCCTCGACGCCGCCATCTCGGGTGCAGGGATTCCGGTGCAGGTCCCTGTGGTGGGCCCGCTCGTCGGCCTGTTCTTCGGGGCCGAGGTGGTCACCGACTACGCGTCGGCCCGGGCCGCGGCCGCCGGAGGCCACTACGCACTCTTCTT
>Ga0208565_1000732_pt1 | contig 22304 bp, 14 predicted proteins | sample Sb_taG_7_FD_187706 | JGI IMG/M metagenome (GOLD analysis project Ga0208565, IMG submission 187706) | Peat soil microbial communities from Weissenstadt, Germany - Sb_50d_2_FS metaG (SPAdes) (version 2) | ecosystem: Environmental > Terrestrial > Soil > Wetlands > Peat | place: Germany...
AGGCTTCCTTCGCCGCAGGTGCCGGCGTTCGCCTGGGCTTCCGGGCACAGCGGAACGCCTTTGAGCATGCCCGACAGGCCAGGCGGGTAGTGCAGCGTCACGCTCTGGATGTTCTGGTTGCCGTCTTCGCGGCTGATCGTCGTTGTCAGCGGGGAGAAGGCGCCGGCGGCGGTGACCGTCGAGCCGGACGTGAGCGACGGCGCGAACGGGAGCGTGCTCGGGCACGGCGCGCCGTTCGGCCCGCTGGTTACTTCAAAGCTCGCGGAGGAGGACACGGGTGGGTTGCCCGACCATGGTGAGAAGCTCGCTTGGCTCGTGAAGCTCCCGCAGTGGGCGGGGGTCGCGAGCGGCGCGCGCTCGCCGCCGAAGAATTCGAGCTTCGCATCTTCGAAGGGCGCCTGCGGGCTGTTGTCGAACGTCGCTGTGATCTGGCCCGTCGCTTCGTTCAGGGAGACGCTGCCAGCGAGCTTGACCAGAACGCCCGACACCGGGTCTCTCGTTACCAGGTACATGGCCAGCAGCGATGAGAACGGGTTCTCCTGCGGGAAACCCGCGAAGTTCTGGGGGGCGGCGAGATACACTGCGCCCTTCAGCGGGTTCGCCAGCAGAGGCGTGAAGATGGTCGCGTTCGCGATCTTCGACGCGAGCGGGCAGGACGGCGTGGTTGCAGTGAACTGCGGCGTTTGCACGCCCGGTTCGAACGTCGGGTTCAGTTCGCGCAAGCCGGTGAAGCCGATCTGGGTCTCGCTGCAGGCTTCGAGGCCGTCCGCGGCCGCCGGGTTCAGATCCACCCCTTCGGGCAGGACGACTGTGATGTCCTTCGGATCGGACTCGGACAGGCCGGCGGCGTTCAGGCTCTCTTCCTGAGGGACGTGCACGTCCACGTTCAGACCGGTCGGGGTGCTCGTCGCTTGGCCGTCCGCCGCAACCCTGATCGACGGACTGAACGGTAGGCGGTTACAGCCTCCGAGCGCCGGCAGCGGCGGCGAGGAGACGGATTCTGGATTATCCGGCTGCGCCCACGAGTCCGCCAGGACGCTGCTCTGGAGCGGGCCCGCGCAGGACGTCGGCAGCGCCAGCAGCGGCGGCGGGTGAAGTTCCCCCTGGGATGTGCACGTCGGGTTTTCGGGTTCCGCGAGACACAGGTAGCCGCGCGCGCCGTTGTGGCGCGGATCGCCGGGAACACCCCAGAACGCCACTTCGCTCAACAGGAACGGCACGGCCTGCGAGATGTTGCTGGTGCTGACCGTGACGCCGTAATCTTCGCCGCTTCGCACCGAGGTGTCGAGCAGCACCGGAACGTTGCCTTCCGGCACGTAGAAGCCAAACCGAGCGGGCTCGCCTTCGGCCGGTTCGATGTTGAACACCGGAACCACCAGCCGATAGAGATTCTTGGGGCGCGTCGGCCAGACTTTGTTGATCATGACGGTCGCGACGCCGACCGCGCTGGAGAGCGGGCAGCGGGTTACCGTTTCGACGCCAGACCGGTTGAGGCTGTGAAACTGCGCCAGCGTGCACTTCGGGATCGGCGTCGGGTTGCCGACCAGACCCGGCGGTAGACGGAAGCTCAGATCCTTCACGAGCGCCGGCGTGAATTCCGCCGCGGTCTGGTTGAGCTTCAGCGTGCTCGTCAGCTGGAACGGATGCGAGCCCGCCTGGCGGTCCGGGGCGCCTCCTTCTTCTTCGGCCGACAGTTCGTAGTCTTCGACCCCGAACACCGGTTCACTGCCGAAGCTCAACGGCCGGCTGGTGGCGGCGGGCGGCGCGCCGCCACCGGAGACGCTTGCCTGGTTGACCTCGCTTTGGCCGGTTTCCGGTTCGCGTTCCACGACAACCCCGATCTGCGCTTCCACCCCGTAGTACGGCCGGACCCTTCCGGCGAATTCGCACTTGACCGATTTGGGCGACGTCAGCGAGCACGTTCCGGACTCCTGCGGTTCGCCTCTGCCGAGCGCCACGCCGGTGGCGAAAGCCGCCCTCACCCCCGCCGGCAGGCTGTCGACGAGCGTGATCGGCTCGCTCGCGCCTTCGGCATCGGCGTCGCCGAGATTGACCGCGCTGACCATGATTTCGCCGTCTGGGCGCCCCGCGCTACTCTGTGTGGTGGTCGCTTCGCCCCGCAGTTCGCCGAGGCGCAGGCCGCCGAGTTCTGAGCTGAATTCCGTCACCATCAAATCGAGCGGCTGGTCGACCAGCGCACCCGTGAACGTCACGACATACGGGTTCGCGCCGAGCGGATCCCCGGGCCCTCCGCTAATCGTTACGTTGCCCGCCCCGTATAGGCCTTCCAGGGCGGCCTGGGCGACTTCGTGGGAGGCGTCGTACGGGAACTGCGCACTCTTGAATTCTTGCCTCTCGCCGGCCAAATATTCTTTGAGGCTGATCGGTTCGATCACGACGACTTCGCCTTCGGTCGCGAACACCCTGATTTCCTGAACCTCGGACCTGGCGGCGCCGGCGTGAATGCTCGACGGACGCAGGCCGGAGGTCAGATGCCACCAGGCGGTGTTCGCGCTGGCAGACGAGGCCCCGGCGAGCGTGAGCAGCACGGCGATGAGCGGCGCATACGTTTTTCCTCGGCCCAGAGCGCGGTGGCACGTGAGGACGGTGCACACCCAGCGCGCGTCAGAGTTGGTCGCTGTTCGCTTGCGGAGCATCTACCTGACCCTCCCTCTGCTGGCGGCTCTCCTGGTCCGGCTTGACTTGCTGGCCTTGTGCGCCGGCCCATAGCGTCTGCGGGCCTGGGCTTCGCAGGCTCTGCGCTTGTGCCGGTCGTGTTTGCGGCGGCACGCCTTTAGCGCCTTCGCGAGCGCTTCGGCCCTGACCTGGGCGGCGCTCTTTGGTTTGGCCTTAGGGGCCGGGGGCACGTTCCCGGAGCCCGCGACGTTGGCGCTGGCGGGGGCGCCAAAGATCGCGGGCTGCGGCGTCACCGCCGCTTTGCATGAGGCTTCGTTGCTGCATTCCGGGGATGGCGTGCTTGCCGCCGGGGGGCACGGCTCCGCGCTCGTGCATTCGTGCGCGTCGTAGACGTCTATGCTCGTGTCGGTGTCCGCCGGAGCGAGCTGAGAGGCCGTCATGAAGAACACGTCACCGCCGCCTTCGTCGCCTTCTGCGTCGCGCCCGCCCGTCGCGCTCGCATCGAGAAACGCGGATTCTTCGGTGGAGGAGCCCGAGCTGATCAGGCCTACGCAGCCGCCCGTGCGCTCGCTGTACGTGAGCTGGGCTGCGTTGCAGCTGCCGACGCCCGGCGGCTCATACTCGTACACGTCCCAGGTGCCGTTGACGTCCTGGGGTACCAGCGCGTCGAAGGCATTGAAGAACAGGCGGCCGCTGTTGGACAGGTAGCGCGATTGGCGACGCGCGGTTTCACCGTTTTCATAGGCGGTCCATCCGGGGAGGTCGCCCGCGAGCCAGTTCGTTGATTCCCAGATCTTGCCGGCGCCGACGAGCGGGATGTTTTCTCCAACGCTGCCGTATTCCCGGCCTACAGGTCTCGCGCCGGATGGGTCGCAGGAGGCGCAGATCAGGCTTCCCGCGCCGCCGTTGGCGTGGGCGTCATACAGATAGACCTCCTCGTCGGCGTGGCCACTGCGGGCGTCGGCCGTGTCGTAGCCGGTGAGGTTCCTGTCGGAGAGGAACGCCAGCCAGCGCCCGTTGGGCGAGACGCTCGCGCTCAGCACGCGGAGCTCCGAGCCGCCGTTCGCCCAGTCCGGGACATCTTCACTGGATAGCCCGGCGATGAACGTCGTCTTTCCGTCGTGATTGACGTAAAGATTGCATGTCCCGCTGGTTGCGAAACCGCTTTCGCAGGAACCTGGTTCGGCACCGGGCGCGAGCACGCCATCGGCCACGAAATAGACGTAGGAGCCGTCTTCGCTTGCGCCGATCACGGCGACCTGGACATGGGCCGCGTTTTCGCCCGCTCCCAGCGGCGTCAGGTCGGTGAGCTTGCATTCGAGTTTACCTGCCAGTGGGATTTCGCACTCGTACAGGTCGGGGCTTTGATATGATGCCCCTGAGTCTTCGGTCAGCGGCTCGGTGTCGGTGAAGAACACGCGCGAGCCGTCGCTCGAGGCGTCCTGGAAGGCCGGTTCCGGCGGTTGGGACTGCGACGACGCGCCCGGCTGAAGAACGTCCAGGCGGATAGTTTCACCGGTTTCGCCGGCCAGCATGTCGCGCACGTAGAGGGCGGTTTCGCCTTGTGCGTTTACTGCGGTGAAGACGACGCGCGAGCCGTCGCTCGATATGGCATGCCTGGCGTCGTGGCCGCCTTTGCCTCCGAGTTCGCCAAAGATGCCGTTGCCGCCTTCGCCTGGGGGCAGGATGCTGACGGGCGCGAGCGCTCCGTCCGACCACTCGTACAGGGCGCCTTCTCCGCCGGTGCCTGCAGGCGGTGCGTTCGGTGTCAACGGCAGGGTGGACTGCAGGACGATATGCGACAGTTCGGGTGTCGCGCCGACGAACTTCGGGCCGCAGTAGGCGGCGGTGCCTCCGTACAGGGTGCAGTTCTGTTCGCCGAAGAGGGTGCCTTCCTTGACGTTCGCGTGTTCGGAGACGGCGGGTGCGCACGGCGTGCCCTGCGGCGGGCAGCCCGTCACCAGCGGGGTGTAGCAGTCTGCCCCGCTGCAGCCTTCGTTTTCGCCGACGTAGTCCGTGGCCAGAAACGCGGTCGGTTCGGAGGCCGCTGGCGAGAGCAGGCGGTCGAGACTCCCGAAGGGCTGCAGCACGCTGCTCGAGAGGTTCGCTTCGGAGAAGAACCGGTACTCGCCTTCTTCGCGGATACTCGGACCAGGGGCGCTTTCGCGAGGGACCGAGATGTCCCGCGAGGACCACGACCCGCCGGCCCCGCGCGTGGCGAGGACCTGCACGATGTTCTGGCTGCCCTGCGGCTCGGATTCGGTGGGACCGTTCGTCGCGTACGTGAACGCGTTTCCGTCGACCGAGGCCTGGATCACCGAGTCGAGGCCAATCGGTTCGATGTTGGCGCCGTGCATGTTCGGCGGGGAGACCATCTCCCACTGCCGGGAGTCCGGCAGCGCGAATTCGCTCACCGCCTGTGTCGCGAACGTCTGGTCGGGACCATAGATTTCTCGCGGTGTGCCTTCGATCTCGCTGACCGCGACCACCCGGTAGTGGTAGAGCGTGGCGGGCGACAGGCCTTCCAGGTACTGTGGGCTGACGGTCACTTCTGCGCTGCCGGAGCCGATCGAGGGACCGGGCGCCGCGGGCGCCTGCGTGCACGTGTGAGCCAACGAGCAGGCTTCGGTGCCTTCGGTGCTGTATTGAAAGTAGTAGCTCGTCGGCTCTTCGTGGGGGTCGATCGTCGCTTCGAGCGTCGCCGAGGTGGCGGCTACGCCGGAGACCGACTCACTGTCGATGCCAGGGCCGCTGGTCGTGAACTGCCCGCAGTCGGCCGGGCATTCACCGGTGGTGGTGTGGCCGGCGGCGCTCGCGTCCAAGCGGAAGTGGTAGGTCGTGTCCGGCACGAGCCCGGTGACGGGCGCCGACTGCACCGCCACGGCCTGGTTGCCGTTCGGGATTGGGGACGTCTTGTTGCCGGGCCCCGTGCACTGTGCGCTCTGTCCGTACGCGGTGCTCGTGCCGTATTCGAATTCGCAGGTCGTTTCGCCGGCCTCCTCGGGATTGACCGTGCCGTGGAAAGTGGCGCCAGTGGGCGACAGTTCGGTGACGTGTTCCGCGACGGTGACATCTGGGACGATGATGCTCGGCCCGAACACGTCGACGACCCCGCCCCGCGAGCGAGTGTCGCCAACGTACACGTACCCGCTCGCCGGGTCGACGGCCACGCCCCTGACCGACTCGAACGCGCCCGACGGCGTGCCCGTGAGCTGATCGAGATATTCGCCCGCGGCGTTGAACTCGTCGACGGCGTCTGCCCCCCGGTCCGCGGCGTAGATGTGGCCGTTCTGGCCGTCCACGGTCACGCCCGTGACACGCTGAAAGGCGCCGGCGGGCGTTTCCGTTCCCGTCAGCCGGCGCACGAGCGTGAATTCGTCGAGGCCCGTCGGTTCGAACACGTCAACCACATCTTCGTTGTTCACGACCAGCAGGTCGCCGTTGATCTGATCCACGGAGATGTCCGGCTCCGCGCCGCCTTGGCCCAACACGAAGGGGACGCCCGGTTCGGCTTCCAATTGCGTGATGAGTTCCGGTTCCCCTTTGCCGGCCATCAGCGGCTTGAAGACATCCACCTTGCCTTCCATCCAGTCGGCGACATACACATCGCCGTTGGCCCAGCTCCCACTCGCCGAGTCATCGACGGCGACGCCATTGACTGCCCCGACTCCGCCGAAGGATCCGCCTGGCAGGTGTTCCCCCTTCCACGTTTCCAGCAGATCGCCCGACGCATCGAACACACCGACCACGCCTTCGGACGTCCCGAATTCCTCGGCCCCGACATACACCCGATCAGCAGGCGTAGGCCCGACCGCCACACCATCCTCGATGTATTCGAGCGCGACGGCCTGCGGGAACTGCAATTCGAACGCGCCCGAAGACGCGTTGAACCTGTCTATCGTCGATCTCGAGCTACCTCCTTCGGCCTTTTCGGTGAGGAACAGCTCACCCGAGTCAACCGTCATCGAGTCCACGCCGCTCAGCTTCCCCGGCGCCGGGACCGGTTCTCCATGCGGCCCTTCGGCCGGAACTGCCGTGATCTGGGAGAGGTATTCGTGAGCAGTCGCGGCTTGGACGGGAGCGGACAGGGAGAGCGTGCCGCCGGCAAGGCCGGCGAGCGCGGCGGCTGCGACGGCAAGCCGCCGCAGCAGGAGAGCGGAGCGCACCACAGCCGCTGCACGTCTCGCCGAGCGCGCGGGGCCGGCGAGCGAGCCAGCAGCGCGCTGGGCCGTCAGGCGCGCAACCGACCCATGGCGCTTCAGCGCCAATGCTAGGGCCGCACAGGGGGCTGCCCTCATTGCTCTCATTGCCCTCATCCTCCGCCTTTCTCTCCCAACTAGATCGCTGCCAACTCGACGAGCCGCAGCCAGCCTCTTGTAAACACTATCAGGCACGCTATCGTATCGCAGCCGTCGTGGTCAAGCCCGAACCGTCGCACTCACCCCGGGCCACCTACGGACAGGCCAGAAAGCGGCGCTATTCCGGGTAGACCAGGCGCCAGCGGCGATCTGTCGGCGTCTGCCGCGGAGCTGCGTATCCGCACACGATGCAGAGCCACCAGCCGATAGTAAACGCTTACAACGTATTTATGCGTCCGGCTCTCACCAGGCTGCCCCAACACGACAGCCAGGCTGCGCTCATCACACACGCCGTAGAACACGTAGCAGATGGCAGTGATTTGCGATAAGTCAAGACCTAGAAGGACGCGCGGCTCACCGCGCTCGGCGTGTCCTCGATCTTGCTTGCCGCCGGCTCTTCGCCGAGCGATGCGCTGGGTGCACCTACCCGCCGGTGGCCACCGCCCGCAAGCCGAGGAACGGGCGAGTCCGCCCTACCAGCCCGTTCGGCAGCCCGCCGATGGGCCGGTGCGGAGCCACAGCGACTCCGCACCCACCCCGCGTTGGCCGACGACGCTACGTGATTTCCATTTCCTGGGGCGATTCGAGTTTCATTTCACTTTTGATCTGGGTAGTGTCCCCCGGGTGTTCACAATATTCTTTTCCAAGAAAGACTTTACAGCTGATTTTACCCGTTCCCAGCGTGAGGGGGAAGATCAGTCCATTTTCTTTTTCACCTTCGAAGAACGGCCCTATTGTGGATTCGAGCTTTAGCGTGAATTTCTTCGTTTTCGTGGCAATCGGCGTGATGCGAGCCGTGAACACCCCGACGTACGCAAGTTTACTTCCGGTCTGTTCGCATTCCACGACCGGATCTTTCTTTTCAAACATCACGCCGACTTCGTTATGTTCTTTATTGAGATATCCCAGCCGACCTCCGAGTTCCGACATCACCAGTTCGAGGGAGCCCGTGTTACAACCTTTAATGGGGCCTTCGGTAAAGGTGAGCTTCACGTTCTTCAATGCCTTGTGGCTCGCGACTTCGGCGCTGATTTTACCGCTTGCGTATTCGAAATTTCCGTATCCCAGCACAGCGAAGTCCGTAGACCCGATTGTTCCTTCGAGTTTGCCGGAAACCACGGGCACGAATTCCGGCGCAGCCGCCTGCGCCGCCGCGGAGGCAAGCGTCCCCAAAGCGAACACGGCCGCAAGCGCCAAGCCAAATATCCTGAGTCGCTGCATCATCTACTCCTCGATTTCTGTTGTCGTTGAACGATGGGCATCAGATATGAAAAGACAGAGCGGTGTCACGCTGCTGAACAGCGGCGTGCCAGGAAAGAGCCCAACGGACTGCGATAGTGCCGAGGAGTCCTTGGTGGACATGCAGTAGGAGATGAAGACAGGCACCGATGCGTGGGGGCAGACCGCCGGGAGGGCAACAGGCGAGCAGCAGCGACGTCGGCCGGGGGCATACAGACTGTGCACACGCGATCACGCAGAAGCCGGGTTTCCTGCGCATCACTGCGCCCCATGCGACATCAGGGGAACCACGGCGAGCACAAGCTCGGGTTCGACCGCAGGTCTCCGGCTTGTGCGCTCGGGGGAGCGCCTGGTGCTCACGCGTCGTTGCCACAGACCGCCTCCGGAGCCGCCGCAGCCTGTGTGGAGAGCTTGCCTGAGACGAACGCTCCGGCCGTGTCCAGGCCGATGAAGGGGGCCAGCGCGATGTAGACCGCGAGCGGCTGCAGGCGTCGCAGGTACAGGCTCGCGCCGCGACAAGTTCCCTGCAACGCGAGCTCGAATATCGCTGTCGCGGTCAGAGCGGCGCACGCACGCGAGAGCGACGGCGCCTGCGGCTGCTGGCGGTAGCCCTCCTCCAAGAACAACGTGAACGCGAGCTGCATGTCGTGCACACGCGGTGCGAATCCCGGGCCGATCGCGTAGCACTCGACGAAGCAGAGATACGCGAACAGCGGCTCGCGCGAGAAGAAGCCAGTGAACGCCTGCGCGGCCTGCCATACACGCTCCGGCCAAGCTGCGGAGACGAAGAACGCGGGCGTACACGCCGCGAGGGTCTGCTCAAACGCGTGCTCATAGGCCGCGATGAAGGCGTCGGCCTTGCTCGGAAAGTCGTTGTAGAAGCCCCTGCGCGAGACGCCCGCGGCCGAGACTATGTCCGCGACGGTGATGTCGCGGTAGCCCTTCGCGCGGATCGTCGCCGCGATGGCACGCAGAATTCGCTCGCGCTGCGCACCGCGGGCTCGCGTCGCGCTCTCGCCCATGGGCGCTTGCGATGCCTGGTGCGAGAACGCCGGCGCGAGCCTTGCGCTCCAGGACGACTGCGAGGATCGTCGAACGAAGGACAGCGCCCAGTCGCGCACATCCTCGCGCAGACAGTCGATGGCGCCACCGTCGGAGAGGCGCATCGAGAGGAAGCCGAACGTGCCGCCGATCAGGATCGCCGCGGGAAGGTCGATCGTGGACCGCTGGGGCGCAGGGCTCGTCATCGCCTGCTCGATTCGCGAGACCAGTGCGTCGCGCTCCGACAGGCCTGCCGCACCAGCCGCGAGGCCTTCGCGCATCAGCAGGAGCGCTACGTCCGGGCGGGAGACGGACGTCGTGACCAGTGTGTCGAGGATCTCGAGCTCCCGCTGGCGGCTGCCTGCGGCCGCGGCCGTCACATCGGCGACGAGCTGCTCGGCGTGCCGGCGGTAGGCGCTCCAGAAGCAGTCCTCGACGTCGCGGAAGTATTGGTAGAACGTGGCGCGGCTGACTCCTGCCGCGGTGATGATCTTCTCGACGGTCAGGTGAGCGTAGCCATCGCGGACGGCCACCCGTGTCACGGCATTCAGGAGGCGGTCCTGAGCATTCCCCCTGCGCGACGGATTCGGGCCGGCGATGATGGGAAGGTCAAGCTTTAGCCGCGAGCTGCTCATAGGGCTGCCACAGCTACGATAAACGCTGGGCATATTGAGCCTACCCGCTCTAACTCCCTTTAGAAAGCTGCTTTTCCGGAGAATAGAGCTTATTTATAAACAGTAGTACTGTAGTTTATCCAAACGTCTCGGAGCCGAGTGCAATCGGCACGGGAGCGGCGGATCCCGAAATCCACCCAGCCCGAGTCATGGCCCGGTGGCCGACCTGTCGATCCGATAACCTCTAAGAATGGGAGTGGGAGCTGGGAGCGCGCATGAGCAAGCGCCGGCGCCGATGCATTCGCCGGTCAACTGGGCGCTTCTCGGGCTGGTGATCGAACGCCCCAGCTACGCCTACGAGCTCGCGCATCGCTTCGAGCGCGCCTACGAGGGAGCGCTGTCGCTGTCGAGCGTCTCGCACGTGTACACGGCGCTCGCGACACTGCGCGAGCGCGGACTGGTCGAAGAGATGCCTGGGACCCGGGGGGCGCCGCGCACCAGGCGACGCTACCAGGCCACCGCGCGGGGCCTTGACGAGCACGCGCAATGGCTGGTCGGGCAGGTATCGGAGGAGCGCCGCCGCCGGCGGCTGCTCGTGGCGCAGCTCGGGGCGCTCGCGCGGACACCGCGGCGCGCGATCGAGGTCCTCGACGCATATGAGCGAGCGTGCATGCTCGAGGCGGCCGACGCTCCCCCGGCAGGCGAGGCGACCCCCGGGACGACCGGCCTCGTGGCACGGCTGATCGGCGAAGACACGCGGCTCGCGGTCGCCGCGAAGCTCAGGTGGGTGCAGTACGCGCGTACGCAGCTGCGTACGTTCGAGGAGCGGGAGCGCACGACGACCGAGCAGCCGCCGCAGCATTGACGATGAGCCTGCTGGAAGTCGAGAACGTCAGCAAGCGCTACCGCGAAGGGCAGCGCGAGCGGATCGTCTTGAAAGACGTCTCGCTGGCAGTGGCCCCCGGCGAGCTGGTCATGGTGTGGGGGCTGCGGCGCTCGGGGCGGACGACGCTGCTGCGGATCCTCGCCGGGATCGAGGCGCCAGACACCGGCGTCGTGCGCCTCGCGGGCCGCGACCTGGCCGAGCATGGAGAGCGAACGCTCGGCGAGGGCATCGGCTACGTGCAGAAGACCCTGCGCGCCGACGAAGAGCAGGGAGTGCTCGAGCAAGTCACTGCACCGCTGCTGGCCCGCGGAGTCGACGTGCGACGTGCAGGCGAGCTGGCGCGACAGGCGCTCGCGCGCGCCGGCGGCGAGCGCTGCGCCGAGATGCGCGTCACCGAGCTCGGCGCTGGCGAGGCGGTGCGCGTCGCGCTCGCGCGCACCCTCGCCTTCTCGCCCACGCTGCTGGTGATCGACGAGCCCGCCGCGACAGTCGAGCTCAGCGAACGCGCCGAGATCCTCGCGCTGATGCGCACGCTCGTCGCAGAAGGCGTGGCGGTGATCGCGAGCACCGGCGAGCCCGCCGAGCTCGCGGGCGCGCACCGCGCACTGACGCTCGGCGAAGGGGAACTGCGCGGGCCGAGCACCCCGGAGCTCGCGCCCGTGGTTGCACTGCGCCGCCGCGGCGTGTAGAAGCCCTGCGCGATGCTCGAGCTGGAGACGGTCGTCAAGCACTACCGCAGCGCAGCCGAGAGCGTTCATGCCCTCGACGGCATCAGCCTCAGCCTGGGCGAAGGCGAGATGCTCGCGCTGCAGGGACCGAGCGGTTCGGGCAAGACGACGCTGCTACTGCTCGCCGCGGCCGCGCTGCGCGCCGACGCCGGCGTCGTCAGCTACCGAGGGCGAGACCTCGCAAGGATGAGCGAGCAGGAAGCCGCGCAGTACCGGCTCGCCGAGGTCGGGATGATCTCCCAGAGCTCGCACCTGATGGCGCGCGTGCCCGCGGTCGAGAACGCCGCCACCAAGCTGCTGCTCGGCGGGGTCGCGCTCGGGCAGGCGCGTGCGCGGGCGCTCAACTGGCTCGAGCGGGTCGGGTTGGGCGAGCACGCCCAGCGCACTCCGGAGGAGCTCTCCGGCGGCGAGCGCCAGCGCGTCGCGCTGGCGAGGGCGCTCGCGGGCGAGCCGCGGCTGGTGCTCGCCGACGAGCCAACCGCCAATCTCGATAGCCAGCGCTCGAGCGAGATCGTCGCGCTGCTGCACGAGCTCTCCCGCGAACACGGTCGTGCGGTCCTGCTCGTCACCCACGACGCGCAGGCCGCGGCCGCGGCGGACAGAGTGCTGGCGCTGCGTGATGGGCGCATCGACCCGCAAAAGCGGGACTGATTTGGTCGCAAAAGCGGGAATGGGCGCGGAGACCGGTCTCGTGACGCGAGCGCTGCTCTCGCCGCGCACGCTCGTGTACTTCTACCGGCGGCGGTTGCGCGCCCACGGAACGCAGGAGCTGCTCGCGGGTGTGGGGATTGCGGCCGCCGTCGCGCTCGTGCTCGCCGCGGGCATCGCGCAGCAGAGCATCGCGGGGTCAACGCGCCAGGTGCTGCGGGCTGTGATCGGTCCCGCGCAGCTGCAGCTGCGAGCACGCGGACCCGACGGGTTCTCCGAAGCGATGCTGGCCCGGGTCGAAGCGCTGCCCGGCGTACAGCTGGCGGCGCCGCTGCTCGAACGATCGATCCGGATCGTCGGAGCGCACGGCAGGAGCGCAAGCGTCTACGTCGCCGGCACCGACGTCAGCCTCGCGGTGCTCAACGGACTCGGGCGCACACTGCCGCTCGGCACGCTCAGCGCCGGGGCCGTCGGGCTCAGCGCAGCCAGCGCGCAGGCGCTCGACCTCGGTGGGCATGGGGGCGTCGCGCAGGAGAGCGTGACGCTGATCGTCGGCGGCGTCAGGCGGCCGCTGCGGGTCAGCGCGGTGCTCGGCCGCGAAGCGGTCGGGCTGCTCTCGCAGGCGCTCGTCGGAGTGATGCCGCTTGCGAGCATGCAGGCGACGCTCGGTCAGCCCGGGCGGATAACCAGGATCCTCGTGCAGGTGGCGCCCGCGGCCAGGGCAAAGGTCGCGCGGGGACTGCGGGCGCTCGCGGGCGGTCGGCTGATTGCCACTGACTCCGAACAGGACGTCGCATTGCTGAAGCAGGCGCTGCGGCCGAGTGGGCAGGCGAGCGACCTGTTCGCGGTGATCGGCGCGCTGCTCGGATTCCTGTTTGCGTTCAACGCGATCCTGCTGACGGTGCCCGAGCGCCGCCAGGCGATCGCCGACCTGCGCCTGGCCGGGACCAGGCGCAGCGCGATCGTGCAGATGGTCGGCTTTCAGGCCGTGTGCCTCGGCGCCTGCGCATCGGTCGTCGGTGTCGCGCTGGGCTACGCGCTCTCGCGCTGGGCTTTCCACCAGTCGACGGGCTATCTGGCGCAGGCGTTCACGCTCAGCGGCGCCACCGTCGTCGGGGCGCGGACCGTGCTGCTGGCAGGCACCGGCGGCGTGCTCGTCACCTGTCTGGCCTCCGCACTGCCGCTCGCGGATCTGCGGCGCGGACGGCCGCGCGATGCGATCTACACGCAGGAAGCGGCGCCCGGCGACGCGCTCGCGCGCCGCGGGCAGAGATGGCTGTTCGCCACCGCGCTCGTGCTGCTCGCGCTGGCGAGCGCGCTGTATGCGGCGGCGCCGTCGAGCGCGCTGATCGCGAGTGTGGCGCTGGCGCTCGCGACAGTGTTGGCAGTACCGGTCGCGCTCGCAGCGGTGCTCGCGGCGGCGCGCTGGGTCAGCGAGCGCGCGCCGCACCTGGCGACCCTGGCGCTCGCCCTCAGCGGCGTGCGCGCAACGACGCTGCGCTCGCTCGCGCTGGCGGCCACGGGCGCGGTGGCGCTGTTCGGGAGCGTCGCGCTCGGCGGCGCGCGCGGCGACCTGCTCGACGGCATCCGCGGCTTCGCGCGCAGCTACGCAGCCGACGCGCCGATCTGGGTGAGCGAACCCGACGACAACCAGGCAACCCAGCAGCTCGCCGGGGACGGCGGCGCCGCGAGCATCGCGCGCCTACCCGGCGTCGCCTCCGTGGAGCGCTTTCAGGGGGCATTCCTGACGCTCGGGCCGCGCCGGGTCTGGATCATCGCGCGACCGCCCGGGGGGGCACGTAGAGTGCTGGCGACCCAGACGATCGGGGGCAGAGTCGCGGCACAGAGCGCCGACGCACGCCTGTCCGAAGGCGGGTGGGTCGCGGTTTCTCAGCAGATCGCGGCAGAACATCACACGCGCGTCGGCGGCACGCTCACACTGACGACCCCCAGCCGCAACATCGCCTATCGGGTCGCGGCGCTGACGAGCAACCTCGCGTGGAGCCCCGGTGTGGTGTTCATGAGCACCGGGGACTTCACGCGGGCGTGGGACATCGCGGCGCCGAGCGCCCTTGCGGTACACCCCACGCGCGCAGCGGGCATCCAGCACGTTCGAGCGGAGATCATCCACAAGCTCGGGGCCTCGAGTGGCCTTGAGGTCGCCACCGCCAGAACACGCGAAGGCAGGATCGACGCGCTCACGAGCGAAGGGCTGTCCCAGCTTGGGCTGATCTCCACGCTGCTCGTGCTCGCCGCGATCGTCGCGCTGGCAGCGGCGTTTGCCTCGAGCATCCACCAGCGCCGCGGCGCGCTCGCGGGGCTGCGCCTCACCGGCGCCCAGCCCGCACGACTGAGGCGCATCCTGCTCGTCGAAGGCAGCCTGATGCTAGGCGCCGGATGCATCACTGGGGCGCTCGCAGGCGTGTATGGGCAGTTCGTCATCGACGCGTATCTGCGACACGTCACCGGCTTCCCGGTGGCGAGCGCGGGGGCGAGCGTGCGGCCGCTCGAGGTCCTCGCGCTCGTGCTGGCCGCCACGCTCGCGATCGTGGCGATCCCCGGCTGGCTCGCCTCGCGCGTGTCACCGGCGCTCGCGCTGGCGGAGGAGTAGGCGACGTGCAGGGCCAACGAGCGCCGGTGCCGGCGCTACGGCGGCATGGTGACGCGGTCGGCTCGATCAAGGCGCTCGCGATCGCCAACGCCCGCTATTGGCCGAGCGTCGTGCCCGTCGTGCAGCGCGAGCTCGCACGCTGGCAGGAACCGGCCGCGCGGATCGGCAACCGTGCTCTACGCGGACTGGCCGCCGGCAAGCTCACGGACGAGCGCTTCAACGCCGAGGTCGCCGCGACGCTCGCCACACTCGCGCCCAGGCGTGCACGCGCCAGGGCGACACGAGCAATCGTGGCGCTCGAGCTGCTGTTCGACTATCTCGACGGACGCACTGAGCTGCCGTCATCCGACCCGCTCGCTGACGGAGAGCGGCTGTTCGCCGCGTTCACAGGCGCGGTGGCGCCGGAACCGTCTACTCCGGAGCAGGCGGCGATTGACGAGAGCAAGCGCGGGGGCGCCGATGGCGAGTATCTGCTGGCGCTCTGCGCGCGAGCACGGGAGAACCTGTTCGCGCTGCCCGCCGCCGGTCGGGTCGCACCCGTCGCGCACGCTGCCGCCGAGCGGTGCGCGCAGGCACAGACGCGGCTGCACGCCGCGAGCACGCTCGGCGACGAGCAGGTACGGGAATGGGCGAGCGCGCGCGGACGCGCGCGCGGCCTTGGCTGGCGCGAGTACGCCGGCGGGGCCGCCTCTTCGGTGCTGGCGGTGCACGCGTTGATCGCCGCCGCCGCCGATCCCGTCACGAGCACCTCCGACGCGCTCCGGCTGGACGCCGCATACCTGGCGATCGGCGGAGTGATAACGATGCTCGACAGCCTGGTCGATCACAGCGCCGACACGGCGCGCGGGGAGGCCGGGTTCATGCGACTGTTCGATACTCCCGAGCAGTTCGCGCGGCGCCTGCGCGCGCTCACGCGCGAGGCGCTGGCACGCGCGCGCGAAGCGCCGCACGGCGAGCACCACGTGATGACACTGGCCGGGGTCGTCGCCTACTACACCACCCATCCGGGCGCGCGCGAGCCGCACTCGCGAGAGCTGACCGCGGCAGTGCGCCGCGAGCTCTCGCCGACGATCTGGCCGACGCTCGCCGTGATGCGCGCTTGGCGCGCGGCGAAGTGGGCGCGGGCGCTTGCCAGACACCGCACAAAGACCCAGGCGGGATAGCAGCGCCACCACGCGCCAGCGAGCGGCATAGAATGATGGTGTGGAGAGGACTCGTGGAACACACACGCCTGCCATGCCGTGACGCCGAGGCCACCGACAGCAGCACGGCGCAAACACACGAGGCGCGCCAGACGGACGGTCCTCGTGCTCGCCGCAAGCGCGGTCGCGATCGGATCGTCCACAGCCGCGGTTGGCGCTGGGGCGGCCGAAACCCCGAACGCGACCATCGCGGGCAACATCAGCGTCAAGGACGAAGGCTACCTGCGACTGGTCAAGAGCTCCGGGTCGTTGTTGATCGACGAAGGCTCCGCGCACGGGACGATCCCGGGCAAGGTCAGGATCCACTTCGTCTACAACGGCAACCCGACCATCAGCGCACAGATCACGATCTACGGCCGCGCGGGAAGCATCCAGGCGCACGCCAGCGGACGCCTCTCCAACCCCGCCAGCTCCAGCCCGAGCTTCAAGGGGACGCTCACGATCAGCGGCGGCAGTGGACGCTACGCTCACGCGCACGGCAGCGGAACGCTGTATGGCGTGTTCTACCGCCGCAGCTACGCGATGACCGTGCAGACGGCGGGCACGCTGCGCTACTGAGAAGGTTGCGCGCGGCGGCGGCTGCGACATTTCTGCTCGCCGCGGGCGCGTGCGCATGGAGCAGTGCGACGGCCCGGGCGCAGGCGAGCGCAGAAGCCACCGGCGGGCCGGCGGTGGTCCTCACCGCCGCGTTCTCACCCGACCGTCTCGGCGCCGCCACCGCGATCTCTTTCGGTGTCAGGATCGACCCGCCCGCCGAAACAGGACCTGTGCCTCTGGCGGGGATGGAAGTGAGCTACCCGACCAACCTCGGCCTTGCGACCAGCGGGCTCGGCCTGGAAGCCTGCGACCCGGGCGCACTGGAAGTCGAAGGGCCCAGCGCGTGCCCCCCCGACTCCAAGATGGGTCGCGGCAGCGCAGTGGTCGAGGTCCCGTTCGGACCCAATATCGTGACCGAGAGCGTCACGTTGGACATTTACGCCGCACCGTCGAGCGATGGGTATCTGCACCTCGCGATCCTCGCCCACGGCTCACAGCCCGTGGTCGCGCAGATCGTTCTCAGCGGTGTGCTTCTCCCCGGGCGACTGGAGATCAGCGTCCCTCCGATCGTGGGCGTGCCGGGAGCGCCCTACGCCGCCGTGGTTGACATGCATGCGACCCTCGGCGGCGCGTTGACCTACTACGAACACGCGCGCGGGCGCACGATCGCCTACCGCCCCAAAGGCATCGGCCTGCCCGACAGCTGCCCGCGCGGCGGCTTCAAGCTCGGGGCGAGCCTTGCGTTCACCGACGGGCAGAGCAGCGCGGCGGGGACCGTGGTCCCGTGCCCACGCGGCCGCAGGGCTACGCGGCGCTGAGTTGCGCGGGACGCGCGAGCTCGCGGCGTGCCGCAGCAGCGTCCAGATATGGGAGCACGATCACGCCCATCAGTGCGCCGCACATATCGCGCAGCGAGGGCACCGGCTCCTCGCGCAGGCGCGTGTGCAGAATCGAGGCGACCGCGCCGACGATCGCCTCCGCGCCATACGGCGCCGGGAGCGACCCCGCGGTCGCGGGCGGACGGTCGGCCTCGAGCGCGCCGGCGAGCGCGGCGAGCACCTCGCCGCGGCGGGCGCGCAGCACCGGATCGTCGGCGAGCTCGCCAACGATCAGAAAGCGCGCCAGCGCCGGCCGCTCGTCGAGAAACGCCAGCAGCTCACACAACGCGCCGCGCACACCCTCCACCCACGACCCTCCCGTTCGATAGGCGCGGGCCATCGCTGCGGCGGCGCGCTCACACGCTTCGTCGAAGATCTCGAGCAGAACCTGCTCGCGATCGGCAAAGACCGCGTAGAAGGTGCGGGTGGAGAGGTGCGCCGCAGCGCAGACGTCAGCGACGGTGACACGCTCGGCGCCAGCGTCGCGGACGAGCCGCTCCGCGGCCGCGATGAGGCGCGCCCGGCCGGCGGCGGAGATCTGGCGAGGCGCCATGCCGCGCGCACTGAGTCGCACCGACGCGCGCATCGCACCCAGCTCGCTGGACGTGTCGGCTGTCATGGTGTGGTTCGCAGCAGCATCCCGGTGCACTCGAGGGATCCCGGCCAGCGCTCCGATAGCCACCAGACCGAAGGCTGGTCGGGACTGGAGGGCAGAGGTTCGAGTGAACACCGCCCTCCCAGACAGAGATGATCATTGCGCAGCGAGGTCGCCAGAAACAGTCAAGGGGTAGAAAGTTCGCGGCGAGAGGACCCCCCGCGCGCTTACCATCCCTGGAAGCATGTACCGCCAGACGAACGCCGCAGCTATAGGTGAAAACGGTAGGGCATCCGTGCACGCACCGGCACGTGCTCGGCACGTGGCGATCGTCAGCGACGGCAGCGCGCGCTGGGCGCAGGCGCGCGGCCTGCCGATCAGCGACGGCCACGAAGCCGCCGCGGACACGGTGATCGCACGGATCGCGGACGCGATCGAGCTCGGGGTGCAGGAGCTGACGCTGTATGCGTTCTCCACCGAGAACTGGGCGCGAGCGGACGGCGAGGTCCAAGGACTGCTCCAGATGCTCGCCAGGAGGATTGACGCGGACACGCCCAAGCTATGCGCGCAGGACGTGCGCGTTCGATTCATCGGGCGGCGCGACCGGGCGGGTCAAGCGCTGGCGGGCGCTATGCAGCGGGCCGAGCAGTTGACGAACGGCAACCTCGGGCTGCGGTTGTACGTGGCGTTCGACTACGGCGGACGCCACGAGATCGTGAGGGCGGCTGCGCGCTATCAGGGGGGCGGCGAGGCGGAGTTCGCGAAGCTGCTGTACGCCTGCGAGATGCACGACCCCGACGTCGTGATCCGCACCAGCGGCGAGCAGCGGCTGTCGAACTTTCTGCTCTGGCGGGCGGCACAATCCGAGCTCGTGTTCCGCGAGGAGCTGTGGCCGGACTTCGGGCGACGGGCCTTTGAAGAGTCGCTCGGGCAGTACACCACGCGACGGGAACGCGCGAGCGCCGTGGTTGTGTAGGGGATTACGCCACGGCGCTCGCTTGGATGCGCGGGAGGGCATGAGTTCTCCCGAGACCCAACACCGAGTGCCCGCGAGGGATTAAGAGCAGGCGCTCGGATTCGGTAAACGCTAACAGGCACGCAAGATGGATCGATCGCGTGGTCGCTTCGAACACAGGGTCACGCCGCGGGAGGCCGCTTGACCAACCATCGATTCCCCATCAGCCGCCAGGTCGAAGAGCCAGCGCCGGTGCGCTCATTGGCGCTCGGCCACGCCGAGTGGGGAGGGCGCTCAGCTCTTGGCGGGCGTAATGCACCCAGGCGAGCTTCGCGCCGAGCGCAATACGGCTCTCCTGGCTGGCAAGGCGGGCCGCGAGCTCGGGGGCATTCTCGGCGCACGCGCCATCTCGCGGCGTAATCGCCGTGCTTCGCAGCTCCGCCAGGCAAGCCTCCTCATAGCCGGCGAGAATCTCCAGCGCCGCGCGCGGGTGGCGGGTGAACGTCGCGAGCCCCAGGATGAACAGCCGTTGTCGACGGCGATCCTCACCGACCTGTCCCACCAGCCACTGCCCGTAGTCCTCAAGGCCCTTCTCGGTGGCCCGGTAGCGCGGCTTGGGCTGGCGACCCACTCGGGTTCCCGGGAGCTCCTTGATCAGCGAGCGGCCCTTCAACGTCGCCAGCGCCGTGTAGATGTGGGAGACGCTGCTGAGCGTGAGCACCGCTCCGTAGGTACGTTCGAAGCGTTGCGCGAGCTCGTAGGCGTAGCTCGGGCGTTCGATCACGAGACCAAGCAGCGCCCAGTTGACCGGCGAATGCATCGGGACCGCTCGCGCGTGCGTCGCTGCTCTCATCGGCTATGCGTGCTGGCGCGTTTGGGTCGAAGCGAGGGTGGTGTGCTCGGCCCAGCTCCGAAGGAAGGTCTCGGTGGCGGCCGCGTCGAGAGGGCGGGCGAACAGGAATCCCTGTCCGTTGTCGCAGTGCTCGTCTCTGAGCAGGGAGAGCTCCCGCTGTTGCTCGATGCCCTCGGCGAAGGTCTCGATCGAGAGCGCCTTGCCGAGCTGCACGAGGGTGTGGATGAGCGTCTCGCCCTCCCGGTTGTGCGTCAGCGCCGAGATGAACGAGCGGTCGATCTTCAATGCGTCGACGGGAAACCGTTGCAGGTGGGCGAGGGATGAGTAGCCGGTGCCGAAGTCGTCGATCGCGATCCGTACGCCGAGCTGCTTGATCTGGGTGAGGCGGCGAGCGGTCTGCTCGGCGTTGCGCATCAGCGTCGTCTCGGTGATCTCGATCGTCAGCGCCTGCGGGTCCAGGCCGCTGTGGGAGAGCGCGGCTTCGATGTCGGCTATCAGCTCGTCTGTGTCGAGCTGGCGTCCGGAGACGTTGACGGCCATGCCGATCGGATAACCGGCCTGACGCCACGCGGCGCCCTGAGAGCATGCCTCCTGTAGAACCCACCGGCCGACCTCGACGATCAGCTCTGTCTCCTCGAGCAGCGGGATGAAATCGTCGGGTTGGACGATGCCGCGCACCGGGTGCTTCCAGCGGATCAGCGCCTCCACTCCCGTGGGGCTCATGTCGCTCAGGTCGATCGTGGGCTGGTAGGCGAGGAAGAACTCGTCCTTCTCGAGCGCTTCGCGCAGGTCCATCTCGAGCTCCATGCGGTCTTGCACGGTGTGCTGCATGCCGGTCTCGAACACGACGTAGCGATGCTTGCCGTCCCACTTCGCACGGTACATCGCGATGTCCGCGTCGCGCAGGAGCTCCTCCGCGGAGATCCGGCCTCCTGCCGCAATCCCGATGCTCGCCGTCACGCTCACGCGAGTCTCGGCCTCCGCGCCGAGCTTGAATGGCTGCTTGAGCGCGTCGAGCAGGCGCTCGGCGATCAGCTCGGGGCCCACCGCCAGCGAGAGCTCCTCGGAGATAACGACGAACTCGTCGCCACCGAGGCGCCCGAGCGCGTCGGCGTCGCGTATCACGCCGTCGAGCCTCGCGGCGACCGCTTGCAGGAGCTCGTCGCCGACGCCGTGGCCGAGCGTGTCGTTGATGGACTTGAAGTTGTCGAGGTCGATGAACAGCGCCGCCACCGGCGCTTGGCTGCGAGCAGAGCGCGCCAGCATCTGCTCGACACGGTCCAGGATCAGCGTCCGGTTCGGCAGGCCGGTCAACGAATCGTGGGTGGCGAGGAACGAAAGCTCCCCCTCGCGTCGCGTGAGCTCTTCATCCGTTCGCTGGCGCTCGATCTCAAAGGACTCGCACATCCGCAGAAGGCTGAACTCGAGGCTCAGCTGCAGTATGTTCAGGGCCTGGGAGAGCGCGTCACTCGAAACCTCCAGTTGGGTGGCACTCTCGCGCAGCACCTCCGCCATCATGTTGCGCCACCAAAAGCAGCGCCTGGTCACCTCATTCAACGACGCCGCGCGCTGAGCCGCCAGCTCGGCGAAGATCTCCCACGTTTCCCTACCGGCCTCGATCGCCACCTCCAGGCTCTCCCCCGATATCCACCGGGCCACCGCGATCGTGGAGCTGTTGCAGATCCGCTCAAAGCTCTCTTGAACGAGAGCGTCGACAACGTGGTCCGGTCCCGCGGTCCTCGCGACCGTCCGCTCGAGCACATCCGCCGTTCGCGCCTTCAGCGCCTCCCCGAGACGATGAAGATCCTCCTCCTCCCCCGATGGAAAGACCGGTGGCGTCGGAACTCGCACCTGCGGGAACCGCGAAGTCGTCTCGAGCGGAACTACCATTACAAGGTCGATCGGAACGCCGTCACGTCAATGAGACCGTAGTTTCCCCCGGGATGATGGGTGAACTACTGATGAAGTGAAACGGCTTATCGACCTGCTAAGGGGAAAGCCCCGCAAACGCGCAAACGCGGGGCTTTTCTGTATGTGCAATCGCTGGGTTCTCGTCACGTTAGGCGTGCTACCGACAGTGCGGTGTCTGGGTTGGTTAGCATGCGGTGCGTGGCGGTCGCCAGCAACGCAAGCGGGGCGCGTAGCGCTGGACAGGTCCGGGCCATGTTCGACCATGTCGCTCCACGCTATGACGTGCTCAATGAGGTGATGAGCGCAGGGCTGCATCATCGTTGGCGTTCTCGCACCGCTGAGCTCCTCGACATCGCTCCGGGCGCGCGGGTTCTCGATGTTGCGTGCGGCACTGGGGATCTCTCGATTGAGCTTGACCGGCGAGTGGGGCGGGCTGGCGAGGTGATCGGCTGCGACTTCTCGCAGGTGATGCTCGAGGCTGCGCGAGGGAAGGCGCCCGCGATTCGCTTTGACTACGCTGACGCGCTCAGGCTTCCGTACTCCGACGGCGAGTTCGACGCGGCGGCGGCGGGGTTTGGCGCGCGGAACTTCGCCGACCTTGACCGAGGTCT
>Ga0208565_1000733_pt1 | contig 22303 bp, 19 predicted proteins | sample Sb_taG_7_FD_187706 | JGI IMG/M metagenome (GOLD analysis project Ga0208565, IMG submission 187706) | Peat soil microbial communities from Weissenstadt, Germany - Sb_50d_2_FS metaG (SPAdes) (version 2) | ecosystem: Environmental > Terrestrial > Soil > Wetlands > Peat | place: Germany...
AGCGGGCTCGATCGGGATGCGAATCTGGTAGCCGTCGCCGCCGTCCAGGCAGATGCCGAGCACGGTCGGCTCGTTGATCTCGGCCTTCTGACGGAGCAACACCGTCGCCTGGTAGCGAGGTTTGCCGGCTGGTGCCCCGTGGATTGCCTCAAGGAACGAAGGCACGGCTCCGCGAACAGAGGTCCCTGGACCAATAGGTTCCAGCTTGACCTTTTCGACGCACCAATCGGTCATGCCCGCGCCATACAGCCAGTGATCGAAGAAATCACCCCAGGGCCTGCCCGTGTATTGCTCGAGCTCGCGCTGAAAATCGACGACGCGAATGATGCGGAATTGATAGCGGGTGTACACGACGTGCATAAAGTCCAAAAACGCGGCATCTCCCAGGCGCTCCTGGATCATGTCGACAATCTTGCCGCCGCGGTCGTAGCAGCTGCTAAACAGATTCGCGAGGTGGCCGTACTCTTCCATCTTCTGAACGGGCGGCTTCATCTCGCCGCGGCCGAGTGCCCCATACATGCTGTACTGGCGGTACGTATCGCGGTCGATGTTCGGCAGCCATTCCAGCCCTGAGGGATAGTGAATGAGGTTGTTGCCGCGGCCATGTTTTGCGTTCATCAGTTGATGGGCAAAGTGGACGGCCATCGCCTCGTCCATCCACGTTTCGCAGTAGCCATTGGTGCCGACCGTGTTGTACCACCATTGGTGACAGAATTCGTGCGAGATCAGGTATTCGACATAGCCATCAGCGATGTGGGGCATGGTGAAGACGCGTTCGTCGATCATCACCAGCCCGCCGCACTCGTTGCCGTTCCAGCCGAAGTAAGACTCCGCAATGGTGAATTGGGGATAGGGATAGGGGCCAAACCACTTGTTGTAGACCGGCAGCGCCTCGCTGACCCAGCGCACCATTTCCTTGGCATAGTAGTCGTGTCCGGGGAGAGCCATGCAGCGGATCTCCACCCCGCCCACGTGGACGACGTGCTCTTGGTAGCAGGCGCTGCAGAGCAGAGCAAAATCGCGCGAGCACGCCGGCAGAAAATCGATCTGTTGCAGGCCCTCGCCAAGATCCTTTACGGCACGGATGGGGGCGGTGCAGGCAACCTTCTGGTCGCACGGCAGGGTCACGCGCGCGTTGTAAATGCCGGCCTCGTTGAAAAAGGGTTGATGCCAGGGAATGAACGGAGTCGGCTGCCAGCCAACCTCATCGTAGACGGCGAGAACCGGCAGCCAGTTGCTGAGAGTGGTGACGCCCAGCCACTGTCCCCAGCGCCCCTGCTTCTGCGGCAAGCGGAAGTCGAAATGAATCTCGACAGTCACCGACTCGCCGCGCCCCACGGGTGTGGGGAGCGGCACCACGAGCGTCGTCGCATGACCGCTCTGGCCGCTCTCCACGAGATCGGCCGGCCGATGTTCGATCTTTTGAATGCCCGGATAAGCAGCCTCGGCATAGTGGAAGGGGAGTTGCGCAGCGCCGAGAGTGATCTGCCTCACCTGCAGCGGCGGTCCCGCTGCCCGATTGAGATCGAGGGCATCGCTGGGAGTCATCCGCAGCAGCTCGAGCATCTTGGCCATGAAGCCGACTTCGTTGTCGGCTACCTCATAATGGGAATGCGCGTTGAAAACCAGCTCGTGGGCCGGGCGCTCGTGACGATTTTGCCAGGTGACAATTTGGCGAACGTGGGCCCAATGCTGGTCGACGTCGAGCCGGATCTCCAGGTCGTAGCGCGGCAGCCAGTCGGGTACGTCGGCCGAAGCCGGCGCTGCCGCGAACAGGAAAGCGAGCAGTCCCAGGAAGGCTGGAAGACCAGGTCGTCTCATTGCCGCCATGACGGGATTCCTCGGTGACGGGCACGGTGCCCGATCCTCTGCGTGAACGGCAGCAATTGTTCTCCCCTCTCCCCCGAAGCGGGGGAGAGGGGAGATTATTTCCTGCCGCTCGCCCTACGTGCCTGAATGTTGCGTTCGCTGCGAGCGCGGCAGTGCTTGCGAAAGTTCCTGTTGCCGCCTTTGGCCAAATTGATCCTCAAGACTCATGAAGAGATTGCCTTGGCCGAGGGTCATAGCGTCTCGGTGGAGCGGTTGTCCATGCCGAAATGGCCCGGAAATAAGAAGAAGAGCAGTTGTCAGTGAATAGGCGATTTATTGAACGTGGCGCGAGTCCGCCCCAACCTTGGCTGCGCTATGAGTCGGCTGGTCAATCTTACGACGGGAGACCTGCTGGCGTTCTAGCCCAAATCCGGCTAGACTGAAACAGGGTCTTGCGGCATTTGGGCAAGACAGGATTTATTCGCAAGGCGAAGGAAGGCGTGGCCTTCGCAAGCGGCCAGTTATTCGCTGGGGTTCTTGATCGTCTGGTTAGGATCCGTTTCATGATTCGTGTGAAGTGTCCCAAGTGTGAAAAGACGCTGTCTGTCGATGACTCGAAAGCTGGGGGCGTTGGGTCCTGCCCGGCGTGCGGTCAGAGATTTCGTATTCCTGGGGTCAAGGCCGAGAAGTCGGCCGCTCCGCGCCCGAGCCAGACGAAGGCGGCGGTGCGCCGGGATCGTCCGGCTCCGTCCAAAGTCGCCAACCCCAAATCTCCGAAGCCGGCAGCCAGACCTCCCAAGGAGGCGTGGGAGGAGGAGGACTCTTCACCGTACACGATGGAGAACCCGATCGAGCAGCCCGTATCGCTCATCAAGCAACGGCTTGATGATGAAGACGATGGTTATGCCGACCTGGACGACATGGGATTAGACCCGGAGTACGTGCGCCGGCGAAAGGCGAAAAAGCGCAAGCAAGATGAGGCCGTGCTTTTTCTCGGAGCGAGCCACTTCGCGACATTGATCATTGGACTTTTCATTGTCTGGATTGTGCTTGGCACGCTTACTTTCTTTCTGCCCAAGGTCGTATATGGGTTTGACATGGTTGGGGTTTTAGTTTGGCTAGCGGCTTCCGTTTGGTTCCTCGTCGTCGCTTTTCAAGATGACGGGGCTGCCGGCGGACTTCTCTGTATGTTCGTTCCTTTCTACGGGTTTTATTACCTGATCGCTCATTGGGAAAGGGAGCACAAGCCGTTCTTTCTGAACCTGACGGGGCTGTTCTTCCAGGTGACGGGTATCCTGGTTGATCTCTTTTACGTCGCCAAGCATCTACCCGCTGGACCAACGCAGTAGCTTGACGGGTCTGTGGCAGCGCAGAGTTACAAGGACCATGCATGCACTAGTGGCAGGCTCTTCTCTCTCGCTATTTGGCAGGCGTGAATGAGTTCGCGAATGGCTTGGAGAGTATCCTCAGTTGGTCCTTCTGGCTGCTCGCTATGCTCCTTTGCGACTTCGGCCAACCACCGTTTGGCAAGCCCCTCAACCTGGTGATCGGCAATGCTGGCGACCGTTGCAATCCACTGTGGCGACACCACATCAGCAGACTGAGTTTGAGCGTTGCCGCCAACATTCTCCGTGAGTGAAACTGTCAAGCTGACAGGCTGCACGCCTGCAATGCGACATGCCTCTTCCGATAATAAATCGAGGTCAATGGCGGATAAGTGTAAAGAGAAATCTGCCATAGCAACGACGAAGGGTTGTTTCCACAAGGGAACTGCATTAGTTGCCGAAAACCCTTCGCCGATCTTCCTCTTATCGCCAACGTAGAACCACATCAATATACCCATGGTTATTCTCCTGTCTATCAGCAGCGCGATCCTCGCTGACGCGTCGGGCTAGTATCAGCAGCGCGATCCTCGCTGACGCGTCGGGCTAGTATCAGCAGCGCGATCCTCGCTGACGCTTCGGGCTAGTATTAGCAGCGGGATGCTGAATCGTTCGGTTTGATAAACGGCAAGGCCCCGCCAGATGGTGGGGCCTTGCCTCTTCGTTGGGAACCGCCTAGCAATCAATCAATCATCTCACGTCGCCCGGCAGCGTGATGCAATCGCTGGTGGTGCACCTTCCTTCCCGACAAGTCAGCCGGGAAAGCCATTCCTGGATACGCGGCTTCAGCGAGCAGACGCTCGGCAGAGCCGGCGGCAGGCAGCACTCCTCGCAGGTCGGCACGCACACGGGGATTTGCCGGCAGACCTTGTACGTCACGCAGTGCGGCTCCATCGTGCATGTCGTGCAGGGCACATAGCGCACACATTCCTCGGGCACCATGCGGCAGGTCGTGTACGGTATCCGCTCGCAGCGTTGTTCGTATTCATAACGGCAGCGGCAGCAAGGGACGACCTCGCAGTGTTCTTCGGGCACGAGCTTGCAGGTGGTGTAGGGAGTGTACTGTACCCTCTCCTCGGGAACCGTGTAGCAGCGCCTGCAGTTGACCATCTGGCAATGTTCTTCAGGAATCATTTTGCAGGTGGTGTAAGGGATGTACTGGACCTTCTGCTCGGGGACCATGTAGCAGCGCCTGCAGGTATCCATTCGGCAGTGCTCTTCGGGGATCATCTTGCAGGTGGTGTAAGGGATGTACTGCACCTTCTGCTCGGGGACCATGTAGCAGCGCCTGCAATTGACCATCTGGCAATGCTCTTCAGGGATCATCTTGCAGGTGGTGTAAGGGATGTACTGGACCTTCTGCTCGGGGACCGTGTAGCAGCGCCTGCAGTTGATCATCTGGCAGTGCTCTTCCTGCACGAGTTTGCACGTCGTGTAGGGCACCTGCTTCAGGACGGTATAGGGCACGGACTTGCAGACGGTGTAATTGATGACCTGGCAATGTTCGCGGCGCACGTAATTGCAGCAGCGCACCGTGCGGACCTCTTCGCGGGGCACCCAGGTTTTCTTGCAGACCCATCGTCCGGGGCACTGGACCTGGCAGGAGACCGTGCTGCCGGGGCAGTAGAACGACGTGCAGGTGCAGGGATCGAAGGTCCACGAGCCGGGAGTCCTGTAGCTTTTCGTGACGAACGGGCCCGGGCAGTATTGCCGTTCTTCGCACCAATCGCCCGTGCACACTTTGTAGCACTTCTCCGTCCAGACCGGCTCACACGTGTAAAACTTGCAGACCTGCTGTCTCGGCTCGGTGACCGTGCGATAGCAGGTGACCGGCACTTGCTGGATGTGTTGTTCGTAGATCGGCCGGCAAGTGGTCCACTTCACCGGCACCTGGTAATCCTGCCAGACCTGCTTGCAGACGGTGTAGCGGCACTCGCGATAGTGCTGCTCGTACACCGGCCGGCAAGTGGTCCAGCGGACCGGCACCTGGTAGTCCTGCCAGACCGGTTTGCAGACGGTGTAGCGGCACTCGCGATAGTGCTGCTCGTAGCAAGGCCGATACGTGGTCCAGCGGACCGGGACCTGGTAGTCTTGCCAGACCTGCTTGCAGACCGTGTAACGGCATTCACGCAAGTGCTGTTCATAGACCGGCCTGCAGGTCGTCCAGCGGACTGGGACCTGGTATTCTTGCCAGACAGGCTTGCAAACGGTGTAGCGGCACTCGCGGACGTGCTGTTCATACACCGGCTTGCAGACGGTGTACTTGCGCGTCACGTTGTAGCTCTCCCAGACCGGCTTGCAAACGGTGTAACTGCATTCGCGGACGTGCTGTTCGTAGACCGGCTTGCAAACTGTATACCTGCACTCCTTCATGACGGTGTGATAGACAGGACGATAGCTTACGCAACTTTGGTTTTCCACGACGGTTCGATAGCAGATGCGATAACGCACCGCCGGCATGCAGCATTGATCGGGGCTGCAGGAGCCGGCGGGGTAAGCATTTGCCCCGCAGTCCGCTGCGCTGGCTGTGCCCCCGGCCGACGCCAGGCCAGCCACGGCAGCAAGCAGCAAAAATGCCAACTTCAGCCTCATCTCAGATCTCCTCGCTAGGCGGTTACCGGTTGCCAACGAATCAACGGCGTCATCTTGGATATGCGGCGAGCACGGATGACTAGTGAAAATGTGCCCGATAGAAAGGCCTGGTAGGCTGCGACTGGAGGAAAAAGCTACAAGATTCGGTGGCAGCCCCTCGAAATGATGAGAGTTTAACGCAGGGGCGGACTTTTCGGCTTGCCCAGAACTTGGCACCCTTCCCCGTCCGCTCGCGGAGCCGGCACAATCATCTTCCTTCGCAGAATTGCTTCTGGTATAAGCCTGCGGTTTGTCCGGTGGATCCGCCTAATCGTTACAGGGCGATCCACCCACAATTCCCGCTCAACCCGCCGACCTGGGACAGAGAAATCATGAACGACTGCAACCAGCCGCCGGATGGCGCCAGTCTGATGGTCCCTAGGGTGCGGGAAGATGCCCGTGTCGATGGGGAGTCGCTGCCAATTACTCCGTTGCGATTGGTGCTCCGTCCCAACGGTCCGGTCGTCGAGCTGACTCGCTCGGAAATGATCCTGGGCCGGCACAGCGAAGCCGACGTGCGTCTGCCGTTGCCCGACGTCAGCCGCCGGCACTGCCGATTCGTCTACTCCGAGGGCGCCTGGCAGCTCTTCGATCTGGACAGCCTGAACGGCGTCTTCGTCAACGGCTGCCGCGTGCAACACGCAACGCTGCAACACGGCGACACCGTCACGATGGGTGGCTTTGTCTTTGCAGTCGAGATCGATGGCGGCGCGAAGCACGCGTCCGCACCGGTCTTCGAGTCGGCTCAGGGCAATGGCGCCGCCGACCAGAGCGCCGCGCCGCTACCGCTTCCCTCCCCGGGAACCGATCTTCCGCGCCGCAAAGCTTCCTGAGCGCGGCACTGGTTTCACGCTCGCGCGCACGCTATCATCGGATCATGGCGAACGGCACGATCCTCGAATCCGAAGAATACATCGAACAGGCATATTTCTTTCGAGGTTTCCGCGAGCGCCTGGCCAGTGGCCTTTCCGCCCAGGAAACCCTCGAGCGCATTCATGAGGAGATCCTGGCCACTACGCGCCTGCCCTATGCGATCCAGTTCCTCGCTACCGAGCTAAAGCATGCGGGCTTGCTCTCCTCCGGGTTCGCGCGGCTGCCGCACTACTTCACTCCCTACCAAGCGTTTATCATTCGCCAGACGGAGAAAGAGGGCTTTCGTTTCGCGGTCGAAACGGCGCTCCTGATCCTCGAGCGGGAGGCGGAGTACTTGTCGAAGCAGCCGAGCCGGCCGGGTTTGTTCACCTACCAGTTCGAAGTTCTGTGCCGCAACCGGCTGGGATATGACGAGGGCCTCGCCGCCATGGCCGGGGATGCATTCTACGACGCCACCTGGCGCGATTACCTGGACCTGGTACGCCGGCAAGTGGGCGCGGTTGATTTTGCCGACCTGGTTTACCTACGCTCCAATCTGTACGAGATCGAACAGCTCCGCCAGAACCCAAGCTATGAGCTGCCTTTTCCCGCAATCTTTGGCGAGAAAGAAGGCAAGATTGCCAAGGCCAACCGAGGCCGCGATCCGCTCTTTCTCTTCGCGGCGCTGCAGCGGCAGTTGAATTATCCGGAGGTGCCTCGTCCCAGGCCGCGCGACGACCTGGGAGCGAAATTGGAAGCTTTGCAAGCGAAGTTCCGCGATCTGGAGATGCGGCTAAAGCTCTTGGAAAGTGAGGCGCGTGGCCACGTCGACCTGAGTCAATTCGGCAAACCCGAATTCCTGCCCGGCAAGGAAGAGTAAGGGAAAAAATGTCCCGGAACTTCAGCCTCTTTTCTTCTGCCTGGTTTCAGGCGGATGGCCGGTAGCTGCGGAACGCGCCGAGCACATCGTAGAGATCGGCGGTGATGCGCACTTCGTCGTCGAGGAAATCCTGGAGCCAGAGGTAATTTCGGCGCTGCGCCAAGGCCAGCAGCGGCAGCAGATCGCCAAGGCGAACTCCCACCGTGGGTGCCGACAAACGGGAGGACGGGGGATTGGCGGAGGGATAAACGCGAAGTTGAGCAGGCATGCATGATCCTCCTTGCAATGTGCGGCCTACCGCCCAAGCCGGGCGAATGAGTGGCAACGAGCTATATGACGGTGCGTAATTCGGCAGCATTTGTGGGGCACGTTTTCAACGTGCCGGCCGGCGTCTGGGCACGTTACAAACGTGCCCCACAAACCGCAGCAGCCGATTCACGCACCGCCATATAGTGCCGCACTGACGCACCCATGCCGGTAGCAAGGTCTATGTCTACTCGGCGAATGGAACGCTGAAGAGTCCTCTCAACATCCATCGGCATGGCGCGCTTGCCAACTTGGATAATTTCACCCTGGGGCGATCCCTCGCTGGCCGGCAAGAGCCGTAGGACTCCGCTTGCTTGCCTGGTTGCTATTCTTTGCGCCGTCTATAATGAGCCATGGTTGCGATATTGGTCAATCGGACAAGTTTTTCTCATCTTCTTTTATGCCCATTCATTTTCTTGTCCTGGGGGATGGCGCCTGGGGCACTTCCATTGCCATTCTCCTCTCGCAAAATCCGGACCATCGCGTGACGCTTTGGAGTGCTCGTGAGGAGAACGCCCAGATCCTGCGCACTCACCGCGAAAACGTGCGTCTACTTCCAGGCGTCCCGATCCCTCCGTCCGTCGAATTGACGAGCACGCTCAACCCAGCCGTCGCCGAGGCAGCGCTCTACATCGTCGCCATTCCGACGGTGTACATGCGTGAAACCCTGCGGCGCATTCGACCCGCGCTGCGCAGCGACCGGCCGGTGCTGAGCCTCGCTAAGGGCCTGGAAATCGAAACGTTTTTGCGGCCGACCGAGATTGTGCACGAGCTATTGGGCACGGAAGATCTGGCAGTGCTGAGCGGTCCGAGCCACGCCGAGGAAGTCAGCCGCGGCCTACCCACTACCCTGGTCGCGGCCAGCACGGATCCGGACCTGGCACGTTGGATCCAGCAGCGCTTCAGCAGCGATCGCTTTCGCGTGTACACGAACGTCGATGTCGTCGGCGTGGAGCTGGCAGGCGCGCTCAAGAACATCATGGGCATCGCGGCCGGCATCAGTGACGGCTTGGGTTTCGGCGACAATGCCAAGGCCGCGCTGCTCACGCGCGGACTGGTGGAAATGTCCCGGTTTGGCATTGCGCTGGGGGCGGCGCACGAAACGTTTTTCGGCCTGGCCGGCCTGGGCGATCTGATCACGACCTGCGTGAGCCGGCATGGCCGCAACCGTCACGTGGGCGAGCGGCTCGCCCGCGGCGAGAAGCTCCCGGCCATCCTCGCAAGCATGAACATGGTTGCCGAGGGCGTCTTCACGACGAAGAGCGTCCACGACAGGGCCGCCCGAATGGGGATTGAGATGCCCATCACTGCCGAAGTCTTCCGCGTCTTGTACGAGGACAAGGATCCCCTGACGGCCGTCAACGACTTGATGCTGCGCGAACCAACGAGCGAGGCGCTGCGACTGAAAACTCACTGAACCCGGGCGGCCCAGGCAAATGATCAAGCGATGGGAAGGTGAATGATGTTGCAGCACGCCTTGAAAGAATGGGCAGTTATCTGCCAGGCGCTGGCGGAAGGGAAGCAATCGTTGATCTTGCGCAAAGGCGGCATCGAAGAGTCCGGTGAGGAATTTCGACTTGAGCACACGCGCTTCTGGCTGTACCCGACGTACGTCCATCAGCAGGAGAGCGGCATCAAGCCTGCTGCCCGCCCGTTCTTGCAAGAAGTCGAGACGCAGCGGCCGCCCGATCCTGTGGTCCGCCTGTCCCTTTTCGCAGAAGCGGCTGGCGTCTATGTCCTGCACGATATTGTGGGCGCGATGCTACTTTCGCCTTTCCATCTATGGTCCGACGAAACGATCCATTCCCGTTTTGCTTACCGCCAGCCGGGTCTCTATGCCATTGTCCTGCGTGTCTTCCGGTCCCGCGAGGTTTTCGAGGTGCCGAACGACCCCTCCTACGCGGGTTGCCGGAGTTGGGTAACGCTGGATCGCGACCTGCCGACGGAAGGCGCGACGCCGGTTTTGAGTGATGGGGAGTTTCAAGATTTGGTTAGACGGATTGAGCGATTGCTTAAACCGACGGCGCTTGCTTAGATGAGGCATGTGGATCGGCGGACAGTGGTCACCAATAACCGCCGGTCCACCTCGGCCTGTTGCCGGGGAACAACGAATCCCGTCCATCTCCCCACCCGCTCCCCCGAAACCTTAATGTTTGCCTTTGCTCCCACCGCCGCGTATCTTGTGTAGCAGTTTTGTCAGCGATTATTTCCTTCGGATTGGACAATCACCATGCGCAAGCATCGCATCTTTGTCGGCCTTTTCCTGGCCGTTGCTATTCTTGGAGTCACCCAGTTCCTGTCGGCGCAGCGCTCCGCCGTGTTGCAGCCGATGGTCTTCGCCATTCGCGATGCTCGTGTCATCCCTGAGCCTGGCAAGAGCTTGGCCAAGGCGACGGTCGTGGTTCGCGACGGATTGATCGAAGCGGTCGGGCCCGAGGTCAAGGCGCCTGCCGACGCCCTGATCATCGATGGGAAAGGGCTCACAGTTTATGCAGGCTTCATCGACGGCCTGAGCAACTGGGGTTTCGACCCGGAGCTGCGGCGTTCTGAAGGTGGGCCCCCTGCCCCGGTCGATTACGCCAGCGAAGCGCTGGCCGCCACGAAACCCGACAATCGCAAAGGCATGACTCCCGAATTCCTCGTCAGCACCGCCCTGAAACTGGATGAGGAGCAGGCAGATGCATGGCGCAAAGCGGGCTTCAGCGCCCATCTCATCGCCCCCGACGGCGGCCTATTCACCGGGCAAAGCGCGCTCGTCAGCCTGAGCGGTGCAGTGCCACGCGAGGCGGTCTTGCGCGCGCCGGTTGCCTTGCACGCGGCTTTTCGCGATTCCGGTCCCGATTATCCGCGGTCGCTTATGGGCTTCATCGCCCATTGCCGGCAGACCTTTCTCGATGCGGGTCATTACCAGCGGCTTTGGAGCAGCTTTGAAAAGGCCGGGCGCGCGGGTCGCCGGCCGCCCTTCGACCCGGCCCTGGCGGAGCTGGGAACCGTGCTGGATGGCAAAATCCCCGTCGTCTTCGAAGCCGACTCCAAGGATGAAATCCATCGTGTCCTCGATTTTGCCCAGGAATTCCACTTCAAGCCGATCATCTACGGCGGCCGGGATGCTTGGAAAGCCGCGGACCGGCTCAAGAGCCAGAGCGTCCCGGTGCTCGTGCGTTTGACGATCGACGAACAGGGGCAAGGTCGCCTGCGCGGGCGTGGCCGGCCGCCGGGAGCCCCGGCAGCCCCCACGACCCCGGGGACCCCCGGAACGCCCGGAACCCAGGGAGGCCGAGGCCAAAGAGGCCAGAGGGCCCCGGGAGCCCCGCCTGGCGCTGCTGAGGGCGCTCCAGAAGATCGTCCCGTGTTGCCCAAACGCGCCGAAGAAGATCGTCAGCGCGTGCTCAAGGAGGAAATCGCCAACGCCGCGCTCTTGCATAAACATGGGATTCTGTTCGCATTCAGTACGCAAGGGCAACCCGCTAGCGGACCGGCCGACAAGTTCCGCGAAAACCTGCGCAAGGTCATCAGCGACGGGAAACTCTCTCCGGACGCAGCCCTGGCCGCATTGACCGTGGATGCTGCCCGCATCATGGGAGCGGAGAAACAGCTCGGGACGATCACGGCCGGCAAGGCGGCCCACCTGGTAGTGACGGACGGCGATTTTCAGGGCGCCAACACGCATGTGCGCTACGTCTTTGCTGATGGCGTCCGCTTCGAGTATCCGGATACAGCCAGACTAGCTGCCGGTGGGCCGGACGACAGCAGCAAGGAGAGCGCGAAGAAAACGGAGGCCATGCGGCCCAATGAAGGGAAGGCCGGCCGCCCAAGATCCGAGGGAGCAGAAAAGGCCGCCAAGACGGGGAAGAGCGACAAGACCGAGAAGCCCGAACAGGCCACGGAACTCGAGGCCGACCGCAAACCCAAGACGAAGACCGGCGGCAATGTTCTCATCCAGGGTGCGACCGTCTTGACCGTGAGTCAGGGCACGCTCTCCGACACGGACATCTTGGTCGCCAACGGCAAGATCGCCAAGATTGGCAAGAAGCTGCCGGCTCCGGCCGGCGTCGTCGTGATTCCCGCGCAGGGCATGTTCGTGATGCCCGGGATCATCGATACGCATTGCCACTTTGCTATTTCCGGAGGAGTCAACGAGTTCTCCCTCTCCGTGGTTCCTGAAGTACGCATCCGCGACGTGATCGACAGCGAGGACGTGCAGATTTACCGGGCCCTGGCCGGCGGCGTCACGACCTCGCGCCTGTTGCACGGCAGCGCCGACGTCATCGGCGGCCAGGACGCCGTCATCAAGCTGAAGTACGGCCAACCAGCCAACAAGCTCGTCCTTGCCGACGCGCCACGCGGCGTCAAGTTCGCCCTGGGCGAAAACGTCAAGCGCACGGACGGCCGCTTTCCCAATACGCGCCTCGGCGTGGAGGCGGTCTTGATCCGAGCGTTCACCGAGGCGCAGGCCTATCGCAAAACCTGGGACGATTACCAGAAGGCGGTCGCTGTCGGGAAAACCATGCCAGAGCCGCGCCGCGACTTACGCCTGGAGGCATTGGCCGACATCCTCAAGGGCGATCTAAAAGTGCATTGCCACTGCTACCGGGCGGATGAGATCTTGATGCTCCTGCGCGTCGCGGATCGCTTTGGCTTCAAGATCAAATCGCTCCAGCACGTGCTCGAAGGCTACAAGATTGCTCCGGAGATCGCCGACCACGGCGCCAGTTGCAGCACCTTCTCGGATTGGTGGGCCTACAAGATCGAAGCCTACGACGCCATTCCCTTCAACGCTGCCCTGCTGCATGAGGCGGGCGTCACGGTCTGCATCAAGTCGGATAGCAACGAGCTGATGCGCCATCTGTTTCAGGAGGCGGCCAAGTGTGTGAAGTACGGCGAGATGAGCGAGGAAGAGGCTCTCAAGACGCTCACCCTCAACGGCGCCAAGCAGCTCGGCCTGGAGAAACGCATCGGCAGCATCGAGGTTGGCAAAGATGCCGACCTGGCCATCTTCGACGGCCATCCGCTCAACAGCTACGCCCGGCCGGAGATGACGATTGTCGAGGGCGAGGTTTATTTCCAGCGCTCCGACCGCCTGCAGCCGCTCAGCGTCGCCAAGGCCGGGCCGACCGTGCCGCGCAACGACTTCAAGGCGATTCCGCGCAGCAACCGAGGCATTTATGTCATCACCGGGGCGACCGTTCACCCTGTCGCGGGTGCTCCCATTGCCAACGGCACCGTCGTTGTCGAGAAGGGCAGAATTAAGAGCGTGTCCACAAACGGGGCCTCTGTAGGTCACGGCCTGGAGGTGCCGCCGGAAGCCCAGTTGGTCGATGCCAGCGGGTTGCACCTCTACCCGGGTATGATCGATGCCGCCTCGGTTCTCGGCCTCACAGAGACGGGTCAGTCTCGTGAAACTCACGACTATGCCGAGGGCGGCGACTTCCAGCCCGATCTGCGCGCCAGCATCGCCATCAATCCTGATTCGGAACTCATCCCCGTCACGCGCGCCAACGGCGTGACCACGGTCGTGACCCGTCCGGAGGGCGGGATGATCGCGGGCCAGAGCGCCCTCATCAACCTGGCGGGCTGGGTGCCCAAGGAAATGACCGTGGTCGATCCCCTGGCCCTGCACATCGAGTTCCCGGGGCGTTTCCCCGGCTTCATGGGCAACCCGGGGTTGGCAATGGTTGGGCGGGCGGTCGCGCGCACCCAACGCGATGAAAAAATTCGCCGGCTGAAGGAACTCTTCCAGCAAGCCGTCGCCTATGACAACGGTCGCAAGCATTCGTCCGCCATTCCCGTCAACCCGCGTCTGGAAGCGCTCGCTCCCTATGCTTTGGGCCAGAAGCCCGTCACCATCCAGGCACAGCGCAAGCAGGAAATCCTCGACGCCTTGAAACTGGCCGACGAACTCAAGATCAAGCTGATCCTGAGCGGCGGTATCGACGCCTGGAAAGTGACCAGCGAACTCAAGAAGCGTGACGTTCCCGTGCTGGTCGGCCCGATCATGACGATGCCGGAGGAAGCGTACGATCCATTCGATGCGCCTTATGCTTGCCCTGCCCGGCTGCACGAAGCGGACGTGCGTTTTTGCATTTGCATTCACTCTGTCGCCAATGCCAACACGCGTAATTTGCCGTACGAAGCCGCGATGGCGGTTTCCTATGGACTGCCGGCTGAAGAAGGTCTCAAGGCGGTGACCATTTATCCCGCGCAGATCCTGGGCGTCTCCGACCAACTCGGCAGCATCGAAGTCAACAAGCGCGCCAACCTGGTGCTGACCAACGGCGACATCTTGCAAGCAACGTCCCAGGTCATGGCCCTCTTCATCGACGGCCAACCGCTGGAGCCAACCAGCAAGCACACCCGGCTCTACGAACGCTACCGAGAACGCTTGCGCGAGTACAAGGAGGGCCGAACGATACTCGGGACCAAGTGACCGCTGAAAGATTGACCGGAATCTTCAGCCTCCCTCGTTCCCAAACTGGAGTTTCCCTCTCGATGCGATACTTCCGCGCGTATCAGTTCCTCTTTGACAAGTCGAGCGGCTTCGTCAACTTGCTGCTGGTGGCGCTCTGCCAGTTGATTCCCCTCGTTGGCCCTATCGTGTCCCTGGGCTACGGCTACGAGGTCGTGGAATACTTGCACCGCAAACGAGGCCGAAATTATCCGGACTTTGATTTCAATCGCTTCGTCAAGTACCTTGGTCGCGGCATTTGGCCGTTCCTCGTCCTGCTAATCGTCAGCGTGCCAATGATGTTCGTATACTTCTTGGTCTGGATAATGTTCGCGGGCGTGATCAGCGTGGTCGGAAAGGATTTGAATCCCCTCGCGGGCATTGCACTTTTTGCAGCCGGATTTTTGTTCGTCATTGGCTCACAAGTCCTGCTGGCTCTGGTCGCAGTTCCGCTCAGTCTCCACGCCGGTCTGAGCCAAGAGTTGGCTTTCGCCTCGGCCTGGAAATTTCTTTGCGATTTTTTGAAAAGGGTGTGGCAAGAACTGCTGCTGGTGCAATTATTTCTGTGGGGCAGTAGCTTGGTCGTTACGCTGATGGGACTTCTGGCCTGTTGCGTCGGCGTGTATCCAGCCGTGGCGTTGATCCTTCTTGCCCAACACCACCTCCACTTTCAACTGTATGAGCTATACCTGGAGCGAGGTGGCAGGGAGATCCCCATAATGGTTGACTTTGCGAAGTGAGAGAACGGGGAAGCGCACGAGGATGCCTGAAGACAGCGGAGGTGACCACGAACCGCATTGTTGCGGAGAGCGGGTTATTGGTAACTCCAAAAGAACGTAAGCTGCCCTCACCTTTCAAGCGGGCAGATAAATCGATCCGACTAACTCGCCCGCTGTCGAAGCGGTGCGAGCGCTGGCGAACTCATCCTCCAGCTCTTGGAAACTCTGTTCCAGTGCGTTTGCAATGCTCATGGTGCGCGTGGCCCAGGAGCCATTTTTTCCAGATGAGCCAAGCAACTTTTCAGCGATTCCCCTGTTGTACTTGATTCGGGGGTTATCTGGGTCAAGCTCCTCGGCATGATCAAAGCACTGCCAAACGAGATGAGGAGAAAGGCCAATTATAGCGCGACAAATGCCTAACCATTCATGAAGCTGGGCCAGAATCTCGGGCCGGCGCGTTTTCTCCAGAGCGATGATTGCAAAGGTCTGGCACCTTCCGTAGTCACTGTGTTCAAGGGCATTATGCGCGAGAAAGAAATAGGGCCACACACTGCGTGAGGATAGCTTGTAAGCTTCCTCAAAATCTTCGAGAGCTTTGGACCATTCGGTCTCGCCGTGGGCGAGTCCCCGAAATACAAAGATCTCCGATTCATGAGGTGAGCGCTTGAGGGCAGCGTCGTAAACCTCGATGGCCTTCTCAGTCTGGCCGAGGCGGGTGTAGCAAAGCCCGAGCATGCAGACAATGAACGATGCCGCTTGCGGCACGATCTGGCGGGCACGTGGCGTACGGAGATGAACAGCCAGTGCCTTCTCAAGGATGGGAACCAGGCGTGCAAGGATTGGTTTCGCTTCCTGCGCCGTCATGTAACGTGTTGGACCGAGCAGCACGCTGGCTGCCACGTACAGGGCCTCTGGTCTCGACTCTGGATCTTCAAGGATGCGATTCGCATAAGAATGCGCTTCAGCAACACGGCCAAGTTTCTCGAGATAGGGCAGCACGCTAACGGCATGTTCGGGATTCTGTTGCTCGGCTGCCTTCATGAAGTGCAGAGCCACTTCGACATATCCAAGCTGGTCCCAGCAACTGGCCTGAATGAAGAATACCAACTCTCTTGCGATACCGGAGGGTGGATGTCGCAAGAACTCGAGTTTTCGGTCCGAGTTTGCGGCACGAAACTCGGCCAGCCACTTCTGCCGTTCCTCCGCGGACATGGGCTGGCCGTCTTCCGGTTCTTCCAGCGCGTAGAGATCGCCCGACAACTCGTTCAACCTTCGCTGTTCCTCTGGAGTCAATTGGTACCAACCGGCCTCCATCTCCGCACGCAGATTGTCCGCCTCAGCCTCGTCGCCCTTCCCAAGGGCGATCAGCCGATGCAGCTCCAAGGTCAGATTCGCGAGATTCCGCCCCGGAGTTCCATTGGCTAACTCAGTACTCGCCATTCCCTACGCCTCATCTATCCGCCAGAGGTCCTTCGTTGCAGCAATGGCCGCCTGAAAATCTTCTTTGCGCATCTGCGCCGCCGGTTCCACAAACCCATGACTGGCGTTTCTTGGATCGACTCGAAGGCGGATCGGCTCAGCAATCGGTCCGTCTGCAAAAGGACCTTCTCCCATGCACCAGCAGTGGAGCGAATTGTTGCCGGCAGCGTTGCGGTTCAGGTGCCTCAACCGCCGTGGAATCAAGAAATGTGGCAACACTCGCCATGCTGGTGCTAGCGATAAACCACCGGTGCCGGGTCCTACCGATCCGTCAGGCTCAACTGGAATGTCACTGTGCTTTTCCGGTGGGAATCGCACCCCTAGCGTTTTGTTGGTTGCTCCGACTAAAGGGCTGTCCCCATCAGCCAGCATCGCGCGGTAAATCAAGGGCATCGTTGCTCTCGACGGTCGATCGAGCCTGTAAATTATGATGCCGCCATCATAGACTCTTGCCGTGCAGCATGTCCAGACTCGCTCCGACATATGATCCCAATTCGCTAAGCCCACAAATAAAAACACCCTTGACATGCAACCAAGTGGTTGCATAATTGGACTGTGGAAGAAGACATAGACAGAGTGTTCAAGGCACTGGCCGACCCAAATCGCCGGCAGTTGCTTGACAGGCTGCACGCGGACAATGGCCAGACTCTTGGGCAGCTCTGCGAGCATCTGGACATGACCCGGCAGGCGGTGACCAAGCACCTCAACCTGCTGGAAAAGGCGAATCTCGTGGTCACGATTTGGCGGGGCCGGGAGAAGCTGCACTTTCTCAACCCGGTGCCGCTCCACGAAATCGCCGAACGCTGGATTGGCAAATACGAACGGGGCCGACTGCGCGTCCTCGCCGAACTCAAGAAGAACCTGGAAGGAGAATCGAATGCCTAATTCGCGATTCGTGTATGTGACCTACATTCGCACAACGCCGGAGAAACTGTGGCGGGCGTTGATCGATCCCGAATTCACCCGCCAATTCTGGGTCGGAACCTGGCAGGAATCCGAATGGAAGCCCGGCGCGTCGTGGCGGATCATGATTCCCGATGGGCGCGTCGCCGACAGCGGCGAGGTTCTCGAGATCGAGCCGAACAAGCGGCTCGTCTTGAAGTGGCGCAATGAATTCATGCCCGAGATGCGGGCGGAAGGTTACTCACAGCTCACCTACGAACTCGAACGCCAAGGCACCTCGGTCAAGCTCACTGTCATCCATGAAATGGACAAACCCGGCTCGAAGTTTATTGATGCCGTGTCGAACGGCTGGCCGCACCTTCTGGCCAGCCTCAAGAGTCTCCTGGAAACAGGCGAATCGCTCGAGGAAACCCGTAGTTGGCCGAAGGGGATGTGAAGCGCGAACTACGAAAAGTTCGAACCCTACCAACCGTCGCTATCGCGACCACTGGCGGGAATTGAGTTTGCGAATCGGTATGGGCGACCGGACGCCAACTGAACTTTTCGCCGGTGCAGTGGACACAGGACGCCACTCGTTTTCTCTCTGATCCGCGCCCCGACCTAGCGCCTTCGCCAGTAGCCCGGTCGCCGGTTGGTGTGGGCCACGGCCACGACCGTTGACCGGCCCTCCCCCGTGGAGCTCTAAACCAGGAGGTAAGGGAACTTCTTGGTTTTGACCCAGCGATGCCGGTTATCGTCGAGCGGCCAGCGCTCGGGGTCATCGGCAAATTGCTGCAAGGCGGTATCGATGGCTTGAATGAACCAAAGGGTAGCCCTCCTGCTCCGCCGCGCATACAAGGAGTGAGCCTGGCGGAATTCCTGAGCCGCCAACCTATGAAATGTGACTTTCGCCGGGGGCATGGGAATCCCCCAGGGCTAGAACGGCTCGTTCTTGAGTTCCGACCACGGGACCAGGTCGGCCTTGCCTCGGTCGATCTCGTCACTTCAGCGGCACAGTTCAGCGACAAAGCTCGCCTCGTCCAGGCCGTCTATCTGCGGCACGAGCGTTTCCAGCAGCCGTTCGACCAGGTGAATTCGATCGTTCTCCGGGAGGGCCAAGGCCGCCTCGAAAACAGTTGAAGGGTCCACGCGGCTGCCTCCTTTCCGTGGGTGCGGCCATCGTAGCAAAGACGGCGACAACCAATCCAGTCAGATGGATGCGGGCGGTAACCGGCTCTTCGGGGGCTTTTCTCCAGGACATCGATCAACGTCCGCCAAGCGTGGTTCCTTCCCTTGCCGAGATTCAATAAAAAACTCACTGGAGGCTCCGATGCGATTCTGTGTTGGCAAATGAATCTAAATGACGGTGCGGGATTCGGCTGTAGATCAGGTTTCCAACCTGACCGGACAGATTGGAAATCTGTCCTACGAAGCTGCCGAATCAAGTACGGTGATATAGCTCGGGAGTAGCGCCATGAGTGAAGTTCGCTTGGTCGTTCGCGAGGCGGGGTACGATTGGTCGGGAACGATTCATGGAAGTTGTGCGGATGCCGCGATAGCGGCTCTCAGTGCGGACCCCGTCACGATGGAGGAACTCGAGGTCGCCACCGAGCGATTCGCGAAACCTATCCCAGGATGTCGCTTCTTCGCGAGTCTCTCCGCGGGCAGTTGCGCTGAGCCGCACGATGCTGGCCTGGTCGTCATTGACCTCATTGCCCGGCTGGTAGTCGTGAATTCGACCTATTCGTCCCCAGGACCGACAGGAATCGTCTGGTATCACGACGGTCAATGTTGCACGGAAAGAGGTCTGCGCTACCACCTTGCCGACGATTGGGTTTTTTCGAGCGGTAATTGGGAGCACGAGGCCGAAGAACGGCGCCGAAAACTAGCGGCAAAACCGATTCGGAACGCCCGCCAAGTGTTTTATGGCCGGCCCATGGTGGAATTTGTCGCGCGGGAATCCTTTGCCGCCTTCGCTCGGCGCGACGAGATTGCCGCCGCAGTTCGCGCCCAGTGGGCGGAGAATGCGCGAAGTCGTCTGGCAGACGAGGCCAACCTCGCGCTCGACCAAGTAGATGCCAGCCGGCTGACCGACGAAGAGATCACACCAAAGACCTGGCCCGGCGAGGAGCACTACGCCAGTCCGTTTTATGACACCCTCAAGGAGATTCATGCGGCCTGGTTGCTGACGCCGCGCGACGACCTTGGCGGCGCTTGCCCGCGCGAGGTCGCGCTCGACCGGCATGGCCACCTGGGGTGGGATTTGCAGGACCGATGTGAACAATGGTCGCTCCTGGGCGGATGTCCCCGAGGACTCTCGGAGTTCTCGCATGCTTTCCGGTATGGGGGCTTCGGCACGCATGAACTGGTCATGTACTACAATCTCGTTCGCCATCTGCTGTGGGCTTGCTGGGAACGGTTCACGCAGCTGGCGCAATCGCCGACGGTCTCGCCTGGGCCTGAAGCGCTCACTGTCGGCGACTTCCTCACGCCTGAAATCCCGCGTTTGGAAGGCATGGTCGAAGCGTGGCTGGATACGCCAGATCCCGAGTTCCATGGACGTACGCCGCGTTCCATCATAGCCCGCGAGCGCGCCCGGCTGCCCGAGGCCATGTCCGGCCACGACGCGATGATCGATCCCGACTGTCCCTGCTGCCAAATGATGGGCGAAATGTCCGGGCCGTGGTTTTGGCATCTGGACGGCAGCGAAATGGATGACGAATTCGCGTTCGATATCTTCCGCCGCACGCGCGAGGAGTGGGAAGAAGAACAACGCGGCTGGGAGGAACACCGCCGGCGTTTCGATGCGGAGTGGGCCGAACGCAAGCGTCTGGGCGTGACGGATTCCACGCCCCGCGAGGAAGGCTCCAGCGCCATCTGGTCGCGCAGCTTCTCCGTGGGAGACAGCGCCGACATGCCGCTGGGAATTCGCGTGTTCGGCGTCGGCTGCCACCTTGCCGAGCTAATCGTTGGACTGCGCGCCGGCGCGGATCGCGAAAGTACATCACCCGAGGCTCAAGGCCACATTGACCAGCTTAACCATGACTTTGGCAATCTCCGCGAACTCCTGCAAAGCTCCGATTCGTCTCTTGCCGCAGCGCTCATCGACCCTGTCCGCGACCGCTTTGCCGAAACGCTTGCTGCTATCGCTATGGCCCGACCCGATCTGGCTCCGCAAAGCGAGTCGCTCACGAACGATCTCCACAAGCTCCTGGACCCGCCGGTCCAGGAACCAACCTGGGATTCCGAAGACCCTGAGATTCCGTTTTGAGCTGAAAACAATTCTCAACGGTTGCGCCTGCGAGCATGGCCGAGTTGGGGAATGGCAAGCGGGCGTAGAATTTGTAAAATGTCGTACGACACCCGCGACGGAAAAGAGGTCATGGCCGACTTCACACCAACTCAGGGACGTTATCTTGGGTTTATTCTCGCCTACACCCATTTGCACGGATATCCCCCCGCCGAATCGGAAATCGCTGCGGCCATGTGCGTCTCGCCGCCGTCCGTGAGTCAGATGGTAAAGTCGCTGGAGAAGAGGGGGCTGATCCTCCGCCATCCAGGACAATCCCGCTCGATCAAAGTGCTAGTCTCTGAGGACGAGATTCCGCCGTGGAATGCTCGCAAGAAGGCAACGCATCCATACAAGCAACCACGCCGCATTTCAGCGGCCCCGGCGGCACCTCCAGCAAACTTGTACGTCGTATCCGTCTTCCTGGTCGGAGGCCCTGTCAGCGACAAATTCGTCAACAAGGAAGTTAGCCGCGTGATCGAGATCCGCGGCGACCAGACACTTGAGCAACTGCATGATGCCATCTTCAAGGCGTACGACCGTTCGGAGGAACATCCATACGAATTTCAGTTCGGCAAACGCCCGTTCGATCCCGACGGCCCCAACTATGGAGTTCCAAGTCCGCAGCAGAGGAAGAAAAAGAAAGGGTATGGAGACGCACGCACGACAAAGCTGGACGACCTGGATCTGAATCCAGAACGCGTCTTCGGTTACTGGTTCGACTTCGGCGATGACTGGTTTCATCAAGTTCAGGTGGAGCGGATCGAGCAAGCCATCCCGACCGTTACGTACCCGCGTGTCATCAGGCGGGTGGGCAAATCTCCGCCGCAGTATCGCGACGAATAGCGATTGGGCAGCGTAGAAGCGATGTCAAACTCGAAGAAGAAACGCGAAAAGGCCAATCCCAAACGCAAACGGACCGCCGCCGAAAAGCGAGCGCGCCGCGAGCGCAAGCAGAAGTACATGACGATCTTCATGAATGGCAGGCAGAAGCAAGTTCCGCGTCCTCAGCTGATTGAAGGCCTGCCCGTCGAGGAATTCATCGCCAGGAATGCCGACCCCATTTGGTTGCACCAGAATGAACTCTGGGAGTACATGATTTCTGACGAGGAAACGTGAGGGTTTACAGGTCGCAAGCGACCATCGTTACGGGAGGCTTATATTCACGGCTCACCGAGTACCTGCCCTACTGGGCCGCACGCGCTGAATTCCTGACCAAGATTGGCGCAAACGACGAAGCGCGCCACTCCTACGAGATCGCCATTGGTCTCGAACGCGATGCCGCGGTCCGCCGCTTCTTGGAGCGACGTCAGTCGGCATTGATGCCCTAATCGATCTGAATGCCCTTCGATTGCTATCTGCCTGGAGTCATTTCCGAATTTGCATCCGGAGCAGCCACCAGGCCCACACGGACAGAGCGGCCGCCACAACTCCAAGCGCGGACATGAGCAGGAAGTTCCACGGATCCGTTGCCAAAGCGGACCGTTCCGCGAGCGACTTCAGGAGATGCATCACCGCGATCAGGCCAAAGAGCGTGCCTGTGATAACGAGATAAGCTTTCATCGCCGATTTCCGCAGGGGGGAAATGATTAACATTTTAGCGAGCGGCGTGCTGGATTTTTCCGTGTT
>Ga0208565_1000738_pt1 | contig 22119 bp, 18 predicted proteins | sample Sb_taG_7_FD_187706 | JGI IMG/M metagenome (GOLD analysis project Ga0208565, IMG submission 187706) | Peat soil microbial communities from Weissenstadt, Germany - Sb_50d_2_FS metaG (SPAdes) (version 2) | ecosystem: Environmental > Terrestrial > Soil > Wetlands > Peat | place: Germany...
CGCTACACCCTGCCGGACAACCGCGTGCCCGGCTTCGGCGGGCGCTGGTACTCCTTCCGCGTCGGCTCGGTCCTGTTCGTCTCCCTCGACGCCGACGACGTGGTCTACCAGGACGCGGGCGCCTTCGCGGCCGGCCCGGCGGCGCTGACGCCGGTGGCCAGCACCGGCCATCCGCCGATCGAGCCCGGCACGTCGTTCTACCTCCGGGGTTACTCCGGCGGCGCGCAGACCGCGTGGCTGGAGCGGACCCTGGCGGCCGGCCGTCGCGATGAGTCGGTGGACTGGATCATCGTCCAGATGCACCAGTGCGCCGCGTCGTCCTCGGCCACGGGCAACGGCTCCGATCTCGGCATCCGCCAGGAATGGCTGCCGCTGTTCGACCGGTACCAGGTGGACCTGGTGCTCAACGGCCACGACCACGACTACGAGCGGTCCTTCCCGGTGCGCGGCGCCGACGCCGACGCCGGCCACGAGGTGGCCACGGGTGCCGTCGTCAACACCCTGCGGCCGCACCCGGTGACGACCACCGACAGCGGCGTGTTCGACACCAGCCAAGGCACGGTGCACCTCATCCTCGGCTGCGGCGGCACCGACGCCCCGCTGGACGAGTACGGGACCGACACCGCCGACGGCCAGCGCCAGGCCAAGGTGTTCACCCGGTCCGACCGGCCCGCCCTCACCTCGACCCCCGGCGTCTACGCGCGCTCGCCGGCCGACGCGGTGGAGGACGCCATCTGGTCGGCCCGGCGCGACACCTCCACCGGATACGGGATCGCGGTCTTCGACGTCGACCCGGCCCCAGAAGGCTCCGAGGCCGGCGGCCAGCCCAGCATCAAGGTCACCCACTATCACGCGGTCGGCGCGGACCCGGTCAACCCTGGCAGCGGCGTCAAGGGCGCACCGGCCCCGGATTACACCGAATTCGAGACGTTCCGGCTGGTGCGCCCCAGGTTTTGACAGCGGCTGGCCGGCCTGGACTACGGCACAGCCCGGCGCGGCGGTGCGGTCTCCTGGGACGGCATGGAGTTGGTCGCGGGCAGCGGATACGGTCATTTCATGGACGTTCTCGTGATCGGGGCCGGGGTCAGCGGCCTGACGACGGCGATCTGCCTGGCCGAGGCCGGGCTCAGCGTGACCATCAGGACTGCTGCCCTGCCCGGCCAGACCACCTCCGTGGCGGCCGGGGCCGTCTGGGGGCTCACCCGGGTAGGGCCGCCCGACCGGATCGTCGAATGGGGCCGAGCCGGGCTGGAGGCGCTGTCCAAGCTCGCCGCCGAACCCGGCACCGGCGTACGGATGGCCGCAGGCAAGGAGATCTCCCGCGCCCCGCTCGAGGCGCACGACTGGACGGGGCTCGTCACCGGCCTGCGGCCGTGCGAGAAATCCGAACTGCCCGACGGCTTCACCGATGGCTGGCACTACACCGCCCCGCTGGCCACCATGCCCGTCTACCTGGACTACCTGCAGGCGAGGTTCGAGCAGGCGGGCGGCACGCTCGAGGTATCCCCGGTCCGGTCGCTCGGCGAGCTGGCCGGCGTGGCGCCGGTCGTGGTCAACTGCTCCGGCGCCGCCGCCCACGACCTGGTGCCCGACCCCGCGGTGGTGCCGGTCCGCGGGCAGGTGGTGATCGCCGCCAACCCCGGCATCGAGGAGTTCCTGATCGACCGGGACCCCGAACCGCCCTGGATCGTGTACATGTTCCCGCACGGTGACACCATTCTGCTCGGCGGCACCAACGACGAGGGTAACTGGGACCAAGACCCGAAGACCGAGGTGGCCGAACGGATCGTGGCCGAGTGCTCGGCCATCGAACCTCGCCTGCGCGGGGTGGAGATCCTCGGCCACCGCGTCGGCCTGCGGCCGTGCCGACCCGAGGTGCGGCTGGAATCCGAGCCGTTCGGCGGCGGAGTGCTGTGGCATAACTACGGCCACGGCGGCGCCGGCATCTCCCTGTCCTGGGGCTGCGCCGCCGAGATCACCACGGCCGTATGCGGTTAACGGCCGTCGAGCCGGGCGACCAGCCGCGCCGGGGCGATGACCCGGTAGGCGTCCTGGCACAGCTCGGCGATCTCGGCCCAGTCGAGGTCCCCGTCAAGCCGGACGCCGAGCCAGCCGCGGCCGCCGACGTAGGGCGGCCGGAAGAACCGCCCCCGCGGGATACGCTGCTGCTCATGAAGTTCGCGATCGCGATCCCGCAGTTCTACGCCGACGGCGAGTTCGATCCCGGGGCGTTCCGGGCCTACTTCGCCCGGGCCGAGGAACTCGGCTTCGACAGCGCCTGGACACAGGAAAAGGTGCTCGGTGCGGGCCCGCAGCTCAGCCCGATCGAGACGATGACCTACGCGGCCGCCTGCACCGAGCGGATGCGGCTGGGGTGCGTGGTGTTCGTGTCCACCCTGCACAACCCGGTGCACCTGGCCAAGAGCCTCAGCACGCTGGACCAGCTCAGCCGTGGCCGGATCGAGGTGGGCGTCGGCACCGGCGGCCGGGGGCGCCCGTTCGCCGCCTTCGGCGTGGACCCGCACCGGTACGTGGCGCGGTTCACCGAGGGCGTCAAGCTGATGCAGGCGCTCTGGACCGAGCCCCTGGTCACCTTTCACGGCGAGTTCTGGCAGCTGGAGAACGCGGCGATGGAGCCCAAGCCGTTCCAGAAGCCGTACCCGCCGCTGTGGTTCGGCGGGGCCAGCGAACCCGCCCTGCGGCGGGCTGTGCGCCTGGGCGGCCACGGCTTCTTCGGCGCGGGATCCTCCCTCACGGACAAATTCGCCGAGCAGGTCCGCATCGTCAGGTCCGCGCTCGCGGAGGCGGGCCGGACCCAAGGACCGGCCGGGGACTTCGCCATCGCCAAGCGCGTGTACATCGCGATCGACGAGGACGCCGGGCGAGCGCGAACCCGGATGAACGCCGCCCTGGAAGGGATCTACGGGTACCGGGTGCCGGCCATCGAGGCCGCGGCCATCACCGGCACGGCGGCCGACTGCGTTCGCGAGGTGAACCAGGTGGCCGCGGCCGGGGCGGAACTCATCCTGTTCACGGCCCTGTTCGACCAGCGCGAGCAAATGGAGCAGCTGGCCGCCGCGGTGCTACCCAAGCTCGGCTAGCCGGTAGCTGACGCCGGGGCCGGTCTTCGGCGTGATCATCGACTGGAGCATTTTCAGCACGGCCGGATTGGCCACGCCATTCCAGTCCTCGGTGAGCAGGCCGTACGGCTCACGATCGCCCCAGTCGTACTGCAGCTTATTGGTCACGGGGGTGGTGGCCTTGCCATGCGTCGGGTTGAGGGCCCACCAGCACCAGTCGATGTCGTTGTCGGTCACCCAGGCCCGGAGGTTGTTCCACCACACGCCAGTGGCCACGTTCCCGACGTCAGACGAAGGGGCCAGCCCGAAATTAGCTAGTGATCCGCAGTCGTTGCCGAACTCGCCGATCCACAACGGGGCAATCTGATCGGTGAGAATATATCCTCCGGCCTTGTTCATCTGATCCGCATACGCCGACTGGGACTGGTTCTGCGCGTGGAACCACGAGTAGTCATGCACGCTGTAGACGACCTTGCCCGGCTGCTCGAGCTGAACCGGGTGGCTGGCCACTCCGGTCAGGTCGCCGGCGTAGCTCAGCCCCTCGCAGATGATCAGCAAATCCGGGTTGATTCCGTGGATGAGGTTCCCGGCCTGCGTGTACATGGCGGCGAAATCGGTCTCGGCTCCGGTTCCCCAGGTCGGAGTCAGGACCTGTCCGCCCACGGTCGCGGGGCGCGGCTCGTTCTTGATGTCCATCGCGGCGACCAGCGGATTGGACGCGTACCTGGTCGTGATCTCCTGCCAGACCGAGAAGAACTTAGCGGCCGGCCAGTTGTCGTTAAACCACAGGCCGTTGCCGTCGCTGTTCGAGCAGCACCAGCCGAAGAACAGCAGGTGGCAATTAGGTATGACGATGAGACCTGCGTTCGTGAGCGCCTCGACGCAGGCGTCGTAGACCTGCATCGGCGTCGCCCCGGAAAGATCGGGGTTGGCGGCCAGGTACTCATCTGGCACCGGTGAGGTCTGCCCGGTCATCCACAGGCTGAAGGGAAACCGCACGCAGTTGAATCCGAATCTCGCGATGGTGTTAGCGAGCGTCCGGCGGTCCATACGATCCAGTCCCGGCGGCAGCCCGAGGTCCTCGTTGGCGCCGTACCAGTTCACCCCCGCCAAGCGGACACGTGCTCCGTTCGCGTCGACGATGAACCGGCCGCTGGTCGACAGGGGCGTGGCAATTCCCATATTCATCACCGCCAGGTAGGACCAAAACCCGCTCACACCCTTTCAGGACGCCGCGCCGCTGGCAAGCGTTCCCTTAACGCCCGAACTCCGGCCATCCGGGCCTTAAGGGTCGCGCACTGCTGCGGAGGCCGGCCGGGCGGTTGGCCAGGGCGGCGATATGCGGGGGCAATGGGATCCCCGCGGGCAGCACCGGGTCGGGATCGGGGTCCTGCCAGGCGGCGGCCAGCGGCAGCACGCCGGCCCAGACCGGGAGGGCCGCGTCCGGGGAGTCGCCGTCGTCGGGCGGGCCGCGCCGGATCTTCACCGAGGCCTCGGCCAGGGGCAGGGCGAGCAGGGACGTCTTGGCCAGTTCCTTTTTGTTCGGGCGGCGGGCGTAGTCCCACTGGCCCGGCGCGATGTGCTCGGTGAGGGAGCGCAGGCCGGCCAGCTTCTCCTCCCGGTCCGTCACCAGCCGGGGCGTGCCGTAGATCATGGCGCTGCGGTAGTTGACGGCGTGCTCGAACACCGACCTGGCCAGTACCAGCCCGTCTACGTGGGTCACCGTCACGCAGATCGTGGCCTGCGGGGCCGAGACCAGGCTGCGGCTCGCGACCGAGCCGTGCAGGTACAGCGTGTCGCCGGCCAGCCCGTAGACGGTGGGCACGACCATGGGATAGCCGTCTACCACGACGCCGAGATGGCAGATCACCCCGGCGGCCAGGATGTCCGTCAGGTCCTGGCGGTCGGTGCTGCCCTGCTCGCGAAGGCGGCGGTGCCTGGTGCGTTCGGTGACGGGTAGCGGGGACGCTTCGGGCATAGCTGGAGTCTATGAATAGGGTAAGGACATGAAGATCGGATTCGGTGCCCCGGTCGCGGGCGCGTGGGCGACGCCGGAGTTTCTGGCGGCATTCTCCGAGCGGGCCGAAGAGGCAGGGTACGGGTCGCTGTGGACGTTCCAGCGGCTGCTGGTGCCCGAGGGATCGGGCATGGAACCGGTGTACCGCAGCGTGCTCGACCCGCTGGTGGCGCTGGGGTACGTGGCCGCCCGGACGTCGCGGATCAGGCTCGGCGTGGCCATCCTCAACCTTCCGTTCGTCTCCCCCGCCTACCTGGCCAAGCAGGCAACGACCGTCGACGTGCTGTCCGGCGGCCGACTCGACCTCGGGCTCGGCATCGGCTGGATGCCGGAGGAATTCGCCGCGACCGGCGCGTCGATGGCCAGGCGCGGCGCCCGCACCGAGGAGTACCTGGCCGTCCTGCGCACGCTGTGGGCCGATGAGGTCAGCTCGCACAGCGGCGAGTTCTACACGGTCCCGGAGGGGCGGCAGGACCCCAAGCCGGTGCAGCGGCCCGGGCCCCCGGTGCTGCTCGGCGGCATGTCCCGGCCGGCCATGGAGCGGGCCGGGCGGATCGCGGAGGGCTGGATCACCTCCAGCCGCGCCGACCTGGCCAAGATCAGCGAGGCGGCCGGCGTGATCTCGGAAGCCGCCGCGGCGGCGGGCCGGGACCCGGACGCGGTGCGCATCATCTGCCGGGGCGTGGTGCTGGCCGGCGCCGAGGCCAAGGGCCCGGACGGCGGCCGCAGGCTGCTGTCGGGCAGCTATAAGCAGATCCGCGAGGATGCCGCCTGGCTCGCCGGGCAGGGCGTCACCGAACTGTTCTACGACCTGAACTGGGACCCGCAGATCGGCAACCCCGCGGTCGCGCCGGAGGCCGCGGCAGAGCGGGCCGGCGAGATCCTCGCCGAGCTCGCGCCGGAGTGAGCTAGCCCGGTGGTCAGCGGGCTAACGGCTGGCTGACCAGGCCCTCGCGGTGGGCGATGGCGGCGGCTTCGGTGCGGCTGGCGGCGCCGAGCTTGCCGAGGATGTTGGACACGTGCACGCTGGCCGTCTTCGGCGCGATGAACAGCACGGAGGCGATCTCCCTGTTGCTGCGGCCCGCGGCGATGAGCCGGAGGACCTCGCGTTCCCGGCTGGTCAGCGCGGCCAGGACCGCGCCGTCACCGCGCTCTTCCGTGGCCCCGATCCTGGCCCGGCGGGCGAGGTCGTCCAGCGCGCGGCGCAGCGGCCTGGCACGGAGCTTGTCCGCCGTCCGTACGGCCTGCCGCCACTGGTCCGCCGCCTCGTCCCGGCGGCCCGCCTCGGCGAGCGCCTCGGCCAGCCGCCACCGGGCCCTGGCGACCTCGTAGACGTAGACCGGGCCGAACTCGTCGATGACGGCCTGCCATGCCTGGGGGTCGTTGTCGCCGCTGGCTCGGCCATATTCCGCCTCGGCCCGGGCCAGCCAGCCGCGGCCCTCGGGGCCGAGGATGAACTTGGGCCGCTTGGGGAACGCCGCGCCCTCCCGGGCGACCCGCAGCAGTTCCCCGGCTGCGGCCAGCTCGGCGCGGTAAGACTCGTCGTCGCCGGCGGCGCGCGCCTGGATCGCCAGGTCGGCTCTCGCGCTCAGGGCGATCACGGCCGGCCTGATGGTGGACGGGTGATAACCCCACGGCGGTTCGAAGGTGACGTTGATCACGGCCTGGGCCTCGGCCAGGGCCAGCTCGATGTCGCCCTGCCACAGGGCGTGCTCGGCGAACAGCCCGCGCGCGATGAACCCGTCGAACCCGTGGGCCGACAGGAACGGCTCGATCCAGGCGCGCCGCTCCGCCACGACCGGGTTGCCGCGCGCGATGTCGATGAACAGCGCCATGGAGGACAGCTGGGCCTCGGGAATGCTGGTCACCCGGACCGGAAAGCCGTCCGCGATTTCCTGCGCGTGATCCCACTTGCCGTCGGCGTAGTGGCACTGGAAGTGCAGGTGCTGGACGTCCGTGCCGTACGGCGCGAGGCCGAGCCCGGTCTGGTTGGCCCGCCTGGTGCCCTCGTAGGCCACGACGCCGCCGGTGGCCAGGTCGCCGCGCTCCAGGTGCGCCCGGGCCAGGTGATAGGCGGCCCGCAGTTCCACGCCGAGGACCTTCGCCTCGCGGGCCTGCTTGTGTGCCTGGGTCAACAGTTCGATGGCCTCGTCGTTGCGGCCCGAGCGGTTGCTGACGAACCCGAGGGTCACCAGCGCGTCGGCCTGCACCCAGGGCGCGCCGGCGGCGCGCGCCGCGTCGAGCCCGCGCGCGGCCCATTCCCGGACCGCGTCGAAGTCGTCGTCGATCAGCAAGGTGTTGGCGTACGTGGCCACCGTCCGGGCGTACTGCCAGGTCGGCGGCTCCGCAGGCGTGGCCTCCACGGTGGCCCGGGCGACCTCGACGGCCTCGGCGGCGGCCTTGTAGTCGTCGATCGTCATCAGATAGAAGGCGAGGCGCTCACCGATCCGGCTGGCCAGGATGACGTCCACGGGCCCCTCGTCCCGCTCGGCCTGGGCGGCGATCGCCTGGCGCAGCCGGCGCAGCAGGTGCACTGCGCGCTCGACGTCGCCGCTGTCGGCCGCGTTGGCCGCGGACAGCAGGCCGAGCTTGCCGCGGGCCATGCCTGCCGTCTTCTCCGGCTCGGCCACCCGTTCCCACAAGGCGAGCGCCTCGTCGTAGTGGCGGTGTGCCTCGGCGGGCGCGCCCAGCCGTTCCGCCTCGTCCCCGGCACGCATCGAGGCGGCGAACGCACCGGGAATGTCATGGCTGGCCAGGCAGTGCTGGGCGAGTTCGGCCGCCGTTCCCGGCACCGCGAGCCGCTGCTCCTCCGAAAGCAGCGAGCTCATCGTGGCGTGCAGCCTGGTCCGCTCCCCCGGCAGCAGGTCCCCGTAGACGGCCTCGCGCAGCAGCGCGTGCCGGAAGACGTAGCCTTCCGTACCGTCGGTCACGAGCAGCTGGTGCGTCACCGCCTCCCGCACCGAGGCCTCGTATTCGTCGGCCGCCAGGCCGGACGCGGCGCGGACGAGCTCGTCGTCGGCCCGGCGCCCGGCCACCGCCGCCGTGCGGAGCACCCGCTGCGCGGTGTCGGACAGCTGCTCCACCCGGTTGAGCAAGAGCGCCGCCAGCCCGGCGGGCAAGGAGCGACGTTCGGCGGGATCACCGCCGACGAAAGCGGCGAGCAGTTCCTCCGCGTAGTAGGCGTTGCCTTCGGCCCGGGCCACGATGTCGTTCAGCTCGATCGCGTCGATGCGGCCAGACGCCGCCGTCAGGTGCTCGGCCAGGGCCGCCGTCAGGTGCTCGGCCAGGGCTGAGGGATCCAGCGGGGCGAGATCGACCGCGATGACGCTGGGCAGCCGCAGCAGTTCGGCCACGACGGGCCGGAGCGGGTGACGCCGGTGCAGGTCGTCGGTCCGGTAGGTACCGATCAGCGCGACCCGCTCCCGGTGCAGCATGCGGGAAAGGAACGTGACTAGGTCCCGGGTAGAGGCATCGGCCCAGTGCAGGTCCTCGAGTACCAGCACCACCGGGGCCGCGGCCGCGAGCTCGGTGAGCAGGCCGAGCACGCCGCCGAACATCTGCTGCCGGGCCAGACCCGAACGGCCTTCGTCGGCTCGCTGTCCGTCGCCGCCTTCCGGAAGCAGCCGGCTGAGGGCGGGGCGCGAGCTGAGCGCGTCCCGGACCCCGGTGGACTGGGCGGCGCCGCGCAGCGCGTCGGCCAGCGGCAGATAGGGCACGCTGTCGCCCAGCTCGGCGCACTGGCCGGAGAGCACGGTGAAGCCGCGTCCCCCGGCGAGCCGGGTCACCTCGCTGACCAGCCGGGTCTTGCCCACCCCGGCATCACCGCTGACCAGCGCGGCCACCGAGCGGCCGGCCTCGGCGTCGTCGAGCAGCGTGAGCAGGCGGCCAAGTTCGTCGTCCCGCCCGACCATGCGCCCAGCCGACACCCGTAGCACCATGGGCACGAGTATCCCATCAGGTGCTTGTTATTCCGATTAGTTAAGCGGCTGGCTATACCCTGCACTCATGGACAAGGTCAAGCGGACGGACGCCGAGTGGCGGGAACTTCTGACCCCCGAGGAGTACGCCATCCTGCGCCAGGCGGGCACCGAGGCGCCGTTCACCGGCGAGTACACCGACACCAAGACCGTGGGCGTCTACCGCTGCCGCGCGTGCGGGGCCGAACTGTTCCGTTCGGACGCCAAGTTCGAGTCGCACTGCGGCTGGCCGTCGTTCTACCAGCCGTCCGATTCGGACGCGGTGGTGCTCATCGAGGACCGCACGCTCGGCACGACCCGCACCGAGGTACGGTGCGCCTCGTGCGGTTCCCACCTCGGCCACGTGTTCACCGGTGAAGGCTACGACGTCCCCACCGACCAGCGCTGGTGCATCAACTCGGTGTCGCTCAAGATAGAGCCTTCGGGGTCGGCGGCCTCGTGAGCCCTCCCCGTCACTCGGGTTCCTTGCGGTCGTAGCGGCGGGCGCGTTTGATCGCGCTGCGGTTGTGCTTGCCTTCAAGGCGCCGTTCGTTCGCGCCCCGGCTGGGCCTGGTCGGGACGCGCGGGCGCTGCGGCGGGGCAACCGCGTCGCGAAGCAGGGCAGCCAGCCGGGCCCGGGCTCCCTGGCGGTTGGCCAGCTGGCTCCGCTGCTCCGAGGCGGCCACCGTGAGCACGCCGCCGACCAGCCTTCCGGCCAGGCGTTCGGCCGCCCTGGCCCGCGCCCACTCGGGGAGCGCGGAGGACCGCTGCACATCGAAAGAGAGCTCAACCCGGCTGTCGGCGGTGTTGACCGACTGGCCGCCCGGTCCAGATGACCGGGAGAAACGCTCATGCAACTCGCTACCGGGTATCAGCAGCCAGCCGTTCACCCGGAGATCGTCAGGCATCCCTCGACGTTAGCCGGTGCTCCCCCGATCGCGCTCGCACGATCCGGGTCGGATCAGGCCAGGCTGGCGACGAGCTCGCGAACGGGCTTGCGGCGGCCGGTGTAGAAGGGGATCTCGACCCGGGTGTGCAGGCGCGCCTCGGAGCCCCGCAGGTGGCGCATCAGGTCCAGGATCCGGTGCAGCTCATCGGCCTCGAAGGCGAGTATCCACTCGTAGTCGTTGAGCGAGAAGCAGGGGACCGTGTTCGCCCTGACGTCCGGGTACTCGCGCGCCATCATCCCGTGCTCGGCGATTATCCTGCGGCGCTCCGCGGGGTCCAGCAGGTACCACTGGTACGAGCGTACGAACGGGTACACGCTCACGTACGCCCGCGGTTCCTCTTCCGCCACGAAGGCGGGGATATGACTCTTGTTGAACTCCGCCGGACGGTGCAGCGCCATCACTGACCAGACTGGCTCGCTGCAGCGGCCGAGGCGGGTCCGGCGGAAGCGCACGTACAGGTCCTGCAGGTCATCCGGGCTCGACGCCACCCACCAGAACATGAAGTCCGCGTCCGCCCGGAGACCCTGGACGTCGTAGCAGCCGCGCGTGACGATCCCTTTGCCCGCCGCCTGGTCAAGCAGGTCGCTCACCTCGGTGGCGGCGTTGCCGAGGCCGCCTGCTTCAAGCGCGACCCGGTCGGCCACCCGGAACACTGACCACATCGTGTAACGGACCAGTTCATTGAGATCACGGGCCTTCGGCTTGCGCGCCGTCCCCGCGGCCTCGGTGCTCATGCTGTCCGGGCCGGCCATCTCCGGCCCGCCAGCCATCCCTTGTTCGTCAGCCATGCCACCATTGTCGGCCACGGCGATCACCGGACCGCACGGGCGTCCTCATCTGCCCGGTGGCCTGGCCGCAAGGAAGGCCATCACCTGGGTGGCCGCCGCGCGCGCCGTCGCGATACAGGCGGGTATGCCCACCCCGTCGTACGCCGCGCCGCAGACGGCGAGCCCAGGCTGGGCCGCCACCGTCGCGCGTATCGTAGCCACCCGGTCCAGGTGCCCGACCGTGTACTGGGGCAGCGCGCCGCCCCAGCGGGTCACCCTGGTGACAGCCGGCGCACCCCGCACCCCGGTCGCCTCCGCGAGTTCGGCCGCAGCCAGCGCGGCGAGTTCATCGTCGGCCCGCTGCAGCAGCGCTTCCTCGCCGATGCGGCCGACCGAGCAGCGGACGATCTCCAGGGGTTCGCCACCGGATGCCGTCGCGCCGGCCAGGTGCGGCCACTTCACGGTGGAGAAGGTGGTCGCCTTGACGGCCCGCCCGTCCACGGCAGGTACCAGATACCCGCTCCAGCCGAGGGCGGCGAGGCCGGGGCCGGGAAAGGCGGACGGCGGATACGCGAGCGTGACGATGGCCATGCTCGCGTAGCCGATCTCGCCGAACGCCGTGACCGCGGCGGATACGCCAGGAACGTCCGCGAGCAGACGGCCCGCGGGCCGCGCCGGGATCGCGAGTATCACCGCGTCAGCATCGAAGTGCTCCGGCGCCGCCGCCGACCCTACGGTGAGCCGCCAGCCGCTCCCGGCCGGGGCTAGCTCGCGGGCCATCGTGGCAGTGCGCACCTCCGCCCCCGACGCCTTCGCCAGGTAGGCGGGGAGTATCCCCAGGCCGCCGGCGAGCGTGGTGAACACTGATCCGCCCGCACGGGTGCCGGATGCCTCGGCCGGGCCGGCCGGGCCGGCCGGAGCCGGGGGCGGGGGCGGCAGCAGTGATCGCGCCGCCTCGGCGAGGGACCGGTGCTTCCGCGACGCGGCCGCCAGCGCGGGCAACGTCGCCTCGAACGACAACTCCGCCGAACGTCCCGCATAGACCCCGCCGAGCAGCGGGTCGACCAGCCGCTCCACGACCTCTTCGCCCAGGCGAGCCCCGACGTACCGGGCGACCGGCACGTCGCCGTCGCGAGCGGTCGGCGGCAGCTCAAGATCCTGGCTGGCCCTGGCCACGCCTTCGTCTGACAGCACGCCGGACTTGGCTAGTTCGGTCATATCGGACGGCACGCCCATGAACTGCCGCCGCGGCAGCGGCCTCAGGGCACCCAGCGTCCATATCGCGGACGACGTGGGGCCCGGGACGGTGCGCTGATCACTGAGCCCGGCCTCGGCGATCAGCGCGATCCCTTCCGGCCGCGTGACGAGCAGCGCCTCGGCTCCCTCGTCAACTGCGATGCCGCCGATCTCCGATACGGACAGCTTGCCGCCGAGCCGCGGCGACCCCTCAAGCACGGTCACCCGTACCGCCTCGTCCCTGAGGAAAAACGCCGCCGCCAGCCCCGAGACCCCGCCGCCCACGATCACCACGTGCGGCTGCGCGTTCCTTCGCTCCATGCCTCCAGCCTGGCAGACACCACCGGATGACACGTACCAGAGGGCGCCCATCCCGGCACATCCCTGGTCGTGACCTAGGCGCGGCCGGGCCGCTGCGTGATCGTGACCAGCGCGGCGGAACCGCGCAGCTCCCGCCCGCCGTCACAACGGCATGCTGAACACACGGAACTTGACCCGCCGCCGTACGCGGACGGGGCGCACCAGGCACGGCGTTGTCGCCGGCCTCACGATCGGCAGCGTCCTGCTCGGCGGGGGCATGTTCCTCGCGGGATGCTCGGCCGGCAGCTCGAGCAACGCCAGCTCGAGCAGCGCCGCCAGCTCATCGGACGTGGGCGCGAAGACGGCCGCCGGCCAGGCCGTCCCCGCACCCGCGCTGGCCCCGGTCGCCAGCGCCGCCGCCCAGAACGCTCCAGGCGGTCAGGGCGGCACGGGCACCACGGCCCGGCTGGCCCCGGCCAGCAGCATCATCTACACCGCGCAGCTGACCGTGCGGGCGGATAACGTCGGTTCAGCCGCCGCCCAGGCCGTCCAGATCGCCGAAGGCGTGGGCGGTTACGTGTCGAGCGAGACCGCTTCGGCCGATCCTGATCACCCGTCCGAGGCCACCGCCAGCGTGCAGCTGAAGATCCCGGTCGCGTCGTACCCGACCACGCTCGGCCAGCTGGCCAGCCGTCTGGGCACCCAGCTTTCCCTGCAGCAGCAGGCTCAGGACGTGACCCAGCAGGTGGCCGACGTGAACAGCCAGGTCATCTCGGACGAGGCGGCCATCACCCAGCTCCGCGCCCTGCTTTCGCACGCGGGCTCGGTCGGCGACCTGCTCAGTGTCCAGAACCAGATCAACGACGAGGAAGCCAGCCTGGAGTCCATGCAGGCCCAGCAGCGCGCCCTCTCCCATGAGACCACCTACGCGACGGTGACGCTCACCCTCCTCGGCCCGAAGGCCAAACCGCTGGTTCATCGCCCGAAGGCCCCGCCCACCCTGGCGGGAGGATTGGGCGCCGGCTGGCACGCACTGCGGGTCACGGTGTCCTGGACGCTCGCCTTTCTCGGCGCAATAGCACCGTTCGCCGCCATCGCGGCCATCGCCGGATACGTCGTCTACCGTGGCCGACGCTGGCTGATCCGGCGCAGGCCGGCCGCACCGTCCGCCTCCGGCGAAAGCTGACGGCCTCCGGCCGCTGGTCCGGACTCCAGGTCGACGCCTTTGTCGGCTTCGCGATCGGGCGCAGCATCTGGGAAGACACGGTGCGCGAGTACGAGGCGTCCGATCGCGGCCAGCACGCGGCGGACCAGGCGCGCGGCACGATCGCCGAACGTTACCTCGGCTTCGTCGCGCACTGGACACCCTGACCGGCCCGCGCCGCCGTGATCCGGAATATGCGGCCGCAGCGGGGCGGGGCTGGGCTCAGCCGGGGGTGTGGACCGACTCGGCGTGCACGAGATCGGCGAGCCTGGCCAGCACGCTGGGGTCGGTTTCCGGCAGCACGCCATGGCCCAGGTTGAACACGTGCCCCTCGGCCGTGCGACCGCGGGTGAGCACGTCCCTGGCTCGCTCCTCGATGACCTCCCACGGCGCGAGCAGGACCGCCGGGTCGAGGTTGCCCTGCAGGGCCTTTCCCGGCTCCACCCGCCGGACCGCCTCGTCGAGCGGGATGCGCCAGTCGATCCCGACCACGTCGGCGCCGGCCTCCCCCATCAGCCCGAGCAACTCACCCGTTCCGACCCCGAAGTGGATGCGCGGCACCCCACCCGCCTCCCCTCCCCCCTTCCCTTCGAGCGCGGCAAAGATCCGGCTGGTATGCGGCAGGATCGCGTGCCGGTAATCGTCAGGGCTTACCGCGCCCACCCACGAGTCGAAGAGCTGAACGGCCGAGGCGCCTGCCGCCACCTGGATCTGCAGGAACGAGATGGTGATGTCGGCGAGCCGGCCGAGGAGCGCGTGCCATAGCTCCGGGTTGCCGTACATCAGCGCCTTGGTCTTGTCGTGATTCTTGGACGGCCCGCCCTCCACCAGGTAAGACGCGAGCGTGAAGGGCCCGCCCGCGAAGCCGATCAGCGGGCGTTCGGCTAGCTCGGTCACGAGCGTCCGCACTGCCTCGGTCACATACGGCACGTCATCCGGGTTCAGCGGGCGCAGCCGGCTCAGGTCTGCGGAGGTCCGCACCGGAGTCTCGACCACCGGCCCGATGCCGGCCTTGATGTCGACGTCGATTCCGACCGCGCGCAGCGGGACCACGATGTCGCTGAACAAGATGGCCGCGTCCACGTCGTACCGGCGCAGCGGCTGCAAGGTGATTTCCGTGATCAGCTCCGGGCGGGTGCATGAATCGAGCATCGAGATGCCCTCGCGCACCCGGCGGTACTCGGGCAGCGACCGGCCTGCCTGCCGCATGAACCAGACGGGCGTGTAAGGAACTGGCTCTCTCCTGCAGGCAAGCATGAAGGGGGACTTCGCATGGGACACGGTCACGTCAGGGATCGTCTCACACGGCAGCCACCGGGAGACACGCCGTCCGAGATCCCGCGAATCAGCGCAAGAGCGTGCCACTATCGGCGTCAACCCTTTCAACCCCCGGCAAGCCCCGTGACGCATCGCACCGAGGAGGTCGCCAGGATGACGCAGCTGAGCAGCGCCCAATTGAGCAGGCACTGCGCCGGATGCAGCGAGGAGCGGCTATTCGAGCAGTTTCACGCGGAGCCTGCGAGCTGCCCCGATGCGCCGGACGGCGACTGCCGGGAATGGGGCTGCACGGTGTGCGGCGACGCCCTGATCATCGGCCTGCCCGCGCCTGGTTACCTCAGCAGCGACAGCACGACCAAGGCCGCCTGACCCTACAGACGGCTCAGCGCTGGTACCCGGGCAAATCCGGGTCAACGTTCAATCCGGCAACTCGCATGAAACATTGGTGCTTCGGCATGAATCTATATGGCGCTGCGTGAGAAGCGATGAGCGACACGTACGCTCGGGTCATGAGGCCGACTGAAGGGCCAGGGGATCGGCACAGCACGCGATCACGAGCGCCACGACGATCGGGGGCGGTGTCCGGCTCCACGGCAGGCACCCCCGTGGTGACGGGGATTACCGGGAGCGCCGCCGACGCGTCCGGATCGGCGGCGCGGGAGATGCCGCCCGAAGTCGGGGCGATCGGGGTGTCACGAACACCAGCCGCGGGCTCCGCCGCCGAGGCGACGTTCGCGGCCGCGGCGGCGGCCTTCATGGCAGGCCGGGATGCTCAGAATCAGCGGGACCTGACGTTCGAGGACGTTCCGGCGCCGAAGCGGCTGGCTCCTTACGCCGCGGCCATCGCCGCGACGGTCCAGCGGGATGACACCGATGTGGCCTGGGGACGCCTGGTGCTGCTCTACGACCCAGCCGGCCAGCAGGGCTGGGACGGCTTCTTCCGGCTGGTCGCGTACGTCCGCGCCGACGTGGAGCCGGAAATGGCGGCCGACCCCCTGCTCGGGGAGGTCGGCTGGAGTTGGCTGTCCGAGGCCCTGGACATGCACGTGCCTGGCTACGCCGTGCCGAGCGGCACCGTGACCAGGGTCATCACCGAGGGTTTCGGCGCCAAGCGAGACGAGCTTCCGCTGACCGGGTTCGAGCTGCGTGCCTCGTGGTCCCCGGTCGGTCCAGAAGGTCCGCACGGATCCGCCGGGGACAGCGATCTCGACACCCTAGACCTCTCGGCGCACATCGCGGCGTGGTGCGACTGCCTATCCGCCGCGGCCGGCCTGGAACCGCCGGGAACGCGGGCATTGCGGCAACCGGGGCACGGGTGAGCGCAGGCAGTGAGCGGCCGCGCGGCGGCTTGGCCGACGCGCGCGCTCCGGCAGGCACTGAGGCTGGCGGGATCGTCCCGCTGCTCGAGCCCCGCGACGGCCTGCCGCCGGTCGTCGAGACGAACGCGGTGCTGGCCGAGGTGACCGCCAGGCTAGCCGACGGCGAGGGACCCGTCGCGGTCGATGCCGAACGCGCCTCCGGTTACCGCTACGGCCAGCGTGCCTACCTGGTCCAGCTCCGCCGCGCCGGAGCAGGCACGGTTCTCATCGACCCGATCGCCTGCCCCGACCTGTCTGGCGTCGACGCCGCCGTAGGTGACGCCGAGGCGGTGCTCCACGCGGCGTCGCAGGATCTGCCGTGCCTGGCTGAAATCGGCTTCCGGCCGCAGCGGCTATTCGACACCGAACTAGCCGGGAGGCTGCTCGGCTACCCGCGGGTGGCCCTCGGCACGCTGGTCGAAGAGGTGCTCGGCTTCCACCTGGAGAAGGGCCATTCGGCGGCCGACTGGTCGGCCCGCCCGCTGCGCGAGGAACTGTTGCGCTACGCGGCGCTCGACGTCGAGGTGCTGGTCGAGCTGCGGGACGCCCTCGCGGCCGAACTCGCTGACCAGGGCAAGACCGAGTGGGCCCGCCAGGAGTTCGAGGCCGTGCTCGCCACCCGCCCCGCCCCGGCGCGACCGGACCCGTGGCGGCGCACCTCGGGCATCCACCGGGTGCAGTCCCGCCGCGGGCTCGCTGTAGTCCGCGAGCTCTGGCTGGCCAGGGACAAGATCGCCCAGGTCGCAGACCTGTCCCCGCGCCGTGTCCTGCCCGACACGGCGATCGTCGAGGCGGCCAGGTACCTCCCGGCTAACCATGCTCAGCTGACCAGGATCAGCGGGTTCGCCGGCCGTCAGGCCCGACGGCACGAGAAGGAATGGCTGGCCGCGGTGGCGCGGGCCCGGGCCAGCGCCGACCACGAGCTACCTGAGACCACTGGCGGAGCGATACCCAACGGGCCGCCGCCGGTGCACCGCTGGGCCGAGCGCGATCCCGCCGCCGCCGCCCGCCTGGCAGCGGCGCGCGTGGTCGTGGCGGCTCTGGCCGAGGAAAACAGGCTGCCGGTGGAGAACCTGCTCTCCCCCGACGCGCTGCGCAGGCTCAGCTGGGATCCCCCGCGGCCATGCGACGAGCAGGCCGTGGCCGAGGCACTCGCCGGGTACGGGGCGAGACCCTGGCAGATCGAGCTGACCGCCGAACCGGTCACCCACGCGCTGCGCGATGCCCAAGCGCTCGCGAAGGAGGCGGCTATGCTGGATGGCTCCGCCGAACCCGAGGGATGACCGTACCGGTGCTGATGACCGCTGCGGCGCTGGCCGGCAGCCCGCCGCCGCTGCCCGGCTTCCTTGACGCCCTCTCCTCCCCCCTGCAGCATTACGGCGTCTGGGCGATCGGCCTGCTGCTCATGCTGGAGGACTTCGGCATTCCCGTGCCCGGCGAGACGATACTGATCGCCGGTGCCGTCTACGCGGGCGCGGGCAGGCTCAACGTCGTGGCCGTCGGCGTCGTGGCCTTCCTCGCGGCCGTTCTCGGCGACAACATCGGCTTTGCCATCGGCCACTTCGGTGGCCGCGCCCTGGCCCTGCGGTGGGGCAAGTACGTGTTCTTGACCGAAGAGCGACTGAACAAGGCCGAGGCCTTCTTCGACCGGCGCGGCGCCATAGTCATCACGTTCGCGCGCTTCGTCGAGGGCCTGCGCCAGGCGAACGGGATAATCGCCGGCATCACCGGCATGCACTGGCTGCGTTTCCTCGCCTTCAACGCCCTCGGCGCCGCCTTGTGGGTGGGGACCTGGGTCAGCCTCGGTTACCTCGCCGGAGACCACATCACCACGATCTACCACTACATAACGCTCTACTCCTACTACGTGCTCATCGCGCTGGCGGTGCTGGTCCTCGGCTATGTCGCCTGGCGCATCCGGCGCCGCCGCCGGCGCCGCGCGCCTGCTGTGGCCACCCCGGCCGACGAAGCGGGCGAGGCCAGCGGCACCGAACAAGCCGCGGAGGTCGCGCCGAACGAACCCGAAACCGCAGAGATCGCGACACACGAACCCGAAACCGCGGAAAACAGGCCGGGCGAGCAAATCAGGCCAAGCGGTCCCAGGGCCGCGGAGGTCACGCCGAGCAGGGACGGAGCCACAGGCATCACGCCGGGTGAGCACGCCGTGGGCCAGCACACCCGGGATCGTCACGCGCCGGATACGTCGTAACGCTCCAGCCCGGCCACTTCCCCCGCGGCCGCGTGCACGACCCAGAAACCGGCCTTGGGCAGCGACGGATCCGCGGGTACCGCGGCCGGCGCGCCGAGCGCCGAGCACACCGCGGCGAGCGCCTCGGGAAGGTTCTCCCGGTGCAGGCACAGGGCGGCCGGACGGCGTTCCGCCACCAGATCGGACAGCAGGCGCCGGAGCGAGTCAGCCAGGTCCGTTCGGGAGGAAAAACCAGCGGAGCGGCCGTGCGAGGCCAAACGGGCCTCAGCCTCGACGGTCCCCCCGAAGCCCGCCGCGAACGGGCGGAGGGTCTCGGTGCAGCGCAGCGCAGGTGAGCTGATCACCCGCGCGGTGGGCGCGAAGCAGGCCAGCAGGCGGGCCAGCCCCTGCGCGTCGGCCGCGCCCTGCGCATCGAGCGGCCGTGACTCGTCGTCGCCTGGCCAGTCTGCCTTACGCCCCGCCGAGGCGTGCCTGACCAGGATCAACGGCACCGTCTGGCGCGGCACGAAGGCCGAGATCACCGGATCGTCGTGCGTGTCAGCCAGCTGCTCGCGAGCCTGGGCCAGCGGCACCCAGGCCACCGCGTCGATCTCGTTGCCGGGCGCGGCCGCGTGACCGGTGCTGAACGCCGACCAGTAGCTGACCCGCTTGGGCTGGCCCCAGCTGATGTACTCTACGGTCGGCAGCCGGGGGCCGAGCACCGGCCGCACGCAGGTCTCCTCCCAGACCTCACGGGCCGCGGTGAGCAGGATGTGCTCACCCGGGTCGCTCTTGCCCTTGGGCAGCGACCAGTCGTCGTACTTGGGCCGGTGCACGAGCAGGACCTCGGCACCTCCGGCTTCTTGGGGCTCGTCCGCCGTGGGCCGCCAGATCGCCGCGCCCGCCGCAAGAGTGGCGTCAGTCATCGGCCGAACGGACCCGCCGTTCCCTGACCAGCGTCTCCTGCACGTCGCGCAGCGGATTCCCGTTCTCGTCCCGGCTGTGCCGCACCCAGTACCCGTCCGCGTTCAGCCACCAGGAGGAAGTCCCGTCGTCCATGCCCATCTCGAGAAAACGGCGCAGCCGCCGGTGGTGCCCGGGGTCGTCGACCCGGACGAGCAGTTCCACCCGCCGGTCCAGGTTCCTGTGCATCATATCGGCGCTGCCGATCCAGACCTGGCTTTCTTCGTCTTCGCCGGTGCCGAACGCGTAGATCCGGGAATGCTCGAGGAACCGGCCGAGCACGCTGCGGACCCGGACGGTGTCGGAGAGCCCGGGGATACCCGGCCGCAGCGCGCAGATGCCGCGCACCCACAGGTCGACCGGGACGCCCGCGCGGGACGCCCGGTAGAGCGCGTCGATCACCACCTCGTCGACCAGCGCGTTGGTCTTGAACACGATCCGGGCGGGCAGGCCGGCCTGGCTCCGCTCCGCCTGCCGGTCGATCCGGCTGACGATGCCGGTGCGCAGCGATTCCGGCGCGACGAGCAGCCGCTGGTATGCCCCGGTGCGGCTGTACCCGGTCAGGTGGTTGAACAGGGCGGTGACGTCCTCGCCGACTGCGGGATCGGCGGTGAGCAGCCCGAAGTCCTCATAGATTCGGGCCGTGGTCGGGTGGTAGTTGCCGGTGCCGAGGTGGCAGTACCGGCGCAGCGTCCCATCGAGTTCCTCGCGCACGATGAGCGCCATCTTGCAGTGCGTCTTCAGGCCGACGTAACCGTAGACGACGTGGCAGCCTGCTTCCTCGAGCTTGCGCGCCCAGGTGATGTTGGCGCGCTCGTCGAACCTGGCCTTGATCTCCACCACCACGACGACCTGCTTGCCCGCTTCGGCGGCGTCGATCAGCGCGTCCACGATCGGCGACTGGCCGCTGGTCCGGTACAGCGTCTGCTTGATCGCGAGCACCCGCGGGTCCTCGGCGGCCTCGTCGATCAGCCGCTCCACCGACGCGGCGAACGAGTCGTAGGGGTGCTGGACGAGGACGTCGCGTTCGGCGATGGCGGTGAAGATGCTGTTGTCCTTCGAGACCGCCCGGGTGGACGGGACGAACGCCGGGTACCTCAGCTCGCCGATGTTCAGGTCGGCGATGGCGAACAGCCCGCTCAGGTCGAGCGGCCCGGGTAGCCGGTATACGGCCCGTCTGTCGATGTCGAGCTCGGTGACCAGCTTCTCGAGTACGTCGGCCGACATCGTGTCCTCGACTTCGAGCCGGACTGCGGGCTCGAACCGGCGCCGCATCAGCTCCCGCTCCATGGCCTGCAGCAGGTTCTCGGTAAGGTCCTCGTCTATTTCGAGGTCCCTGATGCGGGTGACGCGGAACGCGTGATGCTCCATGATCTCCACGTCACCGAACAGGTCAGTCAGATGCGCGGCGATGACGTCCTCGATCGGCACGTACCGGTTCTGCGATAGGGCGAGGAACCGGGGCAGCAGCGGCGGGACCTTGACCCTGGCGAAGATAGTGCCGCCGGTCCTGTCGTCCGCGATCATGACGGCCAGGTTGAGCGATAGGCCGGAGATGAACGGGAACGGATGGGCCGGGTCCACCACCAGCGGGGTGAGCACCGGGTAGATGCGCTTGGCGAACAGGTCGCCGAGGCCTTTGCGCTCCTCCGCGGAGAGTTCCTTCCAGCGCAGGATCTCGATCCCGTGCTCGGCCAGCTCCGGGGTGATGCGCTCGCTGAACGCGCGGGCGTGCCGGACGGTCAGCTTGCCCGCCAGTTCCAGCGTGTTCTCGAGCACTTGCCTGGGCAACTGCACGCCGTTGCCCTCGACCGGGAAGCCTGCCACCATCCGGCGCACCAGCCCGGCCACCCGGACCATGAAGAACTCGTCCAGGTTGGTGGCGAAGATGGCGAGGAAGCGCACGCGTTCCAGCAGCGGGACCGACTCGTCTTCGGCGAGTTCGAGCACTCGCTCGTTGAACCTGAGCCAGCTCTCCTCGCGGTCCAGGTAACGCTCCTCAGGCAACGCCGAACCGGCCGCCGTTCCGGCCTCCGGCAGTGCCGCGTCGCGGCTCTCGTCGGGTCCCTCGTGCCCTTCGGCGGCGGGCGGGCTTATCTGGCTGACGCTCATGGGTTCCATTGTCCCCGGCCAGCGTGTGGCACGAAACGTCAAGATGATTGAGACCTTTTTGGGCCGAACGGAGTGGGTAACTGTTCCCGGCCAGGTCAGGGCATGATCGGGTAGCCGGGGACGCCGGGCCGGGCTTGGATGGCCTGCACGCTCAGCGACGCGCGGCCCTTCTCCGAGCACACCGGGATGCGCACGGCAACGAACGCGGACCGGCCCTGATGCGGCAGCGTGACCTGCAGTTCCTCAGCGGTCACGGGCGCGCAGCCGGCTCGCTGGGTGCCGCCGGCGCCCATGACCCGCAGCACGGAGTGCGCGGTCGCCCCGGGTGCGAGCATCACCGGCTTCGGCCGGACCGAGGTGTCACGGATCGCCGCGCTGCCGATCTGGCCGCTGGTCGCCCGGCTGTCCGTGTAAACGGACACCTCCGGGTAGCCGTAGAGGCTGCAGGCGCGGTCCGAGACGTTGGTGAACTCCAGCGTGTAGTAGGTGCCGCGCGCGACCTGCATTCCCGCGCCCCCGGCGGAGCCGGGGCCGATGGTGGGGGCGACGGCGGTCGCGGGGCCGAGCCCGAGCCACGCCTCAAGGCCGGACGTGGGGCACGCGGGGCCGGTGATCTCCGAGGACAGGGCGGCGCCAGCGCGAATCGGAGCGCGCGTCAGCACGACGGCAAGCACGGCTGTGCCGACAAAGGCCGCTACCGCAACTATGCG